>Ga0194124_10000786_pt1 | contig 45086 bp, 48 predicted proteins | sample TA2KigCas0mmetaG_FD_148605 | JGI IMG/M metagenome (GOLD analysis project Ga0194124, IMG submission 148605) | Freshwater microbial communities from Lake Tanganyika, Tanzania - TA2015031 Kigoma Deep Cast 0m | ecosystem: Environmental > Aquatic > Freshwater > Lake | place: Tanzania: Lake...
GGGGGGGTATTGAGCAGGGTAGTACTGATAATCATGGCGTTGTAGCCTGCTGCATCCAGTGCACCTTTTTTCAAGGCTGCTGACAGCACGCCCACACCGAGCGGTTTGCCGAGAATAAGCTTATCGCCCGCTTGCGCATCAGCGTTTCGTTTCAGCTTATTGGGATGTACCAAGCCCATCACGACTAGACCATAGATCGGTTCTACAGAGTCGATGGTATGACCACCTGCGATCGGAATACCGGCAGTAGCGCAGACAGTCTCACCGCCCGCGAGGATGCGGCCAATGGTTTCTACCGGCAGCTTATCGATCGGCATATACCGACCAGCGCCAGCGCCATGATGGGCGTGCCACCCATCGCATACACATCGGAAATTGCATTGGTGGCTGCGATACGGCCGAAGTCGAACGGATCGTCGACGATCGGCATAAAAAAGTCGGTGGTTGCTATCAGCGCCTGCTCATCATTCAATCGATACACTGCCGCATCATCAGCGGTTTCTATGCCCACCAGCAGCTGAGGAGGCACCGGAAAGCCGCGTGACTGTTTGAGTATGTCTGACAGTAATCCGGGTGCAATCTTGCAGCCGCAGCCACCACCGTGCGAAAACGAGGTCAAGCGAATTGGCTGCGAGTCGGTGCCACTCATGCGCTACTCCGTGTGGTAGTTCGATTAGTTCGATTCATTGGATTATCTCATTGCATAAAAAAGGCTCCCGCAGGAGCCTTCTTTGGAGAGGTTGCGACTCAGCCGCGCCGGCCTTCGGCACTACGGCCGTCACGCTGACCACGATGGCCACCCTCTTTACGGGGTGCGCCCGGCTTGGCGAATGTGCGCTGACCCGGCTTACCCGGCTTGCTGCGACCATCGCCCGGCTTCCAACCCGGACGCGAGCGCGGCGAAGCGGTCTTTTTGGGCTCGTAGCCTGCAATCACATCGACCGGTATCGTTTGCTTGGTTAAGCGCTCGATACGCTTCACGTGCACGCCCTCGGCGTGGTTGACCAAAGAGATCGCCATACCGTTACGGCCCGCGCGACCGGTTCGGCCAATACGGTGCACGTAGTCTTCAGCAAACTTCGGCAAGTCATAGTTGAATACATGGGTGATACCCGGCACGTCAATGCCACGCGCAGCGACGTCGGTTGCCACTAGCACGCGTAGCTGACCGCGACGCAGCGCATCCAGCGTGCGGTTGCGCGCACCCTGATGCATGTCGCCATGCAGCGCAGCAGCAGCGAAGCCAGCAATGTTCAAACGGTCAGCAATGTTATCGGCGTCACGTTTTGTGGCCGTGAAAACTACAGCCTGCTCAATGGCGGTATCCCGCAGCAGATGATCCAGCAGACGGTTCTTATGTAGTAAATCATCAACAAAATGCACGCATTGCTCGATGTTTTCATGGCGTGCTGAAGCACCCGCAATCTGGATACGCAGCGGATCGGTGGTAATACGACGCGCGATATTGCCGACCATGCCATCCAGGGTCGCCGAGAACAACAGGGTCTGTCGTGTGGCAGGCGTGCGGCTGACGATCAACTCGATATCGTCGATAAAGCCCATGTCCAGCATGCGATCGGCTTCATCCAGTACCAAAATCTCCAGCTTGGAGAAATCGATCTTGCCCGATTCCATGTGGTCGATCAGACGGCCTGGCGTTGCCACCAAGATTTCCGGATTACGTGCCAGCAGTTGCATCTGCTTTGGGTACGGCATACCACCGAGAATCGATGCCGCTTTGACGCGTCGCATGTGGATGCCGTACTTGTCGGTAGCCGTAGTTACTTGAAGTGCCAGCTCTCGGGTTGGGGTGAGCACCAGCATTCTTGGTTGCGCTGGCATAAAGCGCGGACGCTCACCGCGCGAGCGCGCTGCTTGCGCCTGCTGATTCGGGGTTTTGCCTGCGCGTGCCTCGAATGGCTCGTTAGCGAATTTGTTCAGTGCCGGCAGCATGAAGGCTGCGGTCTTGCCCGAGCCGGTTTGCGAGGACACCATTAAATCGCGTCCTGCGATCGCTGCGGGAACCGCTTCCTGCTGTACCGGTGTGGGTTGTGTGTAGCCGGCGTCGGTGAGTGCTTTCAGGATCTGCGGGTGCAGTCCGAGTGATTCAAACGTCATGAATTTCTCTCAAAAGAGCGTCGCTGCTCGGAAACCAAGCAGAGACATTGCAAAAGCAACGCGGACCGGTGATACCAGCGACAACAACAGTTCAACGCGAAACCGATGCGGCTTCGGAGAAAAACTTGCCAGAAGAGATACGGCACAAAAGCTTTGCGCCGTTAAGCGGAGTACCAAAGATCGATAGGATCGGATTTTCGGTACACCACATTGGTGCTCTGTAGATCGGCACCAGGAGGCGGGAGGGCTTCAGGTAATGCTGCTCGTCAGGGGCTGCGGTGCAACCACGCGCTGTTTATTGCAGCGCACCGCGAATTCTACAGCCTTTTCCGAAGCCGTGCGGCTTTATTCTGAGCTGTTTGGGCTAGGTGTCCTAGGAATCTGACTCCTCCATCCCCGGCACCACTTGCGAAAACCCCCGCCGTCGACATAGGTGATCTCGCCCGTGAGGCCACCGGCCAGATCTGAAAGCAAGAAGGCGGCCGCGTTGCCGACATCATCAATCGTGACATTGCGGCGAAGTGGCGCGTTTTGCTGAACGTAATTCAGAATCTTGCCGAAGTCTTTAATGCCACTGGCGGCAAGCGTCTTGATCGGGCCGGCAGAGATGCCATTCACGCGCGTGCCTCGTTTGCCGAGCGACGCAGCAAGGTAACGCACACTGGCCTCGAGAGATGCCTTGGCCAGACCCATGGTGTTGTAGTTGGGGAGGGCGCGGATCGCACCTAAATAAGAAAGCGTCAGTAAAGCAGAATTGGGCGACAGCATGGGCAGCGCGGCTTTCGCCATCGCCGCAAAACTGTAAGCAGAGATATCGTGCGCGATTCGAAAATTCTCGCGTGTCATGCCGTCGAGGAAGTCGCCGGCAATCGCTTCACGCGGTGCAAAGCCAATGGCGTGTACCAAGCCATCGAACTGAGACCATGACTTACCTAAATCCTGAAACAGAGCATCGATCTGTTCATCACTACCTACATCGCAGTCGAATACTAGTTCACTATTGAATTCCTGCGCGAACTCGGTGATGCGCCCTTTGAAGCGCTCGCCGACGTAGGTGAACGCAAGCTCGGCGCCCTCACGGTGACAAGCACGCGCGACGCCGTACGCAATCGATCGGTTTGACAGTACACCGGTAATCAAGATTTTTTTGCCTTGCAAGAATGCCATGCGTTGACTCCGAGAGATTCACGAAAATGGTCGCCTTGTTAATTGAATCCTGGCTGACCGATGCAAAGTCGACATTGTAGGCTGTGCCGCATGGGCGCGGCAAATCTCGCAGTCTGGTGGGTGATTGCACGCAGTTGCGACTGGGCGCAGCAAAACCGGCTATGCTTGACCCTGCTCGTCCCGGCGGCGTGGGCGGGGCATGCGTTTTCCTTGTATGACACGCCCAAGTACCCGCCAGATTTTTCGAATTTCGCGTACCACAATCCTGATGCGACCAAGGGCGGTGAGATCTATCTGGCGAACCCAGGCGCCGCCAACAGCTTTGATAAGTTCAACCCTTTCTCCATGAAGGGGGTGGCCGCAGCCGGGCTAACTAACCTGATGTTCGAGTCGCTGGCGGTGAATTCGGCAGATGAAGTAGCGACGATGTACGGCTTGCTGGCCGAGGACATGACGCTGGCCTCCGACCGTATGTCGATGACCTTCCGTTTGAATGGTAAGGCGCGCTTCAACAATGGCGATGCGGTGACCGCAGAGGATGTGAAGTACTCATTCGAGATCCTGATGGCGAAGGGCGCGCCGCAATTCAAAATGATTTTTGCGGATGTTAAACAAGCGGTGGTGATGGATACGCGCACCATACGCTTCGATTTCAAGACGCTGAATCGCGAGCTACCGCTGATCGCGAGCTACCGCTGATCGTGGGTGGCATGCCGGTGTTTTCTCGAAAATGGGCAGCAGGTACACCGTTCGACAAGATACAGCTGGTCGCGCCGATTGCGAGTGGCCCCTACCTGATCGAGCGTTACGATGTTGGTCGCGCGATCACCTACCGCAAGAACCCGGACTATTGGGGTACTGATCTACCGGTACGAAAGGGTGCATTCAATTTTGATCGCATTATTTACCGCTTCTATAAAGATGACTTGGCACGGCTTGAGGCCTTCCTCGCCGGTGAGTTTGATGTAGTGGTGGAGAACCGCGCAAAGAATTGGGCGCGCATGTACAAAGGGCCGAAATTCGATAGTGGTGAGTTAATTAAAAAAACACTCAAGCACCAAAATGGCGCCGGGATGCAAGCGTTTGTCATTAACATGCGGCGCCCGCAGTTCCAAGACAAGCGCGTACGACAAGCCTTAGGTCTTGCACTTGACTTCGAGTGGATGAACCGGCAGCTGTTCTATGCGCAGTACATGCGCATCGCTTCCTTCTTCAGTAACTCTGAACTCGCAGCGCGCGGCGAGCCAACGCCTGCCGAGCTTGCTTTGCTCGAGCCCCTGCGTGATCAGCTGGATCCGGAGGTATTCGGGCCGGTACCAGTGCCGCCGTCAACCGAGGCGCCGGCATCGCTGCGGGCTAACCTGATCAAGGCGAGAGATTTATTGAAGCAGGCCGGCTGGGAGTACCGGGACGGCGCGCTGCGCAATGCCAAGGGTGAGCCGTTCACCTTTGAAATTCTTGATGATCAGTCTGCGCTATCACGCATTATTGCAGTGTATGTACGCAACTTGGAGAAACTGGGTATTACCGTGCGTCAGCGCACGGCAGATTTTGCGCTCGTGCAGAAGCGCATGGAGGCCTTTGATTTTGATATGACTAGCCAGCGCTTCCCTGACGTCACCAGCCCGGGTAACGAAATGTTCGATATGTTCGGCTCCAAGGCAGCAGAAGAGAATGGCTCAAGTAATTACTGGGGACTAAAAGATCCGGCGGTCGACAAATTAGTGACGGCGCTGGTGCAGGCGAATACGCGTGCCGAGCTAGTCACAGCAGCGCGCGTGCTGGATCGCGTGCTGCTGCACAAGTACATGGCGATTCCGCACTGGTACTCGGGCACTCACCGCGTGGCATACCGCAACCGCTTTGGTATTCCGGCGGTATCACCCAAGTACTATCAGGCTGATCCGTATGTGATATCGAGCTGGTGGCAGGTGAAATCCAGAAAATCGAATTAGTTGATTATGAATTCTTGAGTTTATCCAGACAATGAGTCTCTGGTCCTACATACTGAAGCGCGTTTTGCTGATGATCCCCACGCTACTGGGGGTGATCGCGATTACGTTCGCGGTGATTCAGTTCGTACCCGGTGGCCCGGTGGAGCAAGCCTTGATCGAACTGAAAAAAGGTCAGGTCGGTGCGGGCGAATCCTCCGGCGGCGGGCGTTCCGAGTACCGCGGTCGGCAGGGTATAGACCCTGAGCGGGTGGCCGAGATCAAGGCGCTATATGGCTTTGATAAACCGCCGCTGGAGCGTTTCTGGCAAATGCTGAAAGGCTTTGCAAAGTTTGATCTGGGCCAGAGCTTTTATCACCACCAAGATGTGTGGCAGTTGGTGAAGTCCAAACTACCGGTATCGATTTCAATCGGGCTGTGGACATTTTTTCTGACCTACCTGATATCGGTACCGCTCGGCATTGCCAAGGCCGTACAAGAAGGTTCCCGGTTTGATCATGTCACCAGTATGGTAGTGCTGGTCGGGTACTCGATACCGGGCTTCGTGCTGGGCGTTGCGTTGCTGGTGCTGTTCGCGGGGTCGAGTTTTGTGCAGTGGTTCCCGTTGCGAGGCTTAACCTCTGATGATTGGGAAACGCTGACGGCGTTTGGCAAGGTCAAAGATTATCTCTGGCATATTACCTTGCCGGTGACTGCTTCCGTAGCGGGCGCGTTTGCAGTGATGACGATGCTCACCAAGAACACGTTCTTGGAAGAGATTCGCAAGCAGTATGTCATGACCGCGCGCGCCAAGGGACTCTCTGAGCGAGCAGTGCTGTACAAGCATGTATTCCGCAACGCGCTGATTCCTTTGGTGACTGGTTTTCCGGCAGCGTTTATTGGCGCTTTCTTTGCAGGTAGCTTGCTGATCGAGACTTTGTTTTCGCTGGATGGACTAGGGCTGCTGTCGTATGAATCGGTGGTGCGGCGTGACTACCCTGTGGTGCTCGGCACCCTGTATTTATTCACACTGATTGGCTTGGTCGTTAAGTTGTTAGGTGATCTTTGCTATGTCTGGGCCGACCCGCGTGTACAGTTCGAGAGCTTGGCGTCATGAGCATGGCTACCGACAAAGACACGAACACCGGTACGAATGCGCCGGCGCCATCGCTATCGCCGGGCCGGCGTATATGGCAGCGCTTTCGTCAGGATAAGCGCGGCTATATCAGCTTGCTGATATTTAGTGTGTTGTTCGTCGTCAGCTTGTTTGCAGAATTCATCTCGAACGATCGGCCGCTCCTGGTGCAATACAACGGGCAGTGGATGGTGCCGATTGCTCATGACTACTCCGAAAAGATTTTCGGTGGCGACTTTGAATCTCCTGCGGATTATCTCGATCCCTTTATTCGGCAGCAGCTCGCCAAGGATGGCAACTGGGCAATCTATCCGATTAATCACTACCGGCATGACACGCTGAATTATTTTGCCAAGTCGCCCAACCCGGCCCCGCCCTCGCTAGATAACTGGCTTGGCACTGATGATCGCGGCCGAGATGTGCTGGCGCGTTTGCTGTACGGCTTCCGGGTATCGATACTGTTTGGTCTGGCACTGACAATTACCGGGATTGTTCTCGGCGTTATTACGGGCGCAATACAGGGCTACTTTGCTGGCAGAACTGATCTGCTATTCCAGCGTTTCATGGAGATTTGGGGGTCGATGCCCGAGCTGTACTTACTGATTATTTTCGCGTCGATCTTTGACCCCAGCATCTTGTTGTTACTGTTGCTGCTGTCGCTGTTTGGTTGGATGGGTTTGTCGGATTATGTGCGTGCAGATTTTCTGCGCAACCGTAACCTTGATTATGTTCAGGCGGCGCGCGCCTTGGGTTTATCCAATGCACAAATTATATGGCGCCATGTGCTGCCGAATAGCCTGACGCCGGTGGTCACCTTTCTGCCGTTTCGCATGAGCGCTGCTATCTTGGCGCTCACCAGTCTGGATTTTCTAGGCTTAGGCGTACCACCGGCCATGCCCAGCCTTGGTGAATTGCTTGCGCAAGGCAAAAATAATTTAGATGCGTGGTGGATTGCACTATCAACTTTCATGGTCCTGACCATTACGCTCCTGCTACTCACCAATATTGGTGATGCGCTGCGTAACTCCCTTGATGTGCGGAGAAAAGCATGAGCCTACTGACAGTGCGTGATCTGTCGGTGCGGTTTGGCACCGCCACCGTGGTCGATCGCGTCAGCTTTGATATCGCTGCCGGCGAAAAATTTGCGCTGGTGGGCGAATCCGGATCGGGTAAAACCGTGACTGCCTTGCAGCTCATGGGCATGACGCCCGATGCCGATACCAGCGGTAATATTTTATTCGAGCAGCGTGAGATTCGATTAATGTCGGATACGCAGCTACGTGCGCTACGCGGTAAAGATATCGCGATGATTTTTCAAGAGCCGATGACAGCGCTTAATCCGCTGTTCACGATTGGTAACCAGATCGCCGAAGTGCTCATGCTGCACGAGGGCTTGAATGCGCGTGACGCTGCGCTGCGTGCGGTTGAATTGCTCGACAAGACCGGCATTCCGGAGCCCGCACGCCGAGCGCTATCGTATCCGCATCAGCTATCGGGCGGCCAGCGCCAGCGCGCCATGATTGCAATGGCTCTTGCCTGCAAGCCCAAGCTCCTGATTGCTGATGAGCCGACCACGGCACTGGATGTCACGATTCAGGTTCAGATTCTCGAGCTGCTGAACCAGCTGCAGCGCGATGAAGGTATGGCGATACTGATGATCACGCATGACCTGAACCTGGTAAAGCGCTTTGCTGATCGCGTAGGTGTGATGCAGCAAGGGCGTTTACTTGAGCAGGCCGATACCGCAACGCTGTTTGCATCGCCGCGCGAGTCTTACACTCAGCAATTACTGGCAAGTCATGCCAAGCGCTTGGTATCGGAGCATTTAGACGGTGCAACCCTGGTATCGGCGCGTGGTGTGCGGTGCAGTTTCTTCATCAAGCAGGGCTGGTTCAAGCAGCGTGAGTTTGTCGCAGTAGAGCCGCTGGATCTTGCGCTGGCGCGCGGTGAAACACTGGGCATTGTGGGTGAATCAGGCTCGGGTAAGTCCACGCTTGGCATGGCGCTGCTGCGACTGTCTGTGGCGAGTACAGCAGGCGCCGTCGAGTTTGATGGGCACAGTATTACCGACATGCATAGCGCGCAGCTCCGCCCTTTACGCGCACAGATGCAGGTCGTATTTCAAGATCCTTTTGCCTCACTGTCGCCGCGCAGAACGATAGAGCAGACCGTGGGCGAGGGGCTTGCGCTGCACCAGCCGCATCTGTCGCGCTCGCAGATACGGTCATTAGTCTCGCAAGCGCTGAAAGAGGTGGGATTGTCGCCGGAAATGATGTCGCGTTACCCGCATGAATTCTCGGGTGGTCAGCGTCAGCGGATTGCAATTGCGCGCGCGCTGGTGCTGAAGCCGGCGTTAATTTTGTTAGATGAGCCGACCTCATCATTAGACGTATCGGTACAGTACCAAGTGCTTGAGCTGCTGGCGACGCTGCAGCAACGGCACGGCATCGCCTATTTATTTATTAGCCATGACTTGGCCGTGATTCGCGCGATGGCGCATCGGGTACTGGTCATGAAAGATGGCAAAGTGGTCGAGAGCGGAACCACCCAAGAGGTGCTGTCCTCACCGCGCGACCCCTATACGCAGCGGCTATTGGCGGCAGCAGAATTTTCTCTAGCTGCCTGAAGCTATAGATGATGTTTACTCGTAGCGCTTGCGGTGGCGCGGCTCAACACGTCGAGTGTCACGTCGCTCCGCAACCTCGGGACGCGTCGTGCTGTTGCCGGTGAATCCTCACGCGCAGAGGCAATCGTTACGCGCGATTTGCCGCGCTTGTCGGCACGCACTTGCAGCTTTAATTCCTGCCCCGGCTTCAAGCGATCGTTTTTCAGATCATTCCACTCGCGCACCTCGGCGACGGTCACTTTGTAGCGCGTCGCAATGCTGTTCACGGTGTCGCGCTTGCCGGCACGTACTTTGATTTTCTTGCGTGGCGGTTCATCCGGCGCAACGGCCAGCGTCGCATTGTCGGCCAGATCTTGTCCGATATCTTTACCCGACTCAGCAGCGGGTTTCGGCACCAGCACCACCGAGCCCATGGTCGGGTGCATATTCGGAGGGATAGCGTTCGCCTCGCGGATTACTGCGGGCGTGGTCTTGAATTTTGTTGCGATAGTCTCGATACGCTCGCGTGCTGCCGTCACTTTATGCGCTGTCCAGCTCGATAACGCATGCGACCATTTCGATAAGTTTTCCTTGAATTTTTCCGCATTGGTCTGCGGTAGCAGAATCCGTGTGTTTGGGCTGCCGGTAATCACCGGCTTATTGAATTGCGGATTCAGCGCTTTGAATTCTTCCATCGGCAGCTCAGCCAACTGCGCCGCCAACTTGACATCAATATCGCGCGTTTTATTGATAGAAACGAAGTAAGGCTGATTCTCAACCACGGGTAGTGTCAGCCCGTATTGTGCCGGCGTTGACACCAGATTCTTAACCGCCTGCAGTTTCGGGTAGTAGTTTCGCGTTTCTGCCGGCATATAAGCCGACAGGCTGTTGTAGTCGGTGTCGCGACCCGCAGCCTGTGCCTTGGCAATAGCGCGCGAGACCGAGCCTTCGCCCCAGTTGTAAGCCGCCAATGCCAGCGGCCAGTCACCAAACATACCGTACAGTTTTTGCAGATAGTTGAGCGCGGCATCGGTCGAGGCCAACACATCACGGCGCTCGTCCCGGAAAATATTTTGCTTCAGGTTGTAGTCACGCCCGGTGCTCGGGATGAACTGCCACATACCAGCAGCCTTGGCACTGGAATAGGCCTGCGGATTAAAAGCCGACTCGATGAATGGCAATAGCGCAAGTTCCATCGGCATGCCACGCCGCTCCAGCTCTTGTACGACATGAAACAGGTAGCGCGACGCACGCTGCGTGGTGCGCTGTATGTAGTCAGGCCGCGAGCTGTACCAGTTGACATGGTTAGCCACCAGCGGGCTATTCAAGTCAGGAATCGCAAAGCCTTTGCGGATGCGGGCCCAAACGTCAAAGCTGGCGACCGTGATGTCCTCAACCGTCGGGTCGAATTCCGGATTGGCAAGGCGCGGGCCGTCGACAGAACGCGCGTCGACAGAACGCGCATCTCGAGTGTCCTGCGCCTGGGTCGAGGGCTCGACACTCAGATCGATCGCGTGGGCGGCGGGCAAGGCCAGCGAAGCTAGCAGCGCCGGAATGGTCAGCCGGCGAAATTGATTGTGATGCATGGGGCAATCGGGCGCGATCGACCGTTCAATAGGTCGTTGGCGCAAGTAAAGTTGCCTCAAGTGTAAGAAGCAGGGGTGATGCCGTCAAGAAAAAGTTGCCAATTTGGGGCGATGGCCAGGGCATGCAGCGGGATTCCGAATCGAGCGGTGCGGAGGCGGGCACGCAGCGGGATTCCGAATCGAGCGGTGCGGAGGCAGCTTAACGAAAACTATTTTTCCATTCTCTCAGCGCGGCAAATGCGGCAACCGGGTCCTCGGTAGTTAATCGACCGGCATCGTGCAAGGTTCGTCGTACCGAAGGCTCGCGGTAGCGCAGGAAGGGATTGGTTCGCTTCTCCAGGCCGATGCTCGAGGGCACGGTAGACTCGCCGCGCGCGCGCATTTGCTGTACTTGTTCCAGCCGCGTGGCGAGGTCAGTGTTATCCGGCTCAGCCGCGATGGCAAAGCGCAAATTAGACAGCGTGTACTCATGCGCGCAGTACACCAAGGTATCGTCGGGTAGCGATACCAATTTCGCTAGCGACTGAGTCATTTGCCCCGCGGTGTGCCTTCAAACAAGCGGCCACAGCCACCGGCAAATAGCGTGTCGCCACAAAACAGCCAGTGCTGATCAGCCACAACGTAAGCGATATGGCCAGCGGTATGACCCGGCACATCAAGCACGGCAAGCTGCAGACCCAGTGCGCTGAGATCAACGCGGTCGCCTTCGCAGAGCGGGTGCGATACGCCTTGAATGGATTCACCTGCAGGCCCATACACCGGCACTGACCATTGTGCAAGTAATTGCTCGACACCGCCCGCATGGTCGGCATGGTGGTGAGTGAGTAGAATAGCGTGCAGTTTCAAGCCGCGTGAACGCAGCGCGGCCTCGATCGGCGCGGCATCACCCGGATCAACGACAGCAGCATGTTGCTGATCGTGAATCAACCAAAGATAGTTATCGGCAAAGGCCGGTATCGCGGTAACTTGCAGGGATTGTGGCGTAGACATCAGCATGAACCTAGACGCTTCGTATTCGCCGATTATATCTCTCGCTCCTTGGTTCGATACGCCAGCGGGCGCCTACGCGCGCGCGTGGGAGCAGTCACGGCTAGATGAGCTAACCGCAGATATTTTCGGGTACAACGCGGTGCAGCTTGGTTTGCCCGTGCTGGATACCTTGGCCGCGAACCGCATGCCGAATCGTTGGGTTACCGATTCGGATTTACCTGCTGACGCCATGGATGGTGATCGTCAGGTCGTGGTGGTACACGACCTCACCGAGCTGCCTTTCGCCACCCAGAGCCTGGATCTAGTGGTGATGCCACATGTGCTTGAGTTTGCGGCGGAACCGCATCAGGTACTGCGCGAGGTTGAGCGTGTGTTGATCCCCGAGGGGCAAGTGATTATCTGCGGTTTTAATCCGATCAGTATGTGGGGTGCGCGGCAGACCGCTGGCCGAATGACAGGCGCGCATTTCTTGCCTTTGCATGGTGAATTTATCAGTGTGCCTCGTCTTAAAGATTGGCTGAAGCTGTTGAATATGGAAATCAATCGCGGGCATTTCGGCTGCTACGCGCCACCCTGCGCGACTGATAGGTGGTTGCGGCGCTTCTCGTTTCTTGAGAAGGCAGGCAATCGCTGGTGGCCCTACCTGGGCGCGCTGTATATTGTGCAGGCGATCAAGCGCGTGCAAGGCATGCGACTGATTGGCCCGGCATGGGATAAAAAGCGGCCTGTCGTGGCCAGCGCGATACCGGTGACCAATCGCATGAAGAAACAACAAGACCGACATGGACCAGGTTGAGATATTTACCGACGGTGCCTGCAAGGGGAATCCCGGCCCGGGCGGTTGGGGCGCATGGATCATCCATGGGACTTTGGCGGCGTGGCATGCGGCGGGTAGGCCAAGCACGAAAGCCAAATCATTATTTGGTGGTGAGATGGAGACCACCAATAACCGGATGGAGTTGCGCGCCGTGATCGAAGCGCTGAATGCGCTCAAGCGACCGTGTGCAGTCGTACTACATACCGATAGCCAGTATGTGCACAAAGGTATCAGTGAGTGGTTGGCAGGCTGGAAGGCCAAGGGTTGGAAGACTGCCAACAAAACGCCAGTAAAAAATGTCGACTTGTGGCAGGCGCTTGATCAAGCGAGCGCGCGGCACCAGATAGAATGGCGCTGGGTCAAGGGCCATGCCGGGCATGAAGGCAATGAAATGGCGGACCAACTTGCAAATCAGGGTGTTGAGCATGCACGCGCAAACGCGCGTGCTGCCTGACGCCGCTTTCCTTACCGACGATATTCATGCGACAAATTATTCTGGATACCGAGACTACCGGACTCAATCCCAAAAGCGGCGACCGCATTATTGAAATCGGCTGTGTCGAGATGGTGAATCGTCGTCTTACCGGAAACAACTTTCATTACTACATCAATCCGGAGCGTGATTCCGATCCTGGTGCTTTAGCGGTGCACGGCCTTACCACTGAATTTTTAAGTGACAAGCCAAAGTTTGCAGATATTGCTGATACCTTGTGCGAGTTCGTGCAGGATGCTGAAATCATTATTCATAACGCGCCGTTTGACATCGGTTTTTTGGATGCAGAATTTGAGCGCGTGGGTAAATCAGGCTTTGCCGCGTACGTGCGCAGAGTAGTCGATACGCTAGTGCAGGCTAAAGAGCTATTCCCCGGCAAACGGAATTCACTCGATGCGCTGTGCGATCGCTACGGCGTCTCGAATGCCCACCGCACCTTGCATGGCGCGTTGCTGGATGCCGAGCTGCTGGCCGAGGTCTATCTCGCGATGACGCGCGGTCAAGACAGCCTCTCCATGGATCTGCAAGGTAATGGCGATGAGGACGATACCCGGGGTGTCGGGCTGCCGATCGCTGATATGCTCATCCTGCCGCCGACTGCGGATGAGCTGGCAGAGCATGAGTTACTGCTGAAGGGGCTGGAAAAAGATGCAAAGGGCGCTGTAGTTTGGCGAGACCTTGGGACAACATCATGATCAGTCACGTTTCGGCGCAGTATCGATAGCCTGCCATGGTCCGCAAGCCACCTGATGCGAATTCATTCATTGAAGTCGACCCCTTCGATGTTTTTCGTGTGGAAGGTGATATTGATCGGCTAGACGGTCAGCGTTTTGACAAAGATAAAATTCGTCATTCAAAGGCGGCGCAAGGCACTCGCTCTACCAGGCTGATTGATGACCAAAAAGTAGAAACTGACGCGCAGCGATTGATTCGAGATGCTCGCTATGCGCAGCAGCAGGCGCTAAAAGATCTCCATGCGATTAGTGATGAATCAGGAATCATTATTCAAAGAGAGATAAGCGACAGTCAAGGCCCTGAGCAACACCGTGCTTTGTCAGACAGCGCAAGCCCTGAGTATCAACGCATCATTTCAGATGGTGCAGGACCTGAGCATCAACGCATCATGTCAGACGCAGATGGCCCGGTTCTTCCTTCGTTCGTCCGAATCGCATCCTTAGGCGAGCCCATGACCAAGGCTCACCTCGCGCAGCAGAATGCACTGAAAGAGATTCATGCGATCAAGGGTATAATTTTTTCCTCATCCACGCCGCAGAAAGATCGTCTCCCTGGACCTTTCGACCCACGGAAATTTGATGACGGTAATGGCCCGATAATTCCATCGGCATCATCATCTCGGAACGATCCGGAAGATAGAAAAAATATCTCATTACAAAAGCTGCTCGAAAGAATACAAACGGCGCGTTCAGAACAACAAGAGGCACTTAAGTGCTTGAATGCCATGCAAGACGCCGATGGTCCGCAAAAAGATAGAGCCATGTCGGATCTGGATCCGCGGTTTGATAAAGCCACACAATCTCAGTTGACAGCCATTAGCTATTTGAAGAGTCTGGAGGATGTTGTAGGCCCTTTAATGGCAAAGCACGGGTCTGGTTCGGAGCGGGAAACTGATGCGAACGATTTTGTCGATACCGCAGGCCCCGTTAAAGCACGTAATTCAGATGACGCGATTGGTCCTGTGGTACCAACACGGCTGGCCGACGCCGTCGGTCCGTCCAGTGTCAAAGGCGTTGACGATTCGATCGGTCCACAGACTGCCCGGCAGGCAGAGGATGCGCAAGGCCCTGTGTTACCCAGAGAGGCTACAGACGCAGAAGGACCCATCGCACCAAGAGAAGCAAAAGATGCATCGGGACTGCTATCACCCAGGGAGGTGATAGATGCCGCAGGCCCCAACGCGCCTAACAGTCTCGATGATGCTGTTGGCCCCACTGATCGACGTCTGATTACTGATGCAAAGGGGCCGACACTGTTTCATCGAATTATTGAGGCTGTGTTGCCCAAAAAGTCGGCGAGCGTGGTGACGGACGCGCCAATCGATATAGAGCATCATCAGAGCAGCATCGCAGAGCGTATCGCGAAAGTGAAAGCAGACCAGCGCGATGCCATGCAACAGCTTGGTGAACTTGAAAAAGACAACGACAAGCCTTTGATTTAACCACTCGGTGAGCAGCAGCGGGCAGCCGACCACTTCGGTTGATGGGCCAGTCTTGCTATGCGATAATTCGGCCCCATTCGGGAGGTTAGCTCAGGGGTAGAGCGATCGCTTCACACGCGATAGGTCGCTGGTTCGAAGCCAGCACTTCCCACCAAGCAGTCTTAAGCCGACCCGCTGTTGTCGGCTTTTTTATGCGCGATAGGTTCAGTTCGCTGTCAGCGGTTGGTGGCGCCGGTTCAAGGCGTGCGCTTGCGCTGTATCGCTGCACCCGGGCGCAGTGTTTTATGTCCGAACCGCTTTGCCAGTGTTTTCAGCGGTGGCGTTTCTGCGTTGCGCGCGCGTCTTGTGACCAGTGCAGGCGTGTCCGAGCGCGGTACCAGACGCTGAGGACCATTGCCCACCAAGTCTGCACGACCCATACGGCGCAAACCATCGCGTAAAGTCTCCCAGTTCGCAGGGTCGTGATAGCGCAGGAGGGCTTTGTGAAACCGGCGAATTTTTGCGGTACGCGGTGTTTCTACGGTTTCGGAATCGCGCGCAATCTTGCGTAGCGGATTTTTATGCGTGTGGTACATCGCCGTCGCCATCGCGAGCGGTGTCGGTAAAAACGATTGCACCTGATCGAGCCGGAAATCATTCTGCTTTAACCAAATCGCAAGATTCACCATATCTTCATCGGTCGTGCCCGGGTGCGCAGCGATGAAGTAGGGGATCAGGTACTGCTCCTTGCCTGCTTCTTTCGAGTATTTGTCGAATAACTCTTTGAACTTGTAATACGAGCCCATGCCCGGCTTCATCATTTTCGATAGCGGGCCTTCTTCTGAATGCTCGGGCGCGATTTTCAGCAAGCCGCCCACATGGTGCGTGGCCAGTTCTTTGACATACTCGGGTGAGCGAACCGCCAGGTCGTAGCGCAAGCCAGACCCAATCAGGATCTTTTTTACGCCTTTGATGGCGCGCGCGCGGCGATAGAGTTGTACCAGTTTGCCGTGATCGGTGTTCAGGTTGCTGCAAATCGTCGGATAGACACAAGATAGTCGCCGACAACTTTGCTCGATGGTTTTATCTTTGCAGCCGAGCCGGTACATATTCGCGGTCGGCCCACCGAGATCAGAGATGGTGCCGGTAAATCCTTTGGTCTTGTCGCGGATCAGTTCAATCTCGCGCAGGATGGACGGCTCGGAGCGGCTTTGAATAATCCGGCCTTCGTGCTCGGTGATGGAGCAGAAGGTACAGCCGCCAAAGCAGCCACGCATGATATTCACCGAGAAGCGAATCATGTCCCACGCAGGGATTTTCGCGTCGCCGTAGGCAGGATGCGGAGCACGCGCGTAGGGAAGGTCGTAGACGTGATCCATCTCTTCCATGGCCAGCGGTATGGGCGGTGGATTCAGCCAGACATCACGATCGCCATGGGCCTGCACCAGCGCACGTGCATTGCCCGGGTTGGATTCCAGATGAAACACCCGCGACGCATGGGCATAGGCCACCTCATCGTGTTTCACCGTGTCGAATGAGGGCAGCCGTACGACGCTGCGAGCGCGAACCTCTGCTTGCCGTGCCAATCGCTCCTCGCGGCTGATGATGCGTATCGGTTGCGGCGCTTGCTGCGGTGAGTTGTCTGCCGTGCCGCACACTTGCGGCTCTTTTTCTTTCATTTCATACGGGTCAGGATGCGGCTCGACTTTGCCGGGCGTATCCACGCGCGTGGAGTCCACCTCACGCCAGTCATCTGCTGGCTTCCATCCGCTGGGCACAATAAATGCGGTACCGCGCAGATCGCGTATCGCTTTCACTGACTCGCCCTCGGCCAAGCGATGCGCGACAGCTCAAGCAAGGCGCGCTCTGCATTGCCAAACAAAAGAATATCGGCTTTTGAATCAAGTAATACCGAGCGCCGAACAGTATCGGACCAATAATCGAAGTGCGCGATGCGGCGCAAGCTGGCTTCGATACTGCCAATCACGATCGGCACACCGGGAAAAGCCTCGCGCGCTCGGTGGGCGTATACGGTTAATGTTCTATCCGGACGCTTGTTGGGCGCGCCGTGCGGCGTATACCCATCTTCCGAGCGTGGCTTGCGATCAGCGGTGTAGCGGTTGATCATCGAATCCATATTGCCGGCAGCCACAACGCCGAAATACAGATTTGGTTTGCCGAGCGCACGGAATGGCGCCGCAGATTGCCAATCGGGCTGGCTGATGATGCCGACTCTAAAGCCTTGTGCCTCCAGCAAGCGCCCGACCAATGCCATGCCGAAGCTGGGGTGATCGATATAGGCATCACCCGTGATCAAAATAATGTCGCACGAGTCCCAGCCGAGTTTTTCCATCTCGCGCCTCGACATGGGCAAGAATGGCGCCGGCTTTAGCTCGGGGCGAAAGCGCGGGTAGGCTCGGAGGTTCGTTGGCGTGGCTTGCATGGGGGCAGAGAAGCAAATTCAGGGCGCAAGTATGCCAGTCTATGGAGAAACGGTGATTATCTCGGCTCGCCACTGCGGCGAGGGCTTTTGAGTCCCGCGATATCAAGACATCACATACCCATTGTCAATGTGGTAGCGGTGAATTGGTGAAGAACCGGATTCGAATTGCTATTTAAACGGGTTATCGATCTGATCGCTCGGCTTGAAAACAATCTGCTCCGGTAGCGAAGGGTCGTTTTGAAGTGTGCTGATGGCTGCATCCAGGATCTGCTTGAGTTGCAGCGCATGGGCTAGCCCGATTTTGTCTCGGGTAATCGCCAGCGATCCGTAAATCTCCAGCTGATCAAGCCGGTTCTCGATCGTCAGCGCATCAATCGTGAGTGAGGCAGACTCATTCTCGAAAGGCTGCAGTGTTTTGTTCATAACAAACCTTTAGCTAAAAGTACCGCATCATATTTGTATGCTCGAGAAATTCTAAAGAAGTAATACGAAATCATGAATTCGTCATGGATAGCTTCGTCATCGATAACTTCGTCATCATTGTAATTTTGAATCTGAGTTGCGACTGCGAATTCGTGGCTCGGGTAATTCCATAGCGCGCTGTTTAGCTGCTTCGGGTAGCTTGGGGAACAAGTTAAACCCAACGCGCCGCTCCAAGGCATCAATACTCATCACTTGGTAGTCGCCGCTATCATTATTCGGCGCAAGCCATGCTGCCGCCTCTGATTTAACGGGATCAAGCACCGCCTTGAATACATGGGTAGGCACCAGTACACGGCCATTAATACGATCAAGTTTGTCGCCTTCAAATACCGGGCCTGTAATAACATACAGCTCGCCGCGAAGGTTCGTCAGATGTCGCGTCGCTCCTTCAATAGCTGACCAAAGAATTTGATTATTTTTTCGGTTTTGCGGCACCACATTGGCCAGCGAGAAGCTCTCATGCTGTGCCTGCGCCGTCGGCATATCTGCTGCCGGCGCCATATGACCGCGATCAAAACCCGAGCGTACGTAGTCGGCTAATTCCGCGCCTTGGCCGGGCGGTAGCGCGGGCTCGGCATGAAAACTATCCGCGCGCGGAATCTCACGCGCTGCCTTCAAGCTATCACGAGTCAGATATTCAGCTGACCACAGCGGCGTTCTCGAAACACCTGAGTGCAGGACCGCAAATGCCTCGAAGCAGAGCGCCACCGTATTGCTTTGTAGCGCCTTGCGCGTGACCTCGGGCGCAGTTTTATGAAAAAAATGCCGCTCGCAGCGCGGCGGTTGCGCCGCTGCTGAGGCCAGAAGACTCGAGAAAAAGAATACTGCGAGTAATTTTTTCATTGCAGTTTCGATCAGCGAAGGGTGCGGATTCGAAGTGCAAGGACATCCGAAGTTCCGGGCGTATATCGACCATACGAAACTGGATTTTACTTGAAGGAAATTATGATCTTTTTCTACGGTAGATCGGTCAAATAGCGATGCGAGCCGATGCCACTCCCCAATGCTTTGCTGATCGGCAGCAGGCGGGCCAGCGCCTGGCCGAATGACTTGCACAGCCTGCGCCGGAGGCGGGTACGGTCGTGCTGGCACTGGCGCGGGGTGGATTACCGATCGGGGTGGCGATTGCGCGGCGGCTGGGCTTGCCTCTTGAGCCGCTGATCGTCAGGAAACTGGGTCTGCCCGCTTTTCCGGAGTTTGCGATCGGTGCAATTGCCAGCGGCGGCATTTGCGTACTTGATCAGGACGTCATCAAGGCGCTGAAGGTGACGACTGAGGTCGTTGATCAGTTGATCTTGGTACAGCGGCGTGTGCTGGCAGAGCGTGAGCGCCGCTACGGTCCAAGCGTGCCCTTATCGCACCTGAAACATCGTGCGTTGATTGTGTGTGATGACGGCATGGCGACCGGGCGCAGCATGCAGGCGGCGATCGCTGCACTCCGTGCGGCCGAGGCGGGAGATATCACGGTGGCAGTGCCCGTACTGTCGCGTGAAGCGCTGCAACGCGTGACACCGTTAGTGCGGCAGGTACGCTACTTACTTTGCCCGCCGCTGTTTGATGCGGTCGGACAGTGGTACCGCAAGTTTCCGCAACTTGGCGATAACGAAGTGATCAGCTTGCTGTCACAGGTACAGCGACTGCCAACGCATGTATCGGTAAGCAGCAAGGCATCAACTTGAACCATCTGAAAGGAGCATAACGTGGAGTATCGGACCCAGAGCATGGATACCACTTGGATCAAATGGCTGGGCGGAGTCGCGCTCGGTGCAGCGGCGATGTATATCTCTGATCCATCGGTTGGCCGGCAACGTCGCGCGCTACTCAAAGACAAGATCGCGCACTACCGCTCTCGCACTCAAAAACTGATCGACAGCCGAATTCGTGATGCACGTAATCGACTTGCCGGACTGCAGGCTGAGGCCAATCGATTCCTTGCGGTACGTAAGCCGGAAATCAGTCATCCTCATCTCGTTGAAAGTAGTGCCGAGCATCAGCCTGATTCAACACTGCCCACACCGGCTAAAGCGGCCGGATGGCTTGCTGGTGCGGTTGCGGTCGGCTTGCTCACCTGGTGGGCTACGTCGCGGCAATCATGACGATGGTGGCAAATCGCTAGGCACCGAGTATCCAGCCTTCCAGTGGATCATGCGGCGGCAGACCAAAGTTGTGGTCGCGCCGCTGCCAAGCCCATGCCGCCATCAAGCCGCATAGCACTGCATCGAGTAGATCTCCGCTACCGTCACCTGTCGCTCAGGAGTTTGCTGCTGCGGCGTGTCACTCTTGTATGAAGCGCTGGTGATGCCGCGCGCAACCAAGCCCGGGTAAGCCTCGAGCGCAATACGTGAGGGATCTCCTGTGTGCATGAACGGAATATGTATACCCGCATCCAGCAGCAGCGGGGCGCCCGCGTGCAGCATGTAAGCCACCGGCGGGTTGACCCATTTCATTGGCGATGATGATTTTGCCGGTAGATCACAACCGCGATGAATGAATTTCAAACCAGTGGGGCGTGCATCGCAAATCGCTTTGAAGCACAGGCGAAGTTCCGTTCGCTGTAATTGCCGCACCCCGCGCTGTAATTGCCGCACGTGCTGAATCAGTGCCGACCACTCAACTGGCCAGTCGAGCAGCTGGATCAGTGGACGCGGAAATGAAAAAGGAAAATCAAATCCACCCAGCCACGGGCCCGGTTGCCGTAGCCACGCAATGAAGCTAGAAAAGTCATACAGCGTTGACAGCGTTTCGAGGAAGAATTGGTCATTCTCGAGATAGCCCGAGGCGATCGTGATGCCTTTTCTCGGGCGCGGCGCCGAGGTAAAGTCGACGCCGTGCAGCAGTATCGATCGCTGCTCAGCCGCCATCCGGCAACACAACATTCACATCGAGTACCTCGAGGTTGCCTTTTTTATCGAGCGAGATTTTAATATCTTCGGGGTTGACGCGAACATACTTGGAGATGACTTCGATCAGTTCGCGGTGCAGCGCTGGCATGAAATCAGGCCCATTAAGAATGTGCCGCTCACGCGCGATAATAATCTGCAGTCGCTCTTTGGCGGCACCGGCCGACGCTTTCTTGTTATTGAACAGAAATGAGAAAATGTCCATCTCACTTGCCTCCGAAAATGCGAGATAGCAAGCCAGGCTTTTCATATTCTGCGAACCGCAGCGGACGGTCTTCACCGAGGAAGCGGGCAACCAGATCTTTGTAGGCCTCGGCGACATCACTATCGGCCAGATGCACGACAGGCGTGCCCTGGTTGGAGGCATGCAGCACCGCCTCGGATTCGGGAATGATGCCAAGCAGCGGAATTCGCAAGATCTCCTGTACGTCTTCGTAGGACCCACAGCATCTCGCCCGCTTCAACACGCTTGGGCGAGTAACGCGTAATCAGCAGGTGCTCCTTGACCGGCTCGACGCCTGTCTGCGCGCGGCGTGACTTTGCCTGGATAATACCGAGAATGCGGTCGGAGTCGCGCACCGAAGATACCTCGGGGTTGGTGACGATAATGGCTTCGTCAGCAAAGGTCAGCGCCATGACCGCACCGCGCTCAATACCGGCGGGCGAGTCGCAGACGATGTACTCGAAGCCGGAATTTTTCATTTCTTCCAAAATACGCTCGACACCTTCTTCAGTGAGCGCGTCTTTGTCGCGTGTTTGCGAAGCCGGCAGCACGAACAGGTTGTCGCAGTGCTTATCCTTGATCAGTGCCTGCGTCAGCGTTGCCTCGCGGTTGATAACATTGATCATGTCATATACCACGCGACGCTCGCAGCCCATGATGAGATCAAGGTTGCGCAAACCCACATCAAAATCGATCACTGCAGTTTTTTTGCCGCGTAGTGCCAGACCAGAAGCAAAACTAGCGCTAGAGGTGGTCTTCCCCACACCGCCTTTGCCAGAGGTAACAACGATAATTTTTGTCACGAACAACTCCTTATCTGAGTTCGTTAGTTCAACAAATAAAAAACTTGCTATTTCAGCGCCATGGGGCGTAAATCAAGCCGATCGTCTTGTAGCAGGACTTGAACGGGCTTAGCTTTTAGTTCTTTCGGCCAGCCATCGTCGAAGGTGCGGTACACGCCAGCAATCGAGACTAATTCTGCTTCCATACAGGTAGTGATGATGCGTGCGTCGGCGGCGCCAGCCGCGCCCGCCAGCGCCCTGCCACGTAGCGGCGCGTACACATGAATGCTGCCATCGGCAATGACCTCGGCACCGGCGTTAACGGTCGCCATGAAAATACGGGCGTGTCAATGACTTTGGTTGCAACCGGCGCAGGCGATGCGCTGTTCTTTGCAACAGGTGCATGTTGTGCTTCGGGTGCCGGTGGCACTGCTGAGACTGGTTCGGCTGGCGGCGAGGGTGGCGGTGTCAGCTCGAAAGTACGTGATTGATCCATGCCGTCAATCGATAACCCATGGCCTCGGATTTCTTGCTCAAGCGATTCGGGGGCATTTCGTACCGCAACCGGGTTGAGCCGGTGCGCTCGGAACAGTGCGATCAGGTCAGACCAGGCAATGCTACCCGGCGCTGGAAGGGCTTGAAGGTTACCGAGGTCAATAATGGTGAACTCGTCTTCAAAGTAATCGGGAGTTCCGCCAGTGACCTCTGCCACCGCAGAGGACAATTTATCCAGATCGGTGTCGCCGATCAAAGCGGCAACAGCAACCACGGTAGAAATCTTGATCTCCAGGGGCTTCCTGGTCTGGTTTTTCGACATACTGTCCCGGATGGTGGCATCGTCAGCGGCCAACGAAACAAGGAGCCGTGCTCAAGTCTACAACTTGCTGAGACTTACGATGATGCCAGTGTCAATTGACGCGTCCAGATCAATATTATACCTGCGCAACCCCTGCTGTTTGCGCACAATTTTTTCTTGGGTCGAAAGCGGTTCTCGGTGACGGATAGAGCGAGCGTGTGCGTGATGCGAGCGCGCTAAACAAACTCGTTGAGCGAGCGGAGCCGGGAATAGGATCCCGGCTCAAGATGGCGTGGGGTTACGCGTTAGCCGAGGCGTCCCTTGCCAGTTTGTTGCGGCGGTTTGCGGCTTTGGCGCGCACGCTTGACGGCGGCAGGCGTCGCAGAGTCCGCAGTGCATCGATGTCTTTGATGCCGATGGAGCGTTGATCGACACTGATCAAACCAATCTCGTTGAAAGCAGACAAGGTACGGCTGACAGTTTCAAGGGTGAGGCCGAGATAGCTGCCGATCTCATGCCGAGTCATGCGTAAGTTAAACAGCTTGCTTGAGTAGCCCATCTCGGCGAATCTTTCCGATAGCGACACCAGAAATCGTGCGACTCGTGCTTCGGCTGACAAGGCACCCAGCATGCTGACCATCGCCTGCTCTCTGACCAGTTCCCGGCTCATGACTGTATAGACCGAGTGCTCGAACTCGATATGGCTACGTCCGGTTTGTGTGAACTTTTTGAAGGGTATCAGGACTAGGTCGCAGTTCGATAAAGCGACCGCCTCAGACATATAGCGCTTGGTATGAATACCATCAACGCCAAACATGTCTCCCTTCATGGGAAAACTTAACACTTGTTCATTGCCAAACTCATCGATGAGCACAGTTTTCAGAAAACCTGAGTGAACAATAAACAGCGTATCAAAGGCCTGGCCTATGGTATGTATGCGCTGACCGGTTTTGAACTGGACATGCTGAAACAGAAATTCTTCCTCGTCGTAATTGGATACCGTGGGGATGCGAAGTAATTCGCAGACCTCAGTTAGAAAGGCCTGGCCTATGGTATGTATGCGCTGACCGGTTTTGAACTGGACATGCTGAAACAGAGATTCTTCCTCGTCGTAATTGGATACCGTGGGGATGCGAAGTAATTCGCAGACCTCAGTTAGATTAGACCAAAGCTTGCCTTGCCTAAGCCATCCGGATTCCGAGCCGGTGCCGATGTCATTGTGTTGATGCGTGCCTGAAGATAAATCAGAGTGCTGAAGAAGTGTCATGCTCATTTCCTTTTTTGTTTGAGCCAATGAGTTCATTCGTTAATGCTGATTTTTGTTCCTAAGCTTTTAACTCATCTGTTGTTGTTGGGGTCAGGCAGTATCAGGCGTAGTTTTGTTTGGCGCTATCAGGGCAGACTGAATACGGCAAGTGCCCGGACCGAAAACGACTCAGGTCATTCCTAATCGTTCATCCTAATCGTTCATCTCTGCACGGTGTCAAGGCTTGAATTTTTCCAAAAGCCCTTGCGCCACCGCGTATTGCACTAATTCGGCGAGCGACGGGGTTCCTAATTTATGCAGGATGTGTGCTTTGTGCGTACTGATGGTCTTTACCGATAGATGCAGTAACTCGGCAATATCGGTCACTGACTTGCCGCTCACCAGCATATTGAAAACTTCAAACATTCGATTGGTGAGTGTTGAAAACTTCAAACTCTCGATTGGTGAGTGATTTATGCGGAAGGTCTTGCCGGTGAGGCATGGCATCCATGGCGAGTTGCTCAGCCACCTCCATGCTGATGTAGGGCCTACCTGCGTGAACCTTTCGAATGGCCACCAGCAAATCAGTGCCAGCGCTCTCCTTGGTTATGTATCCATGCGCGCCGAGACGAATGGCACGTGCCGCGTATTGATCTTCATCGTGCATCGTCAGCACCAGAATCGCGACATTGGGTGCCTCTTCTCGAATTTGTTTAATGATGTCCATGCCGCTGCGGCCGGGCATCGATAAATCCATCAGCAAAACATCGAAGCCCGCCCGCCTGACAAGTGCCAGAACCTCAAAGCCGTCGGTCGCTTCTGCGACTACCTCGATATCGTGAGCTTTACGCAAGATGTATTTCAGACCCTCGCGCATCAACGCATGGTCATCGGCAAGAACGACCCGAATCATTTTCCCCGGCTCCGTTCGTTCTTGGCAGACGTACCGCGCGAGCAGAATCCGGGACTGCGCCCCGTAGAAGAATTGGCTGGACGTGCCGGGTAACCGATTGGCATGGGGAATTCCTTTAGTAACAAATTTGCAACATTCTTGGCGAATTTATCAGGTTTCCACAAACTAACCAAGCTGATTTGGATCAAAACTCGGACTGCGAGGGCAAAACTATGCTTGTAAATGACGATTAAATTCCGTGGGGAAATACTTCTGATTCAGGCAAACAATATTTGCGGCGAATCCATCAGTGCCGGTTCACATGAACAACATTTGCGGCAAGTCCATCAGGGCAGCTGATAGACTTTGTGCTATTTCGATAGCCGCGGATTCGCCAAGCGGATTTTAAAGCAAGCGCCGCCTCGATACACGGCGACCAAATTGCCAATAACCGAAAATTGCCAATCAGTTTGGCTGTTGCAGTGATTTTTTTTCAGGGCACTAAAGATGCAAGCGGACGAGATCAGTCATATTATTCAGCCCCGGACGAGATCGGTCATATTATTCAGCTCGCAATTGCGCCGGTGTTTCTGTTAACCGGTGTCGGTACCAATATGCTGGTTCTGACCAATCGGTTGGCCCGCATCATCGACCGCAGCCGGTACCTGGAGGAGCAACTCGAGACCGAGCAAGCTATCTCAATCGACAAAATCGCGCTGTACCAAGACGAGTTAGCGATTTTGTTTCGACGCGCAAAAAAGATAAACCGAGCGATTTTGCTTGCTACCTGCTGCGCGCTGCTGATCTGTGTCGTGGTAGCCGGATTATTTATTGCCGATGCGCTGAATTTACGATTAGCTTCGGTTATTGCCGGCATGTTTGTACTGGCGATGATCGCACTGACGGGAAGCTTTGTTTACTTGTTGCGAGAGATATGGCTCGCTACCGAGTTCATGAACACTCAGCAGGGCTTGAACAGACGAAGGTAGAAAATGCTCCGCGCCGCTCAGCCCTGCATGCTGGTACAGCTTCCAGACGGAAGATAACAACTCGCAGCTTGCCTTGAACAGGTCATGCGACTCGTCGCCAAAGCAATCGCAAATAGAGAAATGATTTTCTTGATTCAGCGGTATCTCGCGCTGAAACCCGTGGTGCCACCGAGAGCCAATCAGCGCAGTTTGCCGCCTGAATTCATCTGACTCCAAATCGCCTACAGCGGTTATGAAGGGTGCGGCGTTAGGCTGCGGCATCCAAGCCGGTGACAAGCGGAGTGCGCTGCTTCGATCTAATTTCAAATCCGCATTAATGAATTCCGCGTGGCGCACAGGTTCAAGATCATATAGCCCCGACATCAAGACACCTGCCTTGATCAAATCAGTCGGTAAATCCGGACCAAATACTTTCCAATGAGCGGCCAGCATCATGGCGGCTAAGTGACCTCCTGCTGAATGACCCGCGATCATGATCCGGTCGCGGTCAAAATCCAGTCGCGCCGCACGCCGGTAGAGCCAAGCCACCGCGCGCAGCTGCTGGCGCGTGATTTCATCCACCGACGCATGCGGCGCCAAGGTGTAGTTGGTGAGCGCGACATTGAAGCCCGCTTTACGGTAGCCCGGTACAATAAACGTGAAATCAGACTTGTCCAGCGAGCGCCAGTAGCCACCGTGAATGAAAACCAGCAAAGGGGCATTCTTCTTGGCAGCCGGGAAGAAATCCAGCAGCTCCATTGGGGCACCGCCAAACGCTACATCCAGCAATCCAGCCTCTGTGCGCCTTACCTCGGCCGACTCCCGCTGCCAACGCTGGATGATTTCAGGATGCTCCGGCACCGCCGCGCGTGCGTTCAGCTGATCAGCGTAATATGCGGGTGAGCCTAGCTTTGTGCTGATGCTGTTGTCATTTTTATTGGGCATGAGTATCTCCTTGGTATTTGTATTGGCCTGGCTCGCCGTAGCGGATTTAGCCGCTCACATCAGTGTTGTTGACCACACGCAATACATTAATCTACACTAAAGCTGTTTTGGTGCTCGCCTGTCGGTTCTGACAGGCAGTTAAACGGGAAACACGGAGCCCACTCCTGCTGCTCAGGAGCAAGCCAACGTGTGCTGCCCCCGCAACGGTAAGCAAGCGCATGACCGAGGTCATGCAGTTGGTTCAAATCACCACTGTGCCGTAGGCATGGGAAGGTTGAGCCGATTCGCTTGTTAGCCCGGATACCGGCCAAACCAGGTGGGAGCGGCGAGCGGGGTGGTTCGTTGTTCATCGATTTTCGATGTGCTGACATCGGTCGCGCTCCTGTTCGGTCTTGCTTGCGGGGAAGCTGGCGAGACGACCCTTACTAAGCCGACCATGAAAGCTATCTCCTGTTTGCCGAGACTCGCGCGCGCGCGCGCGTGCCGCCGTTTGTTTACCACCTGTTTGATCGTGCTGTTACCCTCGGCCCGCGCCGGGTCGCAATTGCCGGAGGTTGTCGTTACCTCCTCTCGCACTGAGCAGCGACAAACCGATACCCTGCTGCATAGCACCGTCATCACCGCCGACATGATCCGACATAGTCAGCAACTGGATCTTCCATCGTTACTGCGCGCAGAAGCCGGTGTACAAATTACCCAAACCGGCGGCATCGGTAGTGCGACTGGTTTCTTTATGCGAGGCGCGGCAACGCGGCAAACGCTGGTGTTAGTCGACGGCGTTCCTATCACCAAGCAGGATGCTACGGGCACGGTCAGTATCGAGCATCTCATGCTGGCCGAGATAGACCGGATCGAAATCGTGCGCGGTAATGTTTCAAGTATCTATGGCTCGGGCGCGGTGGGTGGCGTTATTCAGATTTTTACGCGCAAGCCTACTGAGCAGTTACAGACGAGCGTATCGGCTGAATATGGCTCACGGACGAGCTACAGCACCGCGGCTTCGTACAGCACCGCGGCTTCGATCCGCGGTGCAGCCGACAGTTTACGGTATGCGATCTCGGCATCAGCCTTAGGTGCCGACGGATTTTCAGCGATTAACTCTCTGCAGCTCCCTACGGGTAATCCTGATCGCGATGGCTACAGCAACACCAGCGCGAGCGGCTCGATTTCAAGCCACTGGTCAGTGGATCAAGAGATCGGTATGCGGTTTACTCAAAGTCAGGGACGATTCAGTTTCGATGGCGGCACGAGTTTTGATCAGCCAACCGACCAACATACCGGTAAGACCAATGTCAGCGTCATCTCTTTTTTTTCGAATAATCGATTAAATGATCGCTGGTTATCTAATCTGAATTTATCAGAGGTGGTGGATAAAAATTCCAACCGGTTTCAGACAGCTTATCCCTTCAGTAACGCTTACAGAACGCAAACTCGTATGCTCGACTGGTTGAATCGGATTGAGCTGCTTGATAATGTTCGCGCGACTGCTGGCATAAGCTATCAGCATCAGTCCCTATATGGAAATGATGGCTTTGGTGATGTATCGGATTTCTCTCGGCGTGTCTGGAGCACGCAGGCAGGTCTTGAATACGCCGATGTCAACGGTCATAGCCTGCAGCTCAACGGGCGCTACGATGACACTCAGCGTAATGCATCGGCGAGCACCGGCTTGCTAGGCTATGGCTACCGGGTCGATGAAAACATCAAGCTGATCGGGTCAATGAAAACATCAAGCTGATTGCCAGCACATCAACCGGGTTTAGCGCGCCACCGATAGGTTATTTGTACGGTCAGTACGGAAATCCAAGTTTGCGGCCCGAGTACTCCCGCTCTTGGGATATCGGTGCACAGATATCCTTGGCGGATACTGAACTGCGGCTCACTTGGTTTGATGCGCGAATAAGAGATCAGATCGAGTGGCGTTTTCCAAATGGATTTACTAATATCAGCTCGGCGCGTAATAACGGGATTGAGATCAGCGGTAGCGCCATGCTACGCGGTTGGTCAATTCGACCCAGCGTGACCCTGCAAGACCCGCGTGACGCGGATACCGGACAACGTCTGAACCGGCGGGCAAGTGAGCTAGCGAGTATTTCAGCAGTCCGCTCGGCAGGGCCTTGGACGATTAATCTGTCAGCGTCATATTCAGGCCAGCGGTTTGATGGCGCGAATCGCTTGGGATCGTACGTGCTTGCTGCAGCGGGCGGGAGTTATTCGTTATCGAAACAGTGGTCGTTGGTGGCGAGGATAGAGAATATCTTTGACGAGAATTATCAGAGCGTCTACGGCTACAACCAGTTACCGCGAACTTTCTTCGTCGGAGCGCGCTGGCAGCAATAACGCACTGGCTCATTGCGCGCCGACCTTGCTACCCCTTGCGCGGTCGGTGCGCGCGTGGCCGGCTGACATCCGGCCGGCTCAAATACGGCAGACTCAAATACGGAAGGCTCAAATACGGAAGGCTCAAATACGTCAGCTTCAAATCCGGCCGTATTCTTATAGTTACTACTGTTATCAAGCCTTTGGCCAAAGAATCATCTGAGTACAGCGAAACAGCGCAATGGTTTTTCCTGCGGCGCTCACCGTTGCGTCCCACACCTGAGTAGTGCGTCCACGATGTACCGGGCTCGCCTCGCAATCAACCCAGCCGTCACGCGCCGTGCCAAGATGATTACTCTTGATTTCTATGGTGGTGAAACTCGAAGCGCCATCGGGCAGGTGCATCATGCAACCAAACCCGCAGCAGCTATCAGCTAGCATGATGATCGATGCCGCGTGCAGGAACCCATTGGGTGCGAGATGATGGCGCTGGATAGTAAAGCCCGCTTTGATGCGGCCGTCTTCGGCTGAGACAAATTCGAATCCCAGATGATCGGGCAACGTGCCTGCAAAGACCTGCCGCATTTTTTCCATTACATCGGCTTGCATGTCTTTTTCCTTGTGTATCGCTGGATCAATTGACCGTGCCTCGTTCGCGAGAGGCGCTGATTAGGTGATCAGACCTCGAGGTTATCGATCAAACGGGTCGAGCCGAGTTTGGCCGCTGCGAGTATGACCAGCGGTTGATGAGTTGCCAGATCACCCGCGGTTGGCGGCTGGAGATCGCTACGTTTTCTGATTGCAAGGTAATCGGGTTGCCAGCCTCGTTGACCTAGGCGCTCAATCGCACTTTTCTCCAGCAGCGATACATCGAGATCGCCGCTGCGGAGCGCGTCAGCGACCCGATTCAGTTCACGAAACAGGGTGGGAGCCTCGGCACGTTCATGCTCAGATAAGTAACCGTTGCGCGACGACAGCGCCAAGCCATCCTTGGCACGGTAGGTCTCAGCGGCTACGATCTCGGTAGGTAAAGCAAACTGCCTCGCCATATTCCGTACAACCATCAGCTGCTGATAATCTTTTTTGCCGAACACCGCAACACGCGGCTGTACGCAAGAAAAGAGTTTCATCACAATCGTAGTGACACCGGTAAAAAACCCGGGTCGGAAGTGCCCTTCAAGAATATTACCCAGATCATCCGGGGGCTGAATCCGGAACTCCTGGGGCTCGGGATAAATATCTTTTTCGGTTGGCGCGAACAGCACATATAAACCTTCTTTCTCGAGCTTCTCAACATCGGCGGCGAAGGTGCGCGGGTACTTATCGAAGTCTTCGTTTGGACCAAACTGAAGACGATTCACAAATATCGATGCAACCACCGGGTCACCGTGCTTGCGCGCTAAGCGCATCAGCGACAAATGACCATATCATGCAGATTACCCATAGTAGGCACGAAGGAAGTACGCAACTGGCCCCGCAGCTGGTCGTGAAGCTCTGCAATCGACGAGATGATTTTCATCGTGAATCAGTTTCGAAGGTGCCGATGGGTGCCCTTGTGGCGATCATTTCAGATCGGGCGCAGCGCATCAGTTCGGCGAGTATGAGAGACGCACATAGATAGGCGCAAATGCCTCGGCCTGCGTGATCTCGATCAGCGTTTCTTTTGCCAGCTCAAGCAATGCGATGAAATTCACCACCACTACCGGCACACCCCGCGAGGTTTCGAACAAATCCTGAAACTCAATAAATTTAGCGTTTTGCAGCTTGCGCAAAATTTGCGTCATATGCTCTCGTACAGAAAGCTCTTCACGCGTGATGGTATGCCTTTCGGTGAGCTTGGCGCGACGCAGTAAGTCATTCCATGCTGCTTGCAGATCAGCGATCTCGACATCCGGGAAGCGCGTCACCACGGTCTGATCGATATATACCTGCGTGCGCACAAAGTCGCGCCCGACTTGTGGCAAGGTGTCGAGCTGAAACGCAGCCAGCTTGATCTGTTCATATTCCAGCAGCTTTCGCACCAGCTCGGCGCGTGGATCGAGCGCTTCCTGCTCGCCCTCGATCTTTTTAGCGGGCAGCAGCATGCGCGATTTAATCTCTATGAGCATCGCCGCCATCAGCAGATAATCGGCGGCGAGCTCAAGATTGCGCTGACGTATCTGCTCAATGTACTCCAGGTACTGCAGCGTCACCGCTGCCAGTGGAATATCCAGAATATTGAAATTCTGTTTACGGATCAGATACAGCAACAGGTCGAGCGGACCCTCGAAGGCCTCGAGAAAAACCTCAAGTGCATCAGGTGGTATGTAGAGATCGTTGGGCAGTTTGAATAGCGGTTCGCCGTACAATTTGGCAAACGCTACACCATCAATCACTTCCTGTGATTCGTTGTTGATCTCGGTACTGGTTTCCACGTGATGGCCTTACTCGCTTTGGTATACATAGGCCTTTTGCTTGACCCGCGATTCCTGGGTGCGGCGCATTTCTTCCAGATCGATTTTTTGTTTATCCCAAAGGCGGGCGCGACCGGCTAGCTGCTCGGCCTCGAGCGTGGGGTGGCTCTGCTTCAGCTCGGTGATAAAGCGGGTGACTTCGGAGACATACGACGCTTGTTTATTGAACAGTGGCATGGCGGGCATCTAGGGCAATCAAGAGGCCGTATTCTACTCTCAGCGGATGCGCATGCCGGGCTTGGCGCCAGGCCATGGTTCCAAGATATACAACCCGGGCTCAGCGGACTCATCTTTGGCGCTGGCGGCCAGCACCATGCCTTCCGAGACCCCGAATTTCATTTTGCGCGGTGCCAGATTGGCAACCATGACGGTCAACTTGCCCTTCAGCTGCTCTGGTTGATAGGCTGACTTGATCCCTGAGAAAACATTCCTCAAGCGGCCCTCGCCTACATCCAAGGTAAGCCGAAGCAGTTTGTCGGAGCCATCGACGAATGCGCAGTCAACAATGTGCGCCACCCGCAGATCAATTTTCAGGAAATCATCGATCTTTATCTCGGTATCGATTGCTTCGATCGATTCAATCGCTTCGTTCGTCATTTCAGCATTTTCCTCGGCAGGTGCAGCGGGGGGCTCGAACAACGCATCCAGCATCTTTGGTTCAACACGTGTCATCAGGTGCGAGTAGGGATTAACGGCATGCTGATCTGGCAGCGAGCGGTTGGCATCAGGCCATTGCAAAGGCGCGATGTTAAGCAGCGTTTCGACTTGCGCAGCCAGTGCTGGCAGTACGGGCTTCAGATACAGCGTGAGAATGCGGAAAGCCTCCAGTAGCCGCGAGCACACTTCCTGGGTGCGTGCGTTATTCGCCGGGTCTTTGGCGAGCTCCCACGGCTTGTTGGCATCGACGTAGGCATTCACATGATCGGCCAGTTCCATCACCAGACGCAGCGCCTTGCCATAGTCACGCGCTTCATACAGATTCGCGACCTCGTCGGCCGCACCACGCAATGCAGACAAGAAGCTGTCGTCATGGGTTGCCCACGCCATTGATAGCTTGCCGTCGAATTTTTTAGCAATGAAGCCAGCCGCACGGCTGGCAATATTGATGTACTTACCGATCAGATCGCTATTAACACGTGCGATGAAATCATCCGGATTGAAGTCGACATCTTCAACCCGCGCGTTCAGCTTGGCCGCGATGTAGTAACGCAGCCATTCCGGATTCATGCCAATGTCTAGGTAGCGCAGCGGAGAAATACCGGTGCCGCGCGACTTCGACATTTTTTCACCGCTGACGGTGATGAAGCCATGCACAAAAACATTGTTCGGCACCTTGAAGTCGGCAAACTTCAGCATCGCCGGCCAAAACAGGGTGTGGAAGTAGGTAATGTCTTTACCGATGAAGTGGTACTGCTCGGTCGACGGGTCTGAGAGGAACGCATCAAAGTCACGACCGGTACGAGCGAAATAATTTTTGAGTGAAGCCAGGTAGCCAATCGGCGCATCCAGCCAGACATAAAAATACTTGCCGGGTGCATCGGGGATCTCGATACCAAAATAGGGCGCATCGCGCGAGATATCCCAATCGCCGAGCCCAGTATCGCCTTCAAGCCACTCGCGCGCCTTGTTGGCGACTTCTGGCTGCAGGCGTTGCGAATCGAGCGCCCAAGCACGCAGAAATTCAACGCACTGCGGGTCTGACAATTTGAAAAAATAATGCTCCGAGCTTTTCATGACCGGCGTAGCACCGGTCAGCGTGGAGTAGGGCTTCTTCAGCTCGGTGGGGGCATAGACTGCACTACACACCTCACAGGCATCACCATACTGATCTTGCGCGCCACATTTTGGACATTCACCTTTTATGTAACGATCGGGCAAGAACATATTCTTCACCGGATCGTAGAACTGATCGATCGTACGTGTGGCGATCAGCCCCTTGTCACGCAGGCGGCGATAGATTTCCTGCGACAGAAAATGATTTTCCGGGCCGTCAGTGCTATGCCAGTTGTCGAATGAAATATGGCAGCCATCCAGATAGGCCTTATATGGAAGCCATCCAGATAGGCCTTGCGGCCAGCGGCAATATTGGCCACGAAGTCTTGCGGTGTGACCCCCGCTTTTTCAGCCGCGATCATGATCGGCGCGCCGTGAGCATCATCCGCACACACAAAATGCACCTCATTGCCACGCAGTCGCATGAACCGCACCCAGATGTCTGCCTGGATGTATTCCATGATGTGGCCAATGTGGAATGGGCCGTTCGCGTAGGGCAGCGCCGTCGTCACAAACAACTGGCGGGGCGCAGGACGGGCGGCAGTCGTGCTCATTGCGTTCAATCTGGCGAAGGGTAAACCGCGATTCTATCAGCGCGGGGCATGGCCGTTGCTGCGGCTAGAATGTCGGCTTTTGCCTTGCGAGCCATTCCATGACTGTCCGTACCCGCTTTGCGCCGAGTCCCACCGGCTATTTGCATCTCGGCGGCGCACGTACTGCGCTGTTTGCTTGGGCCTATGCTCGACGCTTCGGTGGCACTTTTATTTTGCGTATCGAAGACACCGACCTCGAGCGTTCAACGCCCGAGGCTGTGAAGGCCATCATCGATGGCATGCAATGGCTGGGTTTGCAGCACGATGAAGGGCCTTTTTATCAGATGCAGCGCATGGATCGCTATCGCGAAGTGATTGCGCAGATGCTGGTTGAAGGAAGCGCGTACCACTGTTACTGCTCACCGGAGGAAGTCGAGGCGATGCGTACTCGCCAACGCGCGGCAGGCGAGAAGCCTCGTTATGACGGTACCTGGCGACCCGAGCCCGGTAAGGTGTTGCCGCAAGTGCCTGAGAGTGTGAAGCCGGTGGTGCGATTCCGTAATCCGCTCGATGGCGATGTCAGTTGGGATGACGCGGTCAAGGGCACCATTACGATTTCCAATCGCGAGCTGGACGATTTGGTGATTGCACGCCCCGATGGCACGCCCACGTACAACTTTTGTGTGGTGGTCGACGATTGGGATATGCGTATCACCCATGTGATTCGCGGCGATGACCATGTGAACAACACGCCGAGACAAATCAACATCCTGAAAGCCTTGGGTGCGCAATTGCCGATTTATGGTCATGTACCCATGATTCTCGGCGCCGATGGCGAGAAATTATCCAAACGCCATGGCGCGGTCAGCGTGATGGAGTACCCGGTACAAGGCTATCTGCCCGAGGCGATGCTGAATTACCTCGCGCGATTGGGCTGGAGCCATGGGGATGATGAGATTTTCAGCATGGCGCAGTTTTGTGAGTGGTTCGATCTCGATCATTTGACGAAATCGCCCGCACAGTTCAACCCCGAGAAGCTGGCGTGGTTGAATAATCACTACATCAAGCAAAGCGATAATGCGCGTTTGGCGGCGCTGGCCATGCCGCAGTTGATGCGAGATGGTGCCCGCTTGGACAATGCGCCGCCCTTGGAGGATGTGATTGCGCTGTTGAAGGATCGTGCCAACACGGTAAATGAATTGGCAGATGCGATGATGCTCTTCTACCGCGAGCCGAACCCTGATCCTGCATTGATGGCCCAGCATCTAACCGACGCCGCGCGTGCTGCCCTGACTAGTTTTGCCCAGGCTGCACAGCGCATTGATTGGACCAAAGAAGCGATTGCGGGGCTGATCAAGCAGGTGATTACCGATCATTCGATGAAGATGCCGCAGCTGGCGATGCCGCTTCGGCTAGTGGTCACCGGGCAGCTGCAAACGCCCTCCGTCGATGCGGTCTTGGCTTTGTTTGGTCGGGAGGTGGTGCTGTACCGGTTGGCGCCCCATCTGAAATAGTTTTCGCGTCGGATTGTCAGACATTCAAAGAAATGGCTATAATTGCGGTCCTGCTGCACACGGGGGTATAGCTCAGCTGGGAGAGCGCTTGCATGGCATGCAAGAGGTCAGCGGTTCGATCCCGCTTACCTCCACCACTGAGTTTTGGGTACTTCGGCGTGCAGCAAAGGCCATGTAGTCCGGGCAAATTTTGTCCCCATCGTCTAGAGGCCTAGGACATCACCCTTTCACGGTGAGTACCGGGGTTCGAATCCCCGTGGGGACGCCAAGTCAAAGGGTCGGTATCTTGCGATACCGATCCTTTTTGTCGCATAGGGTGCTCATCAAAATCTAGAACGGCGGCTTGTACAAGTTGCACTTACCCCGGTACAGCATGCGGCCAGTGCGGGGAGATTTTTGCAGCGCGGTGATATTGACCTCACCGGTGCCCCGGTTCAGATGGAAATCGATGAACTCGATCATGTCGTCGATCATCAATTTTTTATAAGCGATCGCGCCTTTGATATGTGCTTCGCTGACCTTGGTCGCAAAATTTACCCGACCAACCATCGTCAACACGAAGCTAGTCATCTTGGTGGTTTCATCGACTTCGATGGCGAGCGGATCAAATTCTGTGGGGTCAGGATTAATCGGAACCCAACTGCCCAGATAGATCGGCATGTAACCACGGCAATTGAACAGCAGCTTGCTGGCATGCGCATAGGACCCCGTAAGGCATAGCGCCGTTAACAGAACAACTCGAATCAATAGGGTAATGCGCATCTGGCGTCAATGATTAGCGTGCTAGCGCGACCGATTTTACCTGTGCCCACACGCTATCGCCTACCTGCAGCGCTAATTCGGCTACTGCGCGCTGGGTGATGCGGGCGAGCAGGGCGGTGCTACCCATGCTGACCCGCACCAGTGCGAGCCCTGGTTGTTCATCATGACGGATACCATCAATCCGGCCCTGCAGCACATTCTGGATACTGCTCTTGCCAGGCTGCTCCCGCGCCAAGCTGACATCGCTGGCAAGAATACGAAGTCGCGCGCGCTCGCCAACCGACATACCCGGATCACGAATCCAGACAGAGCCACCATCAAAATCCAGCCGTGTCAAGTGCCAGGTAGGCTCAATGCTGCCGACCCGCGATTCAATCACCACGCCCGGTTCATCACCCAGGCGCACCGGCAGATCTAGTCGCGACAAGGTCTCGGCGAGATCTCCGCTACCGATGACCCGCCCTTCCTCCATTACCCAACCACATAATGAGCCAAGCGCGCCACCTCGTCGGGCGAGTGCGTCACATACAGTATCGGAATTTGTAATGTTGCCTGCAACCGATCGAGATAAGGAAGTATTTCCTGTTTGCGTTTCAGGTCCAGCGCAGCCAATGGCTCATCCATCAGTAACAGCTTGGGATCAACCGCGAGCGCGCGCGCGATGGCGACTCGTTGACGTTCACCTCCCGACAAACCATCGGGCTGTCGATCAAGGAGCGATCGAATCCCCAGTAAATCAATAATCGGATCAGTCGCGACCTTCTGCTGCGTGCCGATACGTTTCATGCCGTATTCCAGGTTGCCTCGTACCGAGAGATGAGGAAACAAGCTCGCTTCCTGAAACACATAGCCGAGCGCGCGCTCATGGGTCGGCATGCAGTAGTTTACGTCCTGCCATAGTTGGTCATTCACTGTCAGCGAACCAGCAGCACGCTCCAGCCCGGCGATACAGCGTAGCAGCGTGGTCTTGCCGCAGCCCGAGGGTCCGAATAGCGCAGTCACACCGCGACCCGGCAACTGCAGGTCGACATTCAGCGCGAAATCAGCGCGCGTTAGATTGAATTGAAGATGGAGGCTCATCTCAGGGCGTGCTCTGCGATTTCGGGCGCAACAGATGCAGCAGCAGCAGAACAATGAACGAGAACCCAATCAGTACGGCAGCCATTGCATGCGCGTGCTCATACTGCATCGCTTCGACATAGTCATAAATCTGAACTGAGGCGACGCGGGTTTCGCCAGCGAGATTGCCACCGATCATCAGCACAACACCGAATTCACCGACGGTGTGGGCAAAGCTCATCACGGATGCGGTTAAAAATCCGGGTGACGCCATCGGGACCACGACACTGAAAAATGCGTCGAATGGTGTTGCACGCAAGGTAGCTGCCACCTCTAGTGGACGGCGTCCGATGGCTTCGAAAGCGCTTTGCAGTGGCTGCACCATGAAAGGTAAAGAGTAGAACACCGATGCGACCACCAACCCCCAAAAGGTGAATGGCAGCAGTCCAAGGCCAAGCGACTCGGTGAGCCGGCCCGCAAAGCCGTTCGGTCCCATGGCAAGCAAAAGATAAAAACCAAGTACCGTGGGCGGTAGCACTAAGGGTAGTGCGACGACTGCAGCAATCGGCGCTTTCAAGCGCGATCGGGTGCGAGCAAGCCACCAGGCGATGGGTGTACCCAGTACGAGCAGAATGAGGGTAACCACTGCCGAGACTTTGGCAGTGAGCCACAAGGCCTGTAGCGCTTCAGGTTCGAGTGTCATGGCCTGATTGTCGCGCGAACCCCGTGAATATCAAAGCAGCGATGGAGTACTGTACTGCCCGCTACCACCCTACGTGGGGTGGCAGCGGGGCTGACTGCAAACGATGAGACGATGCTCGGCTGAATCAGAACAGGCCCACGACCTTGCCATGGTCGTCGATATCGATCTTCACGGCGCTGGGTACCTTTGGCAGGCCAGGCATCGTCATGATGTCACCGCAGATCATCACGATGAACTGCGCGCCAGCCGCTAATCTGACTTCGCGCACATTGACCACATGACCGCTTGGTGCACCACGCGAGGTGGCATCGGTACTAAATGATGATTGTGTCTTGGCGACACAGATCGGGTAATGCGCGTAGCCTGCTTCTTCGAACGACTTGAGTTGCTGCTTGACTTTGGCAGAAGCCGTGACGTCCGATGCACCGTAGATCTTGGTGGCGACTTTCTTCATTTTCTCGAGCAGAGAGTCGCTGTCCTCATAGACCAATTTGTGCGAGCCGCTACGCTCTGACAAACGAACCACTTCATGCGCAAGCGCTTCCGCACCAGCACCACCTTTGGCCCAATGCTCGGCCAACACCACGTTCACGCCCAGTGCTTTCATGCGTTCCGTTACCAGTGCGATTTCCGCATCGGTATCGGCGGTGAAACGGTTGATCGACACGACGCAGGGCAAACCGTAGTTATTCGTCACGTTATCGACATGACGCTCGAGATTGACCAAGCCTTTTTTCAGGGCATCCAGGTCTTCGCTGTTCAGTTCTTTGACATCCTTGCCGCCGTGGTATTTCAGCGCACGGATGGTCGCCACCAGCACACACGCCGAAGGCGTGAGACCGGTTTTGCGGCACTTGATGTCAATGAATTTTTCCGCACCCAGATCCGCGCCGAAACCGGCCTCGGTGACAACATACTCGCCCAGCTTGAGCGCGCTTTGTGTCGCGATGACTGAGTTACATCCATGCGCGATGTTGGCGAACGGGCCGCCATGCACAAACGCAGGATTGTTCTCCAATGTCTGTACCAGATTCGGTTGCAGCGCGTCTTTCAAGAGCACTGTCATCGCGCCATGGGCGTTGAGGTCACGCGCATGAACCGGCTTTTGATCACGGGTGTAGCCGATGACAATATCGCCGAGTCGCTGCTTCAGATCCTGCACTGAGGTGGCAAGGCAGAAAATCGCCATCACCTCGGAGGCCACCACGATGTCGAATCCATCCTGCCGTACGAAACCGTTGGCGGTGCCGCCGATGCCAACAATAATGTCGCGCAGCGCGCGGTCATTCATATCAACGACCCGCTTCCAGGTAATACGACGCGGATCAATATCGAGTGTATTGCCGTGATTGATATGGTTGTCGATCATCGCTGCCAACAAATTATTGGCAAGCGCAATTGCGGAGAAATCACCGGTGAAGTGCAGATTGATATCTTCCATCGGCACGATTTGCGCATGGCCACCGCCGGCTGCGCCACCTTTCACGCCAAATACCGGACCGAGTGAAGGTTCACGTAAACAGATCACAGCCTTCTTACCGATTTTGTTGAGTGCATCACCCAGACCAACGGTTGTCGTGGTCTTGCCTTCACCCGCAGGCGTCGGGCTGATCGCGGTCACTAAAACTAATTTGCCATTCGGGCGGTTCTTCAGTGTCTCGAGGTAGCTGAGTGACACCTTGCCTTTGTAGTGGCCGTAGGGCTCGATTGCGTCCTCAGGAATACCCAGTCCGGCGGCGACATCGATCACCTTGTTCATTTTTGCCTTTTGAGCAATTTCGATATCGCTTTCCATATGTCTCCAATAATGTTTTGTCGTAGGGGGCTGAATTCTAAAGCGAGTTACGGAAGCGCGCCTGCGGATTTGCTAGGGGTGGGTCCGATTCGTGTGAGCAGGTCTGATAAACTTCGCATCTATTTGCAGCTTTGCAAACACGATTTCATAATTACTTTGCTAACAGGATAGTCATGCCAGGCTTGCTACCCCACGTTGACCCAGACGGTCTGCTCGAATTTTCGGTGGTGTACACCGATCGGTCACTGAACCACATGTCCAAATCTTTCATGGGGGTGATCAATGACATCTCCAGCATTCTGAAAGAGGTTTATCACGCCAAATCTGCGGTGGTGGTCCCGGGCAGTGGTACCTATGGCATGGAGGCGGTAGCTCGCCAATTTGCGACGGGTCGCAAATGCCTGGTTATTCGAAACGGTTGGTTCAGCTATCGCTGGACACAAATCTTTGAGATGGGCCACATCTCTGATCAACTGCATGTCATTACTTCATCGCCAGAAGTTGAAGGCTTTCAGCAGCAGTACGCACCACCCGCTATCGATGAAGTGGTTGCATGGATCAAAGAGCACAAGCCCGCGGTTGTGTTTGCGCCGCACGTTGAGACCTCTGCAGGCCTGATTCTGCCGCCGGAGTATCTGCGCGCAGTGGGAGAGGCCGTGCAAGCGGTCGATGGATTGTTCGTACTTGACTGCATTGCCTCAGGTGCGATGTGGGTCGATATGGTAGCGTCCAAGGTTGATGTCGTGATTAGCGCGCCGCAAAAGGGTTGGAGCAGCTCACCGTGTTGCGCGCTGATCGCTATGTCGGAGCGTGCACGCGAGCGTATTGAATCCACTACCAGCACGAGTTACTCCTGCGATCTTAAGAAATGGTTACAAGTGGTTGAGACCTATGAAAAAGGTTCGCATGTCTATCACACCACCATGCCGACAGACTCACTGCGCGTATTACGCGATGTGATGCGCGAGACGCAATCGCATGGATTTGACCACCTGAAAGCGCAGCAGGTTGAACTTGGTCTTCAGGTACGCAAGATGCTGGAAGCACGGGGTTTTTCGAGTGTGGCAGCACCGGGCTATCAAGCACCTTGCGTGGTGGTGAGCTATACCGAAGATCCGGATATTCAAAACGGCAAAAAATTCATTGCGCTGGGCATGCAGACGGCTGCAGGTGTGCCGCTACAGGTGGGAGAGCGCCCCGACTTCCGTACGTTCCGAATTGGTTTGTTCGGCTTGGAGAAACTGACGCACGTTGAGCGCACCGTTGGCCATCTGGAAGCCGCTTTGGACAAGCTGCAGCTGGCGACTGTCTGATTTAAGCGTCGATTAATTCAAGCGTCGATTTATTTGAGCTTCTTTATCGGGGCAGGTGCCATTGCCCCGTCACCTCAAACGCTCACCTTGAATGGTGAAAAATTAGTGTCTACGTCGTAGTAGTCCTCGGCTTCTTTTTGCTTCAGCCACGCCACGACGCGATAAGTGACTGGCGTCATCACAACTTCCCAGCCGGTTTTCAGAAAGTACTGCGCGATAGCGACCGCGATCACTTGCTCGGTAGGCCAGATGCCGTAAAAGGCAGTCATGTAGAAAATGCCCGAGTCGATCAGTTCTCCTGCAGCGGTCGAGCCGATGGTTCGCATCCAGAGATGGCGACCAGCGGTCATGATTTTCATCTTGGCCATGACATAGGCATTCACCAAGCTACCCGCCCAGAACGCGATGATCGACGCCAGCACGATGCGCCACGTATTTCCAAAGACCGTCTCCAAGCCTTTCTGGTAGCCGTCCATGTAATCACCGGGCGCAGGGGGCAGCTGTATCACCACCAACGACATGACTGCAGCAAACAGCAGCGCGGTGAACCCGGCCCATACGGCGCGCCTGTCATGCGCGTAGCCATAGACCTCGGTCAGAATGTCGCCGAATAAATAAGAAATCGGGAAAAACAATATACCTGCGCCAAAAGTGACTTCGCCGAGCACGGGCAGTGTCAGTACTGCCGCCTTGCCGGCGCCGATCAGATTGGAGCAGAGTAGAGCAACAACAAACGCCGCTAGCAGCAGGTCATAGTAACGGTAGCGACGAGGCCCGTTCATGTCAGCGTTTGAAGGTGCAGCGACCTTTTTCACTGAACAAGCGAGGACGATAGTAAGAGTATTTCTTTTTATCTGCCATGTTCAGTTCTTCTTGCGTGAGGTACCGGCCAGAGTTGGTGACGTATTCATTCGCCATCAAAAAATTGCCGCTTTCAAATTCGATCTTGTAGAAATACTGCTCGATAAATCGTGAGTCGATTCGGGTTTGATCCTCATGCGCGATTAAAACATTGTCTTCCCATTTGTCCACAACAACCGCCACGCGCGGATTGCGCTCATCAATCTTGCGGTAGATCTCTTTCGATTTTTCATCGGCGACAAACGCAAACGTGCAGACCGAGGGATCTTCTTTGCAGATCCATTTATTGCCGCGCATAGCGGTGGTGGTACATTGGTAAGTAGCAGCCTGTGCGGGCAAGCAGCACGTGAACGCCACGAGCGCGCAGCACAGGGTGGTTAGCCAAGACGGGACAATCTGCATCACAGATGGATAAGGCTCTTGGTTTATACGGTGACCTCGGGGCCTTGGTCTTGGTTGGCAGCCGGCTCTGCGGTCGCATTTTCGCTGCCAATCAGTTGCCCATGCAAAGACGCTTGATGGATTTGTGCGCGATGTTGCCTCGCACCTCCGAGCCCTCAAGCAGCTCGATGCTCTCGCTCGCGCTGATATTGCCAAACACCTTGCCAGCCACACTGACGTTCTGGGCGCGAATGTCGCCGTGTACTTCGCCCTTGGGGCCGATCACGATCCAGCGCGCGTTGCCGTCAGGCTGGTCGAGATTGCCTTCAATCTTGCCGTCGATCCGCACGCTTTCCTCAATGCGTACCGTGCCTTCGATACGCGTCGCGACGCCGAACACCGAGCCCATGCCTTTGAGGTGGGAGCCGGATTTCATTTATGACAATAGAAAAAGAGATGCATGCCCGCAGACTAACAGCGCACTGAACCGATGGCAACCTGATAGCGACGGCCTTGGGGTTATTCGACGCCGTCGCTTGTTGAATATTTCTGATTATTCGCAGGCGCTTCGACCACCCCACTCGCCCCGCGTGATCTCGCCGTCTAGCTTGATCGGTCTAAACCAACCAGTTTCACGGGAACCAGCGAATTTGCCCGTGCCACCTTTACGCGCGTAGCGGCCTTCTTTTTGACCACGTGACTGGGTAAAGGTGTAGGTCAGCACATCGCCATCAATATCTTCAACTGCGCAAAGGCCTTCTGCTTCCAAGGTCTGGTCGGCGAATACCAAGGCGCCACCGGTGCACTGCCCGGTGAGGTTGTTGTACTTCGAGCCATCGGCGGCGTGCATTTGCGTGGTGGAGCGAAAATGAACAAAGGTGGTTTTCTTGCCCATGTCGACGCTTGCCTCGCCAAGGTCGACACTGGTGTACTCGCCACACTGATCGCTCTTGGCGATGGCATGAGAGCACAGTAGCAGCACAATCAGGGACGCTAATAAACGGAATTTCATGGTGGGGCCTCTCTCTTATGGACTTTATGGTTATGTTTGTCTTTGCAGACAAGGCCCAGTGTGCCAGTTTCCGTCCACGCTCGTCGGATCGATCAAATAAATCCTCAGAATGGCAACACCAGTTCTCCCATGACATAGCGGTACCAGTAATCCGGGTCATTCGTCGCCGCTGCACCGGAGGCACGTGAGTAGCCTGCTCGTAGTCGTAGCGCGTAGCGCTCGGCTTGCGTTTCGCTCGAGAACTCAAGCAGTTGGGTTGGTGTAAAGGGCTCGGCAGCGATCTGTTGCGTACCAAGGCCTGCGGTCAAGCCGTGGCGCCAGTCGCCCATCCGTTGGCGCCATCCGACTGCGAGCATGCCCTCCTGGTACCGCTCGGGATTGAAGTAGGCGCGACCCACATCAAGCTTGCTGTTGTCGAACCAACGGTAGCGCAACTGCAGCGTCAGCCCGAGATCAAGCGAGGGTTGCCAGATCAAGCGTCAGCCCGAGATCAAGCGAGGGTTGCCAGATCACGCGAGCGCGCAGATACCGGCGCTGATTATCGTCCGAGAACGCTTGCTGACCCGCTAAGCCAACCAGTGTGAGATGGTCGTTGACTGGGACATCTACCGAGGCACCGACAAAATTAAAATACACGCCGCGGTCGAGCGCGGCACGGGTCTCAACCACGTCACGGTTAGCAAACATTTCCAATGCCGGCCGCGAATGTATGTCGGTAACTTGCATCGACTGTTAGTAAGTCATGATTCGCTTGCTGCAGCCAGCCTAGCTCGGCATTCCAGCCATCGATCGTTTTGCGGTCAATGTCGCGCCGTACTGGCTGAACTGATGATCGATATACCGTAGCCCGGTGCGATGATCCAAATGCTGATAATTATTCATCGCTTCTGCGCTGATGCGACGGCTACTGAAGCGCTCGCTATCAACCGATTGAAAATAGCCACCACCTGCAGCCCATGGCTCTGCCATGACTTTGCTGCCGATTAGCGCGCTTAAAAAGAAGAGCGATAACCCGGAAAATCTCATTTGGTTCCCCACGACTTGCGCAGATTTAATACCTCGGCGACGTAGCCAGCCAAAGACACGGGCTGCATGATCAGACTATAAAACAGCGAGTAGATGAAAAATCCGGAAGGATTGAAGCGCACCTGCAAACCGAGCTGTTCGAACATACGACAACCGATGCGATACATAAAGTAGTTCATTCCCATCGCCATGGGAATCAGCGCTAACGTGATCGGTCCAACGATCCAGAAGTAACCAAACAATGCCAGCACGACGCCGGGAATGAAGACCAGCGTGAATATTAGATCCAGAAAAGGAAACAGCAGATTCCAGTAAACGAAGGCACTGGGTAAAGAGCGAATCAGCAGAATGTCCGGGTGCTGCTTGAATGCTTCGATCATGCCGCGCGACCAGCGTTTGCGCTGCCGTGCAAACTGCAGCAAGGTGGTGGGAGCGTTGGTGAACAGTAGCGCGTCCTCGCAGTAGCCGATACGGTGACCCGCTTTCAAAATACTCCAGGACAGCACAATATCTTCACCGATACAGTCCGGCCAGCCGCCAATCTCGCGCAGTGTTGCGGTGTCATACAGTGAGAATGCGCCTTGCGCCACCATGGTTCCCTGGTACAAGGACTGCACACGTTTTATGACAGCGATTCCTTGAAAATAATCCCACTCTTGCGCACGCGTCATCCAGGTCTCGCGGGAGTTTCGAACCATAACACCGCCTGCCACCGCACGGTGGTGCTGGGAGGATCTTGCACGTAGCGCTCTACGATACTTTGCAAGGCATCACGAAACAGCCAAGAATCAGCGTCAACGGTGATGGTGATTGTGTGCGAGACCTGGGTCAGCGCCTCGTTGAGCGCGCGCGCCTTGCCGACATTGCCAGGTAAATCCAGCAGCCGTAACCAAGCATGGTGCGGCAA
>Ga0194124_10000792_pt1 | contig 44764 bp, 42 predicted proteins | sample TA2KigCas0mmetaG_FD_148605 | JGI IMG/M metagenome (GOLD analysis project Ga0194124, IMG submission 148605) | Freshwater microbial communities from Lake Tanganyika, Tanzania - TA2015031 Kigoma Deep Cast 0m | ecosystem: Environmental > Aquatic > Freshwater > Lake | place: Tanzania: Lake...
GAAACCTCATCGGCACCCTAGACCAACCCTTCAAACCTGAGTCCGGAATCGCAGTACTTTTTGGCAACCTCTGTCCCCATGGAGCTGTATTGAAGCCTTCGGCAGCAAGTCCACGCCTTTTGACCCACACGGGAAGAGCCGTGGTCTTCGAAAACATTGACGATTACAAGGCGAGAATTGATGACCCGCAACTGGACATAGATGCCACTTGTGTGATGGTGCTGAAAAATGTTGGCCCTAAGGGATATCCCGGAATGCCCGAGGTGGGCAATATGGGCCTTCCCAAGAAACTCTTGGAAAAAGGGATCAAGGACATGGTTCGAATTTCAGATGGACGCATGAGTGGCACAGGCTTCGGCACGGTGGTCCTGCACGTCTCTCCAGAATCCGTCATCGGAGGCCCACTTGCCCTGGTGCAAAACGGAGACTTGATCGCCTTGGATGTCCCCAAGCGTAGCCTAAATTTGTTGATTTCAGACGAGGAAATGACTAGGAGACAAGCAGCATTTCAACCTAGCCCCCTTCCTTACGATCGGGGTTATGTGAACTTGTTTTTGGACAAGGTCAACCAAGCCCACGAAGGCGTGGACTTTGATTTTCTACAAGGCAGTTCGGGACCCGAAGTAAAAAGAGATTCACACTAATTTTTTTTGGTTCGGGAAGAAGTTCTCACCGAGCCTCAACACTTTTATCCAACAAGCGCCATGAACAAGGTAGCCATCATTACTGGAGCAGGACAAGGCATTGGCTTAGCTATAGCCCGAAAATTGGTAGAAAACGGAATCCAGGTACTTCTCAATGATCGGGAAAAAAGCCTGACCCAAGAGGCAGTCGCCAGTCTATCCCACCTGAAAAAAGGATCTGTCATCGGTTGCTCGGGAGATGCTGCCGATACGGACGTCATCGCTGAACTCGTAACCCTTGCCATCCGGAATTTTGGGCACATCGACCAGTTGGTCTGCAATGCAGGAATCACCCTTTTTGGCAATTTTCTCGATTATACCCAAGCAGATTTCATGGAGGTGACCCGTGTCAACCAAGCCGGCACCTTCTTCCTCACCCAAGCAGTGGCCCAAGTCATGAAAAATCAGGGTCAAGGGGGCTCGATCCTATTCACCTCCTCGGTGACCGCTCACCAGAGTCATGAGAATCTGGCTGCCTATGCCATGAGCAAGGCAGCCATTGAAATGCTGGCCAAAAACCTCGTCCTGGAACTCGCCCCCCTTGGCATCCGCATCAACACCATCGCTCCAGGAGCCACCCTCACCGAGCGGACCACAGCAGACCCCAATTATGTGGATACTTGGTCCAAACTCACTCCCTTGGCTCGACCTGCATTTCCAGAAGACATCGCCGAAGCCGCTAGTTTTCTGCTTTCCGATGCCGCAAGACACATCACCGGCCAAACCCTCATCATCGATGGGGGCTGGACCGCCATCAGCCCTTCCCCCTATGTCTAAGCCACCCCTACCTTCTTCCGAATTTCCTCCCCCCTGGACCTTGAAGGGAGAAGGGATAATTTTGATTTACAGATTCGACAAGACCTGGGTGGAAGGTGCTGGACTTTTACCCCCTAGCTTACAAAGGAAAGCTCGAGGGGGCCTAGGCTATGTCATGCTGGTGGACTACCAAGAGTCTCCCGTGGGGCCCTACCGAGAACTGCTATTGATCCCAGGAAAGTTTGGAAAAAAAGGGAAGCAAACCATTACCCACATCTTTGTGGACTCCCCCCAAAGCCTGAGCAGTGGAAGAAAAAATTGGAATATCCCCAAGGAATTGGCAAGCTTTCATTGGAAAAAAGAAAAAAACAGGGACCATATACAGGTCGAAACGGAAAAGGGAGTGGTATTTTCTGCAGAAATTTCCCACGGTGGACTTTCTTTTCCCATCAGTACTTCCCTACTACCTTTGCGCTTGGTTCAAACTAGGGAAGGAAAAACTTTAGCTACTCAGCCTCAAGGAAGGGGTTGGGGAAAATTGGCGAAAATGAGGAATCTCTCCCTAGATCCCCAGCTTTTTCCAGACCTAAGAAGCTGCTCCCCCTGGCTTGCCCTTCGCGTACAGCCCTTTACCCTACAATTTCCCATCCCGATCTCCCTTCCAAATGAGCCCATATAAGGACGCGTGTATTGTCATTACAGGAGCAGGCTCAGGAATTGGACTTGAGCTCGTCCGTCAACTCTATCCCTTCAGCAAGAGAATAGTAGCAGTGGATATTTCCCTCCCTCTTTTAGAAGCACTTCGAATCGAAATGCCAGAAATAGAGGGAATCCTAGAGGCAGATCTAAGCAAAAAAGAGGGGAATGCAAAGATTCTTTCTTGGCTTTCTACCCATTGGGACAGGGTCGATTTTTGCTTTGCCAATGCCGGAAAAGCCTTTTATGCGCCAGCAGAACAGCAACCCTGGGACGAAATGGATCTGTTATTTCAGTTGAATGTGCATTCACCTATCCAACTCGGCTATGGCCTTCAAGCCCTCTATCCAAAAAGTGCCTTGAGGCACGTGATTACCTGTTCGGCCATCTCCCATTGGGCCATACCTGGCTATAGCATGTATGCGAGCACCAAGGCCGCCTTGCTACAATGGGCTTCTACCCTTTGGGCCGAAGGAAAGGGAGATTGGTTGAGTCTTGTATTTCCTATTGCTACCTCTACCGCATTTTTTGATGCCGCAGGCCCTCAGGTTCCCATTCCAACTCCCATCCAATCCTCCAAACACGTGGCCTTTTGCATGCTAAAAGGAGCGGCTCAAGGAAAGCGGAAAATTTACCCGTCTTCCCTTTTCCGGATGTTGATGCTCTTCCAGAGGATGGGCTTTTTCCTTTTGCCATTGGTCCAAAAAATAGAGCGACAAAAACTCAAGCGTTGGCTTTCCTTTTCCAAAGAAAGTTGAGGTACTGTGCACTCCCTTAAATTTTAGTTAATTTTCAAACCATGAAGCAGCTCGTTTTATTCCCCCTACTCTTCTTACTTCCTCTCTTTTCTTTTGCGCAGCAAAAGCTGAGCAAAGAAGAACAAAAACTCCTGGAGCGCATCGACAAAAACTACCAGGAGACGGTAGCGCTCTTGGAGGAGGTCATCAACATCAATTCAGGTTCCCTCAACCTGGCAGGCGTCCGGGAAGTGGGTCGCGTTTTTGAGCGGGAATTTCAAAAAATTGGATTTCAATCCGAATGGGTAGAGGTGCCTGCCGAAGTGAAGCGCGCAGGACATTTTGTAGCTACCCGCAAAGGCAGCAAAGGAAAAAAACTCTTTCTTATCGGGCACCTGGATACGGTATTTGAAAAAGACATGCCCTTTACCCCCTTCACTTGGCTCAACGACAGCACCGCCACTGGCCAGGGCGCCAACGACATGAAAGGAGGCGATGTGCTCGTGCTTGCCAGCCTCAAGGCCATGCATGAACTGGGTCTCTTGGAAGACCGAACCATCACCGTGTATTTCAATGGAGATGAGGAAAGCACAGGAAATGGAACCTTATCCAGACAGGATTTCATCACCAGAGCCAAAACCCATGACCTGGCCTTGGCCTATGAGACCGCACAGGGTTTTGGCGGAGCCACCGTGGCGCGCCGAGGATCCTCGGGCTGGACCTTGAAGACCAGTGGAAAGCAAGGCCACTCCAGTGGAGTATTTGGCCAAAATGCAGGCTATGGAGCCATTTATGAAGCCGCACGCATCCTGAATGAATTTCGCGAAGCCCTGGCCGGAGAAAAGTACCTCACCTTCAACCCCGGCCAAATCGTCGGTGGATCGGATGTAGCCATCAACTCGAGTACGGGTGCCGGCAGTTCCCTTGGCAAAACCAATATTGTGGCCCGAGAAACCATCGTGACGGGAGATTTGCGCTTTTTGGGCGAAGCCCAAAAGGAGGCGGCAAGGGCAAAAATGCGGGAAATCGTCGCCAATAACCTGCATCAAACCGACGCAGAAATCACCTTCTCCGATGGCATTCCTTCCATGGAGCCTAGCCCGGGCAACTATGCCTTGGCAGAGGTGCTCAGTCAAGTGAGTCAAGACCTGGGCTATGGCCCCGTGAAGCCTGGGGATCCAGGTAGCCGTGGAGCAGGAGACATCTCATTCGTGTCCTCCTTCATGGATAGTTTGGATGGGCTCGGTGCATCGGGTTCGGGTGCCCATGCCCCTGGGGAAACCATCAACATGAAGCAATTTTCGGCCTTAATCAAGCGAAATACAATTTTACTGTACCGATTGACCCGATAAATCGATGAAAAAAAATATCCTCCCCTTCCTCTTGGCCTTGGTCCTGCTTACCAGCCTCCGCCTAAAAACAGAAGATCCTACCCCCATGAACTCAAAAAAAATCGTCGTTTATCAGGTCTTTACACGACTTTTCGGAAATACGAATACGAGCAACATTCCTTGGGGCACCAAAGAACAAAATGGAGTTGGAAAGTTCAACGACTTTACGGATGCTGCCTTGTCGGAAATCAAAAAATTAGGGGTGTCCCACATCTGGTACACGGGGGTTCCCCACCATGGGTTGATTGGAGATTTTCCTGAAATCGGCGTCACTTCCGACGACCCAGATGTGATCAAGGGTCGTGCCGGTTCTCCCTATGCGGTACGAGATTACTACCAAGTCAATCCAGACTTGGCGGTGGATGTGACGCGCCGAATGGAAGAGTTTGAGGCGCTGATAGCCCGTACCCACAAGCAGGGCATGAAGGTGATCATCGACATTGTTCCCAACCATGTGTCTCGCTTTTACGAAGGAAAAAACAACCCAGCGGGAGTCCTAGACTTTGGCGCAAAGGACGACACCAATCTGGCTTACTCAAAGAACAACAACTTCCACTACTTGCCAGGCAAGGCCTTTCAAGTTCCCGCTCCCAAAAATGGCTATAGACCCTTGGGCGGAGCGGCACATCCCTTGAGCGATGGAAAGTTTGAAGAGTTTCCTGCTAAGTGGACGGGCAATGGTTCCCGTCTTGCCCAGCCTGACTTTTACGATTGGTACGAAACCGTCAAGGTCAACTATGGAGTCAGCCCCGAGGGAGTCAAGGATTTTGTACCCCTGCCTGAAAACGCCTCCACGTTGGATATTCAAGCCCACCATGCCTTTTGGCAAGGCAAAGAGGTGCCCGATTCTTGGATCAAGTTTAAGGACATCACCCAGTTTTGGCTAGCCAAGGGGGTGGATGGCTTCCGCTTTGACATGGCAGAGATGGTGCCTGTGGAGTTTTGGTCCTACCTCAATTCCCACATCAAGATAAAGTATCCCGAGGCCTTTTTGTTGGCAGAGGTGTACAATCCAAGCCTCTACCGAGATTACATTCACAAGGGCAAGATGGACTACCTCTACGACAAGGTAGAGTTGTACGACACCCTCAAGCACATCATGCAAGGCCATGGATCTACCGACAATCTGGTACCTATCCTTGAAGGACTATCCGATGTGGAGCACCACATGCTACACTTCCTTGAAAACCACGACGAGCAGCGCATTGCCAGTCCCGAATTTGCGGGCAACCCTTGGAAAGCGCTACCGGCTATGGTCGTATCGGCCACCAGCACGACGGCGCCGACGATGATTTACTTTGGTCAGGAAGTGGGTGAGCCAGGTGCAGAGATGGCCGGCTTTGGACAGCCCAGCCGCACTTCCATCTTTGATTACATCGGCGTTCCCCAGCACCAGAAGTGGATGAATGGGGGCAAGTTTGACGGAGGGCAACTCTCCGATAACGAAAAAGCGCTCCGCAACTACTATTCGGAGGTACTCAACTTCACGCGTGGCAGTTCCGCGCTGATGGGGGGCTATCAGGACCTGCACCGCTACAACCGTACAAAAAACCCTGCCTACACGGACAAAACCTTCGCCTACGCCCGATGGGATAAAGCGCAAAAGTTGATCGTGGTAACCAATTTTGATGAAACTCAGTTTGTAAATACTGTTCTCCACCTTTCTCCTGAACTCCTGAAAGCCTGGAACCTGAAACCTGGAAATCGGGAACTTCTAGAGGTTCTTTTTGGAAAGAAGAAGACCCAACTTCGCGTGGATGCCCAAGGTGCGCAGATCGACCTGGTCCTAGGCCCTTGGGAATCTGCGGTGTTTGAGGTGAAGTAAAAAAGTAGGCGTCAATAAAGCCCTCTAGCAAAAAAACCCTCTCCCCAACTTTTTTTTCTGGGGTCCGTTTGTAGTATCGGTTTGTGTGGAGCAAGATGACGCACAGATGACGCCTTCTTGTCCATAAACTACTCATTTACTTCAATCATATTTGCACATGGAATTTGGTGATCGATTGAAAGAACTTCGAACACGTTTGAATTACTCCCAAAAAGAAATTTCTGAAAAAACAGGCTTAACCATTCGGACCATTCAACGGATTGAGAACAAAGAGGTAAAACCAAGCCTGTATTCCTTAAAAGTACTTGGAGAAGCATTGCAAACGGACTTAACTGAAGTTGAGAAATTATCTGTCGCCAAACCCTATGAATTTAATTTCACCATTAAAATCACAGATATGAATCAATTCTTAACTGACCTCAAAGCCTTAGTGAAAACTCACTGGAAAACTATCCTTTTTATAGTATTAGCCATTTACCTATTCACCAGTTACTCAGACATTAAAGCAGGAATCCTAGATGCTTGGAGCGGGAATTAACCGATTCAAATTTTCAACTATGAAAAAATCAGTTTTAATTCTTGCCCTGGTGTTCGCAACAGTAGGTACCCTTGTGGCACAAGAAGTAGCCCCAACAAAAAATAAATTTGGAGTTATCCTGTCTACCAATCTATTTGGATTGGATGATGACTTAAGTAATGTCAACGTGGGTGGGGGCTTTTATTACAGTATACAACTAAACAAAAGGCTTTCTCTCTATTCCGAGTTGGAAGGCTCCACCCTTAATTTTGGAAATCAAGCCATCATGCCCGGATTAAGTGGAGAATTTACCACAGGAAAGGTAGCCTTCTACGTTGGTCCCATGATTGACATTGGAAAGGAGATGAATGTAAGTTTGGGGGTAGTGGAAAATTATTTGTTTAACTCAGAACTTGAAACCAAAACAAGCACCAAGGATATCAGTGCTGACACAAATAACAATTTTACCTCCCTATACTTTGATTTTAGGCACCAGTTTGGAAATAAATTTGGTGTAGGCACTAGGTATGAATGGGGCCTAAATTCAATCTTTAAAAACTCAGATAGAAAAGTCTCCACGATCTCATTCAATCTATTTCTCCCTTTAAGAGGAAAAAGAAAACAAGAAATAGACAAGTAATCCTCTTGCAAATGCAAGGGGATTACCCTCCCCTGTTTTCTAATTTTTTACTTCAACCCACTTAGTTTTTCCGCATTTTTTATCCCTCCAAGAAGATGGATGAATCGTGGAGATTTTTGGATAACTGCCCCTTTGGTATAAATTACCTACTAATCCCTTCTTAAATCCCTGGTTTTGTTTAATTTAAAGTTCCAACTTTTCAGAACCAGGTATGTCTCCAACCGATAAACTCAATCGCCGAGAATTTATTAGTTCCGCGGCCACGATTGCGGCCACCATCTCCATCGTCCCCTCTTCGGTCATTGCGGGTACGGGTCATATCCCTCCTTCCGACCAACTTCCCGTTGCGAATATCGGTTGCGGTACGCAAGGGCTGCGCGAAATGGGGGAATTATTGAAAAACCCCAAAATCCGTCTCGTCGCCGTATGCGATGTGAATAAATTCTCCAACAACTACATCGATTGGTCCCCTTACGGAATCCGAAACGACATCCGAAAAACCCTGGGCGATACCTCCTGGTGGGAAGGAAAGCCCGGCATCCCTGGAGGCAGAGACATCGGTCAAGAATATGTAGAAAAATACTACGCCATAAATAAACCCTCCGGACGATACAAGGGCTGTGCGAGTTACGAAGATTACCGCGAACTCCTAGATCAGGAAAAAGGCATCGACGCCATCAAAATCATGACCCCAGACCATACCCACGCGCCGATTGCGCTGGCGGCCATGGGCAAAAAGATACAGGTAGTCACCCACAAACCCATTGCCAATCGGCTTCTGGAGGGGAGAAAAGTCATTCAAAAAGCGAGCGACACCGGCGTAGTCAGTCACCTCCTTGCCTGGTCTGACAGACCCGAATACCGACAGATCAAAGCCTGGATGGATGCTGGCTTGATCGGTGACTTAAAGGAAATCCACAATTGGTCTTACCGCCCAGTCTGGCAGCAATGGACCAAGCGTCCTAGCGAAGCGCAAGCAATACCGGAAGGATTCAATTGGGATTTGTGGCTTGGACCCGTTCCAGACATGCCTTACCACAAGCAATACACGCACAATGTGTTCCGTGGCTGGTACGAGTTTGGCGGCGGATCCATCGCCGACATGGGACATTACAGCCTTTTCCCTTTATTTGAAACCTTGGGCATTGACCGGAGCCCCGTTTCAGTCCGAGCCTATGGCACGACCACGCGGGAGGAAGTCAATCAGGTCTACCAATGGGTAAAAAATGAGGTGGCCTTTCCTGCCAGTTGCATGATCAAGTGGAAATTTCCACAGCAAGCGGCTCTCCCAGCCTTCGACCTCTTCTGGTACGATGGGGGCATGAAACCCTTTGCCTGCGAAGAACTCGAGTCCGAAGGTAAAGACACTCCGGAAGAAGGGCTGCTGCTAGTCGGTAGTAAGGGAAAGATCTTGGGAGGCTTCCGTGGGGAAAACCCCGTGCTGCTCCCCGAAGGAGCAGCCATGCAAGGCCGCGAGGCAGAACGCATCAACTCGACTACCGTAGATCGGAAAACCGACAGCTGGGTGGATGCCATGCTCAACAAAGTGCAAACCCTTGGAAGTTTTACCCGTGCCCAATGCATCACCGATACCATCAACTTGGGAGCCATTGCGCTGAGAACAGGCAAAAAAATAGATTTTGATTCCGAAAAAGTTGAAATTACCAACGATGCACAAGCCAATGCCCTTCTGAGCAGAACGTACCGCCCAGGCTGGGAGATTTGATTCCGCACAATCCTCCACTTCAAAAACAGTTTCAAACCCAAAATACCCATGACTAGCAGAAGAAATTTTCTCAAAACCACAGGACTTGCCACCGCAGCCCTAGGACTAGGACTCCCCTCTTTGAATTTTGCCCGACCTGGTGCAGACCTCCCCTTTAAGATCTCCTTAGCCGAATGGTCTGTCAATCGCCTACTTTTTTCCAAGCAATTGGATCACTTAGACTTTGCGCTAACCGCAAAAAAGCATGGCATCCATGCGGTCGAATATGTCAACCAGTTCTTTTTTGAAAAGGCACAGGACTTTGCCTACTTGAAGGAAATGAATACCCGATGCACCAACGAGGGCATCACCCAAGTCTTGATCATGGTGGACCGAGAGGGCATGCTTGGCGCTCGTGATGCGGCCATTCGAGCCAAGGCGGTAGAAAATCACAAAAAGTGGGTCGATGCCGCCAAATTCCTAGGCTGCCACACCGTGCGTGTGAATGGCTACTCGGACATTGCCTGGTCTACCCGCCCAGAAGATGCAGCGGAAGCCTCCAAACTGGTGAGTGACAGCATCCACCAACTCGCTACTTATGCAGAAACCACAGGAATCCATATTGTGATCGAAAATCATGGGGGATTCTCCTCCAATGGCAAATGGCTGGCTGACACTATCCGAAATGCCCACCATCCCCTCGCAGGAACACTTCCTGATTTTGGCAACTTCCGCATCAGCACCCTAGAAGGCAAGCCTGTTTCCTACGACTCCTACCGAGGAGTGGATGAGCTGATGCCCCTGGCCACAGGAGTGAGTTTGAAACCCAAGGTCTGGGACGATGCGGGAAATGAATCGGATTTGGATTACAAGCGCATGATGAAATTGGTCCTTTCCCATGGATATAGCGGCCACGTAGGCATTGAGCATGGAGACAAGGATCGTGAATGGGAAAGCATTGTTGCCATTCGTGAAATCCTCGAGGGACTTCAAAAACCGAATGCCCTAAAGTAAGTGACGCTCATTTTATGCACCCGATGAACCAACAACTGGGACAACTTTCCCTTTTGGTTAAAGACTACGACGAGGCCATCCAGTACTACACCCAGATCCTGGGCTTCGAACTATTGGAAGATACTCCGATGTCGGACACCAAGCGCTGGGTGCGCGTGGCACCCAAAGGCTCCAGTTGCCAGTTGCTCTTGGCCAAGGCTGCCAACGAAACCCAACTCAGTCAGGTAGGATGTCAAGCGGGAGGACGCGTGTTCTTGTTTCTGTATACCGACGATTTTTGGCGGGATTACGAAAACTACCGATCCAAAGGCGTTGTCTTTATCCGGGAACCGGCAGAAGAATCCTATGGAATTGTTTCCGTATTTTCGGACCTCTATGGAAATCTCTGGGATTTGATTCAACCCAAGACCTCCTAAATTACTCCAATGGATTCACAAGCAAACAATCCCCTCCACGGCGTCACCCTTGCGGACATGGTCGCACAACTGGTGTCCTTCTATGGCTGGGAAGACCTGGGAGAGCGCATCACCATTCGCTGCTTTACGCACGACCCCAGCATTGCCTCCAGCCTGAAGTTTCTCCGCAAAACTCCCTGGGCAAGAGAACGGGTAGAAGGGCTCTACCTCAAAATGTTGAGAGATGCCAAAAAGGAAGGTGGACCCTTGGGGAATTGAGAATTCAAATAAAAACCCTTCGCGGTCTTAAGGCCGCAAAGGAAAAAAAAACCGTCCCGAAATGCTTCGGGACGGGTTCCTTAGATAAGGTAGGTGGTATAAATTAAACGTAATTGTTGAGCATCACCGGCATCACGAGCATCAAGATGTCTTCGTTGGCATCTTGAGTTGCAGGCAAGATCAATCCTGCCCGATTGGGAGCCGAAAATTTAAGACTCACTTCTTTGCTGCCCAGGTTAGAAAGCATTTCTACCAAAAACTTGGCGTTGAATCCGATCTCAATATCTTCGCCCTCGTGGTCGCAAGACAAGCGTTCGTTGGCTTCGTTTGAAAAATCTAAATCTTCTGCAGAAATAAGCAATTCACTTCCTGTAAGTTTCAGGCGAACTTGGTGCGTGGTCTTATTGGCATAGATGGCGATTCTCTTCAAAGATCCTAGAAATTCCAACCTATCGATGGTCATGCGATTGGGGTTATCTACAGGGATCACATTTTCGTAATCTGGGAAGCGCTCGTCTATCAGTCTACAAATCATCTTGATGTTGTTGAACTTGAAATAGGCATTGGACTGGTTGAATTCCACTGCTACCGGCACGTTTTCAGCCGGTAAAGTTGACTTCAACAGGTTCAAAGCCTTTCTAGGAATGATCAAGCTGGCTCCATTGGCAGAAGCAATATCCACTCTACGGTACCTAACCAATCTGTGTCCATCCGTAGCCACAAAAGTGGTGTTGGTTGGACTAAGGTTGATGTATACCCCAGTCATCGCAGGGCGAAGTTCATCGGATGAAGTAGCAAAAATAGTATTGGATATGGCTGAAGAAAGCACCTCGGTAGACATGTCCACCGTAGTGGCATTGCTTACCGAAGGTATCTTTGGAAAGTCTGTGGCGTTTTCCCCCGCAAGACGGTAGCGTCCATTGTCGGAGCTGATTTCTACTGCGTAGGTGTCGTGATCGATGCTGAAAGTTACCGGCTGCTCGGGAAGATTTTTTAAGGTCTCGATCAAAATGCGCGCTGGCACGGCTATGTTGCCATCTTCTTTGGCCTCTACTTGAAGCTGGGTCATCATGGAAGTCTGCAGATCCGAAGCAGTGATGGTTAAGACAGCTCCTTTGATTTCAAAAAGAAAGTTTTCCAAAATAGGCACTACTGGATTGGTGGTCACTACACCGTTGATGGCAGAAAGCTGCTTAAGCAAGGCAGAGGAAGAAACAATAAATTTCATCTTATGTAGGGTGGGATATGTATACTTCTAGAAAGGTAAATTTAGAAATAAAATACAAATATGGAGTTGATGCCAAGCATTTGTATTAAAAAAGTTATGGAAAAACGCGAGCTGTAGAACTCAAGACGTCCTAGCATAGCTACGCTTTCTCCCTGCATACCACAATCCTCCTATGCCACAAAGCAGCACTACAGGAAGAAGAAGATGAATAAGTTGCCAGAAATTCTTTTGTTCGGCCACTTTTACCTTATCCAAAGGCCGGATTTGCAGCACTTTGGTACGGGTAGCAATGATACCTTCAGGATCACTGAGGTATTGGACCAGATTTTGCAAAAGTTGCTTGTTGGCAAAGTTATCTACCCCAAAAGGATCTTCCCCCAAGGGAAGGAATTCCTTATTATCTAAGCTAGGCTGGCTTTGGAATACCGAAGCATCCCCAAAAACCACTACTTTCCCTTGTCCTTCCGACTTTGATGCAACAGTAGCAAATTCCTCAGGTACAAATCTATTTTTAAATAAAGAAGTAAACTTTCCTTCCAGGAGATAGGCTAAAGGCAAGTTTTTCAAAGGAAAATCAGAAGCCAAAGGTGCTTGCTGCTCGGTACCCAAATTCACCAAATAAGGTAAGGAGAGGAGTCGAGAATAGTCTGAGGAGAAGAGCAGAGGGATTTTTTTTACACCATCCGCTTTGACAGTATCTAGGCTGCTCGCAAATCTAAAACTGATTTGATCCACTCCTTTGGTCATGGGATGAGGATACATCCTGCCTGCATGAAAGTGGTAGGGCCACACCAAGGGCATCGCTTGTTCTTGATTTCCAAAATTACCTCCCATTACGGCAATCAAGCCATAATTGAGGTCTTGCATTAAATTCTTATTGATTCGGATGCCGTAGCGAAATAACAATCGGTCCAGTTCATTTTCATTAGGCAAAGCCAAAGCTCCCTCCACTCCCATCTGAGTCATATCCACACGTGCACCTTCCAGTGCTACCACCAAATTTCCACCTCCCATCACGTATTGATCCAAAAGGTATAGTTCTCGATCAGAATAGCTACTATCTGGGCCTAAAATAAAAATCGCAGCAAATGAACTCAGGTCCTCCAATTTCTTGGCTTGTTCCATAGGGACCTTAAATAATTCGTATCGATCACCCAAAGCTTCAACCATGCCAAAGCCATCATCTTCGCTCAACTCTCCGTGTCCAATGATCATTGCGATAGCGTTTTTTTCGGGAGAAAGTAATTTCTGAATTGCCGTAGCCAATTCAAATTCAAGGTTTTCTATGGAAGTATTTAATATTTGATCAGGCGTCATCCCCCTTTCTCCTTTCAAAATAAGAGCACCCGTCTCATAGGTATCGTCAGATACAAGAATTCCTGGAAAAATCAGCTGGGATTCTTGTCCCGTTTCTTTGTCCACAAACAAATTGGTGGGATGGATGCCATAGGAGCTTAGGGAATAGATAAATTCACTTTGCAAGGAATCACTGACCTGCAGGGGATCAAAGTAGGAGACCGTGATGGGCTGTGCCGCATAGGCATTGAAAGTTCGGACCGTTTCTTCTATGGATTTTTGAAGCCTTCGCATACCTCCTGGCAGCTGATCTCCTGTCAATAGAATGTCCACGTGTAGAGGCCTATCCAGTTCCTCCAACAATTTTTGAGTAGAAGGATGCAAGGAAAAGCGCTTTTCTTCGGTCAGGTCTATTCTAAAACGAATCCATTCACTGGACATTAAAAGAATCCCCACTCCCAGAAGAAGTATCCCAAAAGGAATAAGGCGATGTAGGAAAGACCTTTTCATTTCTTTTTCAATACCAAAACAGCGGATCCAAGGAAAACCCAAACCATACCCAAGAGAAAAAACACATCCCTGCTATCAATCACTCCCCTTCCTAGACTGGTGTAATGGTAGCTCAAACTCAGCTCCTCTACCCCTCGAGACCAGTCCCAAGGGACCAGATCTGCCAGGGCAGAAAATCCAAAATACAAAACAAAGCATAGGAAAACCCCCAAAACAAAAGCAACTACTTGTTGGGAAGTAAGTGCACTTGAAAACAGACCTACAGAAGCGAAGGTTGCTCCAATCATCAATAGCCCAAGCCAACTTCCAAAAAAGCCGGCCCAATCCAAATTACCGGGAGGATCTCCCAAGACCGACAAGGTGTAGGCATACCCCAGGGTAGGAAGCAGCGCAAGAAAAACCACCACTAAGATCGCTAGGTACTTGGCCAAAATAATTTGCGTCACGGATAAGGGTGAGGTCATCAAAAGCTCCCAAGTTCCTGACCTCTTTTCTTCTGCAAGGCTCCTCATCGCAACTGCAGGAATAAGAAAGGTGAATACGTAGGGCGTGTAAACAAAGAGGGATTCCAAATCAGCAAATCCATACTCAAAAACAGAACTTTCAGGAAAGACCCAGACGATTAATCCCAAAGCAAGCAAAAACAAAGACAGCACCAGGTAGCCTATCAGACTTCCAAAAAACGAGGTGAGCTCTTTAAAAAATAAACTTTTCATGGGCTTTGGGTGATTTCTCTGAAAAGGGATTCCATTTTTTTTTCTTCTTGATTCAAACGAATCAAGGTGAGCTGATGGTGAGCGACTAGCTGAAGAATAGCTTTGCGTGCCTCGGAGGAGTTTTTAGGGGTCAAGACTATTTCTCTACTACCTTTAGACCCATACCTGACCTTTCCCAAGTCGGCAAACCACTCCAGTGCAAGTTCTTCTTCCGTTTCCAAAACAAGTGATGCCTCTGCTGCCCCAGCCCTTAGCTCGGCCAAATCCCCTGAGCTTACGATTTTTCCCTTATTGATGATCACCACATCCTGGCATATGGCTTCCACCTCTTGCATGATGTGGGTAGAAAAAATCAAGGTCTTATTTTCGGCAACTTCCTGAATCAAGCTTCGAATTTCCACCAATTGGTTGGGGTCTAAGCCAGTGGTAGGCTCATCTAAAATCACCAAATCGGGGTCATGCAGTAGGGCCCGTGCTATACCCACGCGCTGCCGATAGCCTTTGGATAGTTGCCCGATTTTCTTGTGCTGCTCTGCTTGCAGGCCTGTTTTTCGGATCAGCTCCTCTGTACGGCGGCGGATATCGGTAGATTTCATGCCGTAGATGCCCCCTGAAAAGGCCAAGAATTCACGTACGTAGGTATCCAAGTAGAGGGGGTTGTTTTCGGGAAGGTAGCCAATGCGAGCGGCTAACTTTTTCGGATGAGATAAGGCATCCTCACCCAAGAGGGTAACCGCCCCAGAGTCAGCGGAAAGGTATCCTGTGATGATTTTTAGAGTGGTGGATTTTCCGGCCCCATTGGGGCCTAAAAAGCCCAAAATTCTCCCTGGAGAAGCCGAAAAACTTACCTCATCCAGCACTTGCTGCGTGCCGTATTGTTTACTGAGGGAAACAACCTGGAGAGACATAGCTTGGGCGATTCAATACCAATCGGGTACCTACAAAAATACGGATTGCTCTTGGAACGACAAGTAGGATCAATTAAGTATACTTCCTCCTATTTTTTACCCTTTGGACGAAGGGGGCGGCATTCCACATCCACCACAAAATAATTGGGATGCGTTTCCAGGGTTTGCACCACAGTTTGTGCCACATCCTCCGCCCGCATCATGTGTTCGTGCGCCTCCATACCTGGAATGTCATCGAAGAAGTGGGTTTGTATGGATCCTGGATAGATGGTGGACACCTTGATGCCAAAGTCTCGGAGCTCCATGTAGAGAGAATGGGAGATGCCGCGTACCGCATGTTTGGTGCCCACATAGCCCGAAAAGTTGGCCACGCCATTGAGCCCAGCAATAGAGGCCACGTTGAGGATATGTCCTTCATCGGCAGCTTTCATGTCTGGAATAAGTCGCTTGGTGGTGTACAAAATTCCATGCACGTTGGTGTCAAACATGGATTTCCAATCTGTGGTGGACATGCTTTCTAGGGGGCCAGCCACGCCAAAGCCAGCATTATTTACTAAAATACGGATGTCTTTTCCCAAAGAAGTGACAGTATCTCGATAAGCTTGGTCCACCTGAGCCTCGTCTGCCACATCGCAAGCGAAGAAGTGAAAATGGGGGTGGGTAAAATCCGGTTGGGTTCTTCCCCAACCCGCTACGATTACTCTTTTCTCAAGCAGGATCTTGACAATTTCAAGTCCTAGCCCCTTGCTGACTCCCGTGACTACAGCAACTTTATTTTTTAATTCCATGAGAAGTATTTTTCTACCTAGTAAAGTCAATTCTAGCCGAAAAGTTCTTTAAACCTAGGCTTTATCCAAAATTTCGTGCAAATTCCAACCGTTGATTTAATTTTCAACTTTCAAGTTACCACCAACCGCTAATCCTAGCTATGAAGAAATTAATCCTTCCCCTGCTGCTTTTAAGCAGTACCGCCTTTGCCCAGAGCAAACTTCGTCCCAGCATCGACCAAAAGGCGGCAGCCATCGAAACCAAGGTCATCGACTGGAGACGCGACATCCACTAGCACCCCGAACTTGGCAATGAGGAAACCCGCACTGCCAAAAAGGTAGCCGAGCACTTGCGTGCCTTGGGCATTGAAGTGCAGGAGGGAGTAGCCACTACTGGTGTAGTGGGTATTTTGCGTGGGGGCAAGCCAGGACCCATGGTTGCCCTTCGTGCCGATATGGATGCCTTGCCTGTGACTGAGCGGGTAGACTTGCCTTTCAAATCCACCGTCACCGCCACCTACAATGGACAGCAAACCGGCGTGATGCATGCCTGTGGACACGATAGCCACGTGGCCATCTTGATGGGGGTAGCGGAGGTACTTGCCGGCATGCAGGCTCAACTGGAAGGCTCCGTTAAATTTATTTTCCAACCTGCAGAAGAAGGCATCTACCAACCGGGAGTGACTTCCTGGGGGGCCAAACAAATGGTGGCTGAAGGCGTGATGAAAGACGTGGACGCCATCTTTGGCTTGCACATCTCCGCACAAACCGAGGTAGGTAAGATTGGCTACCGCTCTGGACCTGCTCAGGCTGCCGTGGACAACTTGGAAATTACCGTGCACGGTACCCAGGCACACGGCGCTTCGCCTTGGTCCGGGGTAGACCCGATTGTGACCGCTTCGCAGATTGTATCTGGCCTGCAGACCATCTTGTCTCGCAGCGTCAACGTCACTCAAAAATCCTGCCGTGGTCACCGTAGGTGCCATTCATGGAGGCATTCGCCACAACATTATTCCTGAAAAAGTTGAAATGATCGGTACCATTCGCACCTTTGGAGAGCAGCAGCAAGATCTGGTGCATCGACGTATTACCGAGATCGCCACCCATATCGCAGAGAGTGCAGGTGCACGTGCAGAGGTCAATATCACCAAGTTGTACCCTTCCACCGTCAATGACCCCGACCTTACGGCCAAGATGGTGTCCACCTTGGAAGCCGCTGCAGGCAAGGAAAATGTACAGGTCAACCCTCCCGTAACCGGAGCAGAAGATTTTAGCTTTTACCAGCGCGAAAAGCCAGGTTTATTTATCGGTTTGGGAGGCATGAAAAAAGGAGGCGATCCCACCAAAACTCCTTCCCACCACACTCCAGACTTTTATTTGGACGAAAGTGGCTTCGTACTCGGCGTTCGCGTAATGAGCTACTTTGTGGTAGACTTTATGGGAATGAAAAAGTAAGTAGATCGAAATTTTTTCAAACCCCCATCTCAAATTTAGGAATGGGGGTTTTTGCTTTTTAGACCTCTCAAACCCAAGGAAAACTTTTGCATTTCCTAAAATCAGCTACATTTGTTTGAATTGAAACTTTCTTTGTCTTGACCATGAGAAAAATCCTCCTTCCCCTACTCTTGATCTCCGCTACTGTGGTAGGTCAGTCCAAACTTCATCCTAGCATTGACCAGAAAGCGCAGGCCGTAGAAGCCAAAGTCATCGAGTGGAGACGGGATTTTCACCAGCATCCCGAACTGGGAAATCAGGAAGTGCGCACCGCCAAGATTGTCGCCGATCACCTCCGTTCCCTAGGCATGGAAGTAACCGAAAATGTAGCGGTGACTGGGGTAGTCGGCGTACTTCGTGGCGGCAAACCCGGCCCCATGGTGGCCCTACGCGCCGATATGGATGCCCTTCCAGTCACGGAGCGGGTAGATGTGCCATTCAAGTCTACTGTCACGGCTACCTATAATGGACAGCAAACCGGCGTCATGCATGCCTGTGGACACGATTCCCATACGGCCATCTTGATGGGGGTAGCCGAGGTATTGGCAGCACATAAGAATCAATTGGAAGGTTCGGTCAAGTTTATCTTCCAACCTGCAGAGGAAGGAGTCACAGAAGTACCCATGGCAGGCGCCGAATTGATGGTGAAAGAAGGAGTCATGAAAGACGTGGACGCCATTTTTGGCCTGCACATCTGGGCGCAAATCGAAGCTGGAAAAATCGGTTACCGACCAGGGCCAACCATGGCGGCAGTAGATATCTTGACCATCAATGTCCAAGGGACACAAGCTCATGGAGCCTCCCCTTGGTCAGGCGTAGATCCCATCGTCACTTCTGCACAACTCATTACCGGTCTGCAAACCATCCTGTCCCGCAGCGTAAATGTGACCCAGAACCCCGCCGTAGTCACCGTAGGTGCCATTCATGGGGGCATTCGCCACAACATCATCCCTGAAAAAGTGGAACTCATCGGTACCATCCGCACCTTTGGCGATGACCAACAAGCGCTTGTCCACCGCAGAATCAATGAAATCGCCACGAATATTGCCGAAAGCGCTGGAGCCAAGGCAGAAGTAGATATTCTCAAGCTTTATCCTGCCACCGTCAACGACGAGGCCTTGACGGCTAAAATGCTTCCTAGCCTAGAATCGGCTGCAGGAAAAGAAAATTTAATCTTGATGGACCCGATGACGGGTTCGGAAGATTTCAGCTTCTTCCAAAAAGAAAAGCCAGGCGTATTTGTTTTCTTGGGGGGCATGAAGCCAGGTGCTGATCCTCTCAAAACTCCCTCCCACCACACCCCAGACTTTTACCTGGATGAAAGCGGATTTACCCTCGGCGTCCGCGCCTTGAGTTACCTGGTGGTGGATTACATGAATTTAAAAAAGTAAACTCGAATTCAGTTGTCAAGCTTCACCATCATTGAAAGGAAATAACGGAATTACTTAGATGGGAATCTTTTTTCAAAAGATTTCCGATAATTGGCAGGTAACAAAGATTTATTTATCCGTATACTCGCAAAAATCAAAATGATGAGAAAGAAATCAGTCTTTTTTCTACTCCTCCTTTTTTCACTAACTACTTGCAAGGAAGAAGAAAAGCCCGAACAAGAGGCATTTATTTTTGGACAATGGAACTTTCGCTGTACTGGCAACTGCATCCAAATATACAAATACGTAGGTGGAAAGCTTTATGTGGACAACATGAATAGTTTTCGAGAAGCCCCCATCATCACCTACTCCAAAACGCCGAAAGAAGATAAGTACGCCTTACTGGCTAAAGATTTGGAGCAATCCTTTCCCAAGGACTACCTGATGCCTCGAGGGCTTACCTTGATTGCCTGTCCGCTTTGTGTGGAAGAGGGCGGCTATTATTTGGCCTTTGAGCGTGAAGCAGAAATCATCTGGTGGCAAGTGGGAAAAATCCCAGAATTGTGGCCCGAAGAGATTCGTCCATTTATGGAAAAATTGGTACAAACCATTCCCCAGCTCCCTGAAGAGTAACATCCACTTAAAAAACCAAGATGAGGCCTCCTACACAAAGGCCTTACTTTTTAAGGTCAAGTCTAGTAACAAGCTCTTGAAAGATTATACTCATGAGGGGCTCGGCTAGTGTAGCAGCAGCAATCACGTCCTCTAGGGACACCTGATGAATTTTGCCCGGCACCCCTAGGTCTGTGATCGCTGACAAGCCAAATACTTCCATTCCCGCGTGACAGGCCACGAGTACTTCTGGTACTGTGCTCATGCCCACTGCATCTCCTCCGATAGTCCGCAGGTAGCTGTATTCAGCAGGAGTCTCCAAGTTTGGGCCCTCTACCCCACAATACACCCCAGTATGCAACTTGAGACCCTTTTCTTGTGCAATCTGTAAAGCCAATTCAATCAACCGAGGGGAATAGGGCACGCTCATGTCCGGAAATCGTGGTCCCCAGGTCTCGTAATTTTTTCCACGCAGGGGATTTTCTGGAAAGAGGTTGATGTGATCTGAAATCACCATGACCTCGCCAACAGCTTGTGCTGGGTTCAAACCTCCCGAGGCATTGGATATCAAGAGAGTTTGTACTCCCAATCCACGCATTACTCGAATGGGAAAGGTAACTTCCTTCATGGAATAGCCTTCGTAGTAATGCAAGCGCCCTTTCATAGCCAGGACTTTTTTTCCTCCCAATCGGCCAAAAAGTAAGGTGCCGCTATGGCTTTCTACCGTAGAAACAGGAAAATGAGGGATCTCCTGATAGGGGATTTCCAGGTCTACTTGGATCTGGGAAGCCAAGTTTCCAAGACCCGTTCCTAAAATAATCCCAATTGCTACGGGATCGGCATGAATGCCTTGGATGTAGGCCATGGCCTGTTCCACTTGCTGCTTGTAGTCCATTTTTAATTGGTGGTTGCTGCTTCAAAGATAGGATTTTGAAAAATTGTTCGAACTTTTCTAGGTACTTCTGTGTATAAAGGGGATAAAATTCACCCCATGATTAAGATCATTGTTAGTACCAACCGTAAAAACGCAGTTTCAAGTACCATCGCTACGCTTTACCAGCAGATTTTAGCAGAAAAAGGAGCTACTTCTGAAATTCTTTACTTATCCGACTTACCTGCCGATTTTACAGCAGCTGCCTTGTACGAAAACAACGGGAAGAATCCGGAATTCAATGCCTTTCATGATCGGGTTAAAGAGGGTAAAAAGTTTGTTTTTATCGTGCCCGAATACAACGGTTCATTTCCAGGTATCCTCAAATCATTCATCGATGGGATGAGCTACCCCAATTCCTTTGCAAATAAAAAATGTGCCTTGGTTGGCTTGTCTTCAGGAATAGGCGGGGGTGGCATCGCTTTGAGCCACCTCACCGACATCTTCCATTATTTGGGTATGCATGTTCTCGCTCTAAAGCCAAAACTGGCAAAAATAGAGCAACACATGTCAGATAACCTGCTCACCAACAGGCTGTATGTAGAACTACTACACACCCATGCAGACATGCTGCTAGAATTTTAATTAGTCTACGTTATCGTGTAGAAACCTATTATTTCCCAAGATTTCGTTTTCTTCAGAAAGATTAAACTTGCTGATATTGGATTCTGAGCTATGCTCAGGCTCATTGAGAATCACATTTTTTCTCTGATAAGCAGGCACCACCATCTGGTCGTTTAGCTCCTCTGAAGAAGCCGTAATCAAACGTCCCCCTTTCAATTTCTCGAATCGCTCGTGGGCTCGTTGTATAGCCTTCAACTTCATTTGCTCGTAGTAATCGTTGGAAAAGACCGGAGCCAAAGGTGCAGGGGGAACGTCAGAAGCCTGATTTTCTGGCATTTCCTCTTCCTTATACAAGTTGTGAACGATTTTTTCTTCATCTAGAGGAATTTCTACTTCGGGAGTTTCGGAGAAAATGGGAGCCGAGTAGATAACTTCCTCCTCTTCTCTTACACTGTGTAGTTCTTCTTCGATTTCTTCCTTCACTTCTTCCTTTTCAATTTCCTCTTCAGGAAAAAGTTGGGTAGTTTCTACTCTTGGAAAAGAAAAGGTAAAGGTGCTTCCTCCTAGGATAGGTTCTTCTTTGACCTGTTCAGTTTTTCCGGAGTCCAGATCGATTACTGTTTTAATTATTTCTGGAGCAGTCTCAGGGGTATTTTGTATAGGGGCTACCAAAGGAGTTGAAGGGGTCGAATCACTCGTGCTGTGATTTCTTTCAGAAAAGTTAACCGGTTCGAAGCCAGTGGCGATGACCGTTACACGAATGGCTCTGCCCAACTCAGGGTCAATTCCTTGACCAAAAATAACTTCGGCATTGTCCCCAGCTTTTTCCTGTATAAACTCGGTGATATCACTGAGTTCATCCATAGAAAGTTCTTCTTCCTCTCCAGACATGATGGAAAGGAGTATTTTTTGTGCCCCTTTGATATCCACATTGTTGAGCAATGGAGAAGAAATCGCAGATCCTGCCGCACGAATAGCACGACCCTCTCCCTCTTCGGTAGCCGAACCCATCACTGCAGCACCAGCATCCTTCATCACCGTTTTTACATCTTCAAAATCCACGTTGACATCTTGGTGGATGGTGATGATTTCAGCGATTGATCTAGCTGCAGTGCTGAGAATATCATCTGCTTTACTGAAGGCAGTACGGATGGCCAAGTTGCCGTAGATTTCTCTCAACTTGTCATTGAGAATCACCAGGACCGTATCGCAGTTTTCGCGTAGAGATTCTATCCCTGCCTGGGCCACAGCCATTTTCTTTTTCCCTTCAAACATAAAGGGGGCAGTCACTATACCTACGGTAAGGATGTTGAGTTCCTTAGCAATTTTTGCAACTACAGGCGCTGCGCCTGTACCGGTACCTCCTCCCATACCTGCGGTAATGAATACCATCTTGGTATTGTCGGCAAGTAGCTCCCTGATTTCCTCATGAGATTCTAGGGCAGCATTTCTGCCTTGTTCAGGATTCGCTCCTGCGCCAAGGCCTTCTGTTAGGTTGGCTCCCAACTGTAGTCGTAGAGGAACGGGACTTGACTTAAGCGCTTGTGCGTCGGTATTTACCACGACAAACTCTACGTCCTTGATTCCTTGGCCATACATGTGGTTGACGGCATTGCTACCACCGCCACCAACACCAATGACCTTGATGATGGACTTTTGATTTTTTGGGAGATCAAATCGGTAATCTTTCATGTTATCTGACATATATTAATTGGTGAAAATTTTCTTCTACTGGGTACTTGAATTCTAAAATTGGGTACTGTACCTTAATCCTTTTCAGTAGGCGGTATCGTCTCCGATATCGTCTGAAATGATCGTTTTAAGTCGGTCTCCAATGCTTTTGAAGAAATCTTTAGAGATGACTTCTCGCTTATCCATTTGCTTGGGTTTCACTCCCGAATTGGCTTTTCTTTTCTGATAAAGTTCTTCTCGAGTGTCCAGGGATTTAAATCCAGCCAAGACCAAACCTACGGTAGTGGCATACATGGGACTTTTGATTTCATCGATGACGGACTTTCCTAGGTGTTCGTTAGGAAATCCAATTCGGGTGTCTAGTCCAGTCATGTATTCAAATAGCTGAGAGATGCATTGTAACTGAGATCCTCCCCCGGTCAATACTATCCCTCCAGCCAATTTTTTGTAATAGCCGCTCTGCATAATTTCGTTCTGTACGATCTCAATAATCTCCTCCATTCTGGCTTGGATGATGGAAGCGAGGTTTCGAATGGAAATCTCTTTGGGAGGGCGATTTCTCAATCCTGGTATAGATACGATTTCGTTGGGGTTGGCTTCTTCAGTGATGGCCTTGCCAAACCGCGTTTTCAATAACTCCGCTTGGCTCTGCATCAGCATACATCCTTCCTTAATGTCGGCAGTAATGATATTGCCCCCCAAGGGAATGACCGCCGTATGGCGAATGATGTTTTCGTAAAAAATAGCAATGTCTGTAGTGCCTCCTCCAATATCCACCAAGCATACTCCCGCTTCCTTTTCTTCTTCACTCAGCACAGAAAGTGAGCTAGCCAAAGGCTCCAGAATCAATTGCTTGGACGTTAGTTTGGCACGTTTGACACATTTATTGATGTTGTTGATGGCTGAAGTTTGGGCAGTAATGATATGGAAATCTGCCTCCAGCCGAGTCCCTGACATGCCCACAGGATCTTTAATTCCTCCTTCATAGTCTACGGTATAGTCCTGCGGCATGACGTGGATTATGCTATTACCTGGAGGCACGACGATGTTGTGCATATCAGATGTGAGGCGCTGTACATCTTCTACCGTGATTTCATCTTCTGAAGGAGGCCTCATAATGCTACCGTGCATGATCTTGCTGTGAATATGCTGGCCAGCAATGCCTACAATGACTTCGGCAATATCCACTTCTGCCATGTTGGAACATTCCTCCACTGCCTTTTCAATAGCGGTAATTGTTTTTTCAATATTGGTCACAATACCACGCTCCACTCCGTCTGAAACGGACTTGCCCATGCCAAGCACTTCCAGTTTTCCGAATTCATTTTTTCGTCCGATGATGGCGCAGATTTTGGTCGTTCCGATGTCAAGACCTACAATTAATTTGTCATTTTCCATATCCAAGCTTTATTCACATACGATTTGATTTGCAAACTTTACACTAATGTGCTGGTAAGCATTCCAGCCTTTTCTAGGTAGTATTTCTTTATAGAGTACTTCTATTCGTTTAAACTTACTTTCATAATTTCTGGCATCACCAAATTCAATGACCTGCTTACCTACTTGCTGGTACAAGCGAATGTCATTTTTTGAATGAATTTCTAATTCGGTGATTTGAGAATTCCAAAATTTATTTTGTGTAATAAATTCAATCAAAGGAAGTAATTCAGGCATGGCATCTAACCTTCCCATATCCATCAAAATACCAATGTATAGACCATGCAATACCAAAACACGACTGGTATAGGTAGGCGAGGTTCCGATGATTTTGCCTTCTTTAGTAATGTAAGCGTCAGGCCCATCGGGGCGGGCAATACGAGCGATGGGTTCGTGCTGCTCCATTTGTAATTGTACCATCCCTTCTTCGGTTACAAAGGCTTCCACCGATCGGATAAAGGGATGACCCAGCAACCTTTTCTCTATGTCTTGAAGCGGAATTTCATTAAAAGGAAGTCCCGATTTCAATTCTGGAAATGCTGCTCCAAGGATGTCTTGGATTTCCTTCTTTTCCACAAAATAAATCCCGTTTACAGGAGTAAGATGGATTTCAATCCCTTTAAAGGTTTTGAGTTGCTGTTGCTTCTCAGCAAAACCTATGTATCCTCCAGCCACCACTACAAGGCTCAGCGTCACAAGTATCTTTTTAAGTTTTGACTTGTTCATGAGGCTTCCAAAAGTTTTCGTGAATGCGTCCAATTCGCAATACCAGGCACCAGCCTGTCTATGTCCCCAGCACCTAGGGTCACCAATACCTCAGGCAAGGACTTAGCTAAGTAGTCCATCACTTCGGTTTTCTGAATACAGATTTTGCTCTCCGTCACAATTTTTGGAAGCAACATTTCGGCAGTCACTCCCTCTATGGGAAGTTCCCGCGCTGGATAAATAGGAAGTAAGACTACTTCATCGGCAAGAGAAAGACTTTCAGAAAAGCCTTCGGCAAAATCTTTAGTACGCGTAAATAAGTGCGGCTGAAAGATTGCCGTCATTTTCTGAGAAGGATACATGGCCCTAACCGAACTTAGGCAGGCCTTAATTTCTTCAGGATGGTGAGCGTAATCATCAATGTAAATTTTCCCGGGCACAGAAGAATGGATTTCAAACCTTCGTTTGACCCCGCGGAAGGACTTGATTCCCGTACGAACCTGTTCTTCCGTCAAACCATGGTCCAAAGCAATGGCAATGGCTGCCAAGGCATTTTCTACGTTATGAAAACCTGGAATATGCAATTCCAAAGCCTTCAATTCTGTTTTGCCTCCGATGTAATCAAATTGGAAGGAATTGGGCTTGGCAAGAATATTTTCGGCATGTATACCAGAAGAGCGTAGTCCGTACTCTCGTATGTTGGAGGAAGCAATCCCTAATTCTCCCAATCGGTATTGGGCATGACTTTGTAAGTAGAGTTTGCCTTTTTTATCCAGCAACCGAATAAATTCTCGAAAGCCTTCCAGGATCGTTTGTTCGTTTCCATAAATATCCAAATGATCCGGATCCGCACTGGTAACCACCGCCTCGTTGGGATGAAGCTTGTGGAAGGAACGATCAAATTCATCCGCCTCTACCACCACTAGCGCTTCTTTGGACTTACCCGAGAGGATCAAGTTGCTGTTGTAATTCTGCGTAATTCCCCCTAAAAATGCAGTTACTGGTTTTCCGGCAGATTTCAAAAGATGGGCAACCATAGAAGAAGTACTGGTCTTGCCGTGGGTTCCGGCTACAGCTATGGTATACTGGTCTTGGGTAATCATACCCAGAACCTCAGCACGCTTTTTAAGGGTAAAGCCGGATTGAAAAAAGAGAAGCAGTTCGCTGTCTTTAGGAATGGCGGGAGTCCATACCACCAATACTTCTCCTGGATTTTCTAAAAATTCTTGGGGTACCGCGTCTTTTTTATCTTTAAAAATGACATGCATTCCTTCTTCTTCCAATGAATCGGTCAAAGGAGAAGGGGTTTTATCGTATCCGGCAACCACAAAGCCTTCTTGTTGAAACCAACGGGCCAAGGCACTCATGCCAATGCCGCCGATGCCAAGAAAAAAGACCTTATGTATCCCTTTAAATGTCATTTGATTAAAAATTCTATTTCCTTCACTATGGCATTTGCCGCATCAGGCATGGCCATTTTTTTTATATTTTCTCCCAATCTTTGGGCTTTCAGACTTTCATGAAATAGGCCATCAAGGATGGTTTTCAATTTCCCCACGGCCTCCGTGTCTTTGAGTAGCAAGGCGGCACCGTGCTGTACACAGGCTTGAGCATTTTTGGTTTGGTGATCCTCAGCTACATTCGGAGAAGGAATAAACACCACAGGTTTCCCCACCAGACTAAGCTCGGAAACGGAAAGGGCACCTGCACGGGAAACAATAACATCTGCTACCGCATAGGCTAGGTCCATCTCCCGAATAAATTCTCGAACATGCACATGAGCCAAAACCGATTGGTTAAGGGCAGCTTGCATTTCTTTAAAATAGAATTTGCCACTTTGCCAAAGGACTTGGTAGCCTGCATTCTCCAACTTCTCCATGTCATGGAGAACCGCCAGATTTAAGGTTTTAGCCCCCAAAGATCCTCCTAAGACTAAAATGGTTTTTCGGCTTGGATCCAAACTAAAATGTTGCATCCCCACTTCCCTTTTTCCAGACAAATCGAGCAGGTCCTTTCTCACCGGATTGCCTGTAAACTTGAGTTTATCTTTAGGAAAAAACTTTTCCATACCCGGATAAGCAACGCAAATGGATGCAGCCTTTTTGGCCAAAATCTTATTGGTCAGACCGGCATAAGAATTCTGTTCTTGAAGTAGTGTAGGAATTCCTTTGGATTGAGCTGCATAAAGTACAGGACCACTCGCATACCCTCCCACTCCTACTACAGCTTGGGGTCGGAATTCTTTCACTATTCGAGAGGCCCTGCGTAAGCTTTTCCATAATTTGAAAGGGAAACTGAGGTTGGCTAAAGTCAACTTGCGCTGTAGCCCAGCTACCGGTAATCCCTGAATTTCATATCCTGCTTCAGGTACTTTTTGCATTTCCATTTTTCCCAAAGCCCCAACAAAAAGGATATCGCTATCGGGATGTTTATCCCTCCAGGCATTGGCAATGGCGATAGCGGGATAAATATGCCCCCCGGTGCCTCCACCGCTAATGAGTAATCGATATGTAGTTGTCTTTTTGATGGTTAATTTGAATTAGGCAGTTCGTAATCTATTTCCTGTTTTCTTAGACTCCATGGAAGAGCCCCCCTCATCTTGGTGATCTCCCCGGCTTACACTTAAAATGATTCCCAAGGCAGTACCTGTGAAGATCAAGGAAGTACCCCCCATACTCAATAAAGGCAAAGGCAGTCCGGTAATTGGCCCTAAGCCTACGGCTACGGCCATATTGACCAATGCTTGTATGACCAAAGCAAAGCTTAATCCTGCAGACAATAGGCCACCAAAGGCTTTGTTGGAGTTGGCAACGATTCGCATGCCCCGGTAGAGCAGCGCGAGGTACATAAACAGCACCGAAGCTCCCCCTACCAATCCATATTCTTCAATGATGATAGCATAGATAAAATCAGAGTAGGGGTGAGGCAAGGTATTGCGCTGTTCGCTATTGCCCGGGCCTTTACCCGATATACCTCCCGTAGCAATAGCGATGTAGGATTGCTCTGCCTGAAAAGGAATTTTACTATCGTCTTCGGAAGAGGCCATAAAAGATTCTATTCGAGAATAGAAGGTCTCTTTTCTTTGTCCCAATAATACCGCAGCGGATAAACCAATTAATCCGACCATAACCACCAAAGCTAGGTGCTTGATGGGCACCCTACCAATAAACATGATGAGTAAGCAAGTAATCAGCAGCAGAATAGCTGTGGACATGTTGGCCATCCCAATCAGGGCACAAATCACCCCTATAGAAATAATTACCGGAAATATGGTCCCTGCGAAATCTTCAATATTACTTTGCCTTTTGGCGAGCATGGCTGCCAAAGCCGCAATCAAAGAAATCTTGGCCAAGTCAGAGGGTTGAAATGCTTGATCGATGACAGGGATCATCAGCCAGCGATTGGCCTCGTTGATGTTGGACCCAAAAAGGTAAGTTACTATCAGTAGCGGAATGGACAAGTACATAAACAATCGCGCATAGAGTGCGTACTTCCTGTAGGGCATTTTGTGGGCGAGCCACATGACAAAAAGAGATAAAAAGACAAGAAAAGAATGTCTGAGCAGATAGGATTCGGTATTGACTTCGGTAATTTCTTTGGCAGACTTATAGGCCAAGGTCCCTGTGGCCGAGTACACCACCAAGATGCTAAACAGGGACAAAAAGATCACGATGGCCCAAATGATGGGGTCTCCCTTGAACTGTTCGTCTATCCATGCTTTAAACTGCGTCATGCCTCTTGCTTTTGAGTTAATTTTTCTACAGCCACTTTAAATTGATGTCCTCGGTCCTCGTAATTTTTAAATAGATCGAAACTTGCACATGCAGGCGAAAGCAAGACCACATCACCTTTTTGAGCAAGCTCTTGAGACCAATGGATGGCTTCTTCCATGCTTTGGGTTTCTAGAATTTTTGGAAGAATCCCTCCAAAGGCTTTTTTTAATTTTTCATTATCCTTACCCAAGCAAATCAAAACTTTTACCCTTCCCCCAGCTACTACGGAACTAAGCTGGGAATAATCGTTACCCTTGTCCACTCCTCCTGCAATCCAAAGGATGGGTTGCTTAAAGCTGGAAAGGGCATAAAAGGTAGATTCTACATTGGTCCCTTTACTATCGTTGATATAAGTAACTCCTTCAGAAGTGCGAATCAATTCCATACGGTGGGGCGCATTGATGAAGGTGGAATAGCCTGAGGAAATCTGTAGTTCACTCAATCCCGCCAAGGCAGCGGCTACACCCGCGCACAAGGCATTCAAGATGTTGTGTTTCCCTTGGATTGAAAGCTGGGTTACAGGAATATGCAGGTGTCGTTCACCTACCGCGATTTCTAAGGTTTCTCCATTACTGTAGCCTCCTCGTGCCTGTTTTTTACTAAGCGAAATTCCATACAATTCTGCCTGCATAGGTTTCAAGAGCATACCCCGGGAAGTATAGGCATCTTCCAAATAGCAAATTGCTTTTCCCTTTGGCCCCATGTGTTGAAACAATCCCATTTTAGACTGTATATAGCGGTCCATTTCGTAATCGTAACGGTCCAAGTGGTCGGGCGTGATATTGGTCAAGATGGCTATGTGAGGCTTAAAAGTCTGGAAACCATCAATTTGAAAACTGGATACCTCAATAACCCACCAGGCATGATCCTTTTCAAGGAGTTGGGCAGCCCAGCTCTTTCCCACATTGCCTGCCAAGCCTACATCCCAGCCTGCCTGTAAAAGAAGGTGGTAAGTAAGCAAGGTAGTGGTGGTTTTGCCGTTGGTACCTGTGATGGCTATGACCTTCCCCGAGCTGTACCGGTAAGCAAACTCCAGTTCATCAATCACCGGAATACCTTGGGTGGCTACTTTTTTCACTACCTCTGCCGTGGGGGGAATTCCTGGACTTTTTACGATAAGTTCGCAGGCCAACAATTTTTCTTCGTCATGGGTACTCTCCTCGAAAGGGATTCCTGCAGCTTGAAGCTGCTCTTTGCGGGAGTCAGCAATAGTCCCCGAATCAGAAACCCATACCGCATAGCCCTGCTTCTTGGCAAGCAATGCTGCTCCCAATCCACTTTCTCCGGCTCCTAGTATGGCGATGCGTTTCATAAAGCTTACCTAAGTTTGAGGGTGGCTAAGGTGATTACTGCCAGGAGTATACCTGATATCCAAAAGCGTGTGACAATTTTGGATTCATGAATTCCTTTTTTCTGGTAGTGGTGGTGTAGGGGAGACATGAGAAAAATCCTCCGTCCCTCTCCGTATTTTCTACGGGTGTACTTGAAGTAAGCCACCTGAATCATGACGCTCAAGTTTTCTACCAAGAATATCCCACACATGATGGGGATAAGTAATTCTTTTCTTAAGGTCAATGCCAAAACAGCAATAACCCCTCCCAACATCAAAGAACCTGTATCTCCCATAAAGACCTGAGCGGGGTAGGCATTGTACCACAAGAACCCTACACAGGCTCCAATAAATGCGGAGGCAAAAATTACCAGTTCCCCCGAATTAGGGATATACATGATATTGAGGTATTGTGAAAAAATAGCGTTACCACTTAGGTATGCAAAAATGGCTATAGTAAGTCCAATAATGGCCGAAGTACCCGCTGCGAGCCCATCAATTCCATCGGTAATATTGGCTCCATTGGATACCGCCGTAATGATAAAAATGGCAACAAAGATGTACAGCACAGGAGTCATGGACTCACCTAAGAAACCCAGTAAGTTTTCGTAGTCTAGCTCGTTATTTTTAAAGAAAGGAATGGTAGTCTTGAGAGCTTTCACATCTTGAAATGCTGGTGTTTCAATGACCCCGCTTTCCACAGATACGGGAGTGGAAAATTCTCGGATAACCACATCGTCGTGGTAATATAAGGTAGCGCCAACAATGATGCCGATGCCTATTTGTCCTACAATTTTGAAGCGCCCTTTGAGGCCATCCTTATTTTTTCGGAAAACCTTGATATAATCGTCTAGGAATCCAATAAATCCCAGCCAAATGGTGGTAATTAAGAGCAGGATGATATAGATATTATTGAGATTGGCAAAGAGTAGGGTAGGAATCAAGATGGCGGCTATCATCATCAAGCCACCCATGGTAGGGGTTCCTTTCTTTTGAGACTGCCCATCCAAGCCTAGATCCCTCACGGTTTCTCCGATTTGGCGATTTCGAATCCAGTGGATAATGTGGTGACCAAAAGTGATAGTAATCAATAGGGATACTAAAGCAGCTATCCCAGCTCTGAAGGAAATGTATCGAAATACCCCTGTGCCTGGTATATCAAAAACGCGATCTAAATAATCAAAAAGAGAATAGAGCATGTCAGTTTCCGATAAGTTGATCCAATAGTTCCATTACTACCTCTGCATCGTCAAAATGAACCTTGACCCCGTTTATTTCTTGGTAATCTTCATGTCCCTTTCCAGCTACGAGCACGATATCTCCTTTTTGAGAAAGCATGAGGGCTGTTTTGATAGCTTCTCGACGATCTACAATAGATAGTATCTTTCGAGATTCAGTAGGTCCTACACCCGCTTGCATATCTTTAAGAATCTCCAAGGGGTCTTCAAAGCGTGGATTGTCTGAGGTAAAGATTACTTTGGTACTTTCTGCTGCAGCAATTTTCGCCATGCTGGGGCGCTTGGTTTTGTCGCGATTTCCTCCACAACCTACCACAGTGATCAGCTGATCGTTTCCTGTTCGGAAAGCATTGATCGTTTTGAGCACATTATCTAAGGCATCTGGAGTATGCGCATAGTCCACAATGGCGGTAATGCCTCCTTTGGAAATGCGATCAAACCTTCCTTTTGCTCCTTTTATGGCAGAAAGCTCCCTAAGTACCTCCTCCTCATCCTCACCCAATAAAACAGCCGCTCCGAGTACGGCCAGGACGTTATAGGCGTTGAAAGCCCCAATCATTCGAAACCAAGTTGGCCTACCCTGTATATCCAATTCCAAGCCTTCTATGGTGTTGGATAGTATTTTAGCCTTGAAGTCTGCGGCAGACTTGAGGCCATAGGTTTGCAGGGTGCCCTTACAATTTTGTATCATGACAGCCCCCCTTTTGTCGTCAGCATTTACCAGGGCAAACGCATCTTTAGGGAGGTCATCAAAGAGTTTTTTCTTGGCCTGTATGTAGGCATCGAAAGTGCCATGGTAATCCAAGTGATCGTGCGTGATGTTGGTAAATACTGCCCCGGCCAACTTTAATCCAGCGATTCTTTCTTGAACAATGGCATGGGAACTGGCTTCCATAAAGCAGTGCGTACATCCGGCAGCTACCATCCTTCGGAGCAAATCTTGTACGCTTACCGCGTCAGGAGTGGTATGCGTGGAAGGGATGACCTCTTCGTTGATTTTATTTTCTACCGTAGAAAGCAGCCCTACACTGTACCCCATACGCACAAACAGCTGGTGCAGTAGCGTTACCGTAGTGGTTTTCCCGTTGGTACCGGTTACGGCCACCACCTTTATTTTCTCCGAAGGATTGCCATAAAAATTGGACGCCATGATCCCCAAAGCCTTGGCGGAGTCTAGAACCTGAATGTAGGTCACCCCATCTTTCACTTGTTCTGGCATCCGTTGGCATACAATGGTAGTAGCTCCTTTTTCTAGGGCTACTGGTATAAAGTCATGTCCATCGACTTGCGTTCCTACCACGGCAACGAAAGCCACGTGGGGACGCACTTTGCGACTATCAAAGACCAAATCCTCCACCTTTCTCTCCATGTCACCAAGGGTAGAGGTAAGGGAAACTTTGTACAATATGTCTTTCAGCACGTTCATTTATCCTAGTACTAAGTCTATGGTGGCGTTGGGGAGCAATGGACTACCCGGAATAAGGGACTGGCCAATTACCCGTCCTCTTCCATTAAAATTCACTTTCAAGCCCTTATTTTCTAAAAGGTATAGGGCATCACGCAGGGACATTCCCGTGACGTCAGGCACAAGAGGCTTTTCGGTATCTATGACTTGAATGGTAATTGAATTGGAAATGGTACTTGGAGCTACCCAATCTACCCCAGCCATGGCGGTAGAGGGAAGTTTGAGGTAGTCAAAAATTTCTTTCAATTCCTCTCCTTTTCCCGCAGCCACAGAGGGCAGCAAAGAAGTTTGATTTTGTGCAAGTTGAATTTTGCTTTGATTGATGGTGTTCAACTCCAGATCTGTTGCAAAAATTTTATCGGCAATTTCCTTGAAGACAGGAGCAGACACATCCCCTCCATAGGCAGCAATTCCTTTGGGACTATCGATGACCACAATCATGCTATATTTTGGATTGTCGGCTGGGAAGTAGCCTGCAAAACTGGTATAATAAACTTCCTGGTAGGTACCACCAATCAGCTTTTGGGCAGTACCAGTCTTACCGGCTATTTTATAGTTGGGATTTTTAATGTTTCTCGCCGTACCATTTTCGACCACTCCTAGGAGCAATTCCTGCAGCAGTGCTATGGTTTTCGGAGAGGCAATTGATTCTCTTATAACTTGGGTATCAAAAGTCTCTATGGTTTGGACCCCATTACTTACTGCTTTTACAAAAATGGGCTTTACCATCTTCCCTTGGTTAGCCACTGCATTGTACAGGGTAAGGGTATGGATAGGATTGAGTTTGGATTCGTATCCTATTGAAATCCAAGGCAGGGAGGTTCCATACCATGTGTTTGTTCCAGGCTTCTTGAAGAAGGGTTTCCCTTCTCCAGAAAGCTGAAGCCCCAGAGGTTCTGCCAATCCTATTTTGTCCAAGTAGGCTAAAAATTTGGAAGGATTAGCTCCAAAATGCCTATCTACCAGTTTGGAAATCGCCACATTAGAAGATTTTTCAAATCCTTGTCGGACAGTGATGGTACCATATCCTCCATTTTTGGCATCGTACATGGGCTGACTGTAGAAGCGGTATACCCCATTCCCCGTTTCAATCATGTCATTGAGGCTAACCTTGTTTTCTTCCAATAGGGCCAACATGGAAACCAACTTGAAGGTAGATCCTGGCTCGGTACTTCCCATGTCCCCTACTGCGTAATTGTAGCTTTCTACGTATCCTGTGCCACTGGCATTTCGCTCCAGGTTGGAGATGGCCTTGATATGGCCGGTTTTTACCTCCATGACAATCACAGAGCCAAAGGCGGCTTCTCTATCAGCAAGTTGCCTCCTAAGCGCTGCTTCAGCTACATCCTGAATGGTCACGTCTAAGGTCGTGGTGATATCGAATCCATTCAGGGGCTTGATATCGTCTACATCGTAGAGGGGCTTCCATACTTCCCCAGCTAGCCGCTGAAAAAGCGCTTTTCCATCTTGGCCTTTGAGGTAGGTATTGAAGCTATATTCTAGGCCCGATCCAACTCCATTGGCATTCAAGGTGCCTAAGGTCCTGCTGGCTAGGGAGGAGAAGGGTTGAAATCTGCGTTCGATTTTTTCAAAGATAATTCCCCCATTCACTCTTCCCATGTTAAAAATTGGCCAGTTGGACATCTGCTGCATTTCCTGATAGCCTATTTGCCTACGATTGATCATAAGGTACTGCTTGTTGTTGGCCCGAGCCTCGAGGATCATTCTTTTGTAGCCTGATGCAGGCTTATCCTGATAAAATGCAGACAGATAGTAAGCCAAAGAATCAATGCCTGAAGTGAAGTCATCCTCGTCTACTACCGTAGGGTCTATGGCTACTTGATAAAAAGGCAAGCTTGTAGCCAACAAGCTACCGTCAGCGGCATAGATATTGCCGCGAGTAGCGGCTACTTCACGGTATTGAAAGTTGACCTGCTCCGCCTTTTCCTTCCATTTTTCACCTTCGATAAACTGGACTACTGCCACCTTGTAGGGAATGGCGCATGCACACAAAGCTACCAGGATAAAAACTACCCTTACTCGGATCACTATGGAGCGTTTGATATTCACTTGGCTACTTCAATTTTGTAAGGAGGTTGGTTCAATTCGTAAAGTTCGAGGGCTGCAGCACGCTTGGCCACTTCAGACTGCATACTGCTCTTCATAAATTCAGATTCCAAGGTGGTCACATCGGCACGTAAGTCTTGTACTTCCTGTTGTGCGCTATTTATCTTTCGGACCATGATTTCAGCACGATGGTTGCTGTAGATATAGAGCAAGGCCAGGATAACTAAAAATCCTACAGGCGGTACTAGCTGTACTGGTACCCCCTCCCCCAAGATTCTGGTAACATCCAATTTTTCTTCCATCCAAGAAAAAATGGTTTTACCAGAACCGCCATTTGGGCTGTTCCCCTCTTGAAGCTTTTTCTTGAAAGTGTTCTGTCTCATATTTTTAGTTTCTTCGCAATTCTCAATTTTGCACTTCTAGACCTGGGATTTTGCGCCAGCTCTTGCTCCGTAGCAGTGATTGCTCCCCTACTAACAGGCTCTAGCGGACGAATCAGGTTGCCGTAGAAATCTTTTTCTACTTCTCCCTGAAACTTCCCCTTGGTCATTAAATTTTTCACCAAACGGTCCTCCAAACTGTGGTAGCTCATCACGACCAATCGTCCTTCGGGTTTTAATAGTTCTACAGCACTAAGCAACATTTCCTCCAGTGCTTTCAATTCATCATTGACCTCCATACGCAAGGCCTGAAAAACTTGAGCGTAGTACTTGTATTCCTTTCCCCTCGGCGCAAAGCGTTTCAGGAGAGCAATAAGACTTTCTGTCGTATCCAAAGGCCTTAGGCTACGTTCTGCCACGATGGCCTGCGCCAACGTTTTGGCATTTTTTACTTCTCCATACTGCCCAAGAATCTTATGCAAAGCAGCTTCTTGGTACGTGGCGAGCACTTCTTTTGCACTTTGACCTGCCGCCTGATTCATCCTCATGTCAAGATTCCCCTGAAATCGAGTAGAAAACCCGCGCTCAGGAGCATCTATCTGATGAGAAGAAATTCCCAAATCAGCAAGTATTCCATCCACTTGGCTTACATCATACAGTCTCAGGTACCTTTTGAGATCCCTGAAGTTGGCCTGGATCAAGGTAAATCGCGGATCTGCTGGCACATTGGCCAAGGCATCCGCATCCTGATCAAAGCCATAGAGATGACCCCCTTTCAGATGGGATATAATTGCCTTAGAATGACCTCCTCCCCCAAAAGTGACATCGACATAAACTCCATCGGGGAGTATAGCCAACCCTTCAATGCATTGGGTAAGCATCACTGGGATATGGTATTCAGACGGAGCCATCGCTTTCTAGGAGAGGTATTTTTCCATTAGGCTAGACAAGTCTGCCGTATCTACAATGATGTTTTTAAGGTAATTTTCAGGATTCCAGAGTTCGATTCGGGTACCCATGCCCACGACTACTACATCTTTTTCTAAACTGGCATAGGTTTGGTAAAGCTTGGGAATCAACAATCTCCCCGCACCATCCAATTCCACCTCAACGATGGAATTGAAAAAAGAGCGTTGCAGCATGCGCTGCTCGGCATTGTTGATGTTAAGGGATTTAATTTGATGCTCAAGCTTCTTGTATTCTACCATGGGATAGAGTGCCAAGCATTTGTCCTCTGCCATGCGGAGCATGAGCGACATGCCATTGGCCTCTGGAATTGCCGCCTTTATTTTGGCGGGCAACGCCAAGCGACCCTTGGGATCTAGCTTGCTATCGTATTGGCTGTTGAACATTTTTTGACTTCTACTGGGCAGAATTGTGAATTAACAAAAGTAGGAAAAGAAACTTCAATTTTTACCACTTTTTCCCACTTTTTCCCACTTTATCTCAAAACTAGCCAAAAGAATAGTTGTAGACAACACTTTTTACTAAAAAATTAAAGAAATTTTTGGCTTAAAATGTAAGCTTTTACAGCCTAGTCAGGGCAGAAAAAAGTGCTTTTTTGAATAGAAATCGTATTTTTTTGACCTAACTAGACCAATTCATCTGGATATCCCAGAAGGGGGACAGACCCGAGCACTCGAAAAAAAATGATCTGGAGATAGGACAGCGGAAAAAAATGGGGGATAAATTCCTCTAGGAAGAAATCTTTTCTTGCTATTGGAATGGAGTTAGTTAGGGGGTGTTGTGGTTCTTTTTTTAAGTTCCTTTGCCCCTTTTTTCTCTAAAGATTTTCTAAACCATTCTCCTACCGCAGGCCAAGCTCCGGCGATTTTAGCAAGAAGTCCTCTAGTCTCCGGAATACAAACTTGAGCCCGAGGGCGATTCATAACCTGATCAATGACTTTTACCACATCTTCGGGCTGCAAGACTTGCCTTGGCCCACTGAAGGTGAGTTTGGCCTCTTCGGGATAGTCAAGCTGCAGGTCAAGCATGGGAGTATTGACCAAATCGGGACAAATGACTGTCACCCAAACCCCATATTTTTTGAGTTCCGCCGCTATGGATAAGGAAAAGCCCCGTATGGCAAATTTGGAGGCAGCATACAAACTCAAGCCCGAAACCGGGGCCAATCCTGCCAAGGAAGAAATATTGATGATATGTCCACCACGTTGTTTCTTCATCAACCTCCCCACCAAAGTGGTGCCTAGGATACTTCCTTTGGTATTGCAGTCCAGATGAAAGTCAATGTCCTCCAGGGCAAAGTCCTCCAAAAACCCAGGGCGAATTACACCCGCGCAATTGATCAAGTGGGAAATCATGAATCCACTCTTACTCCCTTTTTCTAAAACAATACCCCAAGTGCTAGGCTCCGCTACTGACCCTGCCACCCATTCTACAAAAGACAATCCTTCGGCCATTTTTTTTAATTTTTCCTCTTCCAAATCGAGTAAAATCATAGGGATTTGCCTTTGGGAAAAGGAAGAAAAAAGGGCTCTTCCAATGCCGCTAGCTGCACCTGTAAGTACGATTAAGGTAGGTTTCATGGGCTTTAAATACATAGTCTTCTTAAATAAACTAAAAATAACGCAGGCCTCAAATTTTGTATTTTTGTTTGTAGGCCAAGGGACTTTTTCCCAAATGCCAACATTACCTTTGTCTCTCATGACCTAAGACCTTATTCCTCAGCTTTCCCTATGACTATAGAAGAAAAAACTTCCCCCTACGACCTGATTATCATAGGAGGAGGGCCTATTGGCCTTGCCTGTGGAATCGAAGCCAAAAAGGCAGGTTTGAACTACCTGATTTTAGAAAAAGGCGCCCTCTGCAATTCGATCTACAACTATCCGGTCAACATGACCTTTTTTTCCACGGCGGAGCGCTTGGAACTCGCTGGCATCCCGTTTATGTCCGTGGGTCCCAAGCCTACCCGAACCGAGGCTTTGGACTATTACCGGAGGATTTACCAACTTTTTCAACTTCAGGTCAACCTCTACGAAACCGTCAACACCCTTCAAAAAGAGGGAGATCTTTTTTCAGTACAAACTACTAAAGGAACTTATTTGAGTCGAAAAATTGTTCTGGCAACCGGCTTTTATGACCTCCCCAACCTGTTGGAAGTGCCGGGGGAAGAACTTCCCAAAGTGCTGCATTATTACAAGGAGCCTTGGCCTTTTATTGGTCAAAAAGTACTCGTGGTGGGCGGAGCCAACTCTGCAGTAGATGCAGCTTTGGAATGCTGGCGCAAAGGGGCTTCCGTCAGCATGGTCTTGCTCGGCGATGAGGTAGATGACAATGTCAAATACTGGGTGCGTCCCGATATCATGAACCGCATAAGGGAAGGCTCCATTCGCGCTTATACACGGTCAAGAGTGAAGGAAATTTTCCCCGACGAAGTGCTGATTAGCAGCCCGGAAGGAGACCAGCGCCTGGCCAACGATTGGGTATTGGCCATGACGGGTTATCGCCCCAATTTCAGCCTTCTGGATCAATTGGGCGTATCTCTCGCCCTGGACGAAAAACGTCAACCCTGCTATGACCCTGCCAATCAAGAATCCAATGTGAAGGGGGTCTACCTGGCCGGGGTAGTCTGTGGAGGACTCAATACCCGAGAGTTTTTTATAGAAAATAGCATCTCCCATGCCGCGTCCATCATTCAAGACATTTTAGTTAAAAATAATCCCTGATCGAAGAAAGATGCCTTTAGGTAATGATGCTGAAGACAGGTATTTCCTCAGGAGTTTGCTTCTGTAATCAACCGTAATCCTTCTAGGGTAAGGTTTTTGTCTACCTCATCGAATTCGGAGGAGAGATTATCAAGAATGGAAGAAAGCCCTCCAGTGGCAATCACCTTAAACGTGATGCCCGTTTCTTTTCTAATCTCCTCCAGCATTCCTTTCACTAAACCGGTATACCCATACAAGACCCCCGCTTGGATGGCATGAATCGTATTTTTTCCAAGGGCAGATTCTGGCAACTTCAGTTCTACCTCGGGCAACTTGGACGTATTCATAAAAAGTGCTTTTATGGCCGTCTGGAGACCTGGAACAATGTTTACTCCTAGGATAAGCCCCCGCTCATTGACCATAGTAAAGGTCAAAGCAGTCCCAAAATCTACTACAATCACCGGGCAGGAATAGCGACTGTAGGCAGCCATGGCGTTGCACATCAAGTCGGCCCCAATCTCATTGGGCCTGTCTGTGGTAATGGGCAAAGGACCGTAGCTACTCGGGCCTACCAGGTGCGGGGTTTTTCCAAAAAAAGCTTCGCAAAATCGAATAAGCGCTTCGTTTATCTCGGGGACCACAGAACTAAATCCAATGCGTTGGAGTTGATCTACAGAAATGCCATGCTCCAAAAAGTACAAGGGGACTTTTTGACTCAGCTGTACCTCCAAAGAGGGGATTTTGGTCTCTACACGAAATTGATTGGTCCATTGGTCCTTTGTGTCATCGTAAAGAGCAAATACCACGTTGGAATTGCCTGCATCTATGGCTAAAAACATTTCGGTAATTGGTTTTGTCTAAATTAGGAGCATAGTTACTAAATAATCAACTTATACGATCATAAAAACTTATGTATTCCCTAAGAGAAGGAAAAATAACCGACCTCCCACGAGTATTCGAACTGATTCAAGAATTGGCGCTATATGAAAAAGCACCAGAACAAGTCACCAATACCGTGGAGCGAATGGAAAAGGAAGGTTTTGGCGCCCAACCCGTGTACGGATGCTACGTCTGCGAAAAAAAATCAAATCAGGAAATTATCGGAATTGCAGTGTACTATTACCGCTATTCTACTTGGAAAGGCAAGCGTCTCTACTTAGAAGATATCATCGTCACCGAATCGGAGCGAGGAAATGGTGCCGGCAAGCTTCTTTTCGAAAAGGTGATGGCAAAATCCTTGGAAGAAAGCTGTTCGGGCATGATGTGGCAAGTCTTGGATTGGAACGAACCTGCGATTCATTTTTATAAAAAATATGGAGCATTTATGGAGGCAGGGTGGTTAAATGCCCACCTTCAAGACCAGGAAATCAGAGCTTTTCTAGAAAGAAAGGGTACTTGATGGGGAGGCAGCAAGCCCTTTTTCCCTTCACCAAAAATTAAGACTACCTTTGTTCCATGAAATCAGCCCCATTTAGCGTAGTCTACGAAGATAATCACCTACTGGTCGTCAATAAAGCTGCAGGAGTTTTGGTCCAAGGAGACAAGACCAAGGACAAGACCTTGACAGACTATGCCAAAGAATACATTGCTTCCAAATACGAAAAACCTGGGGCCGTATTTTTACATCCTATCCATAGACTAGACCGTCCTGTAAGCGGATTGGTTGCCTTTGCTCGCACGTCCAAAGGATTGGAACGAATGATGGAACTTTTTCGAAAGCGAGACATACATAAGGTGTATTGGGCCGTCGTCAAACGTAGACCCAAGGAGGAGCAAGGCAAATTGACCCATTGGCTGACCAAAGATGAAGTCAAAAATGTAGTGACCGCCCATGATAAGGAAGTACCCGGTTCCCAAAAAGCAGAACTTAACTACAAAGTCTTAGGCACACTCAATGACCATTGGCTCATTGAAGTGCGGCCCATATCCGGAAGACCTCATCAAATCCGCGTGCAACTCGCCTCGATGGGATGCCCCATCCGAGGAGATGTGAAGTACGGATTCCCCAAAGCCAATGTAGACGCAAGCATCAACTTGCATGCCTTTCAATTGGTTTTTCTGCACCCCATCAAGAAAGAAAAGATTTTTCTCCGAGCGGCCCTTCCTGAAAATGAATTCTGGGAGCAGTTTTTGGAATTTGAAATGGTGAAAGCCAAAGACCAGCATTTGGACAATACCTTTTCGGGGTGATTGAGGTGAATAAGGGGTAATACACTTCGTGAAATACAATGGAAATAGACTACGCTGCGCTACGTGAAATAGAGTAGAAATACGAATTGTATTCTATTTCCCTGAGCTTGCTCAGACTATTTCCATTATATTTCCACCCTATTTCCATAATATCCTTGACTAACCGATGAAACATTACTTTTTACTATTCAGCTTCCTACTTATTCTCAGTGCCTGTACTGCTCTGAACTCTCCCAAGACCATCTACATCGTCCGTCATGCGGAGAAGCAACTGGAAGGCAAAGATCCAGAACTTGCCTTTGTGGGTGAAGTTCGAGCAAAAAAACTTGCCCAAATCCTTGAAAAGGAAAATATCAAGCATGTCTTTTCTACCGATTTTTTACGTACCAAATCCACAGCACAACCCACCGCCACTGCGGCAAATGTTCCCATCACTACCTACGATCCTAGTAAACAAGAAGAATTCGTACAGCAACTTCGGCAGCTAGAGGGCAATATTTTGGTGATAGGACATAGCAATACCGTCAGCCCATTGGCCAACACCTTCATTACAGAAGGGGAGAAATTTGAGGATTTGACAGATTTGGACTACGACTACATCTACATCGTCCGCTTAGACAAAAACGGAGCAAAAGTGGAGCGAAAAACTTACGGGGATTTTTAATTCTAAATGAAGGCCCTTCCTCCTACCTAGGGGAAGAAAAATTATTTTTTTCGCAAAGGAGCACCTGCATGACTTCCATTTTTTCAGCATCCTCATTACATTTAGTTTAAGGGGAAGCACCATGAATAGGCGGCAAAATTTTGATAGGCTAAAAGATAAAAATACGGTCTGGGACCTCGCCGTCATTGGCGGTGGATCCTCCGGTCTTGGCGTAGCCTTGGATGCTGTTTCCCGTGGGCTTTCGGTAGCTCTTTTTGAAAAATCGGACTTTGCCAAAGGCACCTCCAGTAGAAGTACCAAGCTGGTTCATGGCGGCGTAAGGTACTTGGCGCAGGGCAACATAGGCTTGGTAAGAGAGGCCTTACGAGAACGTGGCAGATTACTCCAAAATGCCCCACACCTCACCCGCACCCAATCCTTTATCATCCCCATCTACAGCTGGTGGGATAGATTTCAATACACCCTGGGACTAAAAATTTACGACTGGCTATCGGGTAGCTTGAGTTTGGGAAAATCAACCTTCATTTCAAAAAAAGAAACCCTGCTTCGTCTCCCACCCCTAAAAAAGGAAGGCTTGCTGGGGGGAGTGGTATACCAAGATGGACAATTTGATGATGCTAGACTGGCCATACACTTGGCACAAACCATCACTGACCTGGGGGGATGCGTTCTCAATTACACCAAAGTGACTGCCTTGATCAAATCCCCTGAAGGAAAAATTTGTGGATTGAACATCCAGGAGGAACAGAGCAAGGAAATAGTCGAGATCAAGGCAAAAATGGTCGTAAATGCCACGGGAGTTTTTGCCGATAAAGTTTTGCAGATGGATCAACCGGAAGCACGAAAAACCATTCAACCCAGTCAGGGAATACATTTAGTCTTAGATGCTCCCTTTTTGAATGGCAAAGACGCCCTGATGATTCCAAAGACCAAAGACGGTAGGGTACTTTTTATTTTGCCTTGGCACGACAAGTTGATCGTAGGCACTACAGATACCCTGAGAGAAAAAGCCAAACTTGAACCCAAGGCCTTGCAGCAAGAAATTAATTTTATCTTGAAGACAGCCAAATCTTACTTAAGCACTCCTCCTCGGCGGGAAGATGTGAAGGCCATTTTTGCTGGATTGAGACCACTTGCCAGACCCAAAGATGGGCAATCCAAAACCAAGGAGATTTCCAGATCCCATAAAATATTACTTTCCGCCTCTGGCCTGCTCACCTTAACAGGTGGGAAATGGACCACCTTTAGAAAAATGGGGGAGGATACGGTAAATTTTTTTTCAAAAGTTACTGGCCTCCCACTTACCGAAAGCAAATCAGCCACCTTAAAAATCCACGGCTACACTACCGAGCTCCCTACCGGACATTGGAGTAGCTACGGTTCGGATGCGGAAAAAATCCAAGCCCTAGCAGCCCAACATCCGGAATGGCAAGCAATCATTCATCCCAACTTTCCCCATATCCTTGCTGAGGTAGTTTGGGCATGCCAAGAAGAAATGGCTCTCACCCTGGAAGATGTACTTTCACGAAGAATTCGTATGTTGGTCCTAGATGCCCAAGCAGCGGTCGCTTCTGCTCCCCTAGTAGCTAGCACTATGGCTAAGGTCTTGGGAAAAAATGAGCTTTGGATAGCAGAAGAGCTTCAATCGTTTTATAAAATTTCAAAAAACTACCTGATCACTTCCTACGAAAAATCTGATCCTTCCACCTCCTAAACCATGACCCAAAACTTCACCTACGTACTTGCCTTGGACCAAGGAACCACCAGTTCCAGAGCCATTGTTTTTGATAAAAAAGGGCAACTGGTCTCCGTGGCCCAAAAGGAATTCACCCAATACTTCCCCCAGCAAGGGTGGGTAGAACACGATCCCCAAGAAATATGGACCAGTCAGTCTTCTGTCATGGTGGAAGCGCTGCTAAGTAAGAATATTCTGCCCAGCCAAATTGCAGCGATTGGCATAACAAATCAGCGAGAAACAACCATCGTCTGGGATAAAAAAACAGGCAAGGCGATCTACCCTGCCATTGTATGGCAAGATCGCCGAACCTCCGCCTACTGCGATTCCCTCAAACAAGCCGGTCACACGGAGATGATCGCACAAAAAACGGGCTTGTTGCTCGATGCCTACTTCTCTGCTACTAAAATCCGTTGGATATTGGCTCATGTACCCGGCGCTAGGGAAAAGGCCCATGCGGGGGAATTGGCTTTTGGTACCGTGGACACCTGGCTCATCTGGAACTTGACTGCTGGAAAAAGCCACCTGACCGATGTCACCAATGCCAGCCGAACCCTTTTGTTTAATATCCACACCCAACAATGGGACCAAGAATTGCTTCAACTCTTTGATATTCCCGCTTCCCTACTTCCTCAGGTAACCTCCTGCTCTGGGCACTTGGCAGAAACGGCTGGGGATGTACTCCAAGCCAAAATTCCCATTACGGGAATCGCAGGGGACCAACAAGCGGCCTTGTTTGGGCAACTTTGTACCCAAGCCGGAATGGCTAAAACCACCTATGGCACGGGATGCTTTTTGGTGATGAACACAGGAAATGTTGCGGTGCGCTCCTCCAACCAATTGCTAACCACCATCGCTTGGAAAATAGGCAATGAAATCACCTATGCCTTGGAAGGCTCCGTATTCATTGGGGGTGCAGCCATACAATGGTTACGGGATGGACTCCAACTTTTCTCTGATGCCAAAGAGTCCGAAAAATTGGCCACAAGTATCCCCGACAACGAGGGGGTATATTTCGTGCCTGCCTTGGCAGGACTGGGTGCCCCCCATTGGGACCAACAAGCGCGAGGAGCTTTTTTTGGGATAACTCGAGGAACAGGCATCGCGCACTTCACCCGAGCCGCCTTAGAGGCCATTGCCTACCAGGTGTACGATGTCATTCAAGCCATGGAAAAAGATTGCGGCACCCCACTAAAGGAGCTGCGTGTAGATGGAGGAGCTACTGCCAATTCCTTTTTGATGCAATTCCAAGCAGACCTTCTCAACTGTCCCATCAATCGACCAAAAATCATCGAAACTACCGCGCTAGGGGCAGCATTCTTAGCGGGCTTGGCAGTAGGCTTTTGGAAAAGTCAGGAGGAGTTACAGCAACTTTGGCAATCCGATCGG
>Ga0194124_10000793_pt1 | contig 44741 bp, 57 predicted proteins | sample TA2KigCas0mmetaG_FD_148605 | JGI IMG/M metagenome (GOLD analysis project Ga0194124, IMG submission 148605) | Freshwater microbial communities from Lake Tanganyika, Tanzania - TA2015031 Kigoma Deep Cast 0m | ecosystem: Environmental > Aquatic > Freshwater > Lake | place: Tanzania: Lake...
CGACAGGGCTCCACGCGATCGCCTCAGTGGAAGGGCGGCGGTGTTGTCTTTGGCCCACAAGTGCGTTCACATGAGACCCCAATGCCGAAGCGGATGCGACGTGCCGCACTTCTCGGAGCACTCGCCGCCAAGGTAGACACGCTCAAGGTCGTAGACGAGTTCGGAATGCAGTCACCAAAGACCCAGGTGATCTCCAAGATGTGCGTCGCCCTCAGCGCCGGCAAGCGCGTCCTTGTGGTCGCGCCAACCGTTGACAGCGCGCTCGTGAAGTCCGCCGCGAACATTCCGCAACTTGCAGTTCTTCGTGCCGACTCACTCAATCTCGTCGACCTGATGAATGCGGACACGATCATTGTTGAGAAGGCCGCGCTTGCCACCATCCAGGAGGTGTACGGATGAGCCGCAGCGCACACGAAACTGTGATTCGCCCGGTGATCTCTGAAAAGTCCATCCTGCAATCGCAGGCTGGTAAGTACACCTTTGCGGTGCATCCAGAGGCATCAAAGATTGAAATCGCGGCGGCGGTAGCCGCGCTCTTCACGGTCAAGGTTGCCGAGGTCAACGTGTTGACGACCAAGGCGAAGTCAACGCGCGGCACGCTCGCCCGCAGCACCTATCCAGGGAAGACAACTCCGTGGCGCAAGGCCGTGGTAACCCTCGCCCCCGGCGAGAAGATTCAGTTCTTCGAGGGGGTCTAGTCATGCCGCTTCGACGACTTAAGCCGACAAGTGCAGGGGTCCGCGGGATGACCATGCCGACGTTTGAGGAGATCACCACCGACGCCCCGTACAAGCCGCTCACCGAGAAGATGGTGCGCGGCTCTGGTCGCAACAATCAGGGGAAGATCACCGTGCGCCATCGTGGCGGCGAACAGAAGCGTCTCTATCGCAAGATCGACTTCCGTCGCAACAAGTTCGGCATCCCCGCACGCGTTGCCACGGTCGAGTACGACCCAAACCGCTCCGCCCGGATCGGGTTGCTCAACTATGTGGATGGAGAGAAGCGATACATGCTCCTTCCGAACGGACTTGCGGTGGGCGATGTGATCGAGTCGGGCCCGAATGCGGAAGCGAAGCTCGGGAACTGCCTACCGCTGGCGCGCATGCCGCTCGGCACCACGATTCACAACATCGAACTAGTACCTGGGAAGGGTGGCCAGATGGTCCGTTCTGCGGGCGCTGCGGCGCAACTTGTTGCTAAGGAGGGCGAGTTTGCCACCGTGCGCATGCCTTCCGCTGAAATGCGACTCGTTCCACTCGCATGCATGGCGACCGTTGGGCAGGTCTCGAACATCGACCACGAAAATTTGAAGATCGGCAAGGCCGGGCGCGCTCGTCGGATGGGGAAGCGCCCGGAGGTTCGTGGTTCCGCCATGAACCCTGTTGATCACCCACACGGCGGTGGTGAAGGGAAGGCCCCAACTGGGATGCCTCCGAAGACGCCGTGGGGGAAGAGCGCGATGGGGCTACGCACCCGTCGCAACAAGTTGACGCAGCGGTTGATTGTCCGCTCGCGACACGCGAAGTAGGAAGGAGGAGGCATGTCTCGTTCCAGCAAGAAGGCCCCTTTCGTCGAGAAGCGGCTCCTTGGTCGCATCCAGGCCATGAACGCCTCGAATGAGAAGCGCGTCGTGAAGACCTGGTCGCGCGCGTCGGTCATCTACCCAGACTTCATTGGGCACACGATCGCCGTGTACAACGGACGAAAACACGTGCCTGTCTTCATCACGGAGAACATGGTTGGGCACCGACTCGGTGAGTTTTCGCCCACTCGCCTCTTCAAGGGGCACTCGCGAGTTGACCGCACCACCGCCGTTGTTGGCGCTACACCAGGAGATGCCGCATGAGCATCCGAGTGAAGGCCACCGCGAAGTACGTGCGAGGTTCGACTCGACGGGCACAGCTTGTAGTCCGCGCGATCAAGGGGAAGCAGGTGGCAGATGCCGCCTCCATCCTTCGTTTCTTGCCACACTCTTCTGCGCGCGACGTTGCGTCCGTCTTGAAGAGCGCAACCGCCAACGCCGAGGCGAATCACGGTATTCCGGCCGAGCGCCTCTGGGTGGTCGACGCGAGCGCCGACGAGGGACCAACGATGAAGCGCTTCCGACCTCGGGCACAGGGGCGAGCCTTCTCCATCAATAAGCCGATGACCCACATCACGGTCACCGTTAGCCCGAAGGAGGCCTGACATGGGGCAGAAGGTCCATCCGATTGGCTTCCGACTCGGCGTCACTAAGACGTGGAGCGCGCAGTGGTATGCAGACAAGGACTACACCAAGCTGCTTCAGGAAGATCTGCGCATCCGCAAGCTCATCGAGGAGAAGCTCGCCGCGGCAAGCATCTCCAAGGTCGATATTGAGCGCGGATTGAACTATGTGACTGTCACCGTGCACTCGGCGAAGCCAGGCGTGGTCATTGGCAAGGGGGGACAGAACGTCGAGGTGCTTCGAGCTGCGATCGGTGAGATCAGCGCCGGTAAGGTGAAACTTGAGATCAAAGAGATTCGACAGCCTGACCTCGACGCCTTCCTCGTGGCAGCAGCAATCGGTGGCCAGCTGACCCGTCGTATTGCCTTCCGCAAGGCGCTCAAGCAGGGAATTCAGCGGACGATGAAGGCGGGAGCAAAGGGTGTGAAGGTGATGGTCTCGGGCCGTCTTGGTGGAGCGGAGATGAGTCGCGAGGAGTGGGATCGCGATGGTCGACTCCCACTCCATACGTTGCGCGCTGACATTGATTTTGCTGTGTACCACGCTCCAACAACGTTCGGCCAGATTGGCGTCAAGGTCTGGATCTATCGCGGCGATGCGCCTGCGGATGTCCTGAAGCCGAAGGCGATCAGCGAGAACACGGGAACGGGGGCATAACCATGTTGATGCCAAAGCGAGTGAAGTGGCGCAAAGTGCAGCGCGGACGAATGTCCGGCCCGGCAAAGTCGGGACGAACGGTCGCGTTCGGTGAGTACGGTCTCGCCACAACCGAATGTGCATGGGTGACCGCTCGTCAGATCGAAGCGGCTCGTCGGGCGATGACGCACTCGCTCAAGCGTGGCGGCAAGGTTTGGATCCGCATCTTCCCTGATAAGCCGATCACCAAGAAGCCAGCAGAGACCCGCATGGGATCTGGCAAGGGTGCTCCTGACCAGTGGGTCGCGGTGGTGAAGCCCGGCCGTGTTCTCTTTGAGGTCGCGGGGATTGATAAGAAGGATGCTGTAGAAGCCTTCCGGCTCGCCTCGATGAAGCTCCCGGTCAACACGGTGACCCTGGAACGAGCTGCGGGGCTCGGCGAAGTTGTCTTCGGCAAAAAGTTCCTTGCCAAGGTCGCTTCAGGAGTATCGCTTGAGGAGGCTCCAGTTGCAGCAGGCGCCGCGCCAAAGGAGCCAGAACTTGTGAAGCCAGTGAAGCCAGCGAAGGAGGATGAGGCGTGATCGATATCGTGAAGGCCCGCTCCATGAGCGACGCAGAACTCGTACAGGCGATTACCGACGCGAAGCGTGACCTATGGCAGGCACGATTCGAGCTCTCCACGCGCCAGCTGAAGGACACCAGCGTTGTGACGAAGACGCGAAAGAGCATCGCGCGGCTGCTCATGGTTCTGGCCGAGCGCCAGGCGAGCCAGAAGGCGTAGGGCGCAAGATGAAAGCGAAGCATACGGGCCAACGCAAGACGCAGACGGGCAGGGTGCTCAGCGATGCGGGCGACAAGACGATCGTGATTCGTGTTGATCGCCTCCAGCAGCACCCGGTCTACAAGCGCGTCATCCGACGAACCGCCAAGTTCATGGCCCACGACGAAGAGAACAGCGCCAAGGTTGGCGATCTGGTCACGATCGAAGAGTCACGACCACTCTCCGCCCGTAAGCGTTGGCGTTTGGTTGAAGTACTCGAGCGTGCCGAAGGGGGTGCGCAGTGATTCAGACCGGGACTCGCCTTCGTGTGGCCGACAACTCAGGGGCCAAGGAGATCGAGTGCTTCCGCATCCTCGGTCGCTCTCGTTCGACCATTGCCGGGGTCGGCGACGTGATCGTCGCCGCCGTGAAGCAGGCAACCACGAACGCCGGAGTGAAGAAGGGTGATGTGGTTAAGGCGGTCGTTGTGCGAACCGTCAAGGAGATCGCTCGCCCTGACGGCAGCTTCATTCGATTCGACGAGAATGCCGCTGTGCTCATTGCCGCCGACGGGAACCCGCGGGGCACTCGCATCTTTGGACCAGTTGCGCGAGAGCTGCGCGATCGTGACTACATGAAGATCATCTCGCTCGCGCCGGAGGTGCTCTGATGCGTTCGGAATACCAGACCAGCACGGTGATTCGCGTGGGTGATACCGTCGCGATCTTGAGCGGCAAGGACGCGGGGAAGCGCGGTACCGTGGAGCGCCTCGTGAACCCTGGTCGCGTCGTGGTCACTGGTGTCAACATTGCAAAGAAGCACCAGAAGCCGCGACAGAAGATGAGTTCGGGGTCTCAGACGCCAACCGTGGACAAGGGCGGCATCCTCGAGATCGCCAGTCCGCTTGATCTGGCAAAAGTGGCGCTCGTCTGCACCAAGTGCGACCGGCCAGTGCGCGTCAAGATGGCCACGGCATCGGACGGCAAGAAGACTCGTACCTGCAGTCGCTGCGCAACGGCCATCGTCCACAAGGAGGCCGCAAAGTGAGCGGCACACTGAAGCAACGGTACGTGGCCGAGGCGATACCAGCGCTCAAGAGTGAGTTTGGTTACACGAACGCCATGCAGGTTCCACGACTAGCGAAGATTGTCGTCAACATTGGCCTTGGTGAGGCGCTGACGAACTCCAAGGCAGTTGACGCGGCCGTCGGCGATCTCGCCCTGATCACCGGACAGCGCGCAATCGTGACGAAGGCGAAGAAGTCAATCGCCACGTTCAAGGTTCGTCAGGGGAATCCGGTCGGCGCTAAGGTCACCTTGCGTGGCGAGCGCATGTGGGATTTCTTCGAGCGCCTCACAAGGGTGGCACTGCCGCGCATCCGCGACTTCCGCGGTGTTTCCGGGAAGGCATTCGATGGTCGCGGTAACTACACCCTGGGCCTGAAGGAGCAGCTCTCCTTCCCCGAGATTGACTTTGACAAGATCGATCGTCTACGAGGACTCGAGGTCACGATTGTCACCACGGCGAAGAGCGACGAAGAGTCGAAGCGACTCTTGGCACTGCTCGGCATGCCGTTCGCGAACTGAGGGAGGCTGAAATGGCAAAGAAGTCCATGGTTCTCAAGTCAAAGGCTCCAGCGAAGTTCTCCACCCGCGCGTATAGCCGCTGCTCGCTCTGCGGCCGACCTCGCGCCTTTATCCGACGATTCGGCCTCTGCCGAATCTGTTTCCGTGAACGTGCCCTGGTCGGAGAGATTCCAGGCGTAACGAAGTCGAGTTGGTGAGCAAATGAGTGTGACTGATCCTATTGCAGATATGTTGACCCGGATTCGTAACGCCTCGCGTGCACGTCACGCCGAGGTGCTCATCCCTGCCTCAAAGCTGAAGACGGAGATGGCACATATCCTCTTACGCGAGGGGTTTGTGGCGAGCGTAGAAGAGACACGCAGCGTCCCAGAGAACTACTTGAAGATCACCCTGAAGTACGTGGACGGGAAGGTCCCAGTCGTCTCCGGCCTGAAGCGAATCAGCAAGCCTGGCCTGCGCGTCTATGCTGGAAAGACTGAGATCCCACGTGTGCTCGGCGGGCTTGGGATTGTGATCCTGAGCACATCGAAGGGGATCATGACCGGAGCGCAGGCACACAAGGCCGAGCTCGGTGGCGAGATCCTCGCCTACGTGTGGTGAGAGGAGCAAGCTGATGTCACGCATTGGAGGGAAACCGATCTCCGTCCCGTCAGGTGTCAAGGTGACCATCGACGGTCGTACGGTCACGGTTGTCGGCCCGAAGGGGACGCTCACGCGTGACCTGCCGGGTGCCATTGCGATCGCGGTTGTAGGGGAGACGTTGCAGTTGAGTCGACCGAGTGACTCCAAGACGAATCGCTCGCTGCACGGCCTCTGCCGCACCCTTGTTGCGAACATGGTCGAAGGCGTCTCCGCTGGCTTCCGCAAGGAGTTGGAGATCAACGGAGTGGGGTACCGTGCGGCAAAGAGTGGCAACAAGTTGACCCTTGCGCTCGGCTACAGCCATCCAATTGAAATCAATCCTCCGGCCGGCATCAGCTTTGAGGTCGATGGCCAGACGAAGGTATCCGTCTTGGGGCACGACAAGGAGCTCGTCGGCCAGATTGCGGCCGAGATCCGCTCGCTTCGAAAGCCTGAACCCTACAAGGGGAAGGGCGTGAAGTATGAGAACGAAGTGATCCGCCGCAAGGCTGGTAAGGCTGGAAAGGTGGGTGCCAAGTGAGCCGAGCAACGACTCGAATCGCTGCGCGCAAGCGTCGCCATGCCTCGATCCGTATTGACGTGGCGGGTAACGCGCAGCGCCCACGCCTTGCAATCTTCCGCAGCTTGAATCACATCTACGCGCAGGTGATCGATGACCAACGTGGAACCACCCTCGCCGCTGCTTCGTCGCTTGATGCCGCCGCAAAGGGGGGTGCGAAGTTGACCAAGGTGCAAGAGGCGGCCGCCGTCGGCACGTTGATTGGCGAGCGCGCCAAGGCTGCTGGTGTCGCGCACGTCGTGTTTGACCGCGCTGGATTCCGCTATCACGGGCGCTTGAAGGCGCTTGCAGACGCTGCCCGGGCTGCCGGGCTCGAGTTTTAGGAGGTCGCTGAGATGAGCCGAATCGATCCGTCGAAGCTGACCCTCACCGAGAAGGTCGTGCAGATCAACCGCGTCGCAAAGGTGGTAAAGGGCGGCCGACGCTTCACCTTCTCTGCACTTGTCGTTGTTGGCGACGGCCAAGGCCATGTAGGGGTTGGCGTTGGCAAGGCTGGCGAAGTGCCTGAGTCAATTCGCAAGGGGACGGAAGACGCGAAGAAGCATCTGATCCGGGTTCCCTTCCTGGGCACGACCATTCCACACGAAGTGCACGCGGAACACACGGCGAGCCGCGTCATGCTGAAGCCAGCATCACAGGGGACGGGTGTCATCGCTGGCGGCGCAATCCGCGCGGTGATCACTGCAGCAGGGATCCACGACATCCTCTCGAAGGTCTACGGATCCTCGAACCCAGTGAACGCGACGCGCGCAGCGATTGAAGCGCTCAGCCAGCTCCGAACCGCTACTCAGATCTCAGCGGCACGCGGCAAGCGCGTGCGCATCCGGGTCGGTGGGCAGCAAGAGGCCAAGGAGGTGCACAATGGCTGAGAAGCTACTGAAGGTCACCCAAGTCCGCAGTGAGCTCGGTCACGTCGCGCGCAATCGCGACACCATTCGCGCACTCGGTCTCGACCGAATCGGTCACAGCAACATTCTTCCGGATAACGACGCCGTGCGTGGAGCGATCCGTCAGGTACGCTTCCTCGTAGAGGCTGTGGAGCTAACGGGCGCCGAAGCTGAGGCGGGGGCAAAGGCTCTAGCCGCTAAGAAGGGGAAGCACGCGAAGCACGCTAAGAAGGCGAAGGTGAAGAAGTGAAGCTCCACGATCTTAAGCCAGCGGTAGGTTCGAAGCGGAAGCGCATTCGCGTGGGTCGCGGTATTGCTGCAGGTCGTGGAAAGACCGCGGGATACGGCACGAAGGGTCAGACCGCGCGCAGTGGTGGGAGCATTCCAGCCTGGTTCGAAGGTGGACAGACCCCCATCCATATCCGCATCCCAAAGATTCGCGGCTTCCGCAATGTGCTCCGCGTGGAGTCGGCAGTCGTCAACGTTGGTCGGATCCAGAACTGGATCGATGCTGGCCGGCTGAAGGGCGAGTCACCGCTCACCGTCAACGTAGACATTCTTGAAGCAGCCGGTCTGATGAAAAGCCGCGGCAAGCCGCTTAAGGTGCTGGGTGGCGGCAACCTAACCGCGAAGCTCTTTGTGCTCGCTGATTCTTTCACGGAGAGCGCGCTTACCAAGATCAAGGCGGCCGGCGGCAGCACCCAGGTGCTGCAGATGGCAACCGCAGAGAGTGCGGCGCCAGTCGGAGTCACCCCATCAAGAGCCAAGTCCACGCCTCGGACTGCACTAAGGGGCGAAGCGAGCGAGACCTCGCACGAAGCCTGATCGCAACAGACAACGCAATAGAGAGAACGAGAGAGGAGCGGATCAATGATTGAGACCCTGCTCAACGCGGTGCGCTCACCAGAGATTCGACGCAAGTTGCTTTTCGTGGGCGCAATGCTCATCATCTTCCGACTTCTCAGCCATGTACCGGTCCCTGGTGCGGATCCTGCGGCACTCGCAAACTTCTTCGAAGACAATGCTCTCTTCGGGCTCCTAGACCTCTTTTCAGGTGGAGGGCTCGCACGGTTCAGCGTGGTAGGCCTCGGCCTGAACCCGTACATCAACGCCTCGATCATCATGCAGCTCATGAGTGGCGTTGTGCCGCGACTCATCGAGCTGAGCCGAGAGGGGGAGTACGGTCGAAACAAGATCAACCAGTACACCCGCTATCTGACGGTCCCTCTCGCGCTGCTCCAAAGCTACGCCTTCCTCGCCCTGCTCAATAGCCAGCAGGTGCTGACCACAACGTTCGACCTCGCCAGCCCCGAGACGCTGGTGCAGATCGTCATTCTCACCACTGGTTCGCTCCTCCTCATGTGGGTGGGTGAGCTCGTGACCGAGCGTGGCATCGGCAATGGCATCAGCTTCATCATCTTCGCGGGAATCATTGGCCGCGTCCCCGGTGCGATTCAAGAGTTCTTTGCATCACCAGATATCTCGGTGTTGGTCGCGTTCCTAGGACTCGGGGCCGCTGCAGTTGCAGCGATCATCCTGATCACCGAAGGTCAGCGCCGCATCCCAGTCGAATACGCAAGCCGCGTTCGTGGCAATCGCGTCTACCAGGGTGGACGGACCTTCCTTCCGCTCAAGGTGAATCAGGCGGGCGTGATTCCGATCATCTTCTCGATGAGCATCCTCCTCTTCCCCGCGCAGATCGCGGGATATTTCACCGCCTCCGAAGTTGAGTGGGTCGCCGCTGGAGCGACATGGATCGTGAACACGCTCGGCCCACAGAATGAGATTGTCTACCTGCCCTTCTACTTCTTGCTCACCGTTGCCTTTACTTACTTCTACACGGCATTCACGTTTAAGCCAGACGAGACCGCCGACCAGTTGCGAAAAAACGGTGGCTTTGTCCCTGGCATCCGCCCTGGCAAGCCCACCGAAGAGTATCTGAGCAAGGTCGTGACGCGCATCACACTGCTTGGTTCAGTCTTCCTCGGCATCGTGGCAGTCTCGCCGTACGCCCTCGGAGCCTTCTTCGGCGATCTTGGTGGGCTTGGTGTGAGCCTTGGTGGCACCGGGCTTCTCATTGCCGTGAGCGTGGTGGTTGAGACCATGAAACAACTTGAAGCACAGATGTTGATGCGCAACTACGAAGGCTTTATCAAGTGATCTTGATCCTTCTCGGCGCCCCAGGCGCAGGGAAGGGGACGCAGGCGGAGGCGCTGGCCACCGCCACTGGCGCCGCACATGTGGCCACGGGCGACCTCTTCCGCGCAGAGATCGCAGCCGGCAGCGAGCTTGGCCGAAGCGCGGCCGCATACATTGACGCGGGGAAGCTCGTGCCGGACGAGATTACGATCGGAATGATTCGTGACCGACTGGCGAAACCAGATGCCGCCACGCGAGTGATCCTCGACGGGTTTCCACGAAACGCCGCGCAGGTTGCAGCCCTTGATGCGGCCTTTGCCCCAATGGCGCGCCAGATCAGCGCGATCCTCCTGCGTGTTGACGTTGAAGTGCTCACTGCTCGGCTGACTGGACGACGCGTCTGCTCGAACTGTGGGCGGTCGTATCACGTCGAAAGCCGCCCACCCGCAGTCGAGGACGTCTGCGACAAGTGTGGCGCGGCTCTCATTACGCGCAAGGACGATGCTCCCGAGACGGTTGCTGCGCGACTCGCAAACCAACTGAGCGCGCTCGACGAAGTCGTTGAGATCTATAAAGGTGCGGGTCGGCTTCAGGTCGTAGAGGGCGTTGGGGACATCGCAGAGATTCAGGCCGCACTCATGCGCGCTGCTCGGGCTGTTGGATTCGAGGGATAACTTTTCGATGAGCGGCGTGACGAGAAAGTCGACGGCGGAAATTGCGCTCATGCGTCGTGCTGGCGCCGTGGTCGCGGACGTTCTTGCGCTCGTCGAGGAGATTGCGGTGCCTGGGGCGAGTTGTGCAGAGATCGCAAGTGCCGCAGAGCGGAAGATCTTGGCTGCAGGTGCGAGCTCGAACTTCAAGGGATATCACGGATTCCCTTCAGTGATCTGCCTCTCGATCGACAATGAAGTGGTGCACGGGATCCCTGGCGATCGAGAGATCAAGGCGGGAGCACTCGTTTCCGTGGACGCGGGAGCGATCATCGAAGGTTGGCATGGTGACGCTGCGCGCAGCTTCTATGTGGGCGGGGAGCCTCCTTCGGAAGTGGCGCGGCTGATCCGCGTGACTCGCGAGGCGCTTGATGCGGGGATCGCTGCGGCTCGACCAGGAGGAACAATTGAGGAGATCTCTGCAGCGATCGAAGATGTTGGGCTCGCGGCGAGAGTCGGGATTGTCCGTCCATACGTGGGTCACGGGATTGGCCGCGCCATGCATGAGGCCCCTCAGGTCCCGAACTATCGGACCGGTCGAAAGAGTCTGACACTCGCCCCTGGTCACTGCCTTGCGATTGAACCGATGTTCACCCTCGGTTCGCCAGAGGTTGGGGTCATGGAGGATGAGTGGACTGTTGTAACAATTGATGGGAGCCTGGCGGCCCACTTCGAAGACAGCATCGCCATTACCTTGGAGGGGGCCCAGATCCTCACACGGCCTTGAGAGGGGTTCCACGCTCAGCCTGAGCGTGGCGAGGGAGGGGTCTTCGTTGCGAGGGGGGCGGGGCTCTGCTAGGCTGCACCTTCGTGCGTTTGGGGTCTCTCCCGAGTCGTCCCCTGGCGAGCCAGGGATCGGTAGCGCAGTCTGAAACGGGGGGTTGTTGGCGAAGAAGGATTCAATCGAAGTCGAAGGGACGGTTGTCGAGCCGCTGCCGAACACGTTGTTCGTCGTTGAACTCGAAAATGGCCATCGAATTCGTGCCTACATCAGCGGGAAGCTTCGGACAAATTTCATCCGAATCCTTCCAGGTGATCGGGTCAAAGTTGAACTCTCGCCATACGATCTGACGCAAGGTCGGATCACCTACCGATTGAAGTAGCAGCACAGGAGAACGAGTGAAGGTTTCTGCGTCGGTAAAGGTTCGTTGCGACAAGTGCCTTGTGATCAAGCGGCACGGTCGCGTCATGGTCATTTGCGAAAACCCGAAGCATAAGCAGCGGCAGGGGTAGGACCATGGCACGAATCGCCGGCGTTGACATCCCCCGCGAGAAGCGCGTCGAAGTCGCGCTGACGTATATCTTCGGCATCGGACGCACCACCAGCCAGAAGATCCTAAAGGCGACGTCCATCAGCCCTGACATCCGCGTGAAGGATCTCTCCGATGAGCAGGTCAACCGTCTTCGTGAAGTCGTCGACAAGGGCCAGAAAATCGAAGGCGATCTCCGCCGTGAGATTGCGATGAATATCAAGCGCCTCATCGAAGTGGGCACGTACCGAGGGACGCGTCACCGCAAGAACCTTCCGTCACGAGGCCAGCGCACCAAGACAAATGCGCGTCAGCGCCGTGGTGCAAAGAAGACCGTTGCCGGCAAGAAGATCGAGAAGAAGTAAGGCAGGGGATAGAAATGGCCGAGATGGAGAAGCGACCAACGAAGACGCGCCGTCGCGAGAAGAAGAACGTCCCAGTCGGGCAGGTCCACATCGCCGCCTCCTTCAACAACACCGTGATCTCCATTACCGACCCGAGTGGTGCGGTGCTCTCGTGGGGTTCAGGCGGCGTTGCCGGCTTCAAGGGGTCACGCAAGAGCACGCCGTACGCGGCTTCGCTCGGCGCTGAAGCTGCAGCGCGCAAGGCAATGGAGCACGGCCTCCGATCGGTTGAAGTCTTTGTGAAGGGTCCTGGCGCGGGTCGCGAGCAGGCGATTCGTGGACTTCAGACGGCAGGACTAAACATCTCAGCAATCACCGATGTGACGCCGCTGCCCCATAACGGCTGCCGTCCTCCGAAGAAGCGCCGAGTCTAGGAGAGGAGCGTCATGGGTCGCGATATTGGACCAGTCTGCCGCCAGTGCCGTCGAGAGGGTACGAAACTCTTCTTGAAGGGTGCGCGTTGCTACACCAAGAAGTGCTCGTTTGAGCGACGCCCGACCCCGCCAGGCATGCACGCCGTTCGACGCCGCAAGGTTGGCGACTACGGCCTGCAGCTTCGCGAGAAGCAGAAGATGCGGCGCGTCTATCGACTCGGTGAGGCTCAATTCCGACGCCTCTTCGCCGAGGCGGAGCGCGGGACTGACGTGACCGGTGAGAACCTACTGCGCCTCCTTGAACTGCGACTCGACAATGTAGTCTTCCGCCTCGGCTTCGCCAGCTCGCGAGATCAGGCGCGTCAGTTCATCTCCCATGGACACTTCGCGGTGAACGGTAGCGCCGTGAACATCCCGTCATATGGTTTGAAGCCAGGCGATGTGATCTCGCTTCGCCCTGGGCGCTCAGCGCTCACTCCGTTCAAGGAGGTCGTTGAGACCCTGAAGGGTGCTGCGACTCAGGAGTGGCTGCGTGTGGACGCGTCGAAGATGGCGGGTCACGTCGTCGCAGCCCCGCGTCGCGATCAGATGCCTGGCGACTTCAACGAGCAACTCGTCGTTGAGTTCTACTCGCGATAAGAGAGGAGAGAGAGATGGCTGATGCTGTAACTTCACGAATCGCCCCGCTCGAGGAGCTCGGCTCGTACGGCAAGTACGAAGCTGGACCGTTTGCTCCTGGATACGGAGTGACCTTGGGGAATGCCTTGCGACGCGTACTCTTGGGCTCGCTTCCAGGCGCCGCCATCACGGCGGTTCAGATCACCGGTGTCCAGCAGGAGTTCTCATCGCTCCCTGGCGTTCGTGAGGATGTTGTTCAGATTCTGCTCAACATCAAGAAGATTCGTCTCCGCAGCTTCGCCTCGGGTCGCGTGGAGCTGACTCTCAACAAGAAGGGCGCTGGCAACGTGACCGCGGGTGACATCACCCCGAACGGTCAGGTCGAGATCGTCAATCCGGAGCAGGTGCTGATGACGCTCGATTCGGACAAGGCGGCGATCGAAGCCTTCCTCGTGGTGGAGCGCGGCGTTGGCTACGTCTCCGCCGACCGTTTGGAGATTGAACCCGACGGCGAGGCACGCCCACGCGGTGTGATGGCGGTTGATGCCATCTTTACGCCGGTACGGAAGGTGAACTTCACGGTAGAGAACACGCGCGTCGGCCAGGATGTTGACCGCGAGAAGCTGATCCTTGAAATTGAGACGGACGGCACCATCACTCCCGAGGAGGCGGTACGCAAGGCGGCTGCAATTCTCGTGGGCCAGTTTGCTGCGTTCTCAGGTCTCGGCGAAGCGCCGGCCCCGGCGCCAGCCGCAACGGCGGGCGGAAACCTGCTTGACCTCTCCATTGAAGATCTTGACCTGCCGATGCGGGCGTACAACGCGCTCAAGCGCGCGGGAATCGTCAAGGTTGGCCAGCTGCTGAGCGCGTTAGACGGTGGTGAGGCGGAGCTCCTGAAGCTCCGCAACTTCGGACAGAAGAGCCTCACTGAAGTCCGCCAGAAATTGGTTGAGAGAGGGTTTGACGTACCAGAGAGCACCCTTTCGCTCGACCCCAGTTTCGATGACGACGAGGACGAAGACGATAGCGACGAGCAAGTGAAGTCCTAAGATGACGTCGCATGCTGTTGGCGGTCGTAAGCTCTCTCGAAAGCAGGGGCCACGACTTGCGCTGTACAAGAACCTGATCGTCTCCGTCCTGCGCTATGAGCGCATTCAGACCACGGAGGCGAAGGCGAAGGAGATTCGTCCACAGGTAGAGCAGATCATCACCCTTGCAAAAAAGGGCGGCCTTAGCGCACGACGTGCGGTGATTGCCGCGCTCCCAGATGAACCGCTCGTCGTGGAGAAGCTGTTTGGTGAGATCGTCCCGAAGTATGCTGCGCGCACCTCTGGCTACTGCCGTATCACCAAGATCGGTATCCGGAAGGGCGATGCCGCCCCCCTCGTTCAACTAGAGCTCGTCTAGGAGGTTGCTGTGAACATGAAGACGTGGACGCCTCGCGCCGCTGAGATCGAGCGCAACTGGTACGTGGTTGATGCAGAGGGTCAGACGCTCGGTCGCCTCGCGACGAAGATTGCAACCGCCCTCCTCGGCAAGGGGAAGCCAACCTACGCCGATCATATGGATACGGGCGACTTCGTAATCGTCATCAACGCGGCCAAGCTCGTGGTCACGGGCGATCGACTGCTGAGCAAGCGCTACCACTCGCACTCCGGCCACCCAGGCGGCCACCGCGAAGAGGGTCTCGGCGACCTGATTCAACGGAAGCCAACAGAGGCGATCCGCCGCGCCGTGAAGGGCATGCTCCCCAAGACGAAGCTGGCAAACGCGCAGATGACCAAGCTGAAGATCTATGCGGGTGCAGATCACCCACACGCGCCACAGCAGCCGAAGCCACTCGCATGAGCCCGAAGGAGAAGAGCGTGAGCTTGCCGTACTACCAAGGAACCGGTCGCCGCAAGACATCGATCGCCCGCGTGCGTCTCGTCCCAGGTGAGGGTCAGATCGTCATCAACGGACGCACGTATGTGGAGCACTTCGGTGGTGCAATCCCCCAGGCTGAGGTCTTCGCGCCGTACCGCGTCACCGGCACCGAGGGTCGCTTCAATGCGATGGTGAAGGTTGAAGGCGGCGGGATCTCCGGTCAGGCGGGCGCAATCCGCCATGGGATCTCGCGTGCACTCCTCTCTGCGGACCCTGAGGCGTATCGACTCCCACTTCGACAGGCTGGCTTCCTCACGCGCGATCCGCGCGCGAAAGAACGAAAGAAGTACGGACTCCGCCGCGCCCGCAAGGCGAAGCAGTTCACGAAGCGCTGATCTAGCGCAGCTGCGCTGCTGATGGCCGCGGTCCGATTCGGTACCGACGGGATTCGCGGAGTCGCGGGAGCATCACTTACATCTGAGATTGCCTACGCCCTCGGTGCTGCCCTGTCGGCGCAGCATCCTGCGGGGAACATCCTGATTGGACGCGATACGCGACCGAGTGGTCCGAGTTTGAGTGCGGCGCTCGCCGCTGGAATCCGGTCAGGAGGAGCCACGCCAATCAGCCTTGGCGTGATCCCAACACCAGGACTCGCAGCCATCGTTGCGGCGGACGCGCAGATTGCCTGCGGCGTGGTGGTGACCGCCTCGCACAATCCGGCCGAGTACAACGGCTTGAAGGTCATTGGTCGTGATGGACGGAAGGTCCCTGATGCGATTGAGCGTGAGCTCGAGCGCAAGATCGAAGAGACACTCGCCGCTGCAACATTCCATGTGGCGCACATCGATGATGCACCCGCCACGGTTGCACGCGCCGATGCAGAGGGCGCGACCTATGTCGCGCGCTACGCGGCGAACCTCGCGCAGGTCGCAGCAGCGGCCGCGCCAAACCGCGCCGCAGCGTGGATTCGAGTGGTGCTTGATGCGTCGAACGGCGCGGGCAGCCCGTTCGCCGAGGCGGCAATCGCGGCAACTGGCGCAACGGTTGAGGGGATGGCGATGGGCGATGGACTGATCAACGATGCGGTGGGCGCAACAGCTCCAGCGGCGCTTGGGAGACGGGTCGTAGCGCACGGTGCCGATCTCGGGATTGCCCTTGATGGGGATGCAGACCGTTGCGCAGTGGTTGACGAGCGTGGTGTCCTGATTGACGGCGATGTGGTGATCGGCCTGATTGCCCTTGATCGCATGCGTCGTGCCCTTCCAGGGTCTGAACGTGTGGTCGCGACGATCCTGACGAACTCAGGTGTGGAGCGTCACCTGCGCGATGCTGGCATCACGTTGCAGCGCACCCCAGTGGGAGATCGTCACATCGCTGAAGCGCTCATCCCAGGGCACCCTGGGTTCGGTGGGGAGAAGAGTGGCCATCTCCTGTTCCCTGAGCATGCGCCGACTGGGGACGGACTGATCAGCGCAATTGAGATGATTGCGTTGCTGGTGCGCTCGGGTGTTCCGCTCTCGACACTCGCTGCAACCCTCCCACTCGATCCGCAGCTTCAGCGAGAGATCAGTGTCCGTGAAGGTGAGGCGGAGTGGCTCCTTGCCAATCCAATGATGCTGGACAGAATCCGCGACGCAGAACGGCAGCTCGCTGCCAGGGGCGGTCGACTCCTGGTGCGGCCATCTGGGACGGAGCCACTCGTCCGGGTGATGGGCGAGGGCCCCGATGAGGCCCTCCTAACTTCGGTTGTTGATGCGATCCTTTCAACGGGAAGCGCGCTCCTGGCAGAGCACCGCTGAGCGGGCGGTAGACTACTCGCATGCAGGCACAGCTGAACTCAAGCACTGAGCTACCAGCCCTTGGCGTGGATATCGTGCGCGTAGAACGCATTGCGAACGTGATGCAGCGACATCCTTCTCGGTTTCCTGCTCGGGTGCTGACAGACGCGGAGCAGGCGTATGTCCGAGCCCGCCCCGAAAACTTTGCGGGTCGTTGGGCGGCGAAGGAGGCCGTCTCGAAAGTCCTCGGCCTCGGCATCCGTGGGATTGGGTGGCGCGAAATTGAAATCGATCGCCTCCCAACAGGCCAGCCGATCGTGCGCCTACACGGGAGTGCCGCGGAACGGGCGGCGGCGATTGGCATCGCAGCGATCGCAGTCTCGATCACGCATGAGCGCGAGTACGCGGTCGCCGTTGCCTATGGGCAGCGGGCCATTCGCGAGTCGTAGCATGGGGATCCCAGAGGCGATCGTTTCCGCTGGCCTCCCGCCCCTTGGTCGTGCGGCGTGGGTCGAGGTGAACCTTGATGCGATCGAACAGAACGTACGCGGTCTGAAGGCGCATCTCCCTGCTGGCGGACACCTTGACGTGGTGCTCAAGGCGAATGCGTACGGGCTGGGCGCAGTGGAGGTGGCACGCGCTGCGCTTGCAGCCGGCGCGCGCGCGATCTTGGTTGCCACCATCGATGAGGCGATTCAGCTCCGCAGCGCGGGGATTCAGGCTCCACTGCGTGTCCTTTGGCGAGTCCCACGTGAGCATCTGCGCCAAGCGGCAGAGCTTGAGATCGGTGTCCCTGCCACGTCACCTGCGGTCGTGGCAGAGATCCTTGATGCAGACCTCGCTGGTGCTCGACCGCTCACGGTCGATATCGAAGTTGATACGGGTCTCGGACGCGACGGCATACTCCCTCATGAACTCGCGGCGCTCGTGGAACAGCTCCATGCCGCACGGCCACGCATTTCGCTGCGCGGAATCTGGAGCCACCTCACCGCGGCTGAGGATCTGGAGCGTTCCACAACGCAGGCGACAACCCTCAACGGCGCAGCAGACACAATCGCGAATCCAGAACTTCGTCGCGGACTCGAACGGCACCTCGTTGGTTCAGGTGGGCTGTTGACGATGGGAGCTGGTCAACACGTTGCGCGTGTCGGGATAGCCCTCTTCGGCGTCGTTCCAAATGCACTGCGTCCCTCGCGCAGTGCAGAAGAGATCGGTATTGCGTCGGTCTACCAGCTGATCGCACGTCCAGTCCGTATCGCAACACTCCCAACCGGACATGGGGTCGGGTACGGACCGCATTTCGTTGCGCAACGACCCTCGAGGATCATCACCCTCCCTATTGGATATGCCGACGGGATCTCGTATCACGAGAAGGGGAAGGCGGAGGTGCTCGTGCGCGGCGTTCGACTCCCGGTCGTAGGGAGCATTGCGATGGACTCGATCACGGTCGACGCCACGGATCACCCCGCTTCCGATCTGAGTACGCTCGACGATGTGATCTTTATCGGACGATCGGGTGATGACGAGATCCAGCCCGTGGATGTAGCGCGCCGCCGCGCGACGATCACCAACGAGGTTTCAACGAGTTTCACGAGCCGGTTGGTTCGTGTGTACACGCGTGACGGGCGTCCCGTTGCGCTCTCTGCTCTCAACGAGAGTGCTCCGTGAGTGAGCCGCTCCTCCTGATCGTCGACGGAGGCAGCGAGCGTCGCGGTGCGCTCATTCGCCGCGAAGGTGGCGCGCGTTTGCTCGGTGCGCTCTCGCAGCCGAGCGGTGGGGCAGCCGAGGCCCTTGAGGCGACGTTGATGAGCGCAGCAGGCTTGACGGGTACGCCGATGCGTGTCGTCGCGAACGAAGGGGACTTGCAGCGTGCGGCAGGACGCCTTGCGGCCTGGATCGGAGGCCCAGTGCGGATTGCGGAGATCACTCCTGACGGTGGGCGCATCACCTTGGCATCTCCAGACCGTGCCGCGGTCAGCCTTGACGTGCCTGGTGCAGCAACGGTTCCCGCTGATCCGGTGGAACGGCGACGCCGCTGCGACGGCGTGTTGGCGCTCCTTGGCCGCATGGATCGTTCGTTGGTGGCTGATCTGCTGGGAGATCTTGCAGACGCTCCGCTCCGCGATCGTGATGATGCGCGGGACCAGGTACGAGCGGCAGCCGTAGCGGACGCGATGCGTCGCCTCGCCGATCTGATGGCGGATGAAGATCTCAGCGACCTTGACCTTGAAGGCGCCCCACTCTTGCTCGTCGGTGTGGCAGCGAGTCTCATTGCCACGGGGACACTCCCGATCAGTGTTGCTGCGCCATTGGTTCCGCCGGGGCGAACACCGATCCTTCTGGAACCGTACGGCATCTTCTCGGCGCTCGGCGGGGAGGCATTGGACGACGCATGGGTTGATTCGGCACTCTCATCGCTCGCACGCGACCTTCTGCTGCCAGGTGGTGATCTCGTCCGCGTTGGGGGCGAGGAGGGGGACGAACTGCTCGTGCGCACATCGCGCGGCGAAGTGACAATCTCGCACGGCGAAATCTATCCACTGCCACTTCGGACGGGCGAAGAAGAGCAGGTGCTCCTCACACGCGCAGCGCAGCAGGCTGAGTTCACGATGCATGGTGGGATCGCACGTGCGGCGGTCGTCTCTGGCGATGCAACCGTGGCGCTGCATGAGGTGCGAAGTGGGAGCCTCTCCGCGGCGATCACGGCAGCGGCAAGCGCCGCCCCGATCCCTGCACCGATCAGCCTCCTCCCTCCAGGGGCTGCGACGCATGGCGTGCGCGATGGCCGACTGCTACTCGGAGATCTCGTTGAAGGGGAGGTTCACTTCAGTGAATCGGAACCTGAAGGGAGCGGATGGGAGCGTGCCGTAGCGGCAGGGCTCCTCGCGATTGGAAGTGCATCGCCCGAGACGGTGCTGCGCGCCCGTGCGGTTGGCGTGCGCGGCGTGATCGTGCACGGGCTCAGTGATGGCGAACGTGATGCGTTGAACGCGTCGCTCGAGCGTCGGATAGCTGCCGCGGTTGCCACAGCACCGTTCGGACTGATGATCATGACGCCGCGTCGCCCCGCGCCTGGTGGTGACGAGCGCATCATGCAGCTGCTGCGCGGCCTCCACGGCGCGCGGGTGCGCTTCAGTGACGAACCGATCGGCATCGTCGTGCACGGTGGCGGAGCCGACCGCGAGGCGGGAGATGTCCTTGTGATTGGGGGAATCCATGAAGGTCGAACCGGCGTGTGGGAGGGGCTCGCCGATCCGCGCGCGGACGATCCGCTTGGTGCCGTTCGCGTTGACGGAAAGCTCTGCGCCGTACCGCTCGGTGATCTGCAGCGCTTCGCGTGACCTCACTGCGCATTGAACTCAGCAACCTCGCGGCGACGCAGCGACTCGGTACCATCATCGCGCACCATCTCCGCGCAGGTGATCGCCTTCTCCTGATCGGTGAGATCGGTTCAGGGAAGACGACGCTGGCACGCGCGATCGGATCTGCGCTCCACGCCGATCCTCCACTCACCTCACCGACATTCCTGCTGGTTTCCGAACACCAGGGAGCCCTTCCAATTTGGCACGCCGATGCCTATCGCCTCCCGCCTGGAAGTGATCCGCTTGTAGCAGGACTGATCGATGAGCGCCATGCGGCGGGTGTCACGATTGTTGAGTGGCCAGAGCAGGTGCGCTGGCCGCTGCAGGGCGAAGGGCCGTCGCACGTTCAAGTGGAGCTCACTCCTGGTTCTCACGGCGATGCGCGCAGCGCGACGCTTCATCTCGGAGATGTGGAGCGTGCAACGAGCCTGCACAGGGACATTCTCGCGGCGGGTATTGAGGTTTCTGATGGGTCGTAACCAGAGTGCTTTGATCCTTGATGGATCGCTTGGACATGGGTGTGTGGCGCTCCTTGCGTTAAGCGGTCCGCAGAAGGGGGACCTCGTGGTGGCCGACTCTGAAGAGCAGCAGCGCAGCCACCTCGAACGAATCGCCACGCTCCTCCCGAGCGAGGCTTCGCGCGCGGAACTCTCGGCGATCGTGGTTGGCGTTGGGCCGGGGAGCTACACGGGGATTCGTGCGGCCTCTGCCGCGGCGGCTGGCGTTGCCGCAGCCCTGAGCCTTCCCATCATCGAGATCCCATCCGACCGCGCGCTCTACGCTGCCGCCCACGAGGTCGGTGGTGAGACGGTGGTCCTTCCACTCGGCACCCGCGAGGTGCTGGTGATTCGCGCGTCGGGAAGTGAGGTTGCCGCGCATGCGGATGCGCCAGCCTCCGCAGACCTTGCGCGCGTTGCCTCGCGCCTCCCACATGCGTTTGCACACCTTGCTTCAACCGCGCTCAGCGAGGCGCTTACCGCCGCCGCGCGCGGAGTGCCACCGCTACGCGGTGAGATTACGCTGCGCTATCCGTCACCGCCGCGCGGGGTTGATGGGAGGGGTGTCTAGTGCGACGTGATGAGTATCAGATGCGCTCGTTGACGATCGGCGATCTCCCGCTGATGCGCGCGATTGAGGAGGCGAGCTTCAGCACACCGTGGCCAGGGAACGCGTATGAGTCTGAGCTGACAACGAACCGTTTGGCACGATACGTAGGAGCATGGCGCAGAGGGAAACTGCTGGGGTTCGGCGGGATCTGGCTGATGATGGACGAAGCGCACGTGACAACGATCGCCGTAGTGCCTGCGTTGCGTGGTGAGGGACTCGGCACTGCGCTGATGCTCGAGCTCTTGCAAGAGGCACGTCGTGGCGATGCGCGCGTTGCGACCCTTGATGTTCGTGTATCCAATGTATCGGCTCAGCGGCTCTATGCGCGACTCGGATTTTCAGAGGCAGGGCGAAGGGTTAGATACTACGAGGAGACGGGCGAAGATGCGATCATCATGACGACTGCGGAACTGCACGATCCGCAACAGCAGGCGCGCGAGTCGCTTGCACGCGCCGCAACCGATGCTGATGAGCCGCTTCCGAATCAAGAAGCGTTTGACGTGTTGGCACGATGAGCACTCGGCGATTGATCCTTGCGGTTGAATCAAGCTGCGACGAATCGGCGGTTGCCCTTGTGCGCGAAGGTGGAGAGGTCGTCGCGGAACGCGTGGCAAGTCAGAGTGCACTCCATGCTGCGACAGGAGGAGTGATCCCAGAGGTTGCAGCACGTGAGCATCACCACTGGGTGCCGCGACTCTTGGAAGCGGTGCTCAGCTCGGCCGAGGGGGCGTCACAGACGCGCGCGATCGATGCGGTTGCAGTGACCGCCGGTCCCGGGCTGGTCGGTTCGCTCCTTGTCGGCGCAGGCGTAGCCGCTGCGTGGGCATGGGGACGCGGACTCCCGATCGTCCCGACGAATCATCTCGAGGGTCACTTCCGTGCCGCCTGGCTGCACGATGCCGGATCGGTGTCGGTCACCCCGCAGCTTCCCGCGATTGGTCTCATTGTCTCCGGAGGTCACACGTTGATCGTGCATGTGAGAGCTGATGGGACGAGTGAACGACTTGGCGGCACGATTGATGATGCGGCGGGTGAGGCGTTCGACAAGATCGCGCGCCTCCTCGGCCTTCCGTATCCGGGCGGCGCGGCGCTCTCGGCCCTCGCCGCTACGGCCGCGCCACGTAGGGGCGGCGACCGCCTCCCGGTTGCGCGGACAGAAGGTGAATACGACGTGTCATTTAGTGGCGTGAAGACCGCCGCGGCGCGAATGGCGCTTGCGGCAGCTGGTGTCCCTTCAGCCGCGCCGGGGCGGGCTGCGGCGTTACATGCAGCCCTTCGTGAGCGCCCAGTTCCGCCGGAGGCTGCGGCAACGATCGCTGCCGCAGCGGAGACGGCGATCGTCACGGCACTGCTGGAGCGAGTGGAGGCCGCGCTCCTTGCACACCCGGGGGCGGGGCTCGTGGTTGGGGGTGGCGTTGCATCGAACGGACCACTTCGTACAGGTCTCGCGGCGATCGCAAGCAAACATCAGCGTCTCCTCAGCATTCCGCCCGTTCGCTGGTGCACCGATAATGCAGCAATGATTGGAGCCGCCGCGCACGCTGCGCTCATGGAGCAACGCGTGACGCTCCAGGATCCGGCACACGGGCTCACAGTGCGCGCCTCATGGCCTTTCGGCGCGGCGGCGGCAGGATGAGTCCCGTATCGCGTCGCGGTGGTGCGCGACCTCTCGTTGCCGGGCACGCGCCGAAGCAGCGTCTCAGCCAGAGCTTTCTCGTGGACCTTGAGGCACGCGATGCGATCGTCGCGGCTGGTGGCGCCAGGCCAGGAGAGATCGTGTTGGAGATTGGTCCTGGGCTCGGCGTGCTTACCGAAGGTCTCCTCGCGGCAGGCGCGCGGGTGGTTGCCATCGAACTTGACGATGATCTCCTCCCGCGGCTCCAGGAGAAGTTCGCCAAAGAGATCGCGAGTGGAGACCTCACCCTCATCCACGGCGATGCGTTGAACGTTGATCTTGAGGCACTCCTGCCCTCAGAAGGAGCGTGGCGCGTGGTGGCGAACATCCCGTATCACATCACCAGTCCGTTGCTTCATCGCCTCCTCGTCCTTGAACACCCCGCAGAACGAATCGCCCTGCTTGTCCAACGTGAAGTCGCGGAGCGAGTTGCCGCACCGGTTGGTGACTGGTCATATCTCACCGCCTTCGTACGCTCTCGGAGCGAGGCATCGATCGTGGGCCTCGTTCGTCGTGAATCGTTCGAACCGGTTCCAGCGGTGGACTCTGCCGTACTCTCCCTTGATCGCTTGACGCACTCGCCGCTTGCTGGACTCTCCGATGATGAGGAAGAGCAACTCTGGAGGCTTGTCCAGGCCGGATTCAGGGAGCGCAGAAAGAAGCTGCGCAACGCGTTGCCACGTGCACTCCCGATTCCTGCGGAACAGATCTTGCAGGCGCTTGAGCGCGCGGATACTGATCCGGATCTTCGAGCGCAGGCACTCAGTGTCGAAGGATGGGTGCGTCTCCTGCATGAACTAGGCGGTATCCCCGGCGCACCGACGCGCCAGCCGCGCGTGATGCGCACACTTTCGGGGGAGACCCCCGCTCGTCGCGGACGCGTTGGCGCTGGGCGCGTCCACTGGGTTGAGGTTGACGCTCCTGGAAAGGTGAACCTCACCCTCGCGGTTGTTGGTCAACGCGAGGATGGCTATCACGATCTTCACAGCATCGTGGCGCCACTCCGCGCGAGTGACCACATCACACTCCGACTACTTGGAGGAGAGGGCACCGAAGATGAGCTGCTCTGTGCGGGCTTACCGATCTCAGGTGCGGGAGAGAATCTCGTGCTTGCGGCGCTGCGCGAGCTGCGCATGGAGGTGCCGATTCCGCCGCTCGACATCGTGCTGGAGAAGCGGCTCCCTGTGGCGGCGGGGCTCGGCGGCGGTTCAAGTGACGCGGCGGCGGTGCTTCGTGGTGCACTTGAGTTGTGCGGGGTTGAGTTGGCAGAAGAGCGACTGATGCAGGTCGCAGCACGCATCGGCTCCGATGTGCCGCTCTTCCTCCCCGGCGGACCTGTGCTTATGGAGGGGCGAGGTGAACGGGTGACGCCACTCGCACCGTGGAGCGAGCCGGCCCCTGGCGTGCTCTTGATTAGCGCACGCGCAGGGATCAAGACGCCAGATGTGTTCGCCGCCTTCGCCGCTGGGGTGCGGGGTGATGCATATGGAGCGGCACTCGTTAGCTCGCAACACCTCGCGAGTGAGGCGCTCGCCGGGCTCACGACCGTTGAGCTCCTTCAGCGATCGGCGGCACTCGCGTCGGCGAATGACCTGCTCGCAGCCGCCCGAGCGATCACCCCGTGGCTGCGCCCGCTCCACCACTCGCTGCGCCGACTCCTCGGGCGCCCGCTCTCTCTCTCAGGCTCAGGGCCGACCCTCTTTCTCCTCTATCCTTCGCTCTACGACGCTACAGAGGCTGGCGTGCTCGTTGAGGCGGCAGTAGGCCGTGGTGAGCTTACGCTTCCAGATGGCGGCGTCCTTGTCACCGCGACAGAATTGGCAACATAGGAGGGGGTTCACGATGAATCGACCAGTGAGTGGGAGCGGTGTTGCTCCGGCGATCGGTCCATATAGTGCAGCGATCGCCTCAGGCGATCTGCTCTTCTGCTCGGGACAGCTCGGCATGGATCCTGCGACGGGTGCGCTTCGCGATGGGGTTGCCGCTCAGGCGGAGCAGGCACTGGTGAATCTGCGCGCGCTGCTCTCCGCAGCGGGGTTCGGGGTTGAACATGTGGTCAAGTGCACCATCTTCCTCGCAGATCTCGCCGACTTCGCCACGGTAAATGAGATCTACGGGCGCACCTTCTCGGAGCCGTATCCGGCACGCTCCACCGTGCAGGTGGCAGGACTCCCCAAGGGGGGGCTTGTGGAGATTGAGGCAATCGCCCGGAAGGTCGGCTAGACTCGCCTCCAGATGACACCCTCAAGTACCGGGCCGGAGCGCCTTACAGGCGTGACGGCCATCATCCTCGCTGCTGGCGTCGGGTCGCGGATGCACGCCGCCCAGCCGAAAGTTCTTCACCCGCTCCTAGGACGCCCGATGGCGCTCTGGGTCGTTGAGGCGGTCCGCAGCGTGCTGCGTGATCCTGCGCTCCTCCTTCTCGCCCCAGCAACCGCTGCGCTGCACGCCCTTGCGCCAGCAGGGACGCTTCGCGCAGAACAGCCGCAACCACGTGGGACAGGGGATGCGGTTCGTTGTGCACTCCCTGCACTCCCAGCCGATGCAACGGAGGTTCTCATTGCGTGCGGCGACACGCCGCTCCTTGAACCGAGCAGTATCAGCGCGCTGATCGCGACCCGTCGCGCCGCAGGTTCGCCAATCGCGCTCGCCGCGTTTCACGCGGAAGACCCAACCGGCTACGGCCGCGTCGAGCTAAGCGAAGAGGGTCGAGCGGTACGAATTGTGGAAGAGCGCGATGCAACCGACGACGGTCGCGCGAACGATCTCGTGAACGCAGGACTCTATGCCGTTGATCGCGCCTGGCTTGCGGGGGCCCTGCCCACACTCAAGCCGTCAGCAGCGAGCGGAGAGGTTTACCTCACCGATCTTGTCGCGCGCGCCGCCGCCGAAGGTACGCCAGCCCCCGTCCTCCTTGGGAGTGGGATTGACCTTGAGGGGGTGAACGATCGACGTCAGTTCGCGGACGCTGCCGCGGCACTTCGTGAGCGGATCAACGCGGCGCACCTTGAACGCGGCGTCGGCATGATGGATCCAACCACGGTCTGGATCGAGCCTACGGTGAGCATCGCTGCCGATGTGGTGATTGAACCGAACGTGATGCTGAGCGGCAATACGACGATCGCAAATGGTACACGCATTGAGGCTGGATCACGGATTCACGAGAGCGTCATCGGGGAAGGCTGCACCATTCGCTCGAGTGACATTGATGGCTCAACACTTGCGAGCGGTGTTGACGTTGGTCCCTTTGCGCACATTCGTCCCGGCTGTACGATCGGTGCAGGCGCGCACGTTGGCAACTTCGCTGAGCTCAAAGCCACAACGCTCTCTGCCAAGGTTAAAGTGGGACATCACTCGTATCTCGGTGACACGAGGGTCGGCGAGGGGAGCAACATCGGCGCGGGAACGATCACGGCCAATTATGACGGCGAGAAGAAGCACGCGACGGTCATTGGCGCACGTGTGTTCACGGGCGTTGGGACACTGATCGTGGCACCGCTCACCATGGGCGATGGCTCCAAGAGCGGTGCTGGAGCGGTGGTGCTGAAGGATGTCCCCGCGGGAGCGCTCGTAGTAGGCGTGCCTGCGCGCACGATCGGTAACGGATAGCCGATGACCCCTGTGCTCGCGGATCTCGGCCTCATTCTGCTCCTGATCCTCCTGAACGGATTCTTTGTTGCGGTTGAGATCGCCTACGTCAGCGTCCGCCGCACGCGACTGAGTGAGCTTGCGGACGAGGGAGATAAGCGCGCGGTTCGAGCCCTTCGCCTGCTTCAAGACCCGGGCCGCTTCCTCGCGGTGATTCAGGTCGCGATCACCTTCCTCGGTGCCCTCGCGTCAGCAGTCGCCGCGGTCAGCATCGTTGAACTCATTGCTGCGCCGCTGAGTGGCGTCTCGTGGATCGGGGAGCGCGCCGCACCGATCGCGTTGCTACTCGTCACGCTGCTCGTGTCAATTGTCTCAATTGTCCTCGGTGAATTGATTCCAAAAGGCTTTGCGCTGGCGAACTCGGACCGGATTGCGCTGACTGCCTCCGGTCCAATCTCTATCTTCGCCAGGGTGCTCAGCCCACTTGTCGGACTTCTCGTCATGCTCACAAAGGTGATCACCACGCCGTTCGGCATTGATCCCACCCGGACTCCGAAACTCTCGGCGGCGGAGATCCGACTCATTGTCGAGCAGGGGAGCCAGGAGGGAGTGCTCGAGGCGGAAGAGGAGCAGATGATCTCGGCGGTGATGTCGCTTAGTGACTCAAAGTTGCATGAGGTCATGGTGCCACGCATAGATATCGTTTCAATCGATGAAGAGGCAACGTTTGACGAGGCAGTCAAGGTTGTGCTGAATGAGGGACACAGCCGTACGCCGCTCTATCGCGAGTCCATTGATCACGTGAGCGGCATTCTTTATGCGAAGGATCTGCTCCGCATTATTGCGGCCGGCGGGCCGCGTCCGCGCCTGCGTGACATCATGCGCCCAGCGCTGTTCGTCCCCGAGTCGAAGCCCGTTGACGACCTACTCCATGAACTGCAGCGACGGAAGGTGCACATGGCAATCGTCCTCGACGAGCATGGGGGCACCGCGGGTCTCGTGACCATTGAAGATCTTCTCGAGGAGATCGTCGGCGAGATTCAAGATGAGTTCGACGAAGAGGAGCCGATGAAGGTCGAGATCTCCGAAGGGGAGGTGATCCTCGACGGTCGAGCCGACATTGACGAGCTCACGGATTTGATTGATCCCCCGCTTGAACTTGAGGACGATGAGGAGTACGACACGCTCGGAGGATTTGTCTACCACCGAATCGGGCGTGTCCCCGTGGTGGGCGATCAGGTCACGATCGCCCCCTTCGAGATCAGTGTCATCAAGGTGAGTGGGCGAAGGGTGGGAAAGGTGCGCGTCCGTTGGGCTCTCGGCGAGTCCGTGACAGGGCCTGCGGAGGGCGAAGGGAGATAACCCTTCGGGGTCGCCTAGGCGGAGATCACACGCTCCATGATCTCTTCAAGCCGAACGATCGCGATCGGATTCACCGCTGGCACACCACGAATCTCCGTCAGTGCGCGCTCCCGCCAACGTGCAGCCTGTTCCCGCGTGTAGGCCTCGGCCCCCGTTCGTGCCAGGACAGCGAGACCTTCGGCCACCCGCGCGGCGTCCGGATCTGGCGTTGCGAAGAGTCGGTCGAGTGTGGCGCGATCCTCGGCGTTGGCGCGCTCGGCTGCGTAGAGGACGGGAAGCGTCTTCTTATGTCGGGCAAGATCTGACGGCGCCTTTCCAGTCGCCGCCTCACTCCCCCAGATGCCAAGCAGGTCGTCATTGATCTGGAAGGCGAGTCCGAGCGCCCAGCCAAAGGTACGGAAGCGTGTGATTACCTCTTCGTCGTCGGTGGCGAGCATGGCGGCAGACTCAACACCGCCCGAGATGAGCGCCGCTGTCTTTCGCCCGATCATCTCGAAGTAGTGTTCTACGCTCTGCATCTCGCGCTTCTGGCTCGCCGCGATATCAATGAACTGCCCTTCACAGAGACGGAGGCAGGTCTGGTCGTAGATCTTCATCATGCGAATCACTTTGGCGTCCGAGAAGCCGAGATCCGTCAGACGGTGAGCCGCGATACGGCTGATCGTGAACAGTGCATCGCCAGTGTTGATGGCCTGCGCGAGCCCCTCGCGCACCCAAAGGGTAGGACGACCTCGTCGCTCTTCGTCCTGATCTTCAATGTCGTCGTGGATCAAGCTGAAGTTGTGACCGAGCTCTACGGCCGCTGCGCCAGGGATGGCACGCTCCCAGTCGCTCGAGAGTGCGGAATAGGTGAGGAGTCCAAGAAGCGGGCGCATGCGCTTACCGAGTCTGGCACTCGGATCCCCGTAACCCATGTGGTACCTGATCTGTGCGTACATTGACGCGGTGATTGGCTCTTCCCACTCGGCGAGGAGATCAAGGATCGCCGCGTCCGTGGCGGCGATGAGCTCGTCAAGGTCTAGGTCAAGAAGGTTCGCGCCAGTCGGGGTGCCTCGGAGTGATGTCATGCGCCAATGCTACCCTCTCACCATGCCTGAACGTCGAGCCTTGCGGACGCTGGCAGTCGTGACCTCGCGGTTCCGCCTCGGTGAGGCCGATCGCGTGCTTACCCTGATCTCGCCGGATCGCGGGAAGTTCAAGGCGATCGCTAAAGGGGTGCGCAAGCCGACCAGCCGTCTCGGTGGTGGCGTGGAACCATTTGCAGAACTCGAGGTCGCACTTGCAGCGGGGCGCACCTTTGACGTGGTGACCCAGGTACTGCCACAGCGCGTCTGGCTCGGACTTCGGGATCGACTACTGAGTAGCGCCGTCGCCTGGTACGCAGCGGAGCTTGTGGAGCGAGCCACGAGTGACGAGCAACCTGAACCTGCACTGTACGCGCTCTTGCTCCGCTCATGGGACTTGCTCGAGGCGGGAGTCTCTGATCTCCTTGTTGCACGTTGGATTGAACTCGCGCTTCTTGACGCCGCGGGGCACGCACCAGAACTCGATCACTGTGTTGAATGCGGACGCGCTCCAGCCGAGGGAGAGGCGCTCCGCTGGGATGAGCATGCGGGCGGGATTCATTGCGCGAATCATGGCGAAGGTGCGCCGTTCAGTAGCGATGGCTTGCGCCTCCTGCGGGCGCTCCGACGCTTTGCCCCAGAGGAGCTTGCGACACTGCGGTTCCCGAGCGGGCCACTCCAAGAGGTCGACCGAGCGCTTCGCGCTGCGGTTCTGCTTCTCTTTGGGCGAGAACCGAAGAGCCGCAGCTTTCTTGACGAGGTGAGCGCATGAGCGCGCTCATGAGCGCACTGCTGGTGGCCCTTGGTGGTGCATCAGGCGCGCTGCTTCGAAGCGGCGTAGATGCGCTCACTGTGCGCCTTGGGATCGCCGCGCCGACTGGGACACTCGCAGTGAACGTCGTCGGTTCGTTCGCCGCGGGCGCTGTTGCAACGCTGATCGCGGACCGGGTACTACCCGAGACCGCACGACCCCTTCTGCTTACAGGTCTCTTTGGCGGCTTCACCACCTTCTCAGCATTTGCGCTACAGCTCGCACGGATGGGTGAGAAGGGTGAACTTCTTCCGCTCATCGCATACGCCGTGGGGTCAATCCTGATCGGGCTCCTTGCAGCCTCGGCGGGAGCGGCGCTTGCCCGCGCGCTCTAGCAGCACTCGAATCGGGTAGGCTTCCACTTCATGAGTATCACTGCCGATCCAACGCTCACACTCGCCGGCACGCCTGCGGCTGACTCCACTCCCGCAGTCCCAGATCTCGACATCATCGTCTCACTCGCGAAACGTCGTGGCTTTGTCTTCCCAAGCTCGGAGATCTACGGTGGCATCAACGCCGTCTGGGATTACGGTCCGCTTGGCGTGGAGCTGAAGAACAACGTTAAGCGGGCGTGGTGGCGCAGCATTGTCCAAGAGCGCAACGACGTCGTCGGTCTCGATGCTGGGATCTTGATGCATCCACAGGTTTGGCAAACCTCCGGGCACGTAGGCTCCTTTAGCGACCCGCTCGTCGAGTGCACAGACTGCAAACGCCGCTATCGGCTTGACGAACTTCCAGGTACCGAAGCACTTACGACGGCACAGCTTGCAGACGCCAATATCGTGGCCAAGCTCGGGCTCGCATGTCCCGACTGCGAGGGGAGCCTTACCGCACCGCGACGCTTCAACCTGATGTTCAAGACGTTCATGGGACCAGTTGAAGAGGATGCTTCTGTCATTTACCTGCGGCCAGAGACAGCACAAGGGGCCTATGTGCAGCACCGCAACGTGCGCGATGCAGCGCGAAAGAAGATTCCGTTCGGCATTGCTCAAATTGGAAAGAGCTTCCGCAATGAGATCAGCCCTGGAAACTTCGTCTTCCGAATGCGCGAATTCGAACAGATGGAGCTCCAGATGTTCGTACGACCAGAGGCCGGAGCCACCGCTGCGTTCGATGAGTGGCTCCCACGCCGATTAGAGTGGTACAAGGCGTATGGCGTCTCGCCAGAGCGACTCCGTGCTCGCGAGCATGCGCCAGACGAGCTGGCCCACTATGCCAAACGCGCAATTGATATTGAGTACCGCTTCCCGTTTGGCTGGAAGGAACTCGAAGGGGTGCACAACCGTGGCGACTTTGATCTCTCGAGGCATGCGTCGGAGAGCGGCGAGAACCTCACGTACTTCGATCCTGCAACGGAAGAGACATATACGCCATGGGTTGTTGAGGCGGCGGCTGGTGCCGACCGCGCCGCCTTCACCTTCCTGATCGATGCATATCGTGAGGAGACCGTTCGCGACGAGAAGCGAGTGGTGCTCGGGCTACATCCAGAACTAGCCCCGTATAAAGTGGCGGTGCTACCGCTCTTGAAGAAGCGTGACGACCTGGTGGAGCTGGCGCACAAGATTCGCAACGGACTTTCGCGAGAGCTTACGGCGGTCTATGACGACACGGCCGCAATTGGAAAGCTCTACCGCCGCCAGGACGAGATCGGAACGCCTTGGTGTATTTGCGTTGATGTTGACTCAATGGATGATCACGCGGTTACCGTCCGCGATAGGGACAGTATGGAGCAGGAGCGCGTCGGGGTAGACCGGCTCGAGGAGTACTTCCTCAGCAAGGTTCGCGCCGCGCGACCGTAAGGTCTATTGCTCAGCGGCCCCAGTCGGCTGCTTCCCTGCGGGCCAGTAGAGCTCCTTATGAATCGCCTCGCCAGGGAGGCCGTACGCCCGCAGCTCCTGCTCTGCCGCAACGATCATGTCGGGATTGCCGCAGAGGTAGGCAACGGCACCGTGTGGATCTACATGTAGATCGCCGAGGGCTGGCCGGATGATGCGCTCTACTCTGCCGGTGCGCCCAGTCCAACCCGAATTGGCCGGATCGTTTGGTCTCGAGATCGTCGGGATGTAGGTTGCTGGATATTCGCCGCTCGCGCTCCATCCGTTCAAGAGCTCGGCATAGCCAATGTCTGATACATAGCTCACGCCATTCAGATAGATCGCTCGTCGTAGGCGACCATCTGCGAGGAGCGTTCGCGCCATTGAGACGAACGGCGCGATTCCAGTTCCAGAAGAGATGAAGAGGTGGACTCGTTCGTCATCTGGCTGCAAGGTGAACTTCCCCTTTGGCGGTAGAACACGGAGTGCGTGTCCTACAGGGAGGGAGAAGGCGAGCGGCGTAAACGCGCCACCGCGCACGAGTCGAAGGTAGAGCTCATAGCCGCCGGCAAGGTCGCGCGCGGATGAGGCGATCGAGTACGGCCGTTGCAGCCACTTCTCGCCTACCTTGACGCCGATCGTGATGTATTGACCAGGCTCAAATGGAACGGGGACGCCGGTCGGCTTGATCCACACCCGCGCGAGCGTTTCGGTGTCATCGATGCGAGCGGCGAGTACGGCGTTGTAGGCGGGGTCGCTGGTGAGGATTCCGAACGCCGCTGGATCTCTCTCGCTTCCGCTCACGTTCACCTCCAGCCTGGACCGCCGAGGGGCGGCTCGTGGTGAGTGTAGGGGAGCCCTCAAGGGCTCGCCCTACCGTCTGGTTGACGGAGGGGAGTGCGGATGGCATCCTTCGCCCGACAGGTCTTGACACCCACGGGCAGCCGCTTTGCCCACCACCGAAGCCCTTCGAGGAGGTCAGCCAGCCGATGGCTTCAGGAAGTGTTGCTGAGGTGAAGAGCCGACTCGCCGTTGCCGACGTTGTCGGCGAAACGGTGCAGCTCAAGAAGGCTGGCAGCACGCTCAAGGGGCTCTGTCCGTTTCATGGCGAGAAGACAGCATCGTTTGTCGTCACCCCAGCACGAGAGACTTGGAAGTGTTTCGGGTGCGGTAAAGGGGGCGACATCTTCACCTTCGTCATGGAGCGTGACAACCTACCGTTCGGTGAAGCCCTCACACTGCTCGCCGCCAAGGCGGGGGTCGTCCTCGATGAGCGCAGCCGTGCCGAAGACGTGCGCCGGGCGCGCCTTCGCGAAGTTCTTGAGGGGGCGGTGAGCTTCTATCACGCCATCCTTACCACCCACGACCTCGGCAAGCCGGCACTCGACTACCTGCGCTCACGAGGCTTTACGGACGCAACGATCGAATCACAGCGCCTTGGCTGGGCACCGGAGTCGTGGGACTCCTGCTCTAAGGCGCTGGCCGCGAAGCGTGGTGCAACCCCTGAAGAGCTGGAGGCTGTCGGACTCACGACCGATCGTGGCGGCGGTCGTGGGGCGTACGACCGATTTCGCGCGCGCATCATCTTCCCCATCCGCGACGCGAACGCCAAGATCACGGGGTTGGGTGGTCGACTACTCCCTGCTGACGACGCGCGCGGCGATCACGGACCGAAGTATCTGAACAGCGCGGCAACAGCCCTCTTTGACAAGTCGCGCACGCTCTACCTAATTGACCAGGCCAAGTCGGCGATCCGCAAGGGGGGAACGGCGGTACTGGTTGAGGGTTACACGGATGCGCTGATGGCACACCAGGAAGGGTTCACCAACGTTGTTGCCAGCATGGGAACTGCGTTGACCCCAGCACAGGTGGCCCTCCTCCTTCGCTACGGAACAAAGATCGTGCTCGCCTATGACGTTGACGCAGCGGGAGCAAAAGCCGGTGCATTCGGTGCGACAGAACTTCTGCGCCTTGTCACTGAACTCGCTGGCGCGACGGACGGGCCCTCGCTCGTTGACGTTGGGATCGTGAAGCTCCCTGATGGGTTGGATCCTGATGAGGTAGTACGCGATCAGCCAGATGTGTGGCGGGCTGCGGTGGAGCGTCCGATCCCTGTGGTCGAGTACCTCATTGAAGAGGCAGCAGCGGCGTACGATCTTCGCGATCTTGGTGGACGCAAGCGCGCGGTTGATGCGATCAAACCAACGTTGCGCGCGCTGCGCGATCCAGTGATCCGCGATGGTTATGCCGCCGCCGCGGCACGAAAGATTGGTGTGGACGAGTCCACGATTCGTGAGGCAATACGGAGACCTGGCGGCGAGGGCGCTTTGGGCACGTCAGACGGACGCATTTCGGCCGATCGCGTGCGAGCAGCCGACCTAGAAGGAGACATCAGTTCAATCCTCGCGGGTGTCTCCGCACCGGAGGCGGAGTTGCTCCGACTCTTGATCCTTGCGCCAGCAGAGCGCCTCCGCATGCGCGACGCGCTCGGCGATGAACTCTTCTCCAGTGGACTTGCACGATCACTCTGGCACGGCCTTCGCGCCGCACTTGATGCCACACTTGAAGCGGGTGTCTCTGTGGCGAGCGGAGAGCAGATTCCTGCTGCGGTGCAGGGGGAAGAGCGCCGACTCGCTCAGGCGCTACTCGCACGTGAGAGCCAGCCTGTCAGCCTTGAGCGTCTGCGAATCGGGATTGATCAGACCGCGCTTCGCCTCGAAGCGGATCGTCTCGAAGAGGCGATGGCCTGGGCACGCTCAGAGATCGCGGAGGCGGAGCGTGCCGCCGATGTCGCCAGGGTGCGAGAGCTCATGGAGCAGGGCCGGGAACTCAGTTCAAAGCGTAAGGTCCTGGATCGGCGCATGATGGCCGCTGGCGTAATGACCGCAGGGAGGGGGGGCACACGATGACCGTAAAGAAGAGCGCGCCAGTGTCGAAGCCCGCAGCGCCAGTCGCGGCGAAAAGTCCAACAAAACCTGCGACCAAGCCCGCGCCAAAGCGTCTCATCAAGGCGGTAGCGAAGCCCGCGCCCGCGAAGTCAGGGAAGCCGGCTGCGAAGCCTGCTGCGAAGCCTGCTGCGAAGCCGGCAGCGACGCCTCCTGCAAAGAAGTCATCGCTCGCCACGCCTGTGAAGAAGGCTGCCGCGCCAAAGCCTGTGCCAAAGGTGGCGCCAGAGACTTCTGCCAAGGGGGCAGGGAAGCCTGCACTTAAACCTGTGAGCATTGACACGAAGAAGGTTGCTGCACCTAAAGCTGCAGCCGCGAAGCCCGCTGCGGTGACGCGTGCCGCTGCGAAGCCAACCGAAAAGCCAACCGGAAAGCCCACCGCGAAGACATCGACGAAGCCAGTGGTGAAGCTTGCCGTTAAGACGCTGGCAAAGTCCAGCGTGAAGTCCCCAGCGAAGACTGGGAAGGCTGGCGCAGTACAAACTGCGGCTGCTTCAAAATCGCCAGCTTTGAAACAAGCGGCGAAGCCAGCAGGGAAGCAAACTTCGAAACAAGCAGGGAAGCAAGCGGCGAAGCCCGTTGCGGCAAAGCTGGCGCTACCAGCGAAGGGCGCCAAAGCGGGGAAGGGTGTACCAGCGGAGGTCGATCCAACGGCGAAACTTGCGGGGATTGCTGAGCCTGGGGCTGGTGATCTCGCGGAGATCGAAGCGGACGGCGTGGAGATTCTCGATCCTGAGGCGGCAGCGGCGGCACTTCTTGAGGTGGCTGCGCCTGAAGTCGCGAAGACAGCGGAAGCGGCTGTTGAGATTGTCACTGAGTCGACGGGTATCGATGACCCGGTGCGCATGTATCTCAAGGAGATCGGTCGTGTCGGTCTGCTCACGGCCGAAGAGGAGGTCGTCCTCGCAAAGATGATCGAGCTTGGAGAACAGACGGCGGACGAGCCGTGGAAGGCCGTTTATAACCTGCACCAGTGGACGTACCACGAGACCGAGTTGAAGACGCGAAAGAAGAAGGAGTGGTATCGATTCGACCCGGACTTGGCAGACAAGGCGCACGCCACCTTCCGCGAAGCGATCGCCTTCTATGTGAAGAAGCAGAAGCTCGGCGAATGCAAGATCACAGGCTTCGACAAGGCGGCACGTGACGCAGCGGCGATGCCGGGCGGCGACACGTTGCAGAAGAATCTCCTCGTGGCAAAAAGCCTGGTGAAGGCATTCAACGATCCAAGCAAGCGCAACACCGCCGCGAAGACGCAAGAGCTGGTGGACTTCGCCTTCCAGGCGGTGAGCTCGGGCGACCTGAACAGCCGCGACAATCAGGTGCTGAGTAAGCTCTTTGTCTGGTCGCGCGATGAGATCGCCTGGCCCGCGTCAGAGGCGTACGTACAGTCCGGGAAGTATGTCGGGGCAGGGGGCGAAGACTGGTTGCGCGAGGCTGGGTGGGATCCTGAGAATCCGGCACTTGGGAAGCTCCGTGGTCGTGAAGGTGCCGTGGTGCAACTTGGCTGGCGTGGTCGCGAGGAGCTGACTAAGGCAAACCTGCGTCTGGTCGTTTCAATTGCGAAGAAGTATATCGGCCGAGGCATGAGCTTCCTCGATCTCATTCAAGAGGGGAACATCGGTCTGATCCGTGCGGTTGAGAAGTTTGAGTACATCAAGGGATTCAAATTCTCTACGTATGCAACCTGGTGGATTCGCCAGGCGATCACCCGAGCGATCGCCGATCAGGCGCGCACGATCCGCATTCCGGTGCACATGTATGAGCAGTTGAACCGCCTCACGCGCATACAGCGTCAGCTCTTCCAGGAGCTCGGCCGTGAGGCAACCGATCAAGAGATCGCCACGGAGTTGACGAAGGTCACCGAGACTGAGGTGACGGCGGAGCGCGTCCGCGAGATGCGGAAGGTGAGCCAAGAACCGGTGTCTCTGGAGACTCCAATCGGCGAAGAGGAAGATAGCCATCTCGGTGACTTCATCGAAGATAAGGCGGCGAAGAAGCCGGATGAGGCGGCGAACAGCCAACTCCTGAGCGAGCAGATCGTCGCCACACTTGAGTCGCTCAGCGCCCGTGAGCAACGCGTCTTGCGACTACGCTTTGGCCTTGAGGATGGGCGGCAGCGCACCCTTGAAGAGGTGGGAGCGGAGTTCAATGTTACGCGTGAACGCATTCGTCAGATTGAGGCAAAGGCGTTGCGCAAGCTGCGTCACCCTTCACGCTCGCGCAAGTTGCGCGACTATCTTGAATAGCCATGACAGTGCATGAGGCAACGGTACTTGTACCTGAGGGGGTTGGGCTGCACGCCCGCCCGGCGGCGCTCTTCGTGCAAATGGCGGCGGGCTTCGAGTCTGCGATCCGCCTGACCTGCGGTGATCGGACGGCCGATGGGAAGTCCATCCTCGGAGTTCTGCAGCTCGGGGCGTCTGCAGGGAGCCAAGTAACCATTCAGGCGGAGGGCGGCGACGCGGAGGAGGCGGCGGAGCGGCTTGCCACCTTCATCCGCGAGATCTCCTAGCGGACGGTCTCACGGGGCGCGCCAGCACTCCCCAGGACTCGTCGTGGCAAGGCAGACTGAGGCTCTGAGCGTTGGCTCAGGGGCAGGAGAAGGAGGAGTTGCGATGGGCCAGGATCTGGTTGCGACCGCAAAGGCGGTGATCAAGGGTCTCGGTGGTGCGAGCAACATCAAGTCGAGCGAGCCATGCATCACGCGCATTCGTTGCGACCTTGTCGACATGAAGAAGATGAATGAGGCGGCGCTCAAGAAGGCTGGGGCGATCGCCGTCGTGAAGTTCGGTAAAGGGGTCCAGGTGGTGATGGGCACGCTCTCGGACAACATCGAGTCCGAGATGCGCCGTCAGATGAAGCGCTGAGTGGGCACCCCCGTCACAGTATTGGCCCCATTCAGTGCTCGCGTTGTCGCCTTCGGTGACCTACCCGACCCAGTCTTCGCGCAAGGGATCATGGGGGACGGGGTCGCACTCGACCCTGAAGAGGTAGCAAGTGTGACCGCCCTCGCCCCATGCGATGGGAACGTGGCGAAGGTCTTCCCTGGCGGCCACGGGATCGCTATTGAGAGCTCGGCGGGACCAATCCTTCTGCACCTTGGGCTCGACACGGTTTCCCTTAAGGGGGTCGGCCTGAAGGCGCTCGTAGGGGATGGAGATCAGATCGTTGCGGGCCAGCCCCTCGTGGAGCTTGCGGCGTCCAGCATCCGTGCGGGCGGCACCTCCCTCCTCACCCCCATCGTGGCGATCGAGGCACAGCGGGTTGAGCACCTTGCCGCCGCCGGGACACAGGTACGGGCGGGAGACCCCCTGATGGTGGTCCACCCCGCCTAGGACCAGCCTCCTCGCTGCCCCCTGGATCCACGAGGAGGGGCTGCGTGGCTGGGGACGGTAAAGGAACCTTAATCAAAACCCTTGCCATACCCTCACTCGGGGGGTAAGGTAACAGACAAGCGCGAGCCGTCCTGGCCGCAAGGGCAGGGCCTCACGCTTAAGTGGAGGTAATTGGAATGTTTGAGCAACTACAGAAGATCGGGAAGGCGTTGATGCTCCCGATCGCGGTGCTCCCCGCAGCGGCGCTTCTGCTCCGCTTCGGTGTGCTCCTTAGCGGCGACCTCAAGGTCGCGGATGGGACGGCCCTCACGGTCGTCTGGAACGTCATGACGATCGCCGGTGATGCTGTGTTCGGCAACCTGGCGCTCCTCTTCGCCATCGGTGTGGCTGTCGGCCTCACCGAAGGTGCTGGTGTGGCCGCCCTCGGCGCCGCAGTCGGCTATCAGATCTTGGCGAAGATCAATGGTGTCGGTTCGTTGATCGACGTGCTGAACAAGGCTGAGGCACCTGCGAAGGTGAACATGTCAGTCTTCGGCGGCATCCTGATCGGCGTGATCGCAGCATGGGCATACAACAATTACAAGGATCAGAAGTTGCCGAGCTACCTCGGCTTCTTCGCTGGTCGACGCTTCGTACCAATCGTCACGGCATTCGCGTCGGTGGCGGCTGGTATCGTCGCTGGCTTCGTGTGGCCACCAATTGGTGCTGCCATCCAGAGCTTCGGCGATGCGATCGTGACGTTGGGTGGCATCGGCCTCATTCTCTACGGCTTCGCAAACCGCATGCTCCTCTTGGTGGGCTTGCATCACATCTTGAACACGTTCGTCTGGTTCCAGCTCGGAAGCTATACGAAGGCCGATGGCACAGTCGTGACCGGCGACCTGAACCGCTTCTTCGCTGGTGACCCAACGGCGGGTCCATTCATGGCTGGTTGGTTCGTGGTGATGATGTTCGGCCTCCCGGCCGCGGCATACGCCATCTATCAGGCGGCAGACAAGAGCGAGAAGAAGGCAACCGGATCCATCATGGGTTCGGCAGGCTTCACCTCGTTCCTCACCGGAATCACTGAGCCGATTGAGTTCAGCTTCGCGTATGCAGCACCAGTGCTCTTCGCGATCCACGGACTCCTTGCCGGTGTGGCCCTAGCAATCTGCGCTCAGCTCGACTGGGTTCAGGGCTTCGGCTTCTCCGCAGGCTTGATCGACTATCTGTTGAACTTCACGTTGGCATCGAACGCATCGGCGGGCGGAAGCACAGGGCCTCTCGGGATCCTGGGTCTCGGCGTCGTCTTTGCGGCGATCTACTACGTGCTGTTCGCAACAGCGATCCGCACGCAGAACCTTGCGACCCCGGGTCGCACGCCGGTCACGTCAAAGGGCCGACGCTAATTAGTGAAACTTTCCGTCTCGGCTCTCTGGGCTTAGGCGGAAACGCATGGGCGATCTGATCGTCCTGGGGCTGGTAGTCGTCATATGGTGGCTACCAGCCCTGCGCGTTATTCGAGACATGGACATCATTCCAGGGATTCCGCGTCCGCTCTTCTGGTCTGTGCTTCCCGTGATTGGACTGCCGATCATCGGACCCCTCTTCTATGCGGTATGGCTGCGCCGCAGGCTTTTCAACATTGGTGCCAACGCCATGCGACTCCGCGAAGAGCGGAACCGTGCCCGCCGTGCTCGTGGCGCGGCCGAGGAGCGTGGTGACCCCTTTCGTCGTCCCTGACCCTGCTACCATTTCGCCCTTGGCGGTCTTGCGCTGCCGACGTGTTCCGGCGTAGCTCAGTGGTAGAGCGGGCGGCTGTTAACCGCTAGGTCGTAGGTTCGAGCCCTACCGCCGGAGCCAAACCAAAAAAAGACAAAGTCAGACCCGTGGTATGTCGGGTTTGACTTTTCTCACCCAGGCTGGAATTGACACATTTGAGAGGGATCTTCGCGGGCTTGACCTCTGTCGCTGACCTTGATAATCTGTCGCGATGAATGTGCTAGCGGTCCTGCTCATTTCTCTTGTGCTCGCAGTAGGCGGCACTGCTCCGATCGACGCATTATCGACAGGAGACTCACTCGGTGTGCGCGACGGTGTCTTTCCCACCGCGAAGGCGAAGAAATGGAAATGGAGTGAAGACGCGGTCACCATCGGGCTCGATGGGGTGTCGCCGCACGTGATGAAGACGGCGAGCGGCGATCGACTTTGGCGAAGCAGCGGGAGTGTTGGAACCGCTGTCACCATGTGCGATGACACAGGAGTTTGCACTGAGGAATCTTTCTCATCGAGTATTGGACCAGTCATGGACTACGCTACCGCGCTCACCACGTCCGGTTGGCGCGCGTACTTCAAGGTAGTTAATATCAACGTTACGCCGAACACGCAGGGAGTGTACTCCGCTCCATGCACGACCGACGCATGTCTAAGCTTCGGACAACACACGCTTACTTCGTCAGGGATGTTGGTAACGAAAGCTCCTGCATGGGGAGTCCCTGACCCCGTCACCCTTCCTGATGGGCGCGTACGGATCTACCTGGTCGAAACTCTCACCGAGGGTCCGTGTCCAGAGCGAATCGCGTCGTTCATTTCTTCTGATGGCATCACCTTTACAAGGGAGAAAGGGTGGCGTCTGACCGGCGGCTTCGTGGACAGCGAAGTCCTGCGCGCGAAGGTAAATGATTGGGTGATGATTGTGGCTGACGGACCAGGATGTGGCTCGACAAAGAGAGGCGAGGCAGGCAAGCCTCAGCAGCTTTACATCTCAACCTCAAAAAATGGGCTCAAGTGGACAAAGCCGAAGGTGCTTACCAAGACGGATGAAGGTCGACTCGACCCAGTCGGCTATGAGATCTCTCCGAATGTGTTTCGAATTTACTACGCGTCAGGGTCCATTGAGAGTAACGAGTACACGATCAAGCGCGCAACCTTGAGCTTGGAGTAGCCTCGTGTAAACTGGGCTGGCAGTTCGCAATTCATCTGCTCGGGTGAGCTAATCTCACGGCAAGGTGCGAGAGAACGCCAAGGGAGGCCAGATGGTTGCAACCGGACTCAGCGAGACACCTGCCGCATACCGCCTAGCGCTCCTTGCTCAAGATGACGCGCAGATTGACGCCTGGGCAGCGAGCGCCCTCCGTGATATCGCCAAGCGGAAAGGTGTCGTGCAGGCAGTCCACGAGTTCGGCAAGGCGACAAGTCTTGATGACGATGGCCTCGCGGGAGCATTCACGGCTGGAGGCGGTGCCGCCGCCACCATGGGCCGCGATGAGGAGGGACGCTTGATCTTCCCCGCAGTGGCGCTCTGGGCCCTTGTGCCAGGAACTCGCGCCGTAGACCGAGCGCGAGGGAAGGATCGACTGATTAATTTTCTCGTGGCGACCTTCGAAGAGGTCGTCTACATCTAGCAGGGCTCTTCATGGCATCGCGGGGCGACCGCTGAGCCGGGGACGGCGCTACTCGCCTTTTTGACGAAGGATCGCGGCGAGGTTATCGAGCTTGTTGCGCGCGATCTGCAGCCACTTCGCCATGTTCAAGCGGTCTAGCTCCTTGAGCCTTACGGTGCCGTCCGCGCGGTCGATCGCATGCAGGATGGTCGCGAGCTCATCGATGGCGCTCCCCAGGGCCTCGCGCGCATTCGTAAGGCCAGCGTCGCTCGTTGCCGCAAGGGGAGAGTTGACATCGCCTGCGAGGGGCACACTGCTGCTCTGAATGATCGATGGCTGGGTGACCGCTATCGCTGGCGCTGTCGGGGCCGCGCCAGCAATCGGAGCTTGCATCGAAGGATTCAGTGGCGCAGTGGCAGGCGCGCCCAGGCTTGGGCGGTCGCTCTCGCCGCGCACCACGCTCTTCAACCGTGCGAGCGAGAGTTCGCCGCGCGCGATCTGCGCCGCGAGTTCGGCACGACGCGCAGGGTCGTCAATCTTCATCAGTTCATAGGCATGGCTGATGGTGTCAGAGCGCTCCGCAACGAGTGCGCGGACATCGGCGGGCGCGGCAACCAGACGCAGTCGGTTCTCAATGTAGCCCTTGTCCTTACCCAGTTTTTCGGCAAGCTTTCGAATGCTGTATCCGAGCTCAGTGGTCATCCGTGCAAAGATTGCCGCTTCGTCGAGCGGAGAGAGGTTTTCGCGCTGGAGGTTCTCAATCACCGCAATCTCGATTGCCTGCTCATCGCTCATCTCCTCAATGATCGCAGGGATCATTGCGAGTGCGAGTGCGGTGACCGCGCGCCAGCGCCTCTCACCAGCGACGATTTCGTAGTGCCCACGATCGAGTGGGCGAACCAGGATCGGCTGCAGGACGCCGTGCTCACGAATGCTTGCGGTCAGCTCATTCAATGACTCTGGATCTGCCGCAATCCTTGGTTGCTTTGGGTTGGGTCTAATCCGGTCAATGGCAATCTGCCGTACGGCGCGATCGTGTTGTTCGCCCTCCGGCTTGAGCAGCGAAAGGACGGAGTCGCTGAGCTTCTCTTCCTGCGCGAGGCGCTGGCTCGCTGCTGCGCGGAAATCAGGCTTGGCCACGTGCGATCACCTCCGCTGCTAGTTCGCGATACATTTCCGCCGCCTCTGAGACTGGAGCGTAAACGGTGATCGGCTTACCGGTGAGGGGAGCCTCCCCAAGTCGCACCGTCGAGCCAATGATTGTCTTGAATACTGGAGCGTCTGCATACCCCTGCATCTCTGCGAGCATCTCCTTGCCAAGTACGGTGCGCTGGTCAACGAAGGTTGGGAGGAGGCCGAGAATGGTGAGGTCTTTATTGAGCTTGGAGTGGATAGTTTTCACGACATTCAAGAGGTTCTTTAGCCCCTTCAGCGCGTAGTACTGCGCCTGAACGGGGACGATCACTGCGTCTGAGGCCACAAGGCCATTGATCGTGAGCAGGCCGAGTGTTGGTGGACAGTCGATCAGGATGTAGTCGTAGGCGCCGCGCGTGCCGTCTTCAAGTGCCTCGCGCAGTGCGTACTCCCGACCCATGGCGTTGAATAGGTCTACCTCGGCCGAGGCGAGGTCGAGGGTGGCTGGAGCCACATCAATGCCAGGGAAGTCGCTGTGAAGAATGATCGGAGCGAGGGCGCGCTCCTGCGAAACGAGGACGTCTGCTGTTGAGCGGGAGATGTCGGCGAGGTTGAAGCCAAGTCCCGCGGTCAGGTTCGCCTGGGCATCCATATCGATGGCGAGGACCTTGAGACCGCGCTCCGCGAGTGCCCCAGCAAGGTTGACGACCGTGGTCGTCTTTCCAACGCCGCCCTTCTGGTTGGCGACCGCAATGACCTTCCCCATCAACCCCCTCCGCGAGCGCTGGCGGTGTGCCGCCTTGTGCGCCAAGCGCATCCTACCCCCTTGTCTTTGTTCGTAGCTCCGCCTGTGCGCGTTGTCCGCGCACACGGACGGCGCGCAGACACCCTGTCCGTGTAGATCGCAGCGAGCGCCCCAGTGAGGCTCTCTGACGGGGTGGGGGTGTGGGAGAATCTGCGCACCGAAGCGGGTGTCTGAGGATGTAACAAACGGGGAGGCCATGATGTCGGGAGACGGGAAGCGGGAGACGGCGCGTCCCTCGACGAGCTCGGGTATCCCCCTTCGCCAGGAGTACGGGCCCGAGAGTGCCGCAGGGCGACCATCAGATGCCACGGGGGCGGCCGGCTCCTACCCCTACACCAGAGGTGTCCAGCCAACCATGTATCGCGGGCGGCTCTGGACGATGCGCCAGTACGCCGGATTCTCGACCGCCAAGGAGTCGAATGCCCGCTACCGCTACCTCCTGGAGCAGGGCCAGACTGGGCTCTCGGTTGCCTTCGATCTCCCGACGCAGATGGGATACGACTCAGACGCGCCAGAGGCAGAGGGGGAGGTCGGCCGGGTAGGGGTGGCGATCGATTCGCTCGCCGATATGGAACAACTCTTCGACGGAATCCCACTTGACCGAGTCTCCACCTCGATGACGATCAATGCCACCGCGCCGATCCTGCTCGCCCTCTATGTTGCGGTGGCGGAGCGACAGGGGGTGTCGCGCGCGGACCTCTCTGGGACGACACAGAATGACCTGCTCAAGGAGTACATCGCTCGAGGCACCTACATCTTTCCACCTGCACCATCAATGCGTCTGGTCACCGATGTGGTTGAGTGGAGTAGCGCGGAGCTACCAAAGTGGAACACGATCAGCATCTCTGGGTATCACATGCGCGAGGCTGGGGCGACTGCGGCGCAGGAGCTTGCCTTCACATTCGCCAACGCCATCGCGTATGTGGAGGCGGCGGTCGCGCGAGGGTTGCAGGTTGATACGATTGCACCGCGCCTCTCTTTCTTCTTTGCGGCGTGGACCGACATCTTGGAAGAGACGGCAAAGTTTCGTGCAGCACGGCGTATATGGGCACGCCTGATGAAGGAGCGTTTTGGTGCCACCAGCGAGAAGTCGCTGCATTGCCGTTTCCACGTGCAGACGGCGGGATCCGCCCTCACCGCGCAATCCATCGACAACAATGTCGTACGCGCTGCGTACCAGGCGCTCGCCGCAGTTCTTGGCGGTGCGCAGAGCCTGCACGTCAACGGAAAAGATGAGGCGCTCGCGCTTCCTACGGAAGAGTCGGCTCGTCTCGCCTTGCGCACGCAGCAGGTCCTTGCCCATGAAGCAGGCGTTGCTGGAACGGTTGATCCGCTGGGCGGAAGCTGGGCCATTGAAGCGCTCACTGACGCGATTGAGACCGAAGTGCTCGCGCTGATCGCGGAGACCGATCGTCTCGGTGGTGCGGTTGCAGCGATCTCGGCAGGCTTCCCGCAACGCGCAATTCAAGATGCTGCGTTTGCATATCAGCGTGAAGTCGAGACGGGGGCGCGCGTCATTGTTGGTGTAAACCAGTTCGTTGACGAAGCGGTCACCACGCCACCAATCGCGCAAATTGATCCAGCACGAGAGCGCGAACAGGTCAGGGCCCTCAAGAGCTTCCGTGCCTCGCGTGACACCACGGCCGTTGCGGAGATGCTCGACGCAATCAAGGCCGCGGCACGCGGCAGCGAGAACTTGATGCCGCACCTCATCAGCGGTGTGAAGGCTGGTCTCACCGTCGGCGAGATCAGTGCGGCACTCCGCGAGATCTTGGGTGAGTATCGCGAGTCTCTCGTCTTGTGAGCGAGCGCCATCGCATGGGTCGGTTCGGCGCGCTCCCTGTGCAGGGGCGTATCCATCACGTGGCGACGGTGGTGAAGGACCTTGAGGCGGCGGTGAGGTTCCACGCTGAAGTGCTTCGGCTTCCGCTCGAGCAGATCGCCGATGTCCCTTCGCAG
>Ga0194124_10000798_pt1 | contig 44575 bp, 33 predicted proteins | sample TA2KigCas0mmetaG_FD_148605 | JGI IMG/M metagenome (GOLD analysis project Ga0194124, IMG submission 148605) | Freshwater microbial communities from Lake Tanganyika, Tanzania - TA2015031 Kigoma Deep Cast 0m | ecosystem: Environmental > Aquatic > Freshwater > Lake | place: Tanzania: Lake...
TTTGGGTGTCTATAGCAGCAGGGTCCACCTCTTCCCATTCCGAACAGAGAAGTTAAGCCTGCTAGCGCTGATGGTACTGCCCTCTTAAGGGTGGGAGAGTAAGTCGATGCCGATTTTTTAAACCCCTAATTGTTCCTGCAGTCAGGGGTTTTTTGTTGGTATTTGACATTATCCTATAGATAATAGTTCAATTTTATATTAAGTTAAACGATTGCGTTAGATAGTTAATAATTTTAACTAAATTTTGAGTTTTTAAAATTTTAAAATAAAAAAACCACCTCGAAAGGTGGTTCTTAATTTTAGACTGTTCGAAAAGAGCCGAAATTAAAAAAGGTTAATTACTTTTTCTCTTCCTTTTTACCTTCAGGAGCTTTTTCTTCAGCAGTTGCTTCTTCAGTTGCAGCAGGTGCTTCCTCAACTACTTCTTCAGTAGCTACTACATCTTCAGTTGCATTCTCAGTTGCTTTTTCACCTCCACAAGATACTAAAACGGTACTTGTTGCGAAAACTACAGCCAATGTTAAAAATACTTTTTTCATTTTGCTTAAATTTAAGGGTTAATGTTATTAAGTGTAAAATTATTTCTATAATTCTTTCTGTGCAAGTGTGTTTCAAGAAAAATTGTTAAAAAAGTTAAATTGAATCGTTTTTTTGCAGTTGTGTCTTTCTCTTTTTTACTTGATTATTGATTGTATCAATGAGTGAATTAGTTTCTTGCATAGTAAGTTTGCGCCCAATTTTGAGGGTTTTAATATTTGTCTCTAAATAGATTCTTTCACCACCATTAATCCATGGTGATGACTCCCAAACAGATTCAAAAGAGTTTTCTTTCGGAAAATGAGAGGTAATTCCCTTGATGTTTTCATAAAAAAGAACATGAGCTTTACCATATTTAAAAATGGATCTTTTGTAATCAAAACTAAATTCACCCAACTTGATTAATTCATTTCCATAATGAATCCATAAAAAAGTTCGCCCTATTCTGATTAGATAATAGAGCCAAAATGATAGAAAGACCCAAAGGATTAGTTGTTCTTGATTATTTAGTTTAAAAATGAAAAATGAACTAATTACTAATATTCCGATGATTAACCACATACTCAACCACGTTCCAAGAAGCATTGTAGTCCAAAAATTCTTTATTGGTGCAATGACAATCGTAGTAAAGGTTGCATGCTTTTTAACACTAATTCTTTCACTGATAAATTTCATATAGCAAAGATACTATATTCTGTAGTTTTTTTTAAGAACCGAAATTTGAATACTAAACGCGCAGTTGCATTTAATCTACAATTAAATATTCATTTACTCTAAATATCTGTAACTTTGAAATTCAAATCACGAAGAAAATTGCTCCACCTAAATGACACCATACAAATCACTAAAAATTTAACGCTCAAAAGAATTGTTAATTTATTCGTACTGAAAGTGAGTTACTTTCTCTCACGACTTACAAGAAAAGCGTGGCATGTTGGAAATCCATTTTCTTTGAGTATCGAACCCACAACGGCTTGCAATTTGGGTTGTCCTGAATGTCCAAGTGGTTTGAAGCAATTTACTAGACCAACTGGTAAACTTGATTTAGAATTGCATAAAAGGATGTTACAGCAAGTTAAAGATCATGTTTTTTATATCAATTATTATTTTCAAGGAGAACCCTTTCTTCACCCGCAATTTTTGGATTTGATTAAAGAAGCGAAAAAAGTAAAGATTTATACGGCAACTTCGACCAATGCTCACTTTATAACAAAAGAGAGGTCTAAAGAAATTGTAAAGTCAGGATTGGACCGTTTGATTATTTCAATTGATGGCTTAACTCAGGAAACTTACGAACAATATCGCGTTCATGGTCAATTGGAAAAGGTAATTGAAGGAAGTAAATTATTAGTTGAGGCAAAAAAAGAATTCAAATCTCAAACTCCTCATTTAATCTTTCAATTTTTGGCGGTTAAACCGAATGAACATGAGATTCCTTTTGTGTTTTCGATGGCCAAGGAACTTGAAATTGATGAAGTTAGAATAAAAACAACCCAGTTTTATGATTTTGAAAATGGAAATCTATTAATGCCAACTAGCGAAAAATATAGACGTTACAAACGAACAAGATCTGGAAATTATAAATTAAAAGGAGATCCTGGAAATCATTGTTGGCGAATGTGGTCTGGCAGCGTTCTCACATGGGATGGAAAGGTTGTTCCGTGTTGTTTTGATAAAGATGCGCATCATGCAATGGGAACGTTGAATGAAAAATCCTTTCAGGAGATTTGGCGTTCAGCTAGCTATCAAAATTTCCGTCAAGCCATTTTATCGAATCGAAAAGAAATTGATATTTGTTCTAATTGCTCTGAAGGTACTAAAGTGTGGAATTAAAGAATATTCACCTCACGCTCAAGTGTAACGCCAAATTTTTCTTGAATATCTGCAATGATTGCCGATGATAACCCGTAAATCTGATTTCCGGTGGAACCGCCATAATTCACTAAAACTAAAGCTTGTAATTTGTGAACACCACAGCAACCCACGGTTTTCCCTTTCCAACCTGCTTGTTCAATTAACCAACCTGCCGCCAATTTCTTTTTTCCATTTTCGGCAGGATAAATAGGTGCCGTCGGGAATTTTTCAAGAACCGCATCTGCAATGGCAGCATCAACAACGGGATTTTTAAAGAAACTGCCTGCGTTTCCTAGTTCGGAGGGATTGGGTAATTTCGATTGTCTAATAGCGATAACGGCATTACTCACATCGCGAATGGTTGGAGAGGAAATCCCCATTCTTTGCAATTCTTGTTCGATGGCGCCGTAAGTAGTATTTACTTTTCGATTTTTTTCTAATTTTAGGCAAACTTCAGTAATGACATATTGATTTCTAAATGAATGTTTAAAAACACTTTCGCGATACCCAAATTGACATTCCTCTAATGAAAATCGATGCGTTTCACCTGTTTCAATGTGGTAAGCATACAAATGATCAAAAACATCTTTAATTTCTACTCCATAAGCACCAATATTTTGCATGGGGCTTGCACCAACACTTCCTGGAATCAAACTCAGGTTTTCAACTCCTCCAAAATTATTTTCAATCGTCCACAAAACGAATTCGTGCCAGTTTTCGCCGGCGCCAATTTTAACTAATACAGTATCAGCTGTGTCTTCAATGATATTTTTACCTGAAATCTCATTTTTTAGTACAATTCCATCAAAATCTTTGGTTAATAATAAATTACTGCCTCCACCGATAATCAAAAAAGGATGGTTTTTGAACTCTTGAAGTAGTGTAGCTAATTCTTTCGAATTTGAAAACCGAGAAAAATAGGCAGCCTTGGCATCAATACCAAATGTATTGTACGATTTTAAGCTACTATTTTTCTCAACCATATTTTAGGATTTGAGTGAAAATTCGATTGTAATCCACTGATTCTTAATCTTGGACACCATTTTTTTAAAATACTTTTGTTTTTTATATCTTCTCAAATTAGCAGTATATATTCCAAAAGTAATAAGGCCTAAAAATTTATCAAAATCTGTCATTGGAGGAGGTCCATCTACATCAATTATTTTAATTTTTTGAACCTGAATTGCAACATCATCTCCAGAAGATAATTTTAAAAGTGTTTGTTGCAATCTTAATGATTGATCGTTATAAATGCGAACTGTTTCAGTATCCAAAGATTTTGATTTTAAAAGTTTATTTGCTTTAAAATCAAGGTCTTTCAACTCACGAAATAATTCATCCATCGTCATTTTTTAATCTTTTTTAAAAAGGATTTCAATACTGCAAAGATAAGATTTTGCGCGGCTTTGCTCAAGCAATAAGTAGTATTAACAAATTTTGCATTTCCGAATTACTTATATTCATAGTATTTAAACATCCTATTTAAGGCTTAGTTCTTCCAATGTTTATTTTATTCTTCCCTCACCAATTTAAACACAATTTTATTTTGACAAGTATAATACAATGGAATCAAATAGTTATGAAATAAATGCTGTCTTGTCTATCTTACATTATTTGTAAGTGATTATTTTTGGGGTTGTAAAAGATATTACACTTGAATTTTTGGTTATCTTCGTTCGTTAATACTTCAAATGAAATAAATGGCTAAAGAGCAAGTAATTAAACCCAAATTAGGTGTTTTCGATTTAAGTATCATTGTGATAAGTTTGGTAATCGGAATGGGGATTTTTAGAACGCCATCTGAAGTGGCGTCAAAGGCAGGCACTCCGGAAATTTTTTTTGCAGCATGGATAGTTGGTGCGATAATAAGTTTATTCGGGGCATTAACGTTTGCTGAAATTGGATCTCGTATTCCAACCGCTGGGGGATTTTACAAACTTTTTTCCATTTGTTACAACCCGGCTTTTGCTTTTATGGTGAATTGGATAACGGTAATTTCAAATGCTGCATCAACCGCAGCGGTTGCTATAATGGGATCTGCCTATATTGCTCCGTTACTACTGCCAGGAACTGAAGAATACTTGGCTACGATGATTGTTACCATTGGTACAGTTTTTATCTTATTGATTATTAATTTATTAGGGATCAAAATCAGCGCCATGGTCCTGAACGGTTTGATGATAATAAAAATAGGTTTGATTCTCCTTCTTATTAGTTGTATGTTCGTTGTTTTTGGAAATGACATAACTTCGGTAGTATCAAAACCTTTACCGGTTGAAAGTGATCCTTTAAAAGCATTTATTATGTGCTTTATTCCAGTTTTCTTTACCTACGGCGGCTATCAGCATACAATTAATTTTGGTAGTGATATTGCCAATCCATCTCGAACGTTACCAAAATCAATTTTTATTGGAATCGCTATTATTCTCATATTATATTTAACTGTAAATTTTAGTTATTTTTCCGTTCTTGGATTTGAACAATTAGCTTCAACAAAAACCTTGGCTTCAGACATGGTATCGATTTTATTTGGTAAAACTGCATCGGTTTTTTTATCCGTAGTCATGTTTTTTGCCGTGATGGCCTACGTGAATGTTTCAATTTTAAGTAATCCGAGAGTCTATTATGCAATGGCTGAGGACAAAGTTCTTCCAAAAGTTTTTATGCAAGTAAATTCAAAAACCCAAGTTCAACAATTTGGAGTAATTGTTTTTTGTTCATTTATCTTTATTACCCTATTTTACACTCAGTCATTTGAAAAAATTCTTCAATATGTGATGTTTTTTGATAGTATAAGCTTGATAACTGCCGCCGGAGCAATATTTATTTTGAGATGGCGGGCAAAAAGAAGTAAAGAACCTGAGAGTTCTATTTACAAGATAAAATTCTATCCTTTTCTTCCTATTTTTTATATTTTAATTTATACCTTGGTAAATATTAGTGTGTTTATATCAAATAAAGAAGCATTTGGGATTGGGGCAGTTTTGTTTATTTCAGGTTATCCAATTTTTTATTTGATTCGTAGAATAATTTCCTAAATTTTTAATGATAAATTACAGTAATTTATTTTTACTTGATCCTGAAATTACTTTTTTAAATTTTGGTTCATTTGGCGCTTGTCCCAAACCCATTTTTGAGAAATACCAAGAATGGCAGCTAAAATTGGAAAGAGAGCCTGTTCAGTTCATTGTAAATGAGGCTCTTGTTGAATTGGAAAATGTTCGGAAAGAGCTAGGGTTATTTTTAGGTTGCTGCCATAAGGATTTGGTGATGGTCATGAATCCTTCTTATGCGATAAATACAATTGCTAAATCATTTTCATTGAAGGAAGATGATGAAATATTGACAACAAATTTGGAATACGGAGCATGTGATCGCACGTGGACTTATTACTGTGAAAAAGCAAAGGCGAAATACGTGAGACAACAAATTTCGCTCCCAATTCAGTCAAAGGATGTTTTTTTGGAAGAATTTTGGAAGGGGTATTCTGATAAAACGAGAGCTATATTCATCAGCCAAATTACAAGTGCAACGGGATTAATTTTACCTGTAAAAGAAATTTGTGATGAAGCAAAGAAACGTGGGTTACTAACCATAGTTGATGGTGCTCATGTTCCGGGACATATTGAGTTGAATTTATCGGAACTTCAAGCTGATATTTACACTGGCGCTTGTCACAAGTGGTTGATGGGGCCAAAAGGATCTTCCTTTTTGTATGTTAATAAAGAAAATCAGCATTGGGTTGATCCGTTATTGATAAGTTGGGGTTTTCAAAGTGATTTTCCATCTGATTCAACCTTCATCGATTATCATCAAACGGCAGGAACAAGAGATTATGCCGCTTTTCTTACGGTTACTGAATGTCTGAAATTTCGAGAAAAGTTTCAATGGAATGAAGTTTCTCAAAATTGTCGTAAAATGGCACTTGAAAATGGACTTAGATTTTGTGAATTAGTCGGGTCAGAACCATTAGCTCCCTTGAACGAAGATTTTTACGGGCAGTTATTTAGTATTCCGATAATAGTAGAAAATCCACAAGAATTTCAAAAGAAATTATTCAACGACTACAAAATTGAAATTCCAGTTGCAGTTCAGAATGGCTCGTCCTATTTACGCTATTCCGTTCAAGCTTTTAATACCCAAAATGAACTTGATTATTTGTACGATTCCTTGGTTGATTTAAAGAAAAAGGGTTACCTATTAAGTTCAGGGAAATAAGCTTCACCAATCAGAATGGAGTTGAAAACAAAGTATTGGCATTTTACGATGTCTTTTCCATTGATTTCGCACCAAAAATTATCCATGTCATCGGCAGTTATCACTTCTGCGAATTCATTTTTTTGTGGTTCCTTCGCCTTAATCTTAAACATCCGCAATTTTGTAATTGTACCGTTTTTCTCTTTCAAAGTGAGAATTGAAAATGGATTAGTTCGTTTTAAGCTATCTACTTGAGTTTTATTTAATTCGTAGTTGGCCAAGTTGTAATGAATTTTCTTAAAGTTTTGTAGATACCTGAAAACCATCATGGTGTCAATGCTTGTAAGTGGTTTCCCTTCACTATATACCTTTGGGGTGGAAGTAGAATTATCAATTTTAAAGCTCCGTCTTGGTTTATCTAAATTTTGCACCTCCACACTCGCAATCTGACTTTGCTTAAGCTCAAAAATTTTAGTGCAAACCCATTTTCGCTTATCGGCAAAAAAACGTGGTTCAATAATTCCACGAATATCCTTCAATTTCATGATAACAGGATTTTTAGCCTTGCCCTCATCTGCTGTTTCTAAAAGCATTATTTGTCCGTAATGATCTTGAGCTGCAGGTCCGATATACCACGTTTTTTCCCAATCGCCATCAACAAAAATCTCAACCTTTATATGTTGAGCAGTCATAACAGTGGTGAACTTTTTCAAAGATTTTTCAGGTAAATAGCCTTTAAATTCAATATTTTTAAACGCTTGAAGAATCATTTCGATATTACTTTGCGAAATACAGCCTCCTTGGGCATCTGTCCAAATTTTTCCGTTTCTTTTTAACGTGATTTTATTCGAGAAAGCATCGGTGATAATAAGTTTATCCACTGTACTCGTGTCAGCGATACCGAATTCCAGGAGATTTACATCAGATTGTCCGCTTCCCTTTATTGTTTTATAGGTGATAAAACCCAATACACTTAAAACAAGAATTGATGCTATTAAAACGATTAATTTCTTCATGCTAATTAAGATTGAGCATATTTTCGTTTACGGATGTAATAAAAGACAAATCCAAGTAAAACAATTGAAATTACTGGCGCAAGGACATTGATAATTCGTATCATGCCAGCTTGTTTTTGCACCTTTTGTTTGTCAATTGGGCGCAAATCGATTTGTTTACTTCGAATGTCAATAATTGAATTTTCTCCCATCATATAATCCACCAAGTTTTGCAAGAATTCTTGATTCCCAAAAATGAGTGGGACGTTCATCTCGGCTAATTTAGGATCGTATTTCAAATCATTAATTCCGATAGGTCGATACATGAATTTTCCATTTTTTCCTTGTATGGAATCGTATGAATTTTGCAACCAACTTCCATTTCCTATTAGAAGTACTTTTCCTTCTTTAATTCCCTTGTCCATGTATTTTGAATCTGGATTTTTTGCAAACTCATCAACGATTTTATTTTTGAAATAGGATTTAAATTTCCCTTCGACAAGGCCGGCTAAACATAATTTATTGTTTTTATCCTCTGGGTTATTCACCAATTTGGGATTGTTTTTCATCAACCTTGGCATTTCCAAACTTATAATTGGGGCCATCCCTTGCGAGTTTGAATTTGTTGAACTTGTTAAAACTGCTGAAGGAGCGATACTATCTTGTTTTACAAACTCAATTCTACTGGCGTATTTCAATAAAACAGGTTCAACATTTCTTGATATTGGATGACTAGTTGGACTTGCCATAATGTAATAATACCAAGGTGCTAATGCATTTTTAGCGTACGGAAAAAGCATGGGGGCACAGTTTGCATCAAGCACGTAGTCATCGTGCAATTTTAATCCGTAATCATAGAGGATTTTCTCCAAACCAGTATTTAGACGGGTAGAGTAGGTGACTCCGTTTGCTTTTAGTGAATCTTGACTAAAATCCAAGGCGTCTGCAAAACACATCAATTTTCCTCCTCGCATAACAAATTGATCTATAACATATAAATCCTTCATGCTAAAAGCTTTTTTTGGGCGTGCAATGATAAGACCGTCAAAATCATCGAGGGCAGCAATTGAATCATTTATAGTTATATCTTTTACTTTGTAATAGGGTTTTAAAAGAGATCTGGCGCGAATGGTTTGAGCATAAGTCAATTCACCGTGACCTTGAAGGAATCCAATTTTTGGTTTTGTTTTCTGAACAGATCTTCGCAGCGCGCTGACAATATTGTATTCTAAATTATTTATCGACTGATCGATAATCTCTGTCATTTCATTCAAATCAACCGGTTTACCACTTTGCGATCCAGGTAGAAATTGGATAATATTAACGGTAGTTCCGCCATAATCGATTGTAGCTCCCGGCCAGAGTAAAAGTTGATTTTGGGTTCCATCCTTCATGTAAGAAACATCCAATGGGATAATTCCTTTGCCTTCATCGTATAAATTTTTAAAAAGTTCTTTTTTTTCGTCTTCTGTTCCTTTGTTTGGATCAATAAAAATGTATTCAAGTCGATCACCGACAATTGCTTTAAATTCTTTTAATCGATCTTCTAATGTATTTCTGAAAAGCCTAATTTCAGCGGGTAAATTACCGTCTAAATAGATTTTAATACTCAACCTATTTTCAAAATTAGATTTGTTTTCGAGGAATTTAACAGTACCTGGGGAAAGTGAATATCGTTGGTCAGAGGTAGTGTCAACTCGAAAATATAAATAAGAACCTATGACATTAACTAAAATTAATCCAATTGCGAGAATTCCCAAAAATGTCCAATTAAATATTTTATCAGATAATTTCTTCATTTTCATTTTTTAAGGGATTTTAAAACTGTCATTGCTGAAAAAAGAAAGAAACTAATAACGCTGATGAAGTATAATAAATCGCTGGAGTCAATTACTCCTTTTTTGATTGAATCATAATGAGTCGTCATTCCAAAGGATCGTACAATGGTATCGAGTTCACCTAAAAGATTATACGAACCGAGTAGATTGAAACCATCGTAGAATAACCAGCAAAGAAACATAGAAAGTATAAACGCTACAATTTGGCTGGATGTAATAGATGATGCAAATATTCCTATAGAAATAAATGTTGCACCCAGTAAAGTAAGTCCGATATACGATGTCAATGCAGCTCCCGTATCAATAATTCCAATGGGTGAACCTAAGTAATACATCGTGAAATAATAAAATAGGGTAGGAAGAATTGCAATTAAAAGTAAGCTAACTGCCGCTAAATATTTACCAAACAATAATTGTAGGTCTGAGATAGGTCTTGTAAACAACAATTCAATTGTTCCTGTTCTACGTTCTTCTGCAATTGATCTCATTGTTATGGCAGGAATTAGTATTAGAAAAATGACAGGTGAAAGATTGAAAAATGGAATTAAATCGGCTTCAACTCCCTCAAGTAAATTTGTATTATACGAGATAACCCAATGAAACAACCCTGACGAAATCAAGTAAATGAGAATAAAAACATAACCAATGATGGAGCTTAAAAAACTCTTTATTTCTTTTAGATAAAGTGCCAACATAGTGGTTCAAAAATTTACCTCAAAGTTAAGATATAGGCTTGAAATAAATTTCAAATAAATCACAACTTTCTGAGAGTTATAAACGAAGAATTTAACAATTTCTTTCTTAAGTGACTTTTTCATTTGAATATTTAATTTCATACTCTTATCCCGGTTCTAGTTGAATCTCTTGTGATTTTACTCCGATTTTATTTTTTTTGATCAAAACAACTTAGGTAATTCTTTAATCATTAATTTCGTTAAAATTCTTTCACTTGAGTGATTCACTGGTAATTATTCCTACTTACAATGAAATTGAAAACATCGAACTAATGGTTCGCTCTGTAATGGAATTGGAACATAATTTCAATATTCTTTTTATCGATGATAATTCACCTGACGAGACTGCATTAGAAATAGAGAAACAAATAGAATTGCATAAGGGGAGAATATTTTTAGAAAAACGCACCGGAAAATTAGGCTTGGGAACCGCCTATATTCATGGATTTAGGTGGGCTTTATCGAAAGAGTATGAATTTATTTTTGAGATGGATTGTGATTTTTCTCATAACCCAAATGATTTAGTGAGATTGTACGAGGTCTGTAAATTTGGCGCCGATCTTAGCATTGGTTCAAGATATGTCAGAGGAGGTAAGGTTAAAAATTGGCCATTAGGAAGAGTACTCATGTCTTATTTTGCAAGTGTTTATGTTCGCATGGTTCTTTTAATTAATATAAAAGATACAACAGCAGGTTTTAAATGTTACCGAAGAAAAGTTCTCGAATCAATAGATTTTGATAAAATTGAATTTAAAGGTTACGCCTTTCAAATCTGTATGAAATATGCGACATTTCAACTTGGATTTAAAATTAAAGAGGTCGCAATTACTTTTATAGACAGACTTTATGGCGAATCGAAAATGTCTTCTGGAATATTCAAAGAGGCATTTTTTGGTGTTTGGAAAATGAGAAAAACCAGATTTAAGAAATGAAGTTCACGTTAATCAAAAATGCAACAATTGTGAATGAAAATTCAACGTATGAGAGCGATTTATTACTTAAGGACTGTAAAATTGAAAAAATTGATAGAGACATATCGGTCGATTCAAATCACGTGCTCATAGATGCGGAAGGTTTGTTACTTATTCCTGGATGTATTGATGATCAAGTTCATTTTCGTGAACCCGGATTAACTTACAAGGCAAATATTTTTACGGAGTCGAGAGCGGCAGTGGCAGGAGGCATTACTTCTTTTATGGAAATGCCTAATACAGTTCCAAGTGCTGTAACAATTGAAAAATTGGAGGAAAAATATGCAATAGCTCAAAAAACTTCTTTGGCTAATTACTCATTCTATTTAGGAACAACTAACTCAAATATTGAGGAAATAAAACGTATTGATCCCCAGAAAATCTGTGGTCTTAAAATTTTTATGGGTTCTTCAACGGGGGATATGTTAGTTGACGATCCCCAAACATTAGAGGATGTTTTTCACTATTCGCCAACAATTATTACAACCCATTGTGAGGATGACCCAATGATTCAGAAAAACCTAAGGAAATATGTTTCTGAATTTGGAGAAACACTTCCAGCAAAATTTCATCCGTTAATAAGGAGTGATGAGGCTTGTTACAAATCATCTTCCTTTGCGGTTGAGTTGGCAAAAAAATACGATTCTCGTCTGCATGTATTACATATAAGTACAGAAAAAGAATTGGAGCTTTTCACTAATCAAATTCCGTTGAAAGATAAACGAATAACGGCAGAAGCCTGTATTCACCACCTATGGTTCACAGAGGAAGATTATGATCGACTTGGAAATTTTATAAAATGGAATCCTGCAATTAAAAAAGTATCTGACAGAAATGCAATTGTTAAAGCCATTAATGAAAATACAATTGACGTAATAGCCACGGACCATGCGCCACATACTTTTGAAGAAAAATCACAGATGTATTTAAAATCACCATCTGGTGGGCCTTTGGTTCAATACGCCCTTCTTGCTATGTTAGATAAGGTTAAAGAAGGAAAATTTACTATCGAAAAAATAGTTGAAAAGATGTGTCATGCTCCTGCCGAGCTTTTTCAGGTGTCAAAGCGTGGATTTATTCGAGAGGGATATTTTGCTGATATAGTTTTGGTTGACTCCTCAAAATCGACCACTGTTTCAAAAGAATCAATTTTATCTAAATGTGGGTGGTCGCCTTTTGAAGGACATACTTTTTCAAATGCAATAGATCGTACTTTTGTAAATGGAAATCTAGTTTATCAGCGGGGTAAAATATTTGATAATTTACCTGGAAATAGACTAACTTTTGATCGATGAAAACGAGAATATTTTTTATTTTGCTAAGTCTTTTATTTAACTACTCTTGTCAACAGGGAGAGGCAAATATTGATAAGGAGAAAGATAAAAAGCTTATGTCAAAGGAACTTTTAATCTCTATTTTTGAAGAATTAGTTTTAATCGAATCCCATCTTCAGTCAAAATATTTTGTTTATTCGAATTACGAGGAAAGTTTAAATCTTTCAAGAGATTCGCTATTAAAATCTAAAGGATGCACAATCCAACAATTTAATGACTCATTTGATTATTACTCAAAATCCGACAAGGAGCTACTAAGTCTTTATCAAAAGATTTTAAATGACTTCAACGAGAAGTCGGCTAGAGCAACGGCGAAGAGTAATTAATTAGAATTCCATTTCAGGATTTTTTTCAATAATTTCCCATGTATGGTCTGCCAATAATCGAACGGTTGCGACAAAAATTAAGTTTTGTTTTGTTCTTCCCCAGTCATTCGGACCGACTAGAGATAACGAATACGTTAAATTTTCTCTTTTATAAAGATGGTAGATATGATTAACAAATGGTTCAAATCGAATCTCAGCTGAATAAATAAAATGAGATATTTTTTTTCGATCGTTTAAAATTTTGGCTTGATTAGCTAGTAGTTGCATTTGCTCGTATATCTGATTGAGCTGCATATCAGTCTGGAATTCCATGGCTGAAACAGAACGGCCCTTAATTTTACCTTGATCCTCTGGTTTAATAACTGCACTACCAATACTGTGAGGAAATGCAATTTTCCCGGGGTTATCGGAAATTTTATCTTTATCTATTGGATTAATTATCTCTTTTTTACTCATCTAAGCTATTCACAAATTAAACAGTACGATTTGGTTAATGTTTACTATTGTTGCGTTTAAATTTTTTTTATTTCTCTATAATTTTTAAAAAAAAATAGTATTCAATTTTTTATTTGGTATAATTTTAGATATTTGTATTGAAATTTTTTATGAAGTTATTGTTAATTATTTTCTGTTTTTCTATTTCATTGAAGCAAGTTTATATTGCTCAATCGAAGTCTCAAACCGTTTTAAATTCGGTTTCAACCAAAATTAAAGTACTAAAATCTTTTTATGTTGAATTTAGCGCAAATGCCAAAAATAATAAGTCAGGGTTAAATCAAAATCTGACCGGTAAGGGATGGGTAAAAGATCAAAAGTTTTATGCATCATATGGGGGAAATACTATAATTTCTAACGGTATTAAAACTTGGACAGTTGTCAAAGATGGTAAAACAGTTTACATCGCTGATGCCAATTCCAATGACGATGAAAACATGAATCCGAAGAAATTAATGACTCTTTGGGAGTCTGGATTCAATAATTCTTACACGAATGAATCAACGCTAAATGGAAAGGCTGTTCACGTAATTGCTTTGACGCCCAAAAATGCCAGAGCCACGTATAAATCAATTTCTCTTTATATTTCTAAATCATCAAACGATTTATCAAAGGCAATTATGACTTCAAAAGATGGAACGGTTACAACTTATACAGTTACTAAATTTACCTCAAATCCGACTATTGAAGAATCTAAGTTTGTCTACGATCGTAAGAAATATCCTGGTTATAAAGAAGTGAAAGAATAAATCACAATTCCTTTAAAATCCCAAGTGAAATACCAAGGCCACTACTCTTGTGTTTGAAATAGGATGTTTTTCCTAAGCTATTTTGGAGTTGTAGGCGGTATTCTGGATTTATAAAAATTCCATAGCCATTTTTAGAATGTAAACTAATTCCTAGGTTGAATATAGCACTTGTTACAAATGTATTAAACCCGTCTTTCGTTTGTATAACATTTGATTCGCGGCTTCCAAGAACCGTTTCCCATTGTTGCTTTTGCTTATAGTTTAAAAACAGTTTTGGAAGTATTCCTGCTCCTCCAAATATTCGAACTGATTTACCAAAGGTAAAATTAAGCTTTAGAGGCATTGCAATATATTTGTAATAGGTTTGATAGGCAAAAGTAGAATCGTTTGTAGCCGACTCAAAGTTATATTGCTCACCATTTTGAATATATGTCATTCCTCCGTCCCAAATCAAATTTTTCACTACATATCCTTTAAGTCCAATACCGAATGAATATGTATTTAAACTTTTCTCATTAACGCGTTCACCTAAATTTCCGGGTATAAAATCTTCATTTGGAACTAACATTCGGAATGTATTTGTTCTATTTATGAAAGCATATATATGATTTCGATATAGCGAATCTTTAATAGGTTTTTTAGTAAATGTTATCTGTGAAATAAGGCTCAACGAAACGAATTGAATAAAAATAAGTGCAGGAAGTTTCATGAAGTTGATTTGTGTTTGTGTGAATCTATGTTATGCTAGTCTTAATCGATTAAAAATATAAAACTACAGAAACAAAATGGAAAATTACCAATTCCTAAAACTTATAAATATCGCCATGTGCGTATAACTACTTATGAACTTGAGTTAAATTGTTTAAAAAATAATCAAAATAAAGATTAAATAGTTGGAATTATTTTTATCTTTGTGAAGTTAAAGTCGGTAAGCCAAACGAGTCCGATTTTCCAATCCGATATGCATTACCAAATAGAATTAACCTTAAAAATCAGGTAATGGAAGGAGTTCGTTCAATTGTACACATGGATTTGGATACTTTTTTTGTTTCATGTGAGCGAAAAAAAGATAGTAGACTAATTGGAAAGCCAATTCTTATCGGGGGAACTAGCGATCGAGGAGTCGTAGCGTCATGTAGCTATGAAGCCCGAAAATATGGTATTCATTCTGCGATGCCCATGAAAATTGCTAAAGAGCGTTGTCCAGAAGCAGTCATTATCAAAGGAAATTCCCAAATTTATTCAGATGAATCAAGATTAGTTACAGAGATCATTCGCGAATCAGTTCCTGTTTTTGAGAAATCATCCATTGATGAATTTTATTTAGATTTAACGGGAATGGATCGTTTTTTTGGAACAAAAAAGTACGCATCCGAGCTTCGTCATCGCATTATTCGTGAAACTGGTTTGCCTATTTCATTTGGTCAATCTATCAATAAAACTGTTTCAAAAATTGCAACAGGAGAGGCTAAGCCTAATAATCAGATTCATATTCACTATGGTAGTGAAAAAGAATTCTTAGCGCCACTTTCCGTTAGAAAGATTCCGATGGTGGGGTTAAAAACATATCAGATACTTTGTAGCTTGGGTGTTAAGAAAATTCGAACAGTTCAGGAAATGCCACTTGAATTGATGGAAAGTGCATTGGGTGAAAATGGAATTTCTATTTGGAAAAAAGCACAAGCTTTGGATAAAGCACCCGTTGAACCTTACAATGAACGAAAATCGATTTCAACTGAGCGAACTTTTGACAGAGATACCATTGATGTAATTAAACTTCATGGAATCTTGGTTGCTATGACGGAAAATTTAGCGTATCAACTGAGACGAGGAGATAAATTAACAGGCTGTATTACTTTAAAAATTCGCTATTCAGATTTTCAAACTCAGACTTTACAAAAACAAGTTTCATATACTTCTGCTGATCACGATTTACTGCCTGTTGTAGCAGAATTATTTACGCGAATTTACAATCGTCGCTTGTTGGTTCGGTTAATTGGTATTCGTTTTAGTGCTTTGGTTTCTGGCCATTATCAGCTGAGTTTATTTGGAGATGAAACGGATTATTCTTCCCTGTACAACGCACTCGACCACATTCGAAATCGCTACGGAGATCGGGCGGTTATTCGTGCAATTGGGTTGGAAGCGAGAACCATTGGAGGGCATAACCCTTTTTCGGGCGAACCACCTGCACTTTTAGCGAATAGAAGAAGTTGAACTATAATTTTACAGTGATTTAAGATGCTGTTGCATTCGTATTTTAGTATTAAATATGGGGTTCTTTCACCCGAAGACCTTGTAGATTGGACTTTTGCTTCAGGCTATCCGTATGCCGTATCGACTGATATTAATCATACCGGATCGGGATTGAGTTTTGTAAAACGAGCTCAGGAGAAAAAAATACAACCTATCCTCGGAGCAGATATTCGGAATGGAATGGATATCCAATATATATTACTAGCACAAAGCAAAGTAGGTTTCTTTGAAATTAATAAATTTATTTCATGCCATTTGCAGCAAGAGATACCATTTCCATCTCATCCACCTGAGCTTCCAAATTGTTATGTGCTTTATCCATTTGAGAAAGTGCCGTTAACTTTACAGGAAAATGAGTTTATTTTTTTTCAGTTGACTCAAAATAAAGATTTTTTAATCGCAAAATATCCCAGGCTTCGTAAGCGTATTCTTGCTTTACAGCCGATGACTTTTCGTCACAAACGCGACTTTAATGCACATCGTTTATTGCGTTCTATTGCGAATAATTGTTTGCTTTCTAAGCTTCCAACAAGTGAACAAACAAATGAACAGGAGAGATTGATAAGTTATGAGGCTTGGCAAAAAGAATGGGAAGACTATCCGGATATTTTTTTTCGTACAGATACAATTTTAAAATCTTGTCATATTCGGTTTTCTTTTGGAGATGATGTTACACCTCAAAATTTAGCAACTTATACGAAATCAAAGGAGGAAGATTTGGAGAAACTTCGTATGCTTTGCGAAGAAGGATTAGATTATCGGTATGTAAATCCATCTGATCAGATTCGAGACCGTATGCAGAAAGAGATAGAAATCATTACTCAAAAGGATTATTTATCTTATTTTTTGATTACAAGAGATTTTATTTCATACGCTCGTTCCAAAGGGTTTTTCCATGTCGGGAGAGGAAGTGGCGCAAATAGTTTAGTAGCGTATTTATTAAGAATTACCGATGTTGACCCCATTGAGTTGGATTTGTATTTTGAACGATTCATCAATTTATTTCGGAAAAATCCACCTGATTTTGATATTGACTTTTCGTGGCGTGATCGTGATAAGGTGATTGATTATATTTTTGAGAAATATCCTCACGCAACCTTGCTTTGTACCTATAATACCTTTCAGTTTAAGGCAACTGTTCGTGAGCTAGGTAAAGTATTTGGTTTACCAAAAGACGAGATTGATAAGCTAGTTGAAAGAAAATTGGATCCTTCTCATCTGGATGAAATATCTCGATTGGTTTTAAAATACAGCGGCTACATAAAAGGCTTGCCCTCTTATTTGAGTGTTCATTCGGGAGGGATAATTATCAGTGAAAGGCCCATTCATTATTATTCAGCAACATTTCTACCACCCAAAGGATATCCGACTACTCAATTTTCTATGCTTGAAGCAGAAGATGTTGGACTTTTTAAATTTGATGTTTTGAGTCAACGGGGCTTGGGCAAAATTAGTGATTGTCTAAAAGTAATTAAATACAATCAACCTGAAAGTTTACCACATGACATTCATGATGTGAATTACTTCAAAACAGATGAAAAAATTAAGAAGTTATTGTTGAATGCGCAGGCATTAGGATGTTTTTACGTTGAGTCTCCAGCTATGCGTATGTTGATGACAAAACTAAAAGTTCAATCTTATCTGGAACTAGTAGCGGCAAGTTCTATCATTCGGCCTGGTGTTTCTCAATCGGGAATGATGCGAGAGTATATTTTACGACATTTGAATCCCCAACGAAGAAATCATGTAGATCCTATTTTATTGGAGATCATGCCCGAAACCTACGGCGTGATGGTGTATCAAGAAGATGTGATTAAAGTAGCACATCATTTTGCGGGTTTATCGCTGGCTGAGGCAGATGTTTTGCGAAGAGGAATGTCAGGAAAATTTCGTTCGAAAGAGGAATTACAACACGTTCGCACAACTTTTTTTACAAAATGCTTATCACTTGGACATAGTAGTGAATTAACAGCTGATGTCTGGAGACAAATTGAAAGCTTTGCTGGATATGCTTTCTCAAAAGGACATTCTGCTTCCTATGCCGTTGAAAGTTATCAGAGTCTTTATTTGAAAGCATATTATCCGTTGGAATATATGACTGCAACAATCAATAATTTTGGTGGATATTACCGAACCGAAGTATATGTTCACGAAGCTAGAAAGTGCGGTGCAATTATAGAGCCCCCCTGTATCAATGAGGGAAGTTTTGAATGTATCCTGAAAGGAAATCGGTTAATTTTAGGATGTATGCTTATCGATAGTATTGAAGTAAAAGTAATTTCTGTCATTTTCAAAGAGCGTTCAAAAAACGGACTTTTTAACGATTTTGATGATTTCACAAAACGAGTAGAAATTCCTCTGGAGCAATTGATTTTACTAATTCGGATTGGTGCTTTACGAACTTTTTCAGAAAAAAAGAAGAATTTGTTATGGAAAGCTCATCAATACCATCAAAAAGATCCAATAAGTAAACAACGATTAACATTATTTGAGGAAAAGCCGATACAATATTCTTTGCCGTTGTTAGAAGAAGTGGAATTAGAAGCGGCATTTGAAGAGATAGAATTGTTGGGTTTTCCTTTGCGAAATCCTTTTGATCTCATAGCTGACTCTTTTGAAAAACAAATTTTTTCTGATTCTATACAAGAGTATTTGGGTCAACGAATTGAAGCTTTAGCTTATTTAGTCACAATTAAAAGATCTATGACAAGTAGCAGGGAGCCTATGTTTTTTGGAACATTTATGGATGTAAAAGGGAATACACTCGATACGGTTCATTTTCCTGAATCAGGAAGAAAATATCCATTCCGAGGAAAAGGCATTTATCGTCTAAAGGGAATTGTTACCGAAGAGTTTGGATTTTATACACTTGAAGTAGGGGAGATGTATAAAGTTTCGTTGATGGAGGATCTAAGATATAGTGATTAGTATGGTGGATGATCGGGTTTGTTATTAAGAATCTTTTCAATCTCGGCTGATATTTCTTCAGTGATAATGGTTGAATAATCAAGTGACTTTAAATTTTCTTTTAATTGTTCCTCCTTGCTTGCTCCGAGTATTACAGTGCTCACATTTTTGTTTGACAAACACCATGCGATACTTATAATCGGAAGAGAAATCCCAATCCGTTCAGAAAGCAGTGCTAATTTTTGCACTTTTTCAAGCCGTTCTAAAGTTGTGTTTTTTTCTTTTAACCAATCCAATCCTTCCATGCCTAAACGTGTATCAGAAGGGAATTTATCATTGTATTTTCCAGAAAGTACACCACTTGCTAAAGGAGACCAAATTGTCGTACCCAAACCAATAGTTTCATAGATTTGACTAAATTCAACTTCGACTTTGTGCCGAACAAACATGTTATACTCAGGTTGTTCTACGATTGGTCCAATTAAATGATTTTGTTTGGCAAACATGTGTGCTTCCATGATTTCTTGTGCGCTCCATTCAGAAGTTCCCCAATACAGTATTTTTCCCTGCATAATGAGTTGATGCATACTCCATACTGTTTCTTCAATTGGAGTTGTTTTATCAGGTCTATGACAGAAAAATAGGTCTAAATAATCTAATTGAAATCGCTCTAATGCCTGCTCGCAAGCTTCAACTATGTGTTTTCTATTCAATCCTTTTTGAGTGGGGTATTTACCACCGGAACCAAAGAAAACTTTACTACTTACGATGTATGAATCACGAGACCAATTTACTTTTTTAAGAATTTTGCCCATAACTATCTCGCTTTGTCCACGAGCATAAATTTCAGCATTATCGAAAAAGTTAATTCCATTTTCGTATGCGATTTCCATGAGACGTTGAGACGTTTTATCCTCGATTTGTTTCCCGAATGTTAGCCATGACCCAAGGGAAAGTCGACTTATTTGTAATCCAGATTTTCCCAAATTATTGTATTCCATTTATTTCTGTGTTGATGAACAAACAATGGTTGTTCTTTTAATGTTCGTTTTGGCTATGGCCGAGAAACCACCAATAACATCCTTAACTTTGTCGTAACCTCTGGATTTTAGGATAGACGCTGCGATGATACTTCGGTAACCACCAGCGCAATGTAAAATGAATGGATCATTTTTTGGGAATTCATTCATTTGTTTATTTATGAAATCAAGCGGAACATTCGGAACACCTTCAATGTGTTCCGCGCCATATTCACCTGGTTTTCTTACATCAATAATCGTCGTATTATTATTCATTTCTTTTTTCAGTTCTTCCGCAGAAATTCGTTCAATAGAATCTATTTTTTTTCCTGCGGCAATCCATTTTTCAATACCGCCCTCTAGATACCCCAAAACATTATCGTAGCCGACTCTGGAAAGTCTTCGTATTGTTTCCTCTTCTTTTCCAATCTCCGTTACGACCACAATTTTTTGTTTTACATCCGGAATGAGTGTTCCTACCCAAGGAGCAAACTGCCCTTCTAGGCCTATACTTATGCATCGTGGAATAAATCCTTTTGCAAAATCTGAAGCATTTCTTGTATCCAAAACGACAATGTCATCTGAATCATTTAAAATTGTTTCGAAGGTTTGAATTGACAAAGCATTTAATCCTCGTTTTAGAATTGAATCGTATTCGTCATAACCTTTTATATTCATTGCGACATTCATTCCGAAGTATCCCGGAGGCGGAAGTAAACCATCTGTTACCTCTGTTATAAACTCTCTCTCCGTCATGTCTTCACGAAGAGCATAATTTGTTTTTTTCTGATTACCGAGTAAGTCAAATGTTTCCTTTGACATGTTTTTTCCACAGGCACTACCGGCGCCGTGCGCTGGATAGATTATTACATCATCGGGTAGCGTGAGTATTTTACTTCTTAATGAATGAAATAGATGCCTTGCTAAATCCTCCTGAGTAAGTGAATTTGCTTTTTGGGCCAAATCCGGTCGTCCAACATCACCAATAAATAACGTATCACCCGAGAAAAGAGCAGTTTCTTTTCCAGTTTCATCAAATAAAAGATAACAAGTTGATTCCATGGTATGACCGGGAGTATGCAAAACTTTGATTGATAATTTTCCAAATTTTATTATTTCTCCGTCTTTGGCCTTATATACGGGATATAATGGATTTGCAGTCGGACCAAAGACAATTGTGGCTCCTGTTTTCTTTGCTAAATCGATATGACCACTTACAAAATCTGCATGGAAATGCGTTTCAAGAATAAATTTTATTCTAACATTGTCTTCCTTTGCTCTTCTCATGTAAGGTTCTGACTCTCTCAATGGGTCAATAATTACTGCTTCATTGTCTGAAACTAAATAATAGGCACCCTGAGCCAGACATCCTGTGTAAATCTGTTCAATTTTCATGTTACATTGTTAAAGTATCCACTTTCTTTGATTAAGTTTATCGTAAGTCTCAGTCCCTTGAATCACCGTTGCCCAAATAATACTTCCTAAGTAGATTCCTTTTGCTTTCGCTTTGTATTTTTTTAATTCAACTCTTTTTCTGTAGAACTTTGTAAAATTAATGTATATTGCCATGTGTGCTAAAAAAACGACCAAGCAAAAACGAGGTTTACCTTCGGTTAAAAATTTTATACCAGCAATACCGTCAAGAAGCATTCTAAAAAAAAGTTTGGGAATTAAATAACCGGGGTGGTTTTTGATTAACATGTACAAGTTATTTCTAAAATTAAGGTACAATTTAGTAGGTGATTCGTACCCTAAAGTCCCACCACCGAGATGAAATACTTCGGATTGAGGGACAACCAGAAAGCTCTTACCGCTTTTTTGAATTCTCCAGCAAAGGTCGATTTCCTCCATGTGAGCAAAAAAGTCGGCATCAAAACCATTCATTTCTTTAAATACCGAATTTCGAATCATAAAAGCGGCACCCGAAACCCAAAAGACATAATCAGTGTTGTCATATTGTCCTGAGTCCTTTTCACAGTGCTTTAAAATTCTTCCTCGGCAAAACGGAAAATAATCCTTGTCCAAAAAACCTCCGCATGCCCCGGCGTGTTCAAATTTATCTTTCTCTAAATATGATTTGATTTTTGGTTGACAACCCGCGATATTGCTATCTTCCATACTTTTCAGTAATGGGTTGAGCCAATTGTTTGTTACCTCAACATCACTATTCAATAATACAACAAATTCTTCGTGAATGGATTTCATACCCTCATTGTAACCTTGCGCAAATCCGTAGTTAACGAAATTTTTAATAATTTTAATTTGTGGATAATTCTTTTGAAGAAAAGAAATTGAATCATCTTTAGAGGCATTATCAATTACATAAATGACCGCTTGCTCAGAATGTTTTATTACAGAAGGAAGAAAGGTTTCAAGATGATTCCTACCATTGTAATTTAATATTGCAATCGCAACGTTTTCCACTAGTATTGTCTAAATAAATCGTTACTATATCCGCCGAAATGATCTTGGTTGAATAAATTTGGATTATCCACAGAACCATTAACCGTATTTCTTTTTGAAAGCACAGCCTGCCATCCTTGGTTTTTCGGTTCGCCAAGCATATCTGAGTGTAGTAATCGATAGGCATTATTTGTTAAATCAGGATTATAAAAAATAAAACGTTTATTACTAAAGCGTTCTATTTTATTGTATTGCCAGATTTCATAAGGATATTCAGATGGTGAGGTTTCTCTTTGGATAATATTGGTTGGAGCACCATATTTTAGGTAGACTCTTCCCCTATCTGTTTCATAACCATCTTGAAAATTAGTTGAAAACAATTTTTGGACGAAAAGTACCTGTTGTTTGTATGACATCCAACCTTCGTATGGATTTGATGGACTCGTTTTAAGCCAAAATCCTTGAATGTGTTTTCGCGCGATTTCCTTATTCTTATTTTTTAAGGACGAAATAATATTTAGAATTTCACTTTGTTTTGCAATAGGAATCAAACTTTCGAGAAAATACTCCAGACTATCATCAGTAATCGAATTTTGAAAAGCGGGATCAAGCACTAAATCGTCTAAATTTAAATTTTGATCGAGCATATTTGTTCTCTCGAAAAAGTATGATTGCGAGAAATACTCCTTTTTAGATCGATCTAATATCGTATAAACTAGTTCATATTTACCAGTCGGTAAATCAATAATTTCAACTCCTTTAATAATTGGAACAATAGGTGCTTTAACATACTTTGAAAAATATTCATAATCAAATAATTCTTCTGAGGTTTCGGTATTTCTTAAAATTTGTTTTACCAAAAAAATACTATCGGTTAACTCAGTCGAGTTATACACTTCAAAATATACAGGAACTTTAATCAACTCACTTGGGTAATAATTCGATAGTCTTGGTAGGATATAAAGTCCAGATTTTGTGAAGTTTGAATTATCATTCGATTTTCTTGCAAATTCGACAACTTCTAAATCAGATATTGAGATATTTTTACTAAAATCTTTTACTACAAGCTCGCTTTCCGCCTTGAGGGCCTTGGATTTGTCATCCATTACATCAGTTATTTCTATTTTAAAATCATATTTACCAGGGTTAATTGCAAAACGGACAATATCACAGAAATCTTCAACGATACTATCTCTCATTATCGGCGACTCTAAAACATAAACGTTAGAAAAAACGGATGAATCTTTTTGTGATATATTTAATCTAACTGCAATTTTTCCTTGTAAACCTTCGGCTTTTGCTTCATATTTTACGGTAGAAGCGACAAATTGGATGTATAATTCGATATAATTTCCAATTTGAGGTTCGAAAAATTGTTTTGTATCAAGGTATGCTTTTAATTGGCCAAAATAGTGAAAGGAAAGTAGAAAAAATGTCAATAAAAGGCCTGATTTCATAACTTAAATATAAACAATTTAAAAATCATTATCAATAATAGAACGCAATTTTTGACTCAGTTGTCTATTGTATGTTTCAATGAGATACTTAATATAATTTGGGGTGCATTTAGAAATGCACTTTGAGTAATGTTTTAATCTGTGTTCAATGTGATCTTGTAATAATTTAATCAGCTTCATTGCCTCATCCATATCTGCGGCTTTTTCAGCAATTACTTCAGCATGATTTTCCATACTTTGATCAATCGATATTCTTCCTTTACTGCCATTGTCAATTGCGAAGTAATAAGCATCAGCAATGCTAAAAGACTGAAGTTTTTCTACATTTAGGATATCCTTAAAATGTCGTGGAAATTCATATTCAACTTCAAATTGTAAGTCCTCTAGCTCAGATACACGCGACTCTAAAAAACGATCAGGAAAGCGAAATGCATCATGCCAGTTGATATAGTCTTGCCAAAAACCAAATCTTCTCACATTATTTCCTAAGTCGATTATTTTAAAATCACTTTTTTTAGGCAGGCGTCTTGAACCTCTTCCGATCATTTGATGATAAAGGGTTAATGATCTTGTTGCGCGATTTAAAATAATGGTTTGAACTGAGGGTTCATCAAAACCAGTAGTTAAGATTCCGACTGAAGTTAAGATTGCATTGGGGGTTTCTTTAAACCATTTTACAATTTCTTTTCGATCTCGATCACTGAATGTAGAATCGAGGTGCTTGATATTGTATTTAAGTTTTTTGAATGTCTCTTCAACCTTTCGTGAGGTTTCAATTCCCGCATTAAAAATCAAAATCTTTTCATCCTTTGCTATTTCCTCATAGGCAAAAACTAGTTTTTCTTGCATAAAAAAATTGCCGTAAACAGAGTCCATGCTATTTACGGTAAAATCTCCATGAGTACCAATCTTAAGACCTTGTAAATTCACGTCATAGGTATATGTTTTTCCATCTGCCAAGTATCCTTTTTCAATAAGTCCTGATATACTTTCTCCAACAACAAGTTTGTTGTAATTGTCGCGAAGCGGAAGTGCTTTGTTACTGCTTAAAGGAGTTGCTGTTACACCGAGGATATTACAACCATCGAAGAATTGAAATAATTTTCTAAAACTGTTGTAATGAGCTTCGTCAACAATTACTAAACCGATGTTTTGTAAAAATTGGTTATTTTCATTGAGGCGGTTGTGTAGAGTTTCAACCATGGCAATAAAGCACAAATATTCGTCTTGATCAGGTAGAGATTTAACTTCTGAGTTGATTATTTTTGATTGAACACCCCGAGTATCTAACTGTTTTGAGGTTTGAATAGATAATTCAATACGATGAGTTAGGACAAGTACTTTTTTATTCCATTCTTGAATGTATCGTTTTGTTAGCTCAGAAAAAATAACTGTTTTTCCACCACCAGTGGGCAATTGATACAATAGATTAAAAGAATTACCATTTTCACGCAACTCATTTAAAATTGAAATCACAGTTGATTCTTGGAATGGATAAAGCTCCTTCGCCTCATATAAATCAAAATCTATCATTCCTACTTTTCAAAAATTGGACCTCAAAGATAAGGTCTTTTCGTGAAATCAGATAAATAATAAAAAAATGATTTTTAATTTTTTAAAGAAGGCCTTTATTTCTCAAAAATTCATCCAGTGATTCTATGTCAGAAAATAGGACTTCACGCGCTTTACTTCCTTGAAATGAGCCAATGATGCCCATTGCCTCAAGTTGATCTACAATTCTTCCAGCTCTATTGTATCCGAGTTTTAATTTTCGTTGAAGTAAGCTGGCTGATCCTTGTTGACTAATTACCACGATTCGTGCTGAATCTACGAACATGGAATCTATTTCAGAAAGGTCATAATCTCCAACACCTTCGCCTTCTTCGCCGTGATACTCTGGAAGTAATAAAGCTTCTGGATAAGCTCTTTGAGATCCAATAAACGCACAAATTTCCTCAACTTCATCCGTATCAACAAACCCGCATTGTAAGCGTAAAATTTCTGAACCTGCGGATATCAACATATCTCCACGGCCAATTAACTGATCAGCGCCTGATGCGTCTAAAATGGTACGGGAGTCAATTTTTGAAAGAACTCTAAATGCAATTCTTGCCGGAAAATTTGCTTTAATCATTCCTGTGATTACATTAACAGACGGTCGTTGTGTAGCAACAATCAAATGAATACCGATTGCACGGGCAAGTTGAGCGATACGGGCAATTGGGAGTTCAATTTCTTTTCCAGCTGTCATTATTAAATCTGCAAATTCATCGATTAAAACAACGATATAAGGTAAATATCGATGACCATTCTCAGGGTTAAGCCGCCTTTTAATGAATTTCTCATTGTATTCCTTAATTGTTCGAACTCCAGCTTCTTTAAGAAGTTCGTAGCGTTCATCCATTTCGGTGCATAAGGAATTAAATGTGGGTACTACTTTCGATGTGTCAGTAATTATTGCATCTTCTTCACCAGGTAATTTGGCAAGAAAATGACGTTCAATTTTATTGTAAAGGGTTAATTCTACTTTTTTCGGATCAACAAGTACAAATTTAATCTGTGCAGGATGTTTTCGGTATAAAATAGAAATTAAAATTGCATTTAATCCGACGGATTTTCCTTGTCCTGTCGCACCAGCAACCAATAAATGAGGCATTTTTGTCAAATCAAACACATAGGTTTCATTGGTAATGGTTTTTCCGATGACAACAGGTAATTCACCGTCATAATTTTGAAATTTTTCAGAAGCGATAAGTGATCTCATACTTACCATATCAGGCTTTGAGTTGGGAACTTCAATACCAATGGTTCCCTTTCCCGGAATAGGTGCAATTATCCGAATTCCTAAAGCACTTAAACTAAGTGCAATATCATCTTCAAGATTTTTGATTTTTGAAATGCGAACTCCCGGAGCAGGAACGATTTCGTATAAAGTTACTGTAGGTCCAACGGTTGCTTTAATTTTGGCAATATCAATTTTGTAATGCGAGAGTGTTTGAACTATTCGATTTTTATTTGTTTCGAGTTCCTCTTTATTAATATTAACTACCCCTCCACCAAAATCTTTCAATAAATCAATTGATGGTAAGGTATAATCAGATAAGTCCATTTTTGGGTCATACTCACCGTATTCTTTCAGCAATTTTTCGGCGTTTGATAATTCTTCATGAATTTCACTCTCAGTAACTATGTTGTTCGCTGTTGCATCGGGCTCATTTTCGGGTATATTTATTTCAAAATCATTATTTGATTCATCCATATCAGAGGAATCGTTGATTTCCATCTCTAGTTCATTTTCATCTTCCTCAAAATCAATGGTTTCCGAAATGTATTCGTTTTCTATCTCTTCATCTTGAATAGGATTAATTATTTTAAAATCATCATTATCATATTTATTTGAAATAATTGTATCATCTGTCTCAGGGGGTTGAACTTTATTTGCCTTTCTATCTTGAAGAAAAGAAAATAGTGCAGAATAATTTGGATTGAAAAGAACAGTAATTAAAACGAATAAAGAGGAAAGATGTAGGACAATCGTTCCGAAACTTCCGATTGTGAGATTTAGCCACTGATTTGCGTAAAATCCAACACTACCTCCAAGATAATTAATAGAGTATGAAAAATATCCTAGAAATAACGAAGTCCAAAAAGTAAGTAATATGGTATTAACCGAGGTTTTGAGAAGAGGAAGTATCGATTTATCAAAAAGTATTTTAACACTAATAAGAAATAGAATGAAGCAAATAGCAAAAGATGATATACCAAACAAACCGTATATAAAAACATGTGAAATCCAAGCCCCAAACTTTCCGAGCCAGTTATCAACAGGAATATTTTCGCTCAAAAAAATGAAATCATAAAATGACTTATTTAAAATTCTATCTTGATCCTTCTGCCAGGTAAAAAGGTAAGATAGACATGAAACAAATATGAAAAGGGAGGAAATTATTAGGGAAGTACCTAAAACAATTTTTATTTTTTTAAAATCAAACTTCAATTCTGAAGACTTTCCTTGACCATGGTTTTTATTTTTTTTGCCAATGGTTTTCTCTTTTTTCTCACTATTCTTAGCTCGTTTTGATACACTTTCAAAGGCATCTTCAATTGTCGATTCTTGTTCAGGAATATATTCGTTTTCCGCCATACATGCAAATTGCCGATTACGAAATTAAAATTTGATTTAAAACTAAAACTTACTTAAAACTTAATGTTTGCACAAGGTTTTGTTAGCAAAGTCTAAAAAAAATAGTCAAATTAGCCTTGCTTACTTTGATTTTTGTAATCATTGATTTCATCAAGAAATTCAATATTTCCTTCAATGTAATTACCGATGACTACGATATTTGCCCCTGCATCATGTAATTTACGAATATTTGAAATTGATTTTACACCACCTCCAACGATTAAAACGGTATCTAGTTTAGATATTCTTTTTATCACAGATTTTGGGATAATTCTTCTTGCTCCACTTCCTGCTTCTAAATAGGTTACGGTATGCCCCAAGAGTTTACCGGCAAGAGCCGTTTTGAATATTAGATTTGGATTTTCAATTGGAATAGGTTTTGTTTTACTGACCTTTGAGACACTACTTTGGGATAATCCGTCAATCAATAGGTAAGAGGTTGCGATACATTCGAGTTTCATTCGATATATTTTTTCAGCGGCCTCAATTTGGCTCTCAATTAAATAATAAGGATTTCTTCCAGAAATTAGACTCAAAAAAAGTATCGCATCAGCCTTACTAGATACTTGATCTGGTGAGCCAGGAAAAATAATAATGGGTTTTTTGAAATGTTTTTTAAGGATTTTAAGTGTACTTTCTATTTGTATATTATTCGATGTGCTTCCTCCTACAAATAAAAAGTCTACTTGGCATTCACTTATTTTTTTTGAAAATTCCTCGAAGTTTAAGTCCTTTTCAGGGTCTATCAAGATAGCGATAGAATTTTTTGCCTCCTGAATTAGTTTTTGAATTTTAATTTTCACTTGTGGTATTGAAGACGATTATATTATTGTCGAATTCAAAGGTATTAAATTCAATTTTTTTAGTAGGTGTTTTTGTCCGAAAACCGATCCATTTATTAAGTTCTAACTTTTTTACTCTTAAATCATTTTTTAGGTTGAGAGTTTTATCATCATACAATTTAATAAGTGCCTCCTTGATTCCCCAAATTTTTATTTTATCCGATAAAGAATCGATAAAACTCGCCTCCTCTTTATCGTGAATAAATCTTGTTTCAATTCTTGTAATACGGGCGGTAATTTCTTCAATATCTAGGCCAATATTAAAATTAAAATTCCAGGCAATGCCAATTAAACTTTTACTGTGACTAATTGAAATGTAGGCTCCTTTATCAAGATGTGGTTTGCCATTATTATTATACTTAAGAGTGTAATTGGGTAAGAAATTGGAAATCAAAAATTTCACACCTTGTATTTCAATAAATCGATCTGATACTTCTCGAATTTTTAGATCTTTTTCACGCACAAAGAAATCTTTGCATTCATCTTTTCTGATAAAGGCAAAATTTACATTATCAACTGAAAAGTGCGTTGTATTCATTTTTCAAAACTAATACATCACAGTTTGTTTGCCAACAATTTTATTAAAAACATATCTTTTTTTACTTTTATTTTAAGGTAGGATATATTTTTTTTATATTTACCCTCTGAATTTGTGCTATTTTGTCAAATCCAAAAATGCTTTTATGATTAAAAAAATTATTCTTTCTGTTGTAATTGTTTTACTGACAATTACTTATTCATTTTCTCAAACAGGTCTTGGAATTGTAAAAGGTTCTGTAATTGATGAAAAAACAAAAACCGGACTTGAGTTTTGTAAAGTTTTATTAATCTTAAACGGATCAACAAAGGCTGGTGCAACGACAGATGAAAAAGGTGAGTTTCAAATAAACAGCGTTAACCCTGGAACATATGATGTTGAAGTCAGGAGTAGTGATGGATATCAACCATTCAAACTGACTGGTTTCAAGGTAATTGGGGATAAAATCTCTTTTTTAGATAAAATTGAGATGAGCAAACCAAAAGATGTCAAGGAGCTTGAGGAATTTAAAATTGTAATCTATAAAGTACCGCTAATTGATAAGGACGGGGGATCATCAGGAGGTACGGTGACGAGGGAGGATATAGGAAGGCTACCGGTACGTTCGGCTGCCGGTGTTGCGCAAACTGTTGGTGGTGTGAACTCCAATGAAGGAAGTGGTGAAATTTCTGTTCGTGGAGCTCGTCCAGATGGCACTTACTTTTACATTGATGGTATAAAGGTTCGTGGTTCATCAAACTTACCAAAGTCGGCCTTAGAAGAAGTTTCTGTCATTACGGGAGGAGTTCCGGCAAGTTATGGTGATGTTACTGGAGGTATTATTGCGGTAACAACTCGAGGCCCATCAGCAAAATATTTTGGAAGTATTGAAGCGGTAAGTTCGGGTGTTTATTTTAAAGGCTCCGACCCGAATGGTTATGATGGGAAAGTTTTCGGTTTGGATAAATTTGGTTATAACCTTTTTGAAGGTATGTTATCAGGTCCAATATTGATGCAAAAAGATTCAACCGGAAAGAAAACCAAAGCTTTATTGGGTTTCTTGGCCTCTGTCAATTACACGAATGAGTTGGACAATCGTCCGTTAGCGGGTGGTAGCTACAGAGTTAAAAAAGAGGTTCGAGATGATTTGTTAGCTAATCCATTGAGACCAACCTCAACTGGTTTTGGTACATTTCATAACGCTTTATTTCTGCGCCAGTCTGATTTTGAAAAAACTCCTTGGAGAATGAATTCGGGTACGAGTGTTTTATCCGGTCAGTTTAAGATTGATGTTAATACCGGGCCAACGGTGAATCTTACCTTTGGTGGTTCATTGAATTATGGCCAGGGAAGAAATTACAGCTATGGAAGTTCGTTACTAAATTTTTCGAATTATGGTTTTTATAAATCGTTAGATTGGAGAGTTTTTGGGCGCTTAACACAACGTTTTGTCAACAATTCTCAAGGATCTGCCTCTAAAATTAAGTCTGCAAATTACAATCTCATGGTTGACTATTCTCGTTCGACCGATGATTTTTATGATGCCAATCACAAATATAATATTTTTAATTACGGTCATGTTGGAAAATTTACAACAACTAGAAGACCTTCCTACGAATTTGATCCTGTTACTCAGACTTATATACACAATGGTTTTAGGGATGTAGAAGTTGCTTTTACTCCTTCGGAAACAAATCAAGCGTTAGCCGCTATTACTACACAATACTACGATATTTACGCGGGTAATCCAGAAGGAAGGTTTGAAAATTTATTCCAAATACAACAAGGAAATGCTTTGAGAAATGGTGATTCACCGTCTTCGGTTTATGGAATTTGGAGCAATATAGGTTCGCCTTATAATGGATTTGGTAAGTCTGAAAATAATCAGTTTCGTGTGACTGGTTCTGGTGCTGTTTCTATTGGAGATCATAATATCTCATTGGGTTTTGAATTTGAGCAGCGTGAGGATAGGGGTTGGACAAGTGGTGATTTTGGGCCAGTTGGTATTTGGTCCATTGCCCGTCAACTTGCCAACTTTCACATTCGGGAATTGGATTTAAATAGTGGTGTTTTATCAGATTCAGGTTCATTTAAGGCAATCACCTACCAAAGACTTAATTCAGGAAATGCATTCGCGTCAGGAATAAACGAGTATGGAGGTCAACAATTTAATGATAATCAATCCTTTTTTGATTACAATTTACGTCAGTACCTTTATGAACAGGGACTAATCTCTCAAAATGGAAGCGGCTATGATTTTATAGATATTGATAAATATGACCCAAACATATTTAAACTAAGTATGTTTTCTCCGGATGAATTGTTGAATCAAGGCCAATCATTTGTCTCATACTGGGGTTATGACCATACTGGAAAAAGAGTGAAAGGAAACACCGATATAAATAAGTATTTTAACGAATTTGATGAGAATGGCAATTACAAGCGTTTTGTTGGTGCATTTCAACCGGTTTACATGGCTGGCTACTTAATGGATAAATTTGCCTTTAGAGATATCGTGTTTAATGTTGGTGTTCGCGTTGATATTTTTGACGCCAATCAGCCAGTTTTGAAGGACCCGTATTTATTTTTTAATGCTCTTAGTGTCAAGGAAGCTAGAGCCTTGAAAGAGTCTGATCCAAATACCTACTCTTGGGTAAACTTACCCGAAGGGATGGGAGATGATTACATTGTCTATGTTAACGATGTTAATAACCCAACTGCTATTAATGGATTTCGTACGGGAATGAATTGGTTCAATTCAGTTGGTACGCCTGTTGAGGATCCAAAAGTGATAAGAGGATCAGCCGGAATTTCGCCATGGCTTGTTGATCCATCTCAAGAAAATCCAAACGAGACTGCTTTTGAGGATTATAAACCTCAAGTGAATGTTATGCCTCGTATAGCTTTTTCGTTTCCAATATCTGATAATGCATCCTTTTTTGCACATTACGATATCTTAACGAAAAGACCTACAACCGGTTTTAGATTTAATCCTTATGAATATCAATTTATTCAATCAAGAAATGCAATTATAAATAACGCGAACCTCAAGCCTGAAACAACGGTTGATTATGCACTCGGTTTCCAGCAGGTTCTATCAAAAACGTCTTCTCTGAAAATTGAGGCTTTTTACCGCGAACAGAGAAATAATGTACAATTAATAAATATGTTTGAGGCTTACCCTGCAACATATAGAACCTTTGGAAATCGTGACTTTGGAACTGTGAAAGGGTTGACCGTTTCTTATGATCTCCGTCAGACAGGAAATGTTCGATTGACCGCTGCTTACACTCTTCAATTTGCTGATGGAACTGGTTCAAATGCAACTACTGCGGCTGGTCTTGTTAATGCCGGTTTACCAAATTTGAGAAGTATTTTTCCATATGACTTTGACCAAAGACACGCCTTTAATATTTCTTTAGACTATAGATATGGAGAAGAAGATTATAATGGTCCAATTATAGGAGATTTCAAGGTTTTAAAAAATACGGGCTTAAATATTTTTACAAATATTAATTCTGGATCACCGTATTCAGCACAAACCTTTATCACAGATGAAGGAATAGGAAATTTAAATGCTGGATTAAATGGAACTTTAAATGGTTCGCGTTTACCATGGACATATCGCTTAGATGTACAATTAGACAGAACGTTCAACATTGAATTTGGGAAGGATAAAAATAAAGCGAAAGTTACTTATTTGAATGTTTATGTTCGTGTTACTAATTTATTTAATCAATTTAATGTGTTAGGCGTATACAGAGCAACAGGAAATTGGGATGATGATGGTTATTTGGCTGCGGCGGCAAGTCAGACATCAATTCAAAACCAAATAGATGAAGAAGCTTTCAGAGATTACTACGCAATGAAAGTACAGAACCCATTTAATATCAGTATCCCAAGAACCATTCGTCTAGGGATTAAATTTGATTTTTAATACGTAGAAAAAAGAAAAATATGAAAAAGCATTTAATTGCACTTTTAATTGGCATCACTTTCATTTCATCAGATGCTTTGGCCTATCTCGGGCCGAATGATAAAAGTAACAAACCTCAAAATAAGCCTAAGGGTGCAAATTGTAGTCCGGCAACGGCTAAATTATTCATGGAGTTTAACGACGTAAAGGCATTAATTGAACAGGGTGGTAGTATGTTTCAAAATAGACAAGCGGGAGTTGCGTCATATGAGATTCCAAAAAATAGTGGTCTTCACGTAATCTTTGCTGGGGCCCTTTGGATGGGGGGAACGGACGTTAATGGTCAGTTAAAACTTGCGGCTTTAAGGTATCGTCAGGGAAATGATTTTTGGCCTGGTCCACTTACTGTAAACCCTGGTTCAGGGACCTTTGATCCAGGTGCTCCTGTTGGTGATGATGCCACAAGAGATTTTGGTGAGGCCAATATAGATCCTGATCAATGTCTAGCTTATGATAAATTTTACACCATCAGGAAAGCTGAAGTTATTCGATTTAATATTTGGTGGGAATGCAATAACGGAATAGTCACTGAAGGATGCTCGGATATCACTCCTCCCACTAATGACGAATTAAATCGTATTTATGGATGGCCTGCGCATGGTGATGTGTCTCGAGGACAAGATTATTTTTTAGCGCCGTTTTATGATAGAGATGCGGATGGAAATTACAATCCCGATCAAGGTGATCATCCATGGTATGATGATATTCTAGGAAGGGATGATATTGAATGTGGTATTGATCGCCGAATTTCTTTGTTCGGTGATGAGACTCATTGGTGGGTATTTAATGATAAAGGAAATATTCATACTGAAACAAATGGAGATCCGATAGGTATGGAGATTCGCGCACAAGCCTTTTCATTTGCTACGAATGACGAAATCAATAGAATGACTTTTTATAATTATGAATTGATTAACCGCGGTACTCAAACACTTTATGATACCTATTTTTCGCAATATTTGGATGCGGATGTTGGTAACTACGCTGACGATTACACGGGTTGTGATGTTTCTAGAGGTCTGGGATATATGTACAATGGAGATTTAAATGATGAAAGTGACGGTGGTCGTCCAGGTTATGGTGAGAACCCCCCAGCTGTTGGATGTGATTTCTTTGAAGGACCTTATCAGGATGCCGATGGTGTTGACAATGTTGGGCCATACATTGATAATGCAACTCAAACTCTGATAACACCTACTGTGACTGATGCGCTTGCCAACGGCGGAATCGTATACAGGGGAATTGGTATTGGGTACAGTGATGGTATTATTGATAACGAACGTTTCGGTATGCGTCGCTTTACTTACTATACATCGACCTCTGCTTATCCATACAATGACCCAGGTCCTGCGGCTGAATATTACAACTTTATGAAGGGTAATTGGGCAAATGGTTCGCAAATGTTCTACGGAGGTTTGGGTTACACGGGGTCCAACGGAGTTTCATCAACAGAGTCAAGTTATATGTTTCCAGGATCATCTGATCCACTTCAATGGTCAACCAGTGGTCAGGATATGACGGGCGATTTTCCGGATGGATGGGATGAGTCAACAAATAATAACCCTCCCGGCGATAGACGTTTTGTGCAGTCTGCTGGTCCTTTTACTTTGAAGCCTGGAGCAATAAATAACATTACTGTTGGGATTGTTTATGGTAGAAGTACAGACGGTGGTTTAATGTCATCAGTAGAGGCTATGAAACGTGCCGATACAAAGGCGCAAGCGTTGTTTGATGCATGTTTTAAAATTTTATCTCCGCCAGATGCCCCTAAAGTGACAATACAAGAATTAGAAAATGAGTTAATTCTAATGTTGGAAAATCCTTCATCCTCCAATAACTATCAAGAAAATTACAAGGAATTGGATGAAATTAATATTCCTGATCCAACTGTTGACAGGTATTATCGTTTTGAGGGATACCAGATTTTTCAATTAAAAGATGATAAAGTGTCAGTAGCAGATATTTCCGATCCTACAAAGGCAAGACTCGTGGCACAATGTGATCTTAAAAATGACATTTCGCGACTAATTAATTTTGAATTTGATGAGGCTTTAGGATTTTCAGTTCCTGTTGAAAAAGTTGATGGTGAAAATAAGGGAATCCGTCATTCATTTAGGATAACGGATGATGCCTTCGCTCAAGGTCAGAGGACTTTAGTTAATCATAAAACATACTATTATGTCGCGATTGCATACGCTCACAATGAGTACGGTAAATATGATCCAAACGACCCGGAATTTTTAAATGGGCAAAAAATACCTTATATTTCATCGAGATTAAATTTTGATGGAACTGCAATTAGTGCATACGCTGCCGTTCCTCACAATCCAATTCCTGAGGCCGATGGTACAATGCAAATGATTGAATATGGGTCTTCTCCGCAAATCACTCGATTGGATGGATACGGCAATGGAAATCGATCTTTAGATTTTACTCCTTCCACTTTATCAAAAATACTGACAGAGGGTTATGACGAAAATCCGACGTATGACTACGGTAAAGGACCGATAAATATCAAAGTGGTTGATCCATTGAACTTGGTGCCGGGTTATTTTGAGTGTAAGTTTCGTGATTACACGGCACCAGCAACCGGAAATAGTGCTGATACAGCCAGTTGGGTTGTTGTTCGGTATGATAAAAAAGGAGGAACTGTAATAGATTCAGTTTTATCAGAACAAACGATTCAAGTAGATAATGAGCAAATAATCCCTGAATGGGGTATTTCTGTTCAAATTAATCAAGAGAAGTATTATTTTCCTGATGGATCGGGGAACATTGCCGTAAAGACAACGGATATGATAGAGTCTTCGATTGAATTTGCAGATTCATCAAAACGTTGGTTGGCTGGTATTCCAGACAATGATGCGTATTTTCCGTCAAATTGGATACGTTCTGGGGATTATACTCCTGTTGATGACGAAAATGATGCGGCTTATGAATGTCAGCCGGATGGAGCAACGTATTTAGACCCCTGTAAATACCGCGATGAAGTAGGGGCTGATCCTGATCAAAAGTATGAATCTATTTTAGAGGGGACGATTGCTCCTCATCGCTTAGTTGGATATCAGGCTGATTATATGCCGTTGGCGTATTATGGGACGTTCAATGGATCGAGTAAGACAAATGCTTCGATTAGTTTCTTACCGAGTGTGAATATCGTATTGACAAGTGATAAATCGAAATGGACGCGTTGTCCGGTTATTGAGTTGGGAAGAAACACAGCACTGAATGTGGGAGGAGCTGCAGCTGGCGCTATGCGTAAGAGCCCAAGTGTCAATAAGGATGGGAACTCAGATGGAACAGGAACAGGAATGGGATGGTTTCCAGGATATGCAGTTGATTTAGAGTCCGGTGCACGTTTGTATATGGCCTTTGGAGAGAACTCTTTCTTAGGGGGAGAAAACGGTGCTGATATGAAGTGGAATCCCACAGAACGTTTTGTAAGTAATGTAGGAACACCGTTAATGGGAGGAATACACGCGATTTATGTATTCAGTTACAAACAAAAGTCCATCAATGGCTATAGCAATGGTTTTGATTTTCCGGCCTACATCCCAACAGATGCTGAAAGTAATGGGAATAATTTCTTACAAAATAAATGGACGGAGGTAGAAACAAATTCTTCTCAAGCAAAACGAGAATTGTACGGAAGTCTTGCATGGGTTTCTTATCCGTTATTGCGACCAAATCAGTCCTTATTATCAACGGATGTAACGATTAAATTGAGGATAAACAAAGAATATAAAAACTTTGTAGGTTCAGGTGAAAACGGAGGTAAGCCGATGTATTCATGGACGATGGACGATATTGCAACCATAACAGCAAATTCTGATCAATTGAAAGAAACGCTCAAACTCATTAATGTTGTACCAAATCCATACTATGCATTCTCAGAATATGAACGTGGAAGATTGGATACACGTGTGAAAATCACGAACCTACCTGAGAGATGTACGATAAATATTTACACTGTCAATGGTAAATTGGTCAAAACTTTCAAGAAAGATAGTCCAATTACCTCTCAAGATTGGGATTTAACGAACAATAAAAGTATTCCTATTGCAAGTGGGGTTTATTTAATCCACGTTGAGGTTCCAGGTATTGGTGAGGTGGTATTAAAGTTTGTTGGTGGAATGAGACAAGTTGATTTACAGGGTATTTAGTAATTTGAATATAGTAGAAATATGAAAAATAATTTAAATAAAAACTTTTTTACATTATTGATTTGCAGTTTTCTTTTTTCTCCTGTTTTGTTTGGAGGAAATGAGGATCGTGTGGGCTCAGCGGGCGCATCTCACTTATTGATTAACCCATGGGCTCGAGGCTCAGCATTTGGAGATGCAGGGATAGCAAATATGACGGGAATTGAAGCTACCTTCACTAATGTAGCAGGATTGGCGTCTACCGATAAAACTCAGATTAAGTTCAATTATTCAAATTGGATGGGAAATGCTGGAATAGCTCTGAATTCAGCAGGTTTTGCACAACGTATAAACGAATCAAGTGTATTTTCTGTAAGTGTACAGTCTTTGAATTACGGTGATATTCCAATTACAACAGTTGCAAATCCTGAAGGAAATATTGGTTTTTTCTCGCCAAGAGCAAATATTTTTAATGTTGCTTATGCGAAAGAGTTTTCTTCATCAATATCCGGTGGTATTAACTTTAAAGTGATATCTGAAAATATTTCGAATATGAAGTCTACAGGTTTTGCTATCGATGCTGGTATTCGATATGTAACGGGCGAGCAAGACCAAATAAAATTTGGAATAGCACTAAAGAATATCGGTCCTGTAATGAAATATAAGGGAGATGGATTGGCACAGCAGGTGTCATATATTTCAACGGGTTTTATCGGAACGCTTGAAAATCGTTCAGCAACCTATGAAATGCCGTCGCTACTTTCTATCGGTGGTTCTTATGACTTCATTTTTACTGATAAGAACAAATTAAATGTTGCTTTTGGTTTTACTGCTAATTCATTTTCCAAAGATCAGCTCCGTTTAGGTTTTGACTACGCAATGACAGCCGAAAAAATGGCTTTCAATTTGAGAGGTGGTTTCGTTTATGAAAACGGTATTTTCGATGCTGAAAATCGATCAAATGCTCTTTTAGGGCCTACAGCGGGTTTTTCGATAGATGCCTTGGTTGGAAAAAGTAAAAGTGCCTTAGGTTTAGAATACTGTGCTCGATTTGCGGGAGTATTTGGTATTATACATACAATAGGAGCGACTATTTCATTGAAATAATCTAAAAATTTCTATAATTTTGTTAAGAGAGCCTGAAAAGGCTCTCTTATTTATTTAACGAATTACACTATTATGTCTCAAATAAATTATTATACAGAGGAAGGACTTCAAAAATTGAAAGATGAATTGTATGATATGAAAACAGTTCAACGTCCTGCAATTTCCGAACAAATTGCTGAAGCGAGAGATAAAGGGGATTTATCTGAAAATGCTGAATATGATGCTGCCAAAGAGGCTCAAGGATTATTAGAAATGAAAATCGCAAAACTAGAGGGAATTATAGCCAATGCACGAGTAATTGATGAAACTCATATCGATAATTCAAAAGTATTTATTCTTTCAAACGTGAAAATAAAAAATGTTGCTAACGGAATGGAAATGCAATATACCTTAGTTGCAGAAAATGAAGCTGATATCAAACAACGAAAAATTTCAATAGACTCTCCGATAGGTAAAGGTCTATTAGGTAAAAAAGTAGGTGATATAGCTGATGTACAAACTCCCGGAGGAATTGTAAAGTTTGAAATTATAGAAATTTCTCGTTAATGTCTTCCATTTTTTCTAAGATTGTAGCTAAAGAAATCCCATGTTTTTCTATACATGAAAATGATAAATTCTTGGCTTTTTTAGATGTTAATCCTTTAGTCATTGGACATACTCTAGTAATTCCAAAAATAGAAGTAGATTATTTCTTTGATTTGGACGATGAATGGTTACAACAAATGATTCTTTTCTCCAAGGAAGTGGCTGAAAAATTAAAAGTTAAATTTCCTTGCAAAAAAATTGGTGTCTCAGTAGTAGGTCTTGAAGTACCTCATGCTCATATACATCTTATTCCAATTAATTCAATTGACGATATTAATTTTTGTAGAGAGAAGTTAAAGGTTTCTCAAGATCAATTGAAGGAAATTCAAAAAAAGATACTTAGCTAATTTTAAGTTTTCTTAGTTTATCAATAGTGTACTCAATTTTCTGTTGATCAACATCAAGATGGGTTACAAACCGAATCATTCCTTCCCCGAAAGCGATTGTTTTAATTCCTTCTGATTTTAATTTTTCAATTATACTATCTCTTTTTGTTGGTTGGTTCAGAATAGCTACGACAATATTTGTTTCAACAGGAACAACCTCCTTCACCCAAGTACATTTTTGTAATTCACTCTCAAGCGCAATAGCATTTGCATGATCAATTTTTAGTCTTTCAACATTGTTTTTTAATGCGTAAAGTCCTCCAGCCGCTATAATTCCCGCTTGACGCATTCCTCCACCTAACACTTTCCGAACACGATGTGCCTTATTGATAAATTCTTTTGAGCCGATTAGTAGCGAACCAACGGGAGCACCCAAGCCCTTTGAAAGACATAACGAAATGGAATCAAATTGAGAAGCATACTCTTTCGGATTGATATTTGTTTCCACCAAAGCGTTCATTAATCGTGCTCCATCTAGATGAAGAGGAATGTTCTTAGATTTTGAAAAAGCACTTATTTTCTTTATTTCTTCAAGATCGTATATAGCACCTCCTCCTCTGTTTGCTGTATCTTCAATGGAAATAAGTTGAGTAAGCGGAAAATGAACATCGAGCTCCGGATTGATCCATTTTTCTATTTGTTCTTTGGTAATTCTGCCTCGATTTCCTTGAAGCAAACGAACAGATGCACCGCTATTTTTCGCTATTCCTCCACCCTCGTATTTGTATATGTGACTTTCTTCATGGCATATCACTTCTCCACCAGGAGAGACATGAACATTGATTGCAATTTGATTGGTTTGAGTTCCAGAGGAACAAAATAAGACAGCTTCCTTTCCAAAATAATTAGCTGCAAAATCTTGTAATTGAATTACTGTCGGATCTTCACCAAAAACATCGTCTCCAACGGGTGCTTGAAGCATAAAGTCAAGCATTTCTTTGGTCGGTTTTGTTACAGTATCACTTCGTAAATCAACTTCCATGAAGGTTTATTTAAGTTCTATGTTGATAATGTATTGAAGATTTAAAATCAATTTTGTTAACGAAAGAAACTTATTCAGAGATGTATGGTATTCCGGCTTTTCTTAATTCAAGAATAATTATATCAATTTTGGACTTCATTTCATCAATTTGGGTTCTTAATGCTTCATATTCCTCTGCAACAATCTCTTTATTTTTACGATGCGTATTACTAACTCCCGATCGATTCTCATAAAGTTTGTATTCTAACATATTTAATCGATCGTTCAAGCTCGGTTCCGCTTCAAACTCACGAGCAGTTTTAATTCGATCTCCCCACATTTTTATAGCACATTCCGCACGTGTTTGTTTTAATGCTCGAACCTCAGCTAGTAATTTGAATTCAGCTCCGGGATAAATAGTAATGGCATTTTCAATTGCATTTAATTGGCTTTCCATTTTCCCAAGTTTTGAACTTATTTCACTTACTTGCTTATTCAATTCAGCAACTTCTTTTCTAAATTTATCCAATGCTGAAAAATCAGAGGCCGGTACGGATAGATTATTCAGATTTTTTACCTCAAATGATTGCTTCTCTTTAAGGTTTTCGAGAACCCCATTTTTTAATAAAGAACAAGTAACAGAGTACTTTCCAGGTTTTACCAAAAATCCATTTGATGATTTGGAATTAGCACTTAGTGTATTTGTAGATTCACCTCGCAAATTCCAAACTACTTTTGTAGTTCCTTTTGATGCTTTAGTTTGAAGTCGTTTGATTTCATTCCCAGATTCGTCGGTGATAATCAAAACTAGTTTAGTCGCTTGATCCATTTCTTCCTTGCGTAAATCATCGAAAGTTGGATAAAATACATCTTTTTTGTCTTTCTCGGTGGCTTTTTCGCTTTCTTGACGCTTTTCCTTTAAGGTTTTATATTCGTCTTTTAAGTGAACGTAAATACTTGCTCCAAAATCAGGATTTGGTGCAGACCATAAATTAGTTCCTTGAAAACCTGTTCCTTCCAATCCTAGTGGATCTGCAGGTACATATAATAAAGCATCTTTTACTGTGAATAAGTGTGCTTTTTTATCGATGTTTTCTTTACTCAACTCACGAAGAGGAGCATAATTATCCAATACATAAAATCCTCGACCGAATGTAGCAGCAATTAAATCATTTTCGCGTTTTTGAATATCTAAATCGTACACTGCAATTGTTGGTAGACCGCTTAATTTCGTCCAATTTTTACCACCGTCAGTTGTGAAAAATGCACCGAATTCAGTTCCAGCGAACAATAAATTTGGGTCCACATGATCTTGTTTAATACAATAAACCGTTCCCCTTTCTGGTAAATTACCTACAATTGAAGTCCACGTTTTTCCATTGTCCGTTGATTTCATCAAATACGGTTTGAAATCTCCCATTCGTTGGTTGTTGAATGTTGCAAATACTTCATTTTCATTATGAACAGAAGCACAAATCATATTTACGCGTGTATTTGTTGGAATTCCAGAAAACATAGAAATTTTTGTCCAATTTTGACCATCATTTTCAGAAATTTGAATAAGACCGTCGTCAGTACCGGCATAGAGCAATCCTTTTTTCTTCGGTGACTCATCCAAGGCAACAATATTTCCGTAAATGGTGGTAGATGCATTTTTCATTACGGCATCAATCGTCCAAACTTGGTTCATTACTTTCAATTTGTTTCGGTCAATTTTTTGTGTTAAATCTTCTGATATAATTTGCCAATCATCGCCTCTGTTTGAAGATTTAAATACTTTATTTGCAGCAAAATAGATTGTACTGGCATCATGCGGAGAAACCAATAAAGGAGCATCCCAATTCCATCTATATGCTGCTTCTCCTTTCCCTGGCATAGGCTGTATTGGAACTTTCTCTCCTGAAAGTTTGTCAAAACGTACCAACCAACCATATTGAGCTTGAGCATACACAATATTTGGGTTTGACCAATCAACAGCAGATTCAAAACCATCACCACCATTTGTTATGTACCAATCTGTATTCAGAATACCGTTTACATTAACAGTTTTTGATGGTCCTCCCATTGAGTTATTGTCTTGTGTACCTCCGTAGATGTTGTAAAATGGTTGATCATTATCTGTTGTGACTTTGTAGTATTGAATTATTGGAAGATTTGCATAATAAAACCACTCTTTGGCATGCGAAAAGGTTTCGTAAATTCCACCATCGCAACCAACCAACCAATGGTTTGTATTTGTAGGATCTATCCATATGGCGTGATTATCAACATGCTTATTTATTTCTCCAGTCTGTTTGAAGGTTTTTCCTCCATCTTCTGTGTGATGTAAATACGTATCCATCGCAAAGACTTTGTCACGGTCTTTTGGATCACAAAAAATTTCTTGGTAATAATTTCCACTGGTGTTAAAATCCGACATTTTAGACCAAGATTCACCTTTATCAGTTGAACGATAAAAACCACCTTTTCCGTAACGGCCTTCCACAATTGCATAGACATAATTAACATCAACTGGAGAAACGGCTAATCCAACACGCCCCATGTCTTTTTTTGGTAAACCTGAACTGATTTCTCTCCACGTTTTTCCTCCATCTGTTGATTTATAAACAGTGCTTTCAGGTCCACCACCAATGTATGTCCATTCGTGTCTTCTTCGTTGATGAGCAGAAGCATATAAGATATCTGAATTGGTTGGGTCTATTATTATATCAGCAAATCCGGTATCGTCAGAAACAAAGAATACCCTTTCCCATGTTTTACCTCCATCGATTGTTTTATAAATTCCGCGTTCGCCTCCGGCACTCCAAAGTGGACCATAAGCTGTAACCCAAACAATATTTTCGTTGGTTGGATGAATTATAATATTTCCGATGTGTTCGGAAGTTTTCAACCCCATATTGGTAAATGATTTTCCTCCATCTACTGATTTATATACACCATCCCCGTATGCCACAGAACGTTGGTTATTATTTTCTCCGGTTCCTACCCAAATTACATTTGGATTAGAGTCAGCAATTTTTACACAAGCTATTGAATATGATCCATATCCATCAAAAATTGGGGAGAAAGTTACACCGTGATTATTGGTTGTCCAAACACCTCCCGATGCAGCTGCAATAAACCATTTATCAGGATTTGAAGGATGAATAGCAATATCAGCAACCCTACCTGAAGTCAAAGCTGGACCCACTAATCGAAACGAAAGTGGACTTACCGTTGAAGCATCATAATGCAATTTTGGTGTTGATTCTTCGGTTTTTTTCTTTTGATTCCATGCAGTGAGTGAACACAGTAAAAAGGTTGATAAAATTATTCTTGTTGACATAACAAATTTTAGGTTTGCAAATATACGAAGGAAATGGTTAATGAAAAAAGTACTAATTGCCAATCTTGGTGAAATTGCGAGAAGAGTTATTTGAACACTCAAAATAGATAAAATATGTGCTTTGATGCCAAATAGAGTTTTAATTTAATAATGACCTTGAGTGAATTTCTTGTGTAATGTTTTTAAGAGGCATTGGAAACAGAAAATAGAAGAAAACTATAATACCTGTATCCTTTGAAGAATGAATTTGTAAAACGGATTTCTTAGGATTTTTAGAGAAATAAAATTACTCAATCTGGCATAGACAATAAATCCTTAGAAAAATATTTTAACCTAAGTAATCTGATTATTAAAAAAAAATCTAAATTTGAATTATCCCTGTCCTAAACTAGGGGGAATTATATATCTCAATGAAACAGGTATTAATAGTTTTATTTATTTCTTTTTTCGCGTATTTCGGATCAACACAAAATGCCACC
>Ga0194124_10000800_pt1 | contig 44512 bp, 39 predicted proteins | sample TA2KigCas0mmetaG_FD_148605 | JGI IMG/M metagenome (GOLD analysis project Ga0194124, IMG submission 148605) | Freshwater microbial communities from Lake Tanganyika, Tanzania - TA2015031 Kigoma Deep Cast 0m | ecosystem: Environmental > Aquatic > Freshwater > Lake | place: Tanzania: Lake...
GTGGGCACCAACGTCATGTCATTACTGGCAGGTGGTATCACTAATTTCAGTACTTTTTTTTGGGGTAATTCGGTCTCACGATACCTGGCGGGCCGCCTTCCTGAGGCAGCAAGTTATATAGGTAGCGCGATATCAGGCTTGCTACACGTTGTGGTCGGTGGGCCGGTGTTAAAGGCGGCGTCTACTACCAGTTGGAACGCCCCGGCGTTGGTTGAATTTAATACCTACTGGAAGGTAGCCGGATCATTATGGGGCGATCGGTTACGTGCCCAGCTTGGCGCACTAGGAGTTGATCGCTGGGTTGATGAGAATCATAAAAAGAAATACTTGAGCGCCGACCCAAAGAATTCCGGTTACATTGATATTGAACAGCGCTGGCAGGAGACGCGTGGTCTTTGGCCACTTTTTGTAGCTCGCTACAAGACAGAAGAAGCGGCTTACTTTAGCTATGCCATGAACTTCACTTTCAAGGCAGCCATGGCAGGTGGCATGACAAGATTGATGGCTACTAAATCTGATGCATCGAAGGTAATTGAATGGATTCTCCACAGTGTCATGGGCTGGTTTTCAGGGGCTCAAACGGTTGCAGGTATTCAGGTTGCCAGGAGTCAGATTCCGGGTGCTACAGAGACAGTTTTACCAAATCGTGAGGTTCATGCGGCACACGCCACTATGTTGCAATCATTATTAGTGGATCTACAGTCCGCGTATCAAAACCTACGCACACAATCTCCGACAACGACCGACGCCCGTGCTGAGCGGGAGTTATTAAAAGCCATTAGACGAACCCAAAAATTGTTAGATGAGGCAAATACTAAGTCAAAATTCGGCGGGACTTTAAGGTATGAGTTTTTCGCTCAGTTCAAAACGATCGACGCTGGCGCTGATACCGCCGCAGAAGTTCTTGGACGTGCATTATCGGTCATGCCTTCTGCAGCACTTTCCAATTATTTTGCGAGCTGGCGAGTTAGCGGCAATCCCTGGTTGACATTTGCTGGTCATGCATTGCCTGCACTACTTTTAATCGCTCCTCCTGGGTGGACAGCGCGGCCGATTTACGCGGGTTTCTTTCGAGCGCTATTTCAAATAGTAATCAATGAGTCAAGTCCGAAAGTAAATACCGCGAGCAGTTCGGCTACCACCACAACAATCAAGGTTCCGGACAATTTACACGATAGTATTGTCGAGGGTAGCGAATCATCGAGCTATCTTGGCAGCGAGTTTTCGGAGAAAAGCGAGAAAAATGCCAATACTGACGAGGATGAGAGCGTGATCGTCAGAGTCTCAGATGGTGAGCAAACGTCCGACGATGAGGATTCCGACGATGAGACGTGGAAGGGTCGCCCCACCCGGCGAGACCAGGACAATTTTTGGTCTTAGTGCAGAAAATCGCTTGGCTATAGCCACTTTCTGTATCGTTCATCGATTGACTATTGCAGCGCTTGATCGATCAACTCTATCCAGTGCCTGACAGGGATGTCGGTACCTGACTGTAAGTGAGTCAAGCAGCCGATGTTGGCCGATACAATCACCTCGGGGCTCGTCGCCTCGAGGTTTTTTATTTTTTTATCGCGCAGTTGATAAGACAACTCGGGTTGCGTGACCGAGTAGGTGCCGGCCGAACCACAGCACAGATGACTATCGGCGCACAGCTTCACATCAACACCGCAGGCATGCAGCACGCTCTCGACCTTACCGCGGATCTGCTGTCCGTGTTGCAAGGTGCAGGGCGGATGGTAAGCAACACGCTTAGCAGTTTTGCCAGTCAGTTGTTTAGTCAGTTCCGCCTCAAACGCCGGCATGATTTCTGATAAATCTTTGGTGAGCTCGGAGATACGCTTCGCCTTGTCTGCGTAGAGCGGATCGTCTTGCAGTAAATGGCCGTAGTCTTTCACGGTCACGCCGCAGCCCGAAGCCGTCATCACAATCGCTTCTGCGCCGGCAACCACATACGGCCACCAGGCATCAATATTGCGCCGCATATCCTCCAAGCCACCGGCCTGGTCATTCAAGTGATAACGAATCGCGCCACAACAACCCGCCTTCGGCGCCATCTCTAACTGTATCCCCAACTTGTCCAGCACGCGCGCGGTCGCAGCATTAATGCTTGGCGACATCGCTGGCTGCACGCAGCCTTCGAGTATCAGCATCTTGCGCGCGTGGGACCGGGTTGGCCACTGTCCTGCAGCACGCGGCTCGGGTACTTTGTTGCGCAGCACCTCGGGCAGCAAAGGACGTACTGCCTGACCGAGCTTCATGGCGGTGCCGAACAACTGCTGCCTTGGCAGTGCTTCTTTCAGAGCGGTGCGGACCAGCTGCTGCGCAAATGGCCGCTCAACCTGTTGATCAACAATATCGCGCCCGATATCAATCAAACGCCCATAGTTCACACCCGACGGGCACGTGGTCTCGCAGTTGCGGCAAGTGAGACAGCGGTCGAGATGAAGTTGCGTTTTTTCAGTAGCCGGCTTGCCCTCAAGGACTTGCTTGATTAAATAAATCCGACCACGCGGACCATCTAGCTCGTCACCCAGTAACTGATAGGTGGGACAGGTAGCGGTGCAAAACCCACAGTGCACGCACTTGCGCAGGATGGCATCTGCCTCTTGGCCCTGCGGGGTGTCTTTGATGAAATCAGCGAGATTGGTTTGCATCGTCAGAAATCGGAGTACATACGGCGCGGGTTAAAAATACCGACCGGATCGAAAGCATTTTTCAAGTTGCGGTGAATGCGCGCCACCGAAGGTGCCAGCGGCTGAAACACACCCACCGATTTATCGCCACCTTTGTACAGCGTTGCGTGACCACCGGCATTGGCGGCCACAGAGCGAACTGCCGTCGCTTCTGCAGTCGTTTTCAACCAACGCAGCGCACCGCCCCATTCGATCATCTGTTCTCCGGGCAATGCTAACGGTGGTGCAACGGTAGGCAGCGACAAGCGCCAGAGCCCTTGCTGCGGCGTTGAAAAAAACGAGTGCGTCTGCTCGCGCACCTCATCCCAAAACTTTTCTGCATCCGGCAGATCGGCGCCACCCATCTTCGCCATGGCAGCATCCACCGCCGCCTGAGCACCGGATAAACGCACGTAGAGCTTTCCGTCTAACCAGCAAGAGGCTGACAGGGGTAGTGGTTGTCCGCCCCACAGATTGAGCTGATGCAGCGCATCTTGTTCACTCATCGCAAATTGCAAGGAGTGCTGCGCGAACGGGCGCGGCAACACCTTGAGTGACACTTCAAGAATCAAACCCAGTGTGCCGAGTGAGCCCGTGAGTAACCTCGATACATCATAGCCAGCAACGTTCTTCATGACCTGGCCACCGAAGTGCAGTACCTCACCCTTGCCATCCATCAGCACGGTACCCAGCACGAAGTCACGCACCGAACCGACTGCCTGACGGCGCGGACCTGATAAACCACTCGCCACAATACCGCCCACCGTGGCCAAGCCATCGAAGCGAGGTGGCTCAAAGGCCAGCATCTGCTTTTTCTCAGCTAGCGCTTTACCGATCTCGCGCAAGTTGGTGCCCGCGCGCGCGGTAATCACTAACTCGGTCGGATCATAAGAAACAATACCGCTGTAGGCGGTGGTATCGAGCAGCTCGCCAGCCAACTCCTGTCCGTACCAGTCCTTGGTACCGTTCCCGCGAATTCGCAGCGCAGTGCCGCTACGCGTAGCGGACGTGATGCGATCCCGAAATTGCTGCAATACCTGATCCATGATGATTCTATTTTTTGGCGATCTCAGAAATGGCGCAGCTTAAAAACGCGGCAGATCAGGAAACTTCAGCGCGCCGCGCTGGACGTGCATTTTTCCGTACTCGGCGCAACGCTGCAGTGTAGGGATCGCTTTATCGGGGTTCAACAGAAACGCCGGGTCGAATGCGCGCTTCACGGCGAAGAACGCTTCACGCTCTTCTGGCGCGAACTGCACACACATGGAGTTAATCTTCTCGATTCCAACGCCATGCTCACCAGTGATGGTGCCACCGACCTCAACACACAGCTCCAGGATGGCAGTACCAAATTTTTCCGCACGATCAAATTCGCCGGGAGTATTCGCATCAAACAAAATCAATGGATGCAAGTTACCGTCACCCGCGTGAAACACATTCGCGCAACGCAGGCCATAGGTTTTTTCCATCTCGGCGATGCCCAGCAATACTTTCGCCAGGTATTTGCGCGGAATCGTACCGTCCATGCAGTAATAGTCCGGCGAGATACGGCCCGCCGCCGGGAATGCATTTTTACGACCCGACCAGAACCTGACGCGCTCAGCCTCGGTGTTGGACACTGCAATTGCGGTCGCACCCGAGGCGTTCATCACCTCGGTCATGCGCGCAATTTCTTCTTCAACTTCTTCCGGTGTGCCATCGGATTCACAGAGCAGAATCGCTTCGGCGTTAATGTCATAGCCTGCATTGACGAACGGTTCAACCATGCGTGAGCTGGTCTTGTCCATCATCTCCAGGCCAGCCGGAATAATACCGGCAGCAATCACATTGGCAACCGCATTACCGCCCTTCACCACATCATCAAACGAGGCCATGATCACGCGTGCTTGCTGCGGCTTGGGTACCAACTTGACGGTCACTTCAGTCACCACACCCAACATACCTTCGGAGCCGATGAACACCGCAAGCAAATCAAGACCAGGCGCATCAAGACCTTCGCTGCCTAGCTCAACCACCTCGCCTTCGATGGTCACCATGCGCACGCGCAAAACATTGTGCACGGTCAGGCCATATTTCAAGCAATGCACGCCACCGGAGTTTTCGGCGACATTACCGCCGATCGAGCAAGCGATCTGTGAAGAAGGATCGGGCGCGTAATACAAACCATGCGAACTCGCCGCTTCGGAAATCGCCAAATTACGCACACCGGGCTGAACGACCGCAGTCCGTGAATAGGCGTCGAGCTTGAGAATACGATTCAAACGCGCTGTTGATAAAACAACGCCATCTGCAATCGGTGTGGCGCCACCAGACAGCCCGGTGCCAGCACCGCGCGGGACGATCGGCACATTCAGCTGATGGCACGCACGCAGCACAGCAATGACTTGCGCTTCGTTTTCAGGCAACGCAACCACCATCGGTAGCTGCCGGTAAGCTGACAAACCGTCACACTCATAGGGACGCGTGTCCTCTTCCTGATGCAATACCGCGTGCTGGGGCAGCGCCGCTTGCAGCGCAGCGACTACCTCGCGCTGACGCGCAAGTGTGAAAACGGGTTCTTGGGGAGCATTCATTGGAGTCAGCCAGGTACCGGCAGAGGCGGATTTCACCAGTGATAACAAGGAGCGCTAGTCTATCGAATGCACCGGCCCTGGAAGACTGATTTCTTTGCTTTTGACCTGAAAACCTTTGGCGGGAAGGTTGAAAGTTTTTAGGACAAACAGAATACCAAGCAATTTCATGTGGTCATCAGCAGTGAAGATGCCACTGTTAGACGACTAAAACGAGCCAAGCGCTGGCTTGAATGCCGGCGGGGTGACGAAATTCAAGAAAAGAGAAGGCGTTACCAGCGCAATCAAAGCCGGCCGAAGGTATCCTTCATCCACTGAAGAAATAGCGCTACTTCGGGGCGATCCAGAATCTGTTTTTCATAGACCGCGTAGTAAGAATGCGGTGGCGCCATGGTTTGCACATCGAACACACGCACCAACTCGCCTGAGGCAAGCAGCTCGCGTGCAAAATGCTGACGCGCCAGACCAACACCATGGCCATGACGCACCATCTCTTGCAGCAGCCCAAGGTCATCAACACGAATGCCAGTGGTTGGCTCAGGCCAATCCAAACCAGCCGCCTCAAACCACGGCTGCCAAGGCTCAAGCGCAGAACGGACTAATGTTGCGTGCTTGAGATCAGCAGGTTCATTCAACGGGTCGATCTGGGCAAGATACTTGGGGCTGGCCACCGCAAACGTTGGCTCGGAGAATAACAACTCACACTGTAAATTCGGATAACGTCCAGGACCGAAGCGCACTTCAAGATCACTCTCGGCCAACGCCAAATCGTACAGTGGCACCGAGAGAAAAATTTCAACAGCAATCTCGGGATGCGCCGTCGTGAATGAATCGAGATTCGGCACTAACAAATAGCGCGCGAAGGTTGGTGGTACCGTAATCTTTAGTCGCGGCTGTACCGAAGCGGCACGGCGCGGCATCGGGAAGTCAGTCAGTGTGCGCAGCGCTTGTCGAACTACATCAAGATAACGACGACCAAATTCAGAGAGGCCTACGTTACGCCCGTCGCGTACAAACAAACGCTCGCCAACGAATTCTTCCAATAAGCGGATACGATGCGAAAGCGCTGATGGTGTAATACACAGCTCTTCAGCAGCTAATGCAAATGAGCCATGGCGGGCCGCAGCCTCAAAAGCTGATAAGGCATGAACCGGGGGAATACGTGTTGCCATGGATGTCAGATCACTTTCAGATGCGCTACCAGCGCAGTACTTTGCCTGGATTAAAAATATTGTGAGGGTCGAGCGCGTGTTTGATAGTACGCATCACATCGACCGTCTCTTCACCACTCTCTTGCACCAGAAAATCTATCTTGTGCAAGCCGATACCGTGCTCGCCAGTGCAAGTACCTTGCATGGCAATCGCGCGCGTCACCATGCGCTCGTTGACGCCTTCAGCGCGTGCGATGTCAGCAGGATCATTGGGGTCGATAATCATCTGGACATGAAAATTGCCATCACCGACATGACCGATGATGCCGTGGATGACACCCTCGCGCTCAAGGTCTGCTTTGGTCTCAAGCAGGCACTCTGAGAGCCGAGAGATCGGCACACAACAATCTGTTGAAATCGCTCGGCTGCCCGCGCGTAGCTGCAGCAAGGCAAAGTAAGCGTTGTGACGTGCCTGCCATAGGCGTGAACGATCTTCAGGTCGGGTTGCCCATTCAAAACCGGTCGCCCCATGCTCATTCGCAATCTGCTGAACGAGCTCGGCTTGTTCCTTGACACTGTGATCGCTACCGTGAAACTCGAACAGCAGTAATGGCTTCTCAGGCAGACTCAGTTTGTCATGTGCGTTCAAAGCCCGCACGCTGGTCTCATCCAGAAATTCAACACGCGCCACCGGCACGCCCATTTGTATGGTCTGTATCACCGAGTTCACTGCGGGCTCGATACTCGGGAATGAGCAGACCGCTGCCGAAATCGCCTCCGGTTGTGGGTAGAGCTTCAGCGTGACCTCAGCAATAATGCCGAGCGTGCCTTCGCTGCCCACAAACAGACGGGTCAAGTCGTAGCCAGCCGACGATTTTTTGGCGCGCGTGCCTGTCTTGATGACCTTGCCATCCGCAGTGACCACGGTCAGCGCCAGCACGTTCTCGCGCATGGTGCCGTAACGCACTGCATTGGTGCCAGAGGCGCGGGTGGCCGCCATGCCACCGATCGAGGCATCTGCGCCGGGATCAATCGGAAAGAACAAGCCGGTATCTTTTATTTCGGCATTTAACTGTTTGCGGGTGACCCCCGGCTGCACGGTGACCGTCAAGTCTTCGGCGTTAAGCGCGACCACTTGATTCATCTGCGAGAGATCAATCGACAAGCCACCTTGCACCGCGAGGATGTGACCCTCAAGCGAGGTGCCAGTGCCATAAGCAATCACTGGAAAGCGGTGCTGATTACACAACTGAACTGCGGCCGCGACATCATCAATTGTTTGGGCAAATACCACCGCATCCGGCAGCATAGGGTCGTAGGAGGACTCATCGCGGCCATGATGCTCTCGCATGGCTTGGCTGGTAGAGACGCGATCGCCAAAACGTGATTGCAGCGCTGAAAGCAGCGCAGACGGCAATTCGCGCTTTAACGGGGGTGGGACGGGGTGATTCATAGGATTTCTCCAAAGCAACCGTATTGTACTCTGAGCAGCAGGGTAATTCGGGCGACGGCGGTGAGACTCCTTAGGCTAGTCAGGCGCTTTTACCGTATGCTTCGGGTAGTTTTCTAAAGTTGAATAGTATGGGCTACCGTCTCTCGAAAATTGCTACCCGCGCCGGTGATGATGGCACCACTGGCCTCGGCGACGGTAGCCGCACCGACAAACACGCGCTGCGGGTGCAGGCGATGGGTGATGTCGACGAACTGAACTCGCAGCTTGGCCTGTTGCTGTGCGAGGCGCTACCCGATGTGCTGCGCGATGAGCTAATAACCATGCAGCATGATCTATTCGATCTGGGTGGCGAGCTGAGTATTCCGGGCTTTGTGATGATGACCGATGGGCAGGTCGCCCGCCTCGATACGCTGCTCGAAAAATACAATGCAACATTACCGCCGCTGCAGGAATTCATTCTGCCGGGAGGCTCGCGCGCTGCCGCGCAATCCCACGTGTGCCGCACCGTGTGCCGACGTGCCGAGCGCAGTATTGTTGCGCTGGCGCGCGAAGAGAAAATACATGCGCGGCTCGGTCAGTATGTGAACCGCTTATCCGATCTGCTATTCGTGCTCTCGCGCGTCTTGAATCGTCACGCGGGTGGCAATGATGTGCTGTGGGAGAAAGGCCGCAGCCGAGATAGCTAGAGCAACCCGGATTAGTTCATCCGGCTAGCGCAGTGAACTGAAGCGAACGAGTTTTCTAGCTATTTGCCACTAAGCGCTGATCTTTGCTGCCAAGGCGCTGCCGTACCGCGCCGACAATACCCGCCGCATCCAATCCACATTTCGCCAGCAGCTGTTGAGCGTCACCGTGATCAATGAACTGATCAGGTAACCCGAGCTGCAGTAGTGGCTTGACGAAGCCCGCCGCAGACAGTGCCTCAGCCACAGCAGAGCCAGCACCGCCCATCACCGAGCCTTCTTCAAGTGTCACAATCAGCTCGTGGCTTGACGCAAGTTGGGCGACAAGCTCTGCATCCAGTGGTTTTACAAATCGCATATCAACCACCGTCGCATTCAGCTCTTCGGCGGCTTTTAGTGCCGGCGCCAGCATGGTGCCGAACGCCAGCAACGCTACCTGGCGGCCCTGGCGCCGCAGGTTTGCTTTGCCTATCTCAATGGTATCCAGATCGGTCTCGATCACTGCGCCGGGACCAGCGCCGCGGGGGTAGCGCACCGATGCAGGCCCGGGGTAGCGGTACGCAGTGCTCAGCAGCTTGCGGCACTCGTTTTCATCGCTCGGGGTCATCACCACCATATTCGGAATGCAGCGCAAATAGGCGATATCGTAATTACCCGCATGAGTCGCGCCATCCGCACCTACTAATCCCGCTCGGTCGAGGGCGAAAGTAACATCCAGATTTTGAAGCGCGACATCATGAATCAGCTGATCATAGCCACGCTGCAAAAAGGTGGAGTAGATCGCAAGCACCGGCTTCAGCCCTTCGCACGCCAAACCTGCGGCAAAAGTCACCGCGTGCTGCTCGGCGATGCCAACGTCGTAATACCGGTCCGGGAACTGCTGCTCAAAGGCCACCATGCCAGAGCCTTCGCGCATTGCCGGCGTAATACCAACCAGCTTGTCATCAGCGCTGGCCATATCGCACAACCAATCACCAAACACCTGCGTGTAGGTTTTCTTGGCCGGCGCGGCAGCAGGCTGAATACCTTCAGCGGGATTGAATTTGCCGGGGCCGTGATACAGCACTGGGTCTGCCTCGGCTAATTTGTAGCCCTGCCCCTTCTTGGTCACCACATGCAGAAACTGAGGGCCGTCGAGATTTTTCAGGTTTTGCAGGGTCGGCACCAAGGCTTCGAGATCATGGCCATCGATGGGACCAATGTAGTTGAAGCCGAACTCTTCAAACATGGTGGCGGGTGTCAGCATACCCTTGGCGTGCTCTTCGAAGCGCTTGGCGAACTCGCGCATCGACAGCGGCAATACCGACTTGCCGACATTTTTCGCGGCAGCGTAAAACTGTCCCGACATGAGCCGCGCCAGATAGCGATTGAGCGCGCCTACCGGTGGCGATATCGACATATCGTTGTCGTTTAATACCACCAGCATCTTGATGTCTTCATACACGCCGGCGTTATTCATTGCCTCGAAGGCCATACCTGCAGACATCGCGCCATCGCCAATCACCGCGACTGAGTGCCGCTTCTCTCCTTTAGTGCGCGCGGCCAATGCCATGCCGAGCGCGGCCGAGATTGAGGTAGATGAATGCGCCGTGCCAAACGTGTCGTATGGGCTTTCATCACGCCTGGGGAAGCCAGACAAGCCACCGTATTGCCGCAAGCTCGGCATGCGGTCGCGACGACCGGTCAGGATCTTGTGCGGATACGTCTGATGACCGACATCCCACACAATCCGGTCATGCGGCGTGTTGAACACGTAATGCAGCGCGATGGTCAGCTCGACCGTGCCCAGGTTGGATGACAAGTGACCACCCGTCTGGGCGACCGATTCGAGCAGGTACGTGCGAAGCTCATTGGCCAGCTTGTGCAGATCGGCCCGCGACAGCGCGCGTAGCTCGGCTGGATCATTAATGTTTTGTAATAGTTCCATGGTTATGCCTTCCTCTGCACGATCAGATCGGCGAGTTGCCGAAGCCTGATTGCCGTCTCCCCGAACGGCTGCAGAGCATGGTGAGCATCCTGCCGCAACTTCTCTGCCAGAGCAAGCGAGGGCTGCAGTCCCAGCATCGAGACATAGGTCGGCTTGTTGTGCGCTGCGTCTTTACCGGCAGTCTTTCCCAGCGTCGCCGAGTCGGCGGTGGCGTCGAGAATATCGTCGACCACTTGAAACGCGAGACCTATGGCGTCGGCGTAGGCATCGCATGCCGCTTGCTCTGTTGGTTGCACTGCCTTGCCGGCATAGGCGCCCAACAACACCGAAGCGCGTAGCAGAGCACCGGTCTTCAGACGATGCATCTGCTCGAGCTCGGGAAGTGCTAGCGCAACACCCACCGCTGCCAAGTCGACTGCCTGTCCGCCACACATGCCCAAAGACCCTGCCGCATGCGCCAGCTGCGCCAGCATCGCGACTTTACGCTCAGCAGGCAGATCGCCGCCAGACAGCACGGCAAATGCCTGCGACTGCAACGCATCACCCACCAGCAGCGCGGTCGCCTCATCATACTGACGATGCACGGTGGCTTTGCCGCGTCGCAGATCATCATCATCCATGCACGGCATGTCGTCGTGCACTAAAGAGTACGCGTGAATCATCTCGACCGCGGCGGCGGCGCGCTCGATCGCGTCGCGCGGCGCGTCAAACAACGCGCCCGCTGCGAAAACCAGTAGCGGCCTGATGCGCTTGCCGCCACCCAAGACCGCGTATCGCATCGCTTCGTGCAACTTGTTTGGAAGCGCCGACGCAGGTGGCAGATGGCGATCGAGTACGACTTCCATATCCGCCTGCACGTGCTTGGCCCAGGCGGCAAACGGCGCGCTCATTCCTCGTCGTCCTCGCTATCTGCTGACTCACTCTCAAACGGCGTCAGCATCTCTCCTTCGAGCAATTTGACTTGCTGCTCGACGCGCTCGAGTTGGCCAGCGCAGTACTTCACCAGCTCGGCACCGCGCTTGTAGGCATCGAGCGAGGCCTCCAGCGGCAAGGCGCCGGACTCCATCTTGTCGACCAGTTGCTCCAGCTCTGCCATAGCCAGCTCAAAAGAGGCCGCGGGCTGATCGGAAAGATTCTTTTTTGGCATTAGGTTCACCTGAAAGCATGAAGCGCAATTTTATTCCATGCGGTCACGGCATCCCACCCACTCAGACGAAGAACTGTGTTTCATGTCTTTTTTATATTTTTTGGAAAACATCGACATCAATATCTGCCAATTAACGTAAATATATTGCGTATTTAATAAATGCATGCCGGCACTGCCCAGGCGACGTGACCGCAGTCTTGTCCACCGGTTACCCCTGCCCACAGGCTTGGCGAGCCCGGGGGTATAATCCGCGCCTTGTCTGGATTCACCCTACGCAGCCGTCGAGCTCGTTGTGACCGTGAATCCATTATTTGACGACACAGAATCTTGATGTGGGGTTGAGGATGTCCGATCTGGCCAGTCTCGAAAAACTCGCGCGCTCCAACGCACAATTACCTGTAGACGTCTACTTTGACGACCAGTTGTTGGCGCTGGAAACCGAACGGCTGTTCAAACAAGGCCCGCGCTACGCCGGTCACACGCTGATGGTGCCGAATGAAGGCGACTACGCCACGCTGCCGTGGGAAAACGATGGCCGTGTTCTGGTGCGTAGCGCACAAGGTCTTGAGCTGATCTCCAATGTGTGCCGTCACCGCCAAGCCAAAATGCTGTCTGGTCGCGGTAATACGCACAACATCATCTGCCCGCTGCACCGCTGGACCTACGACTTGAAAGGCGAGCTGATCGGCGCCCCGCATTTTGCCGATACCCCGTGCATGAATCTCAGTCGCTTCGGGCTGCAGCAGTGGAACGGATTACTGTTTGATCAGAATGGCTTCGATGCCCCGAGCAAGCTGCAATCGATGGCCACTGCCCGCGAGCTGAATTTCGATGGCTACATGCTCGACCATGTCGAGATTCATGAGTGCGATTACAACTGGAAGACCTTCATTGAAGTCTATCTTGAGGACTACCATGTCGAGCCGTTTCATCCTGGCTTGGGACATTTTGTCAGCTGCAACGATCTGCGCTGGGAAATGGGCGAGGGCTACAGCGTACAAACCGTTGGCGTGAATGCGGCACTGAAAAAATCCGGGTCAAGCACCTACCAAAAGTGGCACGACGAAGTGCTACGCTACAGCGGCGGCGCCGCGCCCAAATACGGCGCGATTTGGCTAACCATCTACCCCAACATCATGGTCGAGTGGTATCCAAATGTGTTGGTTGTCTCTACCGTGTGGCCGAAAGGACCGCAAAAAACCACCAACGTGGTTGAGTTCTACTACCCGGAAGAGATTGTCTTGTTCGAGCGCAGCTTCATTGATGCCGAACGCGCTGCCTATATGGAAACCTGCGGTGAAGACGACGAGATCGCGCTGCGCATGGATGCCGGCCGCAAGATATTGCTCGAGCGCGGCGTTAATGAAGTCGGGCCTTATCAGTCGCCAATGGAAGATGGCATGCAGCATTTTCACGAGTGGTACCGCAGCAAAATAGCGCTGTGATTCTGCGCCACCGCGAGGGGCGCTGAGTGCAATCACTCTGGATGCTGGTCGCGGCTTTCGTCTTCTCGATCATGGGTGTCTGCGTCAAGCTGGCATCCGAACATGCCTCCACCTCTGAAATCGTGATCGCGCGTGGAGTGGTCGGCGTCACCACGCTATTGCTGCTGACCCAGCTGCGCGGATTACCGCTCGCCACACGCTTTCCTTGGCAACATGCCTGGCGCGGCTTCGTCGGCGTCTCTGCCTTGTGGTTATGGTTCTTCGCTACCGCCCGCCTACCTCTGGCTACCGCCATGACGCTCAACTACATGGCGCCGATCTGGATTGCAGCCATCGTCTTCACGCTGGGTTGGTGGCACAAGATACGACGCTTCGAGTGGGGTCTGGCCGCAGCGATTGTCACCAGCTTCATTGGTGTCGCCTTGCTACTCAAACCCACGATTCACGCTGATCAGTGGGTTGGTGGTCTTACCGCCCTCATCTCCGGTTTTATCTCTGCACTCGCCTATATTCAGGTCAAGCGTCTTGGTCAGATGGGCGAACCAGAATATCGCGTCGTGTTTTATTTTTCTGCCAGCGGCGTGCTAGGTGGATTAGTAAGCGGACTGCTCGACAACTGGTGGCAGACCGGTAGCTTGCATCTATTTGCAGATTTATCTGCGCGCGATTTCCTGCTGCTATTAGCAATCGGCATCACAGCGACAATTGCGCAAATAGCGATGACACGCGCCTACCGACTAGGTGCGATGCTGGTCACTGCAAATCTTCAATACACCGGCATTGTGTTTTCCAGTATGTGGGGCATTCTGATCTGGAACGACGCACTGGATATTTTCGGTTGGCTTGGTATCTTGATTATTCTGGTCAGTGGCGTCGCTGCCACCTTTTATAATGCGCGCAGCAGTAACACCTCAAGTAGCAGTGGTGGTTCAGGTGCTTCAGGTGCTTCAGGCAGCGCCAGTGCGTCAGCGAGCAGTAGCAATGCCGTAAGGGTTGGTGCGCCGGTTAAACCAAGTACCTCAAGCAGTAGCAGCACTTCATCTCAACAATAAATCGATAAGGAGACCTGCTGATGTCATTCACCACGCTGATCACCGCGGCGGAGCTGAAGCAACACATTAATAACCCGGTGTTTGTTGTGCTTGATTGTCGTTCTGAATTAACCGACCCACATGCCGGAGCGATTGCTTTCGCTTCCGGCCACATTCCCGGCGCGCAGCATGCGGATTCTGATCGCGATTTATCGGATAAATCGGCTGGCCCCCACGGCGAATTTCGTGGGCGTCATCCCTTACCCTCGCCTGCGAACTTTATTGAAACGCTGCGCGGCTGGGGCGTCTATCCCAATTCACAAGTGATCGCCTATGACGCCCACGGCGGTATGTTCGCGGCACGCGTCTGGTGGATGCTGCGCTGGGTCGGTCACAAAGCCGTAGCAGTACTGGATGGCGGATTACCGGCATGGCAAGCCGCAGGTGGCGAGTTGACGCAAGAGGTGATTAATCGACCGCATGGCTCGATCACGCTGCAGCCGTCGCTAGTCGGCACGGTCAGTGCGGACGATGTGCTGGCCAACTTATCGGCACGCGCCAGAGTGGTGCTTGATGCGCGCGCAGCGGATCGCTTTCGCGGTGAGAACGAAACCATCGATCCCGTTGCTGGCCGAATACCAGGCGCAAAAAATCGCTGGTTCAAAGACAATCTTCAACCGGATGGCAAGTTCAAAAGTGCGGATACCCTGCGCGCTGATTACACCGCACTCATCAAAAGCCCGGAGCACACCATCATGCAATGCGGCTCAGGGATTTCAGCGTGCCACAACTTGTTAGCGATGGAGATAGCAGGCTTGCCCGGTGCTTTGCTCTACCCCGGCTCATGGAGTGAATGGAGCTCGGATCCGTCACGGCCGGTGGCTGTTGGCAACTGAAGAGAAAAGTCTCTAGCCGATCGGCAGCTGGTGCGTGAACAGCAGCACCAAGCCGACACCAAGTCCAATCAGTATCACCTGCGGCACCGTATCGCGCCAGGTAGCACGGCGCTGCATCTGCGGCATCAAGTCGCTAACGGCAATATAAATAAAGCCGGAAGAAGCCAGCACCAGCACATACGGAATCAGGTCGATCCCATTGCCGAGTGTGTAATAACCCACCAAGCCACCGATCACTGCCATCAGACTGCTGATCAGGTTATAAAAATACGCGCGCCGTTTGGTAAAGCCCGCGTTGAGTAGCAAGATGAAGTCGCCGATCTCTTGGGGAATCTCGTGCGCCGTGATCGCCAACGCGGTGATCAGACCGAGTTTCGGGTCTGCCAGAAACGCAGCCGCAATCAGAATACCGTCGGTGAAGTTATGCAAACTATCACCGACCAAAATCATCCAACCCGCTGTACCCGCCTCATCCGCATCATGTCCATGCGCGTGATCATGGCCATCGCCTTCATAGTGATGCGAGTGACGCAGAATCGCCAACTTCTCCAACAAGAAAAAACCCAACAGCCCCGCCAACAAGGTAGCGAACAGCGAATGCGGACTCGCATTCGACTCGAACGCCTCCGGCAAAGCATGCAGCAGCGAAGTAGCCAGCAGCAAGCCTACCGACAGACTGACCATGCGATCCAACATCTTCGACAGCAAGCCGTAAGACAAGAAAGCAGCAGCCGAAATACTAATCAGCCCGGCGAGCGTCGTCGCCAGCAAAATTGAGAACAGCGTAGAGTCGATTTTGTTTTCCTTGGAAACCGTTGCGCAGCAACGAGACGCGCTATTTTACGTGGGCTGACGCAGCCAGCGCGACTTATCAGGCAAGGCAATTCAACATCGCCAACGACCAGCAATCATGCCAGCGCAAAGCCTGGCGCAATCGATCGCTGGCAAGGCGCGCCGACGAAGACATTACTGCCAGTACGGCTAGGAGGTGCAACGCTGCCAGTGAGACGGACGCCTAGAGCCTGTCTCGTCAGGTCGATGGCAAGGCGGCAGTATCGCAGACAGTACAAGACGTACGGCAAGATACTGCCAACGCCGCAAGCGACCTAACCAGACAGGCTCTTAGTGGGCTTGCTCCCAATTGGGGCCTGAACCCAGATCCGCCACCAACGGCACCTTCAACTGCGCCACCCCGGCCATCAGCTGCGGCAGCGTTTGCCGGACTTCTTCCAACTCATCCTGCGGCACATCGAGTACCAGCTCATCATGTACTTGCATCACCATCAGCGATTTCATCTGCTCTCGGTCGAGCCATTCATGTACGGCGATCATCGCCAGCTTGATTAGATCTGCTGCGGTCCCCTGCATCGGCGCATTAATCGCGGCGCGCTCAGCCGCTTGTCTGCGCGGGCCGTTGGGCGAGTTAATTTCGGGTAGCCACAAGCGACGACCGAATACGGTTTCAACGAAACCATGCGACTTGGCTTGTTGGCGCAGATCGTCCATGAAGCGCTTCACGCCCGCGAAGCGACTGAAGTATTTGTCCATGTACATCTGCGCAGCAGATCGTTCTATACCCAAATTGCCCGCTAAACCAAATGCGCTCATGCCATAGATGAGGCCAAAATTAATCACCTTCGCCGCACGGCGCTGCTCGGCTTGCACCTCATCGACAGCCACACCAAAAATCTCGGCGGCAGTAGCGCGGTGAATATCCTCGCCCGAGGCAAATGCTCGCAACATGGCAGGGTCTTCCGACAGATGCGCCATGATGCGTAACTCAATCTGGGAGTAATCGGCAGAGACAATCACATTACCCGGCGATGCGACGAAAGCCTCACGAATTCTGCGACCCTCGGCAGTCCGTACCGGAATATTCTGCAAATTCGGATCATTCGACGACAGCCGCCCGGTGATGGCAATCGCTTGCCCGTAGTTGGTATGCACACGCCCCGTAGTGGGGTTGACCATTTTGGGTAGCTTGTCGGTATAGGTCGATTTCAACTTCGACAAGCCGCGATACTCGAGTAGCAATTTCGGTAGCGGATAATCCTCGGCCAGTTTTTGCAGCACTTCTTCGTCAGTGGATGGAGCACCACTGGCAGTTTTTTTGACTACCGGATGTTTCAGCTTCTCGAAAAAAATCTCACCAATTTGCTTGGGTGAATTCAGATTGAATGGTTGACCCGCCAGCTCGTAGGCCTGCTGCTCGAGTTGCAGTAACTTGGTGCCCAGCTCATGCGATTGTGCTTGCAGACGTTGGACATCAATGAACACACCATTACGTTCAATACGCTGCAATACCCGCGCGGTGGGCAGCTCGATGGTTTGATAAATAAACCGTAAACCATCGACTTTGTTTATTTTCGGCCAGAGTGTTTGGTGAAGCTGAAAGGTGATATCTGCATCTTCAGCAGCGTATTCGGTGGCGCGCTCGATGTCGACTTCATCAAAGCCGATCTCTGAAGCCCCTTTGCCGCAAATCTCTACATAGCTGATGGTTTTTCGGTTTAGCCAACGTAATGCCAGGCTATCCATATCATGGCTACGATGCGACTCCACTACATACGATTCGAGTAGCGTGTCGTGGGCGATGCCTTGCACATGAATGTCATAGTTCTGCAACACATGGCAGTCATACTTCAGATGCTGACCCAGCTTCGGCTTGTTAGCATCTTCCAGCCAAGGCTTGAGCTTGGCCAGCACCTGCTCGCGTGATAACTGTTCCGGCGCGTCCGGATAGCGATGCGCCAAGGGAATGTACGCTGCCACACCCGCCTCGCAGCAGAGTGATATACCGACCAACTCGGCGCGCAGCGCATCGAGCGAAGTGGTCTCGGTATCGAGCGCCGTTAGTTCAGCTGCATTGATCTTTTGTATCCACTGATCCAGCTGCGCCTCGGTAAAAACAGGCTCATAGTGTTTCTGCACAGGCGCTGCTGGTGCCAGGTGTGCTGAAGGCGCCTCATGGTCTTCAGCCGCGTGGGCTGAGAACAAATCGCCGCCTCCACCGCCAGCTGTTGGTTCGCTGCCCGCCGCGAGTGATGCATTTAATTCACGCAGCCAGGTCCGGAAACCCATCTTTTCGAAAAACGCTTTCAGCGCTAATTTGTCTTCCGGGCTTTGCTTCAACGACGCCAGTATGGACTCATGGTGCCCCGATAAATCACAGTCGCATTTCACCGTGACGAGCTGACGTGCCAGCGGTAACCAGTCGAGGGCCTTGCGCAAATTCTCGCCGACCACACCACCGATCTCGCTAGCGTGTCCGATCACGCCATCCAAGGTCTCATAGTGTGATAACCACTTGACTGCCGTCTTGGGCCCCACCTTTTCAACACCGGGGACGTTATCGACGGTATCGCCCACCAAAGTCAGGTAATCCACGATGCGCTCGGGAGGCACACCAAATTTACCAATGACACCGTCACGGTCTAAGGTCTCATTGCTCATGGTGTTGACCAAAGTGACCTGATCATTCACCAGTTGCGCAAGATCTTTGTCGCCGGTGGAGATAATGGTTTTCAAACCCAGCGCAGTTGCCTCGGTCGCCAGCGTGCCAATCACATCATCGGCCTCAATGCCCTCCACCATTAAAATCGGCCAACCGAGTGCTCTCACCACCCCATGGATGGGCTCGATTTGCCGAGCCAGGTCTTCCGGCATGGAGGGGCGATGTGCCTTGTACTCGGGGTACATGTCGTCGCGGAAGGTCTTGCCCTTGGCGTCAAACACGCAGGCGATGTGGTCTACGTCATAGTCTTGGCGCAAGCGGCGCAGCATATTGATCATGCCGTAGATCGCACCCGTAGGTACGCCATCCGCATTACGCAAATCCGGCATCGCGTGGAAGGCTCGGTACAGATAGCTGGAGCCATCTACCAACAACAAGGTCTTATTCATCGTTTTGATTATCGCAGAGTTAAACCCACCCACCACCCGCTATGGCCAGGTCGGCTGATGACCAAGCGTACTGGTAATGACGCCATCAGCAGTGAGAGGATTTGCGCCAAGACTAGCCTTGCGCTGTGGCGGGTTCGGGGCCCGCGATGGTGGACAGATGGTTTGCTAGAATGAGACTTGTCGCGCTCAACTATTGGCGCCCACTGCGGGGATCACGATGAATTCACTAGCCGTCATACTGCCTCGGTGCCGTGTTTCCGGGGTGGCTGCCGTATTGTCAGTTTTATCGAGTACCGTCCTCGCAGAAACCCTGTTAGACGACCCCTATGCCGGTAGCCTCATACCCGACGGTCGCACCAGGATTACACAAATTCGCGAGCAAAATGCTGTCACCTCGGTACGTGTTCAACGAGGCGACAATATTTACCATGTGACGCCGGCTGAGCAGATCCCTTACTACCAGGAAGGGGGGCGCGCCGCCACATGGGAGATTATCCAGTTTCGCGCCAAGCCGGCAGATGACCGCAGCGCAATGCCACCACCCACCCGATGACCTCTACGCCCGGTATCACCGGGCATTGTTACCTCCGCCATGGCAGTTTTCACTCCGGTCCCGCTGGACCAGATCACCCCTTGGGCAGCCAAGTTTCCGATCGGTGCGGTGCAATCTATTCAAGGTATCTCATCTGGTATCGAGAACAGTAATTTTTTCCTGTTCACCGATCGCGGCGAGTATGTGCTCACGATTTTTGAAAAACTCAGCTTTGAGCAGCTACCGTTTTATTTGAATTTGATGCGGCACCTCGCCGAACGTGGTGTTCTGGTGCCAGCACCGATGGCCGACGCGCGCGGTGACATCCTGCACGAGCTGCAAGGCAAACCGGCTGCCATCGTCAGCCGCTTGCACGGCGACTGGGTTCCCTCACCACAAGCGGCGCATTGCGCCAGTGTCGGTGCCATGCTGGCGCGCATGCATTTAGCCGCGCAAGACTATCCGCTCTACCAGCCAAATCTGCGCGGCCTGAGCTGGTGGCGCGAGACCACCCCGGTCGTGCTGCCCTATCTGACAGATGACAACCGGCAGCTGTTACGCGCCGAGATGCAGTTTCAAGAAGAGTTCGCGGCGTCAGTGACCTACCCTGAGCTACCCAACGGCCCGATCCATGCTGATCTGTTTCGTAATAATGTAATGTTCGACGGCGAAGCGCTTTCGGGTTTCTTCGATTTTTATTTTGCGGGTTGCGATCGCTGGTTGTTTGATGTGGCGGTGACCGTGAATGACTGGTGTATCGACCTGGAGTCCGGCGCTACCGATGCGGCACGTGTACGCGCGCTACTCGATGCCTATCACGCGGTTCGTCCTTTTACTTCGGAGGAATCAGCCGCGTGGCCCGCCATGTTGCGCGCGGCGGCGCTGCGTTTCTGGATTTCTCGACTGTATGATTTTTATTTGCCCCGCGAAGCCGAGATGCTAACGCCCCACGATCCGACGCATTTTGAGCGCATCCTGCGGCACCGGATAGCACACCCGGTCGAAGGACTGGGCTAATGGAAACCATCGCGGCGAAAGACGGTATCGGCTGGATCAAGCAGGGCTTCGCCTTGTTCAGGCGCCAGTCTGCCGAGCTCTCTATGCTGTTTCTGCTGTACATGCTGTTGATGTTTTCGTTTTCGTTGATACCAGTGATCGGGCAGCTACTGCCTCTGTTGCTGGTGCCGACATTCACCATGGCCTTCATGCAAGCCTGTGTCGAGATAGAAGCAGGGCGTAAGGTCAAGCCCTCGCTGCTGCTCACTGCATTTCGGTCACCCGCATTAGGCACGCTGCTGAGACTCGGTGCGCTTTATCTGCTCGCTGCCACGCTAGCGATTGCCGCCTCATCGCTCATCGACGGCGGCACGTTCTGGAAATTGTTATCTGGTCAGATCAAGCCGGATGATGAGAAAAACATCACCGCTGATGATTTGCCGCTGGCGATGCTGTTCTCGGCGCTGGTGTACTTGCCTTTCGCGATGGGGTTTTGGCATGCAGCCGCGCTGGCAATGTGGCAGCGTATGGGGCTGTTCAAAGCAATCTTCTACAGCTTCTTTGCCGTGCGCCGCTGCGGCAAAGCTTTTCTGGCCTATTCCCTCGGCTGGGTGATGATCGGTATCGCCGCACCAGCCATCATCAGCGCCCTTCTTAGCTTGCTTCTCGGCAAGACTCTTGTAACCGTCATGCTACTGATGCCGCTGTCGGTCATCCTCACCCTCGTGATGTACTGCTCTTTCTATCCCACCTACACCGCCGTGTTTGAACGGCCGGAACAAAGCTAAATTTTCTCCCCACAGATTCACTGAATTTGAATAACCCTGACGGGCGATCAAATTCAGCAGCTTTTTTACAACAAATGGCTTCTAAAATTCTTTGGGGAAACTAAATGACTACCTCTAGCGTCGGAAAAAGTAACCATACAAATTTCGACTTCTCAGCGGCTAATCCCGATAAGAACGGAAAAGTCGGAGGGTTAATGTATGAAAAATTTGATAAGAAAACCGGACAAACAAAGCTCACAAACGCAGGCACAGGTCTTTTTTCACACCTGCACATGAAAGCCAAGGGTTACACACTGATGACAGAAAAAACAGCCCGCGACTATATACTGACCAAGGTAGCAACGATGAAATTGCCTTCGGATCTGGGGCTACAAAAATACCAAAGCATCAATAGCGCCACAGAAATTGTGGTGACTGCTGAGGCTTTTATGAAATGCGTAAAAGACCACCAGCAATCGGATCTGCAGGTTTTTCAAATTTCTTTACAAATGCTTCTCGATAATCTGCAGCCTAAATCGTCATAAAAATACGGGTCTTGACCTCAAGCGACCCGCTCCAACTTCGCTACACCTAAATCCAATAACTTCATACCATTGCGGCCGAAGTTGATATGGGCACGGGCTTGGGCGCCACTGCCTTCGATATTAACGATCACGCCATCACCAAATTTGGTGTGATGCACGTTTTCACCGATACGCCAGCCCACGTCGCGATTCATTTTTTGCGCGATCTGGTTACTACCGGCCTCGGGCGCGTCAACCCAAGCGGCTTTGGTCTGCGCAGCGCCAAACCAATGGCCCTGCACTTTAGGCGATAGCCATTTCAAGCTGTCTTCCGGCAACTCGTCGAAGAAACGCGACTTCATGTTGTAGCGCGTTTGGCCATGCAGCATGCGCGTCTGCGAGAAGCTCATGTACAAGCGTTTGCGTGCACGGGTGATCGCCACGTACATCAGCCGCCTTTCTTCTTCAACGCCGTCATCTGCTTCTTCGCTATTCTCATGCGGGAACAAGCCCTCTTCCAAGCCAGTGATGAATACTGCGTCAAACTCCAGACCCTTCGCAGAATGAACCGTCATCAGCTGTATCGCGTCTTGTCCGGCTTGGGCCTGATTGTCGCCCGCCTCCAGCGAGGCATGCGACAAGAACGCTGACAGCGGCGACATGACGGTTGCCAAGGGCGCATCGGCATCAATCACCTCAATACCATCGCCCGTCGTCAGCAATGCGGTTGATGCCGCTTGTGCTTGCGGACCTAGAAGCGCAGGCGCATCCAAACCGAAACCTTCTTCAGACACAAAGACGGTCGCAGCGGCAATCAACTGCTCCAGGTTTTCAATCCGGTCAGCACCTTCTTTCTCGCCTTGGTAGTGCAGGACCAGCGTGCTCTTCTCCAGCATCACCTGCACCATCTCCGGTAACGGCAGTTGCTGCGTCTCGAAGCGCATGGATTCAATCAACTTCACAAAACTTGCCAGCGAGCTGCCCGCCTTGCCGGCCACATAAGGCACCGCAGAGTACAAAGACACGCCATACTGCCGCGCCGCATCTTGCAACTGCTCGATCGATCGCGCACCAATACCCCGGGTGGGGAAATTCACTACCCGCAGAAATGCCGAGTCATTGTGTGGGTTATCAATCAGCTGCAAGTAAGCGATGGCATGCTTGACCTCGGCACGCTCAAAGAAACGCTGTCCACCATAGACACGGTACGGCAGCGCCGCAGAAAACAGCGCATGTTCAATCACTCGCGACTGCGCGTTGGACCGGTACAAAACCGCGATCTCGCTGCGCAGCCAGCCCTCGTTGATGAGGCTTTTCATTTCCTCGACTAGCCACTGTGCTTCTTGTAAATCGCTCGTCGCCTCATATACACGAATTTGCTCGCCATGGCCAGCATCGGTACGCAAATTCTTACCAAGTCGGTTCGTGTTATGCGCGATGAGTTGATTAGCTGAATCAAGAATGTGACCATGCGAGCGATAATTTTGCTCCAGCTTGATCAGGTTTTGAACATTGAACTCGCGCTCAAAGGCGGACATGTTGCCGACATTGGCACCGCGAAATGCATAAATGCTCTGGTCATCATCGCCGACGGCAAACACCGCATTCTGCTGACCCGCAATCAGCTTCAGCCATCGGTACTGAAGATCATTGGTATCCTGAAATTCGTCGACCAGAATATGCTTGAAGCGTGCCTGGTAATGCTCGCGCAGCAGTTGATGTCGTGACAGCAGCTCGTAACTACGCAGCAGTAATTCAGCAAAGTCGACTACGCCCTCGCGCTGGCACTGCTCGTCATAGGCGGCATACAACTCGCCAAACTTGCGCGTGAATTCATCATAGGCCTCGACAGCATCCGAGCGCAAACCCTGGTCCTTGGCGCTGTTAATGAAGTACTGCAGTTGCTTCGGTGGGTATTTTTCGTCATCGACATTGAGTCGCTTGATCAGACGTTTGATTGCAGATAGCTGATCCGCCATATCCAAAATCTGGAAGGTTTGCGGTAGCGCGGCGTCGCGGTGATGCGCGCGTAACAAGCGATTACACAAACCATGAAAGGTACCGATCCACATGCCACGCGTATTTATCGGCAACATGGCCGACAACCTGGCCAGCATTTCCTTGGCCGCTTTATTGGTAAACGTAACGGCCAGCACACCGGCTGGAGAAATCTGCATGGTCTGAATCAACCAGGCGATACGCGTGGTGAGTACGCGAGTTTTACCAGAACCGGCACCGGCGAGAATTAGCGCGGGTTGGGCAGGAAGGGTAACGGCGGCGAGTTGCTCGGGATTGAGATTGTGCAGAAGGTTTTGCATGCCACGATTATATGACGGCGTGGCTTGTTGCCACGCCGATCATGGCAGCTAACAGCTCGCCAACAGATCCCTCAATCTTTCTTAGTTGTTCCGAAAGCTGTTATCTGGCTGATGGCATCCGGCTGCATGCAAGGAAATTGGTTCACATCAACCACGGGCTTGCTTGCCGGGTTAGATCGAATATGCTGCAGGTGAGCCGAGGAACCCCGCCGCAACACCACACTGCCCTTGGCGAATCTATCATCGCCCTCTGCGCTAATCACCGTCTGACGGCGACATTCTTTGATAATCAATCGGCATAAGGTATCGAGTAAACGAGCCCATGGATACGGTTTGAATTTAGGATCAGACTGATACACCGTCGCGTCCTTACCGCTTCGGGCGTGGGCGCTTAGCCAACGCCGGCAAAAAAACTGCAGCTCAGTATTGCTGGCGACTTTTCTGACCATTTGCCGATAGGGTTCTTTCGGATGAAGAAAGTTACGCAAAAAGTCATCCATCGCCTTGATACCCGCAATGGCTTGCTCCGGACTGCGATCTTCGGGTCGCGTTAAGGCATTCACCAGCATTAGCCGCGTTGACGATTCCATGTTTAGAAACTGTTGGGCTCGTTGGCGCTTGATTTTTCCTGCGTCGACAGGATCACGATAATGCTCGATTTGTTTTTCCTGCCAGGCTTTGGTCGTCGACTCTCCGTAGGCCCGATTCAATACCTTAAGATAGGGTTTGATATCGCCCACTCGAATGTCTCGGTCTAAGGGCGCTGTAACAGCGATGATTTTAAGAGAGCGATTCGCTTGCTGTTGCTCATAGGTAAGATATTTAAATTTCTTTTCGACGGTTTCCGTGGTTCGAAGCAGAATTTCGACTAGCTCTTGTCTCTGTTTACGACTGTTTGCGGCTTCAACCGGATCGGCGTTTGAGTGATGCTTTTGACTGGTAAACCCAACCCATGGCTTGCCCTTCACCGTGTAGTCGGCGCGTAGTCCCTGACTGTCACACTCACCGCGTATCACTTCATAAATCGTTCGTATGTTTCTCGCATTACCGCTTGGGCTCAGCAAGACGTAGGGGTTACCGTTGTTATAGATAGGCTCAGTGGTTCTTGCCAGATGCACGGGCGAGTTCGGCAGCATAAAAACTCCTGGTAGATGAAAACGTCAGACGAAACGATGATGAATGAAGCATCTCGACCCTGCTTAAGATCGTTGACCAGCTTCAAGAATATGCGAGCTTGAATCAGCACAGCAAATAACTCTGCCGTTGATCGTATTGAATCGAGAGGCAACTAATTACCGCGCCTCTGAGTAGCGAACCCCCCACAGGGGTTCCCGACGTATATTAGGCGTTTAATCTATGTGACAACGATATCATCACAGAGCGGGATCGCATTTATGAGTGTTCGTCTACCGGATGTGATTACCGAACATCAGTACCCGACGAGCAGGTTTTATTGCCGTATTTGACTATCGGAATAATGCGGCAAATTCTTCAGCGGCAGCTTGATGATTGGCGGCCGCATAGACACTACTGATAGCTGCTACCGAATGCGCGCCAAGTGCAATCAGCGGGCGGGCGTTGTGCGGTGTCATGCCGCCAATCACGCACAGCGGTAGATCGATTTCCGACAAGGCGCGCGTGATGATATCCGGTGGTGTCGTTACTTCATATTTTTTTACGCGCGACGGATAGAAACCGCCGAACGCGACATAGCTTGCGCCCGCCGCCGCGGTATCGCGCCCCAATTGCAGATCACCATAGCAAGACGCCCCAACGATTTTATCTTTGCCTAGTTTTGCACGTACTTGAGCGACTGAGGCATCAGTATTACCAACATGAATACCATCAGCATCAAGCTTCTCGCACAGCGTACTATGGTCGTTAATAATCAGTGGCACATTCACGCGTCGGCACACTGCCAACAGTGCAGCCGCCTGCTCCATGCGAAGTTCATGAGTGGCTGTTTTATGGCGATACTGCAGCATACTGGCACCACCCGCGATCGCCTGCTCGCTGGCCGCCACCAGTTTTTCAGTGTCATCCCAATCGGGTGTGACGAGATAAAGGCCCTTCATAAAATCTCCTTCACGCGGTCAGGTATCTGCTGACCCTGCGCGATACTAAAAGCATTTGATAGCGCGTGCTGTGTGACATGCTGTGCGGCGTCTTGCGCGGCTTCCATCGACATGCCCTTTGCAAGGCGCGCTGCGATCGCCGATGCCAAAGTACAGCCGGAGCCATGGAACTCGCCCTCAATCCGTGGCCAGGTCCACTCACGTTGGCCACCTGAACTAAACCAGCGATTGATAACCACATCGCCTTCACCATGACCGCCCTTGATAAATACATGGGGCGTATCTCGCAACAGAATATCGGCCTGATGATCAACCGATTCAACGCCGCTCAAGGCCCGCGCCTCGGGCAGGTTTGGCGTAATCAGTGTCGCGAGTTGACGCAAGGACGCCAGTGCTTGCACTGCATCGCCCTTGCTCAGCCTACCGCCATGGCCGCTGGCCAGCACCGGGTCGAGCACGACAGGAAGTTGTGGACTACGCGTACGTAGCCGCTTAATCACATCGGCAATCACCTGAGCGTTCAATGCGCTGCCGACAATACCAATCTTGATGGCATCAATACGCGTGCTCTGATCGATTAATGCTCTGGCTTGCTCACGCAGCACATCAGCATCAACCGGGTGCACAGCATAGACATGCTGGTTGTCTTGCACGGTCAGCGCGGTAACGATAGGCAGCGGATGAACCCCTGCTGCGCTGATTGCCTGAATATCGGCTTGTATGCCTGCGCCGCCGCTCGGGTCCAGCCCGGCGAACACCAGCACACACGGTTTCGTCATGCGATACGACCAGCCATCGGCGAAGAAGGTGATGCGGCGAACTTACGCGCAATACGCCCGGCGAGAAACGCCTCACGCCCGGCTTCAATCGCGAGCTTCATCGCACGCGCCATGCGCACCGGATCTTTAGCGCCGGCAATCGCGGTATTCATCAGCACACCATCGCAACCCAGCTCCATCGCAATCGCTGCATCAGAAGCCGTACCGACACCGGCATCCACCAGCACCGGTACCTTCGACTGCTCGATAATCAGCGACAAATTCCACGGATTGAGGATGCCCATGCCAGAACCAATTAATGAAGCGAGCGGCATGATGGCGCAGCAGCCGATGTCTTCCAGCATCCTCGCCTGGATCGGGTCATCACTGCAATACACCATCACATCGAAACCGTCTTTCACCAATACCTCAGCCGCTTTCAGGGTTTCCGGCATATTGGGGAACAGGGTTTTTTCATCGCCCAGCACTTCCAGCTTGACCAGCTTGTGCCCGTTCAGCAATTCGCGCGCGAGCTGTAATGTGTAGATCGCATCTTCCGCGTTGTAGCAGCCCGCCGTATTCGGCAGGATGGTGTATTTCGATGGTGGCACCACATCCAACAGGCTGGGTGCATTGGGATCTTGGCCGATGTTCACGCGTCGAATCGCGACGGTAATGATGTCAGCCTCGGATGCTTCGGTAGCGCGCCGGGTTTCATCAAGGTCTTTATATTTACCGCTACCGACCAGCAAGCGCGAGCGATACGGTTTACCGGCGATGATGAGTTGGTCGGAGGGCTGCTTGTCACTCATTCGAATGGTCCTTTGTTCAATCGTCGGTCAGCCGCCACCAATGGCACGCACCACATCTACTTTGTCCCCAGCGGCAAATCGACGCTCACGCCACTGCGCGCGCGGGACTACTTGCCGGTTGACTGCAATTGCCAGCGCCTGATTCGTCAGCAACAAGGCATCGATTAAATCCTGGATGCAGTCTTGCGCACCGATTTCACGCGCCTCGCCGTTCAGTTCAATCGCAATCATTGCTGAAAGAATCGCCTACTGTTTCTGATAAATCTGCGCACCACTCTTCACAAACTCGACCGCCTTGACTTCCATACCCTGCTTCAGCGCATCGATGTCAGAAATACCCTGCTTCTCTGCGTACTCGCGCACATCCTGGGTGATTTTCATCGAGCAGAAATGCGGCCCGCACATCGAGCAGAAATGTGCCACCTTGGCGGAGTCTTTCGGCAAGGTCTCATCATGAAATTCACGCGACTTGTCGGGATCAAGACCTAAATTAAATTGGTCTTCCCAACGGAATTCAAAGCGTGCTTTTGACAAGGCGTTATCACGTACCTGCGCACCCGGATGGCCTTTAGCCAAGTCTGCTGCGTGCGCCGCAATTTTGTAAGTGATGATGCCGTCTTTGACATCGGTTTTGTTGGGCAAGCCGAGATGCTCTTTCGGTGTCACGTAACACAGCATCGCGCAGCCATACCAGCCGATTTGGGCGGCACCGATACCAGAGGTAATGTGGTCATAGCCCGGCGCAATATCTGTAGTGAGCGGGCCCAGCGTATAGAACGGCGCTTCATGACACTCTTTGAGTTGAATGTCCATGTTCTCTTTAATCAGCTGCATTGGCACATGACCCGGGCCTTCGATCATCACCTGCACATCATGCTTCCATGCGATTTGGGTCAGCTCGCCCAGCGTGCGCAATTCACCAAGCTGCGCCTCATCATTGGCGTCATAAATCGAACCAGGACGCAGACCATCGCCCAACGAGAACGACACATCATAAGCTTTCATGATCTCGCAGATATCTTCAAAGTGCTCGTACAAGAAAGACTCTTTGTGATGCGCAAGACACCATTTAGCCATGATTGAACCGCCACGCGACACAATACCGGTCATGCGCTTTGCCGTCAGCGGCACATACCGTAGCAGCACACCGGCGTGGATGGTGAAGTAATCCACGCCTTGCTCGGCTTGCTCAATCAGTGTGTCGCGGAAAATCTCCCAGGTCAGATCCTCGGCTTTGCCGTTCACTTTTTCAAGCGCCTGGTAAATCGGTACGGTACCGATCGGCACGGGTGAATTGCGAATAATCCATTCACGCGTTTCATGGATATGTTTACCGGTCGACAGATCCATAACGGTATCCCCGCCCCAGCGAATCGACCAAGTCATTTTTTCAACTTCTTCACCAATGGAAGACGTGACGGCCGAGTTACCGATATTGGCGTTGATCTTCACCAGGAAATTACGGCCAATGATCATTGGCTCGGATTCCGGGTGATTGATATTGGCCGGAATAATTGCGCGACCGCGCGCCACTTCGTCACGCACGAACTCTGGTGTGATCTCAGCCGGAATCGATGCGCCAAAAGACTGCCCGGCATGCTGCCGCATCATCATCTCGGCCAGCTTTGCGCCGTTCGGGCCTGAGGCCTTCAAGCTGGCAATGTATTCCTGACGACGCAGATTCTCTCGAATAGCGATGAACTCCATCTCGGGGGTGACGATGCCCTGACGCGCGTAATGCATCTGCGTGACGTTGTTGCCCGCTTTCGCACGACGCGGCTTGCGGTGCAAATTGAAACGCAGCTCGGCAAGCTTGGGATCATTCAATCGCTCGATCCCATACAGCGAAGTAGGCCCGGCGAGCTCTTCGGTATCGTTGCGTTCAGCGATCCATGCGGCGCGCAGCGGCGCTAGTCCGGAGCGGATATCAATCTTGGCAGCGGGATCGGTGTAAGGGCCTGAAGTGTCATACACATAGACCGGCGGGTTTTTTTCTGCGCCGAACGATGCCGGTGTATCAGACTGGGTGATCTCGCGCATGGGCACCTGAATATCAGCGCGTGAACCCTGAACATATATCTTGCGCGAATTCGGCAGCGGCTGAATCGCGGCTTCATCGACCGTGGCGGTAGCAGCGAGGAATTGCGGATTAGCGGCGTTCATGAACTTCCTTTGCTCAGTGCAGCGAAGGAAGCGAGAGATGGTGGACGAAGGCCCGGATCATCGCTTCCCTACGCTGGCATTATCCAGATCAGGTTCGAGGGTATGTCTCACCCGACATCATCGTCGGGACCCCTAGCGTTAGCAGCCGGCGGTGCGGCGCCGCTACGGATTATAACGGCTACCGCGACGCTCATCCTGCTTGGCGTAGCGTCTGGCCGCTTTACACGCCACGTCCAGGCGAAGCAAAGACCAAGACGCAGACGCGACTTGCGAGTATGCCAACAATGCAGCATTACGCGCTTTGGATTCCATCAAAGGCAGCGAGGCCTGGTCTTATAATTGCTGATTATTCAATCATCTCATCGCTTCGCATCATGGAACTGGCCAAGGCTTACGAACCCGCAGACATCGAACAACACTGGCGTACTGAGTGGGAACAGCGTGGCTATTTCACGGCCACACTCGATGACGGTAAGCCCTCATTTGCAATTCAGCTACCGCCGCCGAATGTGACTGGCACGCTGCACATGGGCCACGCATTCAATCAGACCATCATGGATGGCCTGACACGCTACTACCGCATGCGCGGTCATAACACTGCATGGATACCGGGTACGGACCATGCAGGCATTGCAACGCAAATCGTCGTTGAGCGACAACTCGATGCACAGAAGATTTCGCGTCATGATCTTGGTCGCGAAAAATTTCTGGAAAAAGTCTGGCAGTGGAAAGAACACTCCGGCTCGACGATCACGGGGCAGATGCGTCGCATGGGTGCATCCACCGATTGGAGCCGCGAATACTTCACGATGGACGACAAGATGTCGACTGCCGTCACCGAAGTATTCGTACGACTGTTCGAACAAGGCCTGATCTACCGCGGCAAGCGCCTGGTGAACTGGGATCCGGTACTCGGCACCGCCGTCTCTGATCTGGAAGTGGTATCGGAAGAAGAAGACGGCAGCATGTGGCACATCCGTTATCCATTGGTTGATGGCTCCGGACACCTGACAGTAGCCACCACACGCCCCGAAACACTACTCGGTGATGTAGCAGTTGCGGTCGACCCCACCGACGAGCGATACGCGCACCTGGTTGGCATGCTGCTGAAGTTGCCGCTGACTGATCGTGAAATTCCTGTGATTGCCGACAGCTATGTTGATAAAGAATTCGGCACGGGCTGCGTAAAAATCACGCCAGCGCATGACTTCAATGACTATGCGGTGGGCCAGCGCCACAACATGCCACAGATCTCCATCTTCACGCTCGACGCGAAGATCAATGACAACGCGCCCGAGAAGTATCGCGGCATGGATCGCTTCGATGCACGCAAGCAGATCGTGGCTGATCTTGATGCCTTGGGTCTGCTGGAATCTGTCAAACCGCATAAATTAATGGTGCCGCGCGGTGACCGCACGGGCGTTGTGATCGAGCCGATGCTGACCGACCAATGGTTTGTGGCGATGAGCAAACCGGCACCTGAAGGCACGCACTTCCCCGGTAAATCGATCGCCGAGGTAGCACTGGAAAAAGTGTCGAATGGCGACATAAAATTCGTACCCGACAACTGGACCACCACCTACAACCAGTGGCTAAATAATATTCAGGACTGGTGTATCTCACGGCAATTGTGGTGGGGTCATCAAATTCCGGCGTGGTATGACGACGCGGGCAATATCTATGTAGCGCGCAATGAAGCCGACGCAAAAGCGCAAGCGCTCAAAGCAGGTCATAGCGGCAACCTCACGCGCGATGCGGATGTACTCGACACCTGGTTCTCGTCGGCGTTGGTGCCGTTCTCGTCACTCGGCTGGCCAGCGCAAACACCCGATTACAAGCACTTCCTGCCGTCATCGGTGCTCGTCACTGGTTTTGACATTATCTTCTTCTGGGTAGCACGCATGGTGATGATGACCAGCCACTTCACCGGCAAGGTACCTTTCGAAACAGTGTACGTGCATGGCTTGGTGCGTGATGCTCAGGGTCAGAAAATGTCGAAGTCAAAAGGCAACACGCTTCTCCCAATCGACCTGATTGATGGTATCGATACCGATACACTCGTTAGCAAGCGTACAACCGGGCTGATGAATCCAAAACAAGCCGCGGCAATTGAGAAAGCCACCCGCAAAGAATTCCCGAATGGGATTGCAGCTTATGGCACTGATGCGCTGCGCTTCACCATGGCGAGCTATGCCTCATTGGGCCGAAATATCAATTTTGATTTAAGCCGCTGTGAGGGCTACCGTAATTTCTGCAACAAGCTGTGGAATGCGACGCGCTTTGTGTTGATGAACACCGAGGGCAAGGATTGCGGTCTCGAGGCGCACGGCGCAGAAGCCTGTGCAACCGGCAGCTACCTGGATTTTTCACAGGCAGACCGCTGGGTTGTGTCGCTGCTGCAGCGTACCGAGGCGGAGGTTGAAAAAGGCTTTGCGGAATACCGCTTCGACAATCTCGCTTCAGCGATCTATAAATTCATTTGGGATGAATACTGCGACTGGTATCTTGAAGTCGCCAAAGTACAGATTCAAACCGGGGCGGAGGCGCAGCAGCGCGCGACACGCAGAACACTGCTGCGTGTGTTGGAAACTGTACTGCGATTGGCGCATCCGATTACGCCCTTCATCACCGAGCAGCTGTGGCAGACCGTCGCACCGCTCTCGGGCCGTCAGCTGAACCCCAGTGGTGATTCGATTATGGTGCAAGCTTATCCAGAGCCGAACCTTAAAAAGCTGGATGAAAAAGCCGAAGCCTGGATGGATGCGTTGAAGTCATTGACCGATGCCTGCCGTAATTTGCGCGGTGAGATGCAGCTATCGCCCGCGCAAAAAGTGCCCTTGATTCTTGAGGGCGGAGGCACGTCCAACCTGGAGAGCTTTACGCCTTATTTGCAAGCGCTGTGCAAGCTGTCTGACGTTCAGATTGTTGCTGAGTTACCCGCCTCACCAGCGCCGGTATCGGTGGTAGGTACCACGCGGCTAATGCTGAAGGTCGAGATTGATGTTGCCGCTGAGCGCGAGCGGCTTGGCAAAGAAGTGGCGCGCCTCGAAAATGAGATTCAAAAGGCAAACGCCAAGCTGAGCAATGAAAGCTTCACTGCGCGTGCGCCGGCGACTGTAGTCGCACAAGAAAAAGAGCGCTTGGAGAATTTTTCAGCGACGCTAGGTAAAGTACAGCAGCAACTCGCTCAGCTGAAATAATAGGTATCAATAGCGATAACTAATAATAGGAGGAGACAAACCATGATTCGATTAGTCAGCTTTTTTGCACTGCTATTTGGTACTTTAATGGCCGCTCAGGCATCAGACTCGCCAGTCGGTTTATGGCGGACGATTGATGACAAAACCGGCAAAGAAAAATCATTGGTTAGGGTTATCGAGGTGAATGGCGAGTTCAGAGCCAGCATCGAAAAATTATTCCGAGAGCCGCACGAAGAGCAAAACCCGAATTGCGATAAGTGCCCCGGCGACAGAAAGAACAAGCCTGTGCTCGGTATGACCATCATGACCGGCTTGAAAAAAACCGGCAGCGAATATGAAGGCGGTGAGATTCTTGACCCGGCGAATGGAAAAATTTACCGCTGCAAGATGTGGACTGCGGAGGGTGGCAAGAAACTGAATGTGCGCGGGTTTGTTGGCGTTGCCGTTCTGGGAAGAACACAGACCTGGCTCAGAGAAGAATAAAAACCCTGGCTAAGCCGCTACTGCTGCCACAGATCGCCATTCGGGCTGGTCCGTGGTGCAGTAACACCAAAATGCTGATACGCCGACGGCGTGGCAATACGACCGCGTGGCGTACGCTGAAGGTAACCTTGCTGGATCAGATAGGGCTCCAGCACGTCTTCAATCGTGTCGCGCTCTTCACCAATCGCTGCCGCGAGGTTATCCAGCCCGACCGGGCCGCCACTGAATTTGAACAAGACCGCCTCCAATAGTTTACGGTCCATCAGATCAAACCCGACCGGATCCACATCGAGCATCTTGAGCGCAGCATCAGCGATCTCACGGGTAATACGCCCCTCGCCTTTTACCTCGGCATAATCGCGAACTCTGCGTAGCAAGCGGTTCGCAATACGCGGTGTGCCGCGACTGCGGCGTGCGATTTCCAGCGCACCCTGATCCACAATCATGGCGTTCAGCAGGGAAGCACTGCGTGTGACGATGCGTGCCAGCTCTTCCGGTGTGTAGAACTCAAGCCGCGCCACAATACCGAAGCGGTCGCGCAGCGGATTGGTGAGCATGCCAGCGCGCGTGGTGGCACCGACCAGTGTGAAGGGTTGCAAATCAAGCCGTACCGATCGCGCGGCCGGGCCCTCACCAATCATGATATCGATCTGGTAATCCTCGAGCGCGGGGTAAAGAATTTCTTCCACGATCGGTGACATGCGATGAATCTCATCGATGAACAGCACGTCGTTCTTTTCCAGATTCGTTAGCAGCGCCGCTAAATCACCCGGCCGCTCCAGCACCGGGCCCGAGGTCTGGCGTAAATTCACGCCCATCTCACGCGCGATAATATGTGCCAGTGTGGTCTTGCCCAGACCGGGTGGGCCGAATAGCAGCGTGTGATCCAATGCCTCGCTGCGTTTTCTGGCGGCAGCAATAAAAATCTCTAACTGCTCGCGTGCCTTGGTCTGGCCGATGTACTCGTCGAGATTGTGGGGCCGCAGCGCGCGCTCGATCGCCTCTTCATTCGGCGATACCGGCGCGGCATCGATAATGCGGCGCTCGTTGAGGTTGTCGGTCTGAATGCTCATCGCTGCATTGTAGCCGCGCAGATCGTTTTCATGCCTTGGACAAGGCCTTCAGCGCCTGCCGTATGCCATCAGAGACCGAGCTGCCCGCAGGTACTTGCTTGATTGCCAGCAGCGCTTCTTTCTCTGAATAGCCCAGCGCCAATAGTGCGCTGAGAATGTCGTTGCTGCTTTCGCCCTTGGTGCCGGGCGCTGCGCCCAATTCAGCGCCAAGCTTGCCTTTCAGTTCAAGCAGCAAACGCTCGGCAGTTTTTTTGCCGATGCCGGGGATACGCGTCAAGCGGCCTACCTCTTGCAGCGTTACAGCCTGCGCCAGATCATTCACTGACATGCCCGACAAGATAGCAAGTGCGGTCCTTGCACCGATGCCGCTAATTTTTATCAGCTCGCGAAACAGCTCACGTTCCTGTGCTGTGCCAAAGCCGTATAACAGCTGCGCATCTTCACGCACCACCATGTGCGTCAATAGCGTGACCCGCTCGCCGGTGGAAGGTAAGTGATAAAACGTACTCATCGGCACACTGACTTCGTAGCCGACGCCATTGCAATCCACGATGAGTTGCGCAGGATTTTTGTCGAGCAAAAGGCCAGATAAACGACCAATCATGGAAATACCCAGTAAGAATTTATCCGATGACGCGACTGAACAGCTAAACGACTAAACGACTAAACGATTAAACGATTAAACGACTGGAGGACTAGCCGACTAAACGACCACCACGCACTCGCAAACCACGCCGCGCCAGCTCTGGCGCTACCGTGCCAAGCGCTACACGACCTGCGCCAGCATGCGCATGACAAATCGCGATACCGAGCGCATCTGCCGCATCCGTGCCGGGCAAGGCATCAAGTTTCAGCAAGCGCTGAACCATCGCCTGCACCTGCGCCTTTTGCGCTTTGCCGTGGCCGGCGACCGATTTCTTCATTTGCAAGGCAGTGTACTCAGCCACGGGAAGATTCGCACCGACCAGGCCGCAAATCGCAGCACCGCGTGCCTGACCGAGCAGTAGCGTGGATTGTGGGTTCACATTTGAAAAAACAATCTCGATCGCCGCGCAGTCGGGTTGATAGGTATCGACCAACTCACCGACACCTTCCAAAATCACTTTCAGCCGCGATGGTAAATCGCCATCCGGTATACGAATCGTGCCGGAGGCTACATAGGTCAGACGCGCTCCGGCCTGGTGGATCACGCCAAAACCTGTCACCCGCAGCCCGGGATCGATACCAAGGATGTTCATGCGTGGATTATGACAGCAGTACGCTACCTGCTTCGCGGATATGGGCGTAGCGGTTCGGGCATGCCCTTAGGGACCAGCGGCCCGAGAAGGCAGGTTCTTAGTGCCTGAAGTGCCGAGTACCGGTGTATGCCATCACCACGCCTTGCTCATCAGCGGCATCAATCACTTCCTGATCACGCATCGACCCGCCGGGCTGAATAACGCAATTCGCGCCGGCAGCCACCACGACATCCAAACCGTCACGGAAGGGAAAGAAAGCATCCGAGGCGACAACAGAACCAGCCAGTGACAAGCCCGCGTTTTGCGCTTTGATAGAGGCAATACGTGCAGAATCAATTCGACTCATTTGCCCCGCACCGACACCCAGTGTCATGCCATTACCGCAAAAAACAATGGCGTTGGATTTAACGAATTTAGCGACACGCCACGCAAACATCATGTCGTGCAGCTGCGCGGGCGTCGGCTGTTTTTTGCTGACGATGGTCAGCTCGCTTGCTTGCACATTTTTAGCATCCGCCGACTGCAGCAGCAGTCCACCACCGACTCGCTTGAGATCATAAGGATTCATCGCATGCCCGAGCGGTATTTCGAGCAGGCGAACATTCTGCTTGCTCTCAAACACCTTGCGCGCGGCATCGCTGAACGCGGGTGCGATCAAGACTTCGACGAATTGCTGCGCAACTACCTCTGCGGCTTTGCCATCCAGCGCACAGTTGAACGCGATGATGCCGCCGAACGCTGAGGTTGGATCGGTTTTGAATGCCTTGCTGTAGGCCTCATGCGCATCGACACCGACGGCAACGCCACAGGGGTTGGCGTGCTTCACGATCACACAGGCGGGCGCATCCAACGACTTGACGCATTCCCACGCGGCGTCTGCATCGGCGATGTTGTTGTAGGAGAGTTCTTTGCCTTGCAATTGCTGGTAATTAGCGAGCGCGCCCGGCACGGCAGCCACATCACGGTAGAACGCCGCGGATTGATGCGGGTTCTCGCCGTAACGCATCGCTTGCAATTTCACAAACTGAAGATTGAGCTTATTTGGATACGCCGCGCGCGTTTGATGTTGACGATCAGGCCCCAGCGCGCTCAGGTAATTGGTAATCGCGCCATCGTACTGCGCGGTATGGGCAAACACTTTGATGGCTAATTCGAAGCGGGTATCGACACTCACTTCACCGGCGCTGGCTGTCATTTCATCGAGTACCCGTTGGTAATCTGTCGGGTCGCAAATCACCACCACATCTTTGTGATTTTTTGCAGAGGAGCGCAGCATCGCAGGCCCGCCGATATCAATATTTTCGATGGCATCGTCGAGCTGGCAATCGTCTTTGGCAACGGTCTGCTGGAAGGGATATAAATTCACCACCACCATATCGATGGTCGGAATATCGTGCTGCGCGAGCGCATCCATGTGCTGCGGCAGATCGCGCCGCGCCAGGATACCGCCATGCACTTTCGGGTGCAGGGTTTTCACCCGGCCATCCAGCATCTCCGGGAAGCCGGTGTAATCCGCCACCTCGGTCACCGCCAAGCCGTGCTCCGAGAGTAATTTCGCGGTACCACCGGTCGACAGCAATTTGACGTTCATCGCCGCGAGCGCGCGGGCGAACTCAAGCACGCCGGTCTTGTCCGACACTGAAATCAGCGCTTGTTTGATCATGATTGGGGGAAAAGGAAGGACGGAAAAACCAAGGACAGAAAAACCAAGGCTCAGAGCAAGCCGTGCTGCTGTAGCTTTTTATGCAATGTATTTCGATTAATACCCAGCATCTCGGCCGCGTGCGATTGGTTACCCTCGGCGCGTGCCATCACCACTTCCAGCATGGGCCGTTCCACGGTCAGGACCACCATGTCATACACGTTATGCGGTTCCTGCTCACCCAGATCGCGAAAATACTTCTCGAGGCTTTTACGAACGACGTCCTGGATATGGTCTTTACTCATGGTGTGTCGCAGTACGGAGAGGTGTTGCTAGGCGGCTAACGGCTCTGCAGCGGGCGCATATTGTAACCGGTCACCCAGGGCCAACTGCGATTCGAAGAATGCATCCACTGCAGCGAGTTGCGTGGCGCAATCATCGATCAGGTTCATGCGTTGCCTGAATGTTTCAGCGCCGTGCAAATCACGCACATACCACCCAATATGTTTACGCGCAGTACGCACGCCGAGGTAGTCGCCATAGAACGCGTAATGCGCCATCAAGTGCTGCGCCATGCGCTCGCGCACTTCGCTGATGGTCGGTGCTGGCAGTAGTGTGCCGGTACGCAAGTAATGATCTATCTCCCGAAAAATCCAGGGCCGGCCCTGCGCAGCGCGGCCGATCATGACCGCATCTGCACCGGTGGTGCGCAAGACCTGCGCTGCTTTGTGCGGGCTGTCGATATCACCATTGGCGACAACGGGAACACGTACAGCAGATTTCACCGCCGCGATGGTGTCGTACTCGGCCTCACCTTTGTAGCCATCGGCCCGTGTGCGGCCGTGCAAGGTCAGCATGGCGATGCCACAGTCCTCGGCAATACGCGCAATGATTAAAGCGTTTTTGTGATCTCTATCCCAACCCGTGCGGAATTTCAGGGTCACGGGAACGTCCACTGCGCTCACCACGACTTGCAGCAGCGTGGCTACCAAAGGCTCATCGCGCAGTAACGCAGAGCCACACCAGCGGTTGCAGACTTTCTTGACCGGGCAGCCCATGTTGATATCGATGATCTGCGCGCCGCGGGACACATTAAAGCGTGCGGCCTCAGCCAGCAATTTCGGATCTGCACCGGCAATTTGCACCGCTTTCGGCTCCATCTCGCCGTCATGATTGATTCGGCGGGTTGATTTGTCGGTTGCCCACAAACGCGGATTTGACGCGGCCATTTCCGATACCGCATACCCCGCACCCATCTCTTTGCAGAGCTGACGAAAAGGACGATCGGTCACCCCGGCCATGGGCGCGACAAACACATTATTGCGTAGCTGATAAGGGCCGATATTCATGCTGCTCAGACCGAAGGTGCAACGTGCAACCAGAAAGTCACCGGGCCATCATTCACCAACGCCACCTTCATGTCAGCACCAAAGCGACCGGTCTCGACATGCGGATGTAACTGACGCGCACATTGCACGGTGTAGTCAAATAATTCATTGGCGAGTGCCGGTGGTGCCGCCGGAGTGAATGAAGGACGCGTGCCAGATCGTGTGTCAGCCGCCAACGTGAACTGCGGCACCAGCAACAAGCCGCCATTCACTTGGCCCAGATTCAGATTCATCTTACCCTCGGCATCACTAAAGACACGAAGTGCGAGCAATTTGTTCAGCAGCGCATCCGCCTCTTTGCGAGTATCGCCGCGCTCGGCGCATAGCAGCACCAACAAGCCTTGGTCAATGCGACCAACGATCGCGTCATCAACGCGAACACTCGCTTCGGACACACGTTGCAGCAAGCCGATCATGAAAATTCGCGCGATCGGCTTAAGACAGCGTGATACGCGCAAATTTACGCTTGCCGACTTGCAGCACGAAGCTGCCGCTATTCACTTTGAGGCCTTTGTCGCTAATGGTTTCACCATCGAGTCGAACACCGCCTTGTTCAACCATGCGCAATGCTTCGGAGCTTGAGGGGCAGAGCTGCGCCAGCTTCAGCAACTGTCCAATCCCAAGGGGTGCACCGGTGAGCGTTAGCTCGGGTATATCGTCCGGAATGCCGCCGCGAGCGCGATTATCAAAATCGGCCAGCGCCGACTCGGCAGCGCTGCGCGAGTGAAAGCGCGCAACTATCTCTTGGCCAAGCAATACCTTGATCTCGCGCGGATTACGCCCACCTTCAACGTCTTTCTTGAATTGTGCAATCTCTGGCAGCGAGCGGAACGATAACAAGTCATACCAACGCCACATCGCTACGTCAGAAATACTCATCACCTTGGCGAACATGGTGTTGGCTGGTTCAGTGATGCCGATGTAATTGTTTTTGGACTTTGACATCTTTTCGACGCCATCCAGCCCTTCGAGCAGCGGCATGGTCAGAATGCACTGCGGTGTCTGGCCATAATCTTTTTGCAGCTCGCGACCCACCAGCAAATTGAATTTCTGATCAGTGCCGCCAAGCTCCAGATCTGACTGCAAGGCCACCGAGTCATAGCCCTGCATCAACGGGTAAAGCAGCTCATGCACCGAGATCGGCGTACCGGCCTTCAATCGCTTAGTGAAATCTTCACGCTCCAGAATACGCGCCACCGTGTAACGCGCCGATAGCTGAATCATGCCGCGCGCGCCCAGGGGATCACACCACTCGGAGTTGTAGCGAATTTCGGTTTTTGCCGGATCCAGCACCAGACTCGCTTGCGAAAAATAAGTTTTTGCGTTTTCTTCGATTTGCTCGCGTGTGAGCGGCGGGCGGGTGACGTTGCGCCCCGACGGATCACCGATCATCGAGGTGAAGTCGCCGATCAAAAAAATCACCGTGTGCCCAAGATCCTGCAACTGCCGCATCTTGTTCAACACCACGGTGTGACCCAGATGTAAATCCGGCGCAGTGGGGTCAAGGCCAAGTTTGATGCGCAAGGGCTTGCCGGTTTTTTCCGAGTGCGCCAGCTTTTGTGCAAACTCGGATTCAATCAGCAACTCTTCAGCGCCACGCTTAACAATGGCGAGCGCTTCCTGCACCGCATCGGAAAGCGGAAGTTGCGCAGTTGCTGGCGTTGATGGGTCGGTGGCGGCGTTGGCGTTCATACGGATTCGGGTTGGATCATGATGCGCGGCTTCTCCATTGTTATAACGCGCGCTGCGAGCGGCTGAGCTTTGTGCTTGGACGAGCAATGCGAGCAATCCGAACAATGGCCCAGTTCCGCTCGAGAACCCGTGATTTTAGCGGATTGCACGGTCCAGCCCATCTTGGCCATTGGCTGCGTGCACACGATCAGCGATACACTGCGTACCGTTTGCTTCGCTCAAAAAGTTTTATTTACGAATACCGCCTCGTCGACTGATCACGACCATGCCTGCCCCGCTCTATATTGGCCTGATGTCCGGCACCAGCCTGGATGGTGTTGACGGTGTGCTCACCGCGTTCGATGGCGCGCTACACGCGGCTTACGTACCGTTCCCTGAGCCGTTGCGACAGACTTTATTTGCGCTGCAATCTGCCGGGCAGAATGAAGTCGAGCGCGAGGCGGTGGCTGCGAATCAACTCGCGCACTTGTATGCCGAGTGCGTGCAACAACTGCTGAGCGATGCCGGCTTGTCGTCCTCGGCAATCAAAGCCATCGGCGTCCATGGCCAAACCATCCGGCATCGGCCTGATCTGGGCTTCACCCAACAAACCAATAACCCATCGCTGCTAGCCGAGCTGACGGGCATGGATGTGATTGCAGATTTCCGCAGCCGCGATATCGCAGCGGGCGGGCAGGGCGCGCCCTTGGTGCCGGCGTTTCATCAGGCGGTGTTCGGCAGTGCAAGCGCCACGCGAGTGGTGGTGAACATCGGCGGTATTGCCAATCTGAGCGTATTGCGCGCCGACGGCAGCGTGCTGGGCTACGACACAGGGCCGGGCAATGTGCTGATGGATGCGTGGGCGAGCAAGCACCTCGGCACCCCTTACGATCCGGGCGGCGATTGGGCCACTTCAGGACGCGCGTTGCCAGAGCTCTTGGCCGATCTGTTAGCCGAGCCTTATCTGTCAGCGCCGGCTCCCAAAAGCACCGGGCGCGATTTATTCAACCCCGAGTGGTTGCAGGCGCGGCTGGCGCGTTTCACGCACGTAGCCCCGGTGGATGTTCAAGCCACCTTGGCCGCTTTCACCGCGCGTACGATTATCGATGCCATTCAACGCGATGCCCCCGATGCAGAGGCGGTGTATGTGTGCGGCGGTGGCGCGCTGAACACCCACCTCATGCGCTGCTTGCAGCAGGATCTTGGCAAACCGGTGTCGAGTACCGAGGCCTTAGGCATTGCGCCCATGCATGTCGAGGCGACCGCGTTTGCGTGGTTGGCCGCGCGCTTCTGTGATGGCCTACCAGGTAACTTACCAGCCGTCACAGGCGCTAAAGGGCACCGCGTGCTTGGGGCTTTGTATCCAGGCAAGCAGAAGTTTTAGAAGAACCGATGAACTATCAGCGCCGATAAAAAAAGCGCGGACTGTGCCGCGCTTTTCGTTGAGACAAAAACTGATCAGGCCGAGAAAGACGATCCGCAGCCGCAGGTCGTTGTGGCATTCGGGTTCTTGATGACGAACTGCGCGCCTTCAAGGTCATCTTTGTAGTCGATTTCTGCGCCCACCAGATACTGGTAGCTCATCGAATCAATCAGCAGCTTCACGCCATTCTTCACCATAGTGGTGTCGTCTTCATTGACGATTTCATCGAAGGTGAAGCCGTACTGAAAGCCCGAGCAACCCCCGCCCTGCACGAACACGCGCAGTTTCAGATCTGGATTACCTTCTTCTTCGATCAATTGCGCGACCTTGCCAGCAGCGCTGTCGGTGAAATTGATCGGTGCCGGCATTTCGGTGGGTGCGTTCATGTTGGGACTCCTTGCAGCAAAGCTGCGTGATTATAGCGGCTAGCCTTGTGGGCCGCAGGCGCTGACAAACCGCATGTCAAGGCGCGTTGACTTCGGGATTATGCGCCCATCGGCGCTCAATTCAACCCTATACCGTGCAGGGTGATCGGGGTGTTACGGCAAGATCGGCACTTGCGTCAGGCCCATGGTTTCTTCCAGGCCAAACATCAGGTTCATGCACTGCACGCCTTGCCCGGCCGCGCCCTTCACCAAATTGTCTTCCACCACCAAAATCACCAGCAAATCACCGCCGCCGGGGCGATGCAGCGCGATGCGGCACATGTTCGACGCACGCACCGAACGGGTCTCGGGGTGGCTACCCGCGGGCAGCACATCGACAAACGGATCATTGGCGTAATGCTGCTCGTAAAGCGCCTGCACATCGATACCGCGCGCCTCGGGCAGCAAGGTGGCGTATAGCGTGGAATGAATGCCGCGAATCATCGGCACCAGATGCGGCACGAAGGTGAGTCCGATCGGTCGTCCGGCAATCGCCTGCAAGCCTTGTACGGTTTCCGGCAAGTGGCGATGCCCCGGCACGCCATAGGCCTTGAAGTTATCCGAGGCCTCCGCCAGCAGCGTATGCACCTCTGCCTTGCGCCCCGCGCCGGAGACGCCGGACTTGCAATCGGCAATCAGTGCGGACTCGTTCACCAACGGCTTGGCTTGTGACAGCAAGGGCTTGAAACCGAGTTGCATGGAAGTTGGGTAGCAACCGGGTAGGCCGATCACCCGCGCTTTGCGAATGGCATCGCGATTCACCTCGGGCAGGCCATACACTGCCTCAGCCAGAATGTCCGGGCAGCTGTGCGGCATGCCGTACCAGTGCTCGAATACCGCCGCGTCTTGAATACGAAAGTCTGCGGCAAGGTCGATCAGTTTCACGCCTGCGGCGAGTAACTCACGTGCTTGCGACATCGCTACGCCGTGGGGTGTCGCGAAGAACACCACGTCGCACTGATCAAGCTGCGCTTTGTCGGGTGAAGAGAACGCCAGCGAGACATGTCCGCGCAACGACGGAAACATCTCGGCCACGGGCATGCCATCTTCTTTGCGCGAGGTGATGCTGTGCAGTTTGACTTGCGGATGCGCTGCAAGCAGTCTCAGCAGCTCAACGCCTGTGTAGCCGGTGCCGCCGACGATACCAACCTTGATCATTCCTGACTCCCGATCACCGAATAAGGAAAAAATGTCTTGTGTCGTGAGCAATGGCATTCACGCCGCAAGACACCTGCCGCCAAACAAAAAAGCCGCCGGGTAAACACCCGACGGCTCCGAATAACAACCGCAAACGCCGGATTAACGCTTGGAGAACTGTTTGGCGCGACGTGCTTTGCGCAGGCCGACCTTCTTACGTTCAACTTCACGTGCGTCACGAGTGACGAAGCCGGCTTTCGACAGCTCTGGCTTGAGCGCGACGTCGTAGTCAATCAGTGCGCGGGTGATGCCATGACGGACCGCACCGGCTTGACCCGATTCGCCGCCACCATGCACATTCACCATGATGTCGAAACGATTCACGTTGTTGGTCAGTTCGAGTGGCTGACGGATCACCATCAGGCCAGTCTCACGAGAAAAATATTCCGCTGCATCCTTGCCATTGACGACGATCTTGCCGCTGCCAACTTTAATGAATACACGCGCAACGGCGCTCTTGCGGCGGCCGGTTCCGTAGTTGTAGTTACCGATCATGTCTGTTCCTTACAGTTCGAGTGGCTTGGGTTGCTGAGCGCTGTGCGGATGCGCATCATCGGCATACACCTTCAGCTTCTTGGCCATCGCGTAACCCAACGGACCTTTCGGCAGCATGCCTTTCACAGCCTTCTCGAGCGCGCGGCCCGGATGCTTGGCTTGCATATCGCGGAAATTGGTCTCGTAGATGCCACCCGGGTAACCGGTGTGACGGTAATATTTTTTGTCGAGCGCTTTAGCGCCGGTAACGCGCAGCTTGGCGGCGTTCACCACGATGATGTAATCACCGGTATCGACATGGGGGGTAAATTCTGGCTTGTGCTTGCCGCGTAGACGGTGTGCCACTTCGCTGGCGACACGACCGAGGACTTTGTCCGTGGCGTCGATCACAAACCAATCGCGCTGGACTTCGTGTCCTTTAGCGGAAAAGGTTTTCATGATGCATCCTTGATGA
>Ga0194124_10000801_pt1 | contig 44488 bp, 45 predicted proteins | sample TA2KigCas0mmetaG_FD_148605 | JGI IMG/M metagenome (GOLD analysis project Ga0194124, IMG submission 148605) | Freshwater microbial communities from Lake Tanganyika, Tanzania - TA2015031 Kigoma Deep Cast 0m | ecosystem: Environmental > Aquatic > Freshwater > Lake | place: Tanzania: Lake...
CCGGCACCGGCACTGGCACCGGCACTGGCACCGGCACTGGCACCCCTCCTTGATATAATTTAAAATAATAGATTGATATATTATCTCTCCTCGTTTAAACAGCGGGGAGAGTTTTTTATGTGCGCTTGACTTGTAGCGTCGTAGCTGCTAGTCTCGTAGAGATGTCGGATCAGAAAAAAGAAGAAATCCTAATTGATGTTCTTGGCGCTCCCCATCGTTCTGGTGGGGAGTTGCTTTTTTATTGTCCAAAATGTAAACATCATAAACCAAAACTTTCCTGTAATGTCCGTAAAAATGTTTTTAAATGTTGGGTATGCAATTTCACAGGAACAACTCTAACAAGGCTGGTAAAGCGTTATGGTTCGTATAAACACAAACAAGAATGGGGTCAGTTTGACGACAAAATTGATTTGTCTTCCACTAATTTTTCAGATACTTTATTTGGATGGGAAGAAGAAAATGAAACAACAATTAATCTCCCTAAAGAATTTATTACCTTAACTGGAAAACATAATTCATTAAGCAATATTTTTCTTCGCTACCTTTATGAAAGAGGAATAAGCAAAGAAGATATTCTTAAATGGAAAATAGGTTATTGCCCAGATGGAGAATATGCTGGACGAGTTATTGTTCCCAGTTTTAATCTTGAAGGAAAAATAAATTATTTTGTTGGTCGCTCTTATCGTGATGATTGGATGAAATATAAAAATCCATCTCTCCACAAAAACTCAATTATTTTTAATGAACTTTATGTTGATTGGGATAACGATTTGACCTTGACAGAAGGCGCGTTTGATGCTATTGTAGCTGGTAATGCTATACCCCTTCTCGGTTCAACTTTACCCGAAACCAGCCGCTTATTTCAGGAAGTTGCGAAACACGACACGCCGATTTATGTTGCGCTTGATCCGGATGCGGAGAAAAAAGCGAAATACTTGATCCGCGATATGCTCCAATATGGTATTGAACTTTATAAGATTGATGTTCGTGGATTTCAAGATGTTGGTAGTATGACGAAAGCAGAATTTGCGGAACGTAAAGCAGAAGCATTGCCAATGACAGCAGATAGTCTTTTCAAATACCAATTACAAGGAATAGTATGAAAGTATATGTGGTAATAGAAGTTTGGTACAGCAACACAGATTTGGTTGCTTGTTTCCGAAGAAAAGAAGAAGCAGAAAAATTTATAAAAAATCAAACAAATTCACGAAATTATTCTATTGTAGAAATGGATTTAAAATGAAAATCGTACAGATTAGTGATACACATATAAGAAATCTAAAATATCACGAAGAATATCGTGAAGTATTCAATAAAATCTTTTCTCTTCTCCGCGAAGAAAAGCCTGACTATATCGTCCACACGGGCGATATCGCCCATACAAAAAATCAAATCTCACCAGAATTCGTTGAAATGTGTTCTTGGTTTCTCAAAGAACTTGCTGATATCGCACCAACATATATTATTCTTGGTAATCACGACACAAATCTAAAAAACGATACTCGCCAAGACAGCATCTCACCTATCGTTTCTGCTCTCAATCATCAAAACTTAACTCTTTGGAAATATTCCGGTGAAAGATTGATTGGCGATAAACTTGCTTTTAACGTAATGTCGCTTATTGATGAAGATAAATGGGTAAAACCATCAGATCCAAATCGTATCAATATCGCTCTTTATCACGGTGCTATTGCCGGTGTATCAACTGATATTGGCTATACATTAGAACATTCAGATCACGAACTTTCTATTTTTGAAGGTCATGATTATGCTTTTCTTGGCGACATTCACAAGACAAATCAAATTGTTGATACAGAGGGTCGTGTTCGTTATCCTGGCTCAACTATTCAGCAGAACCATGGCGAAACAGATGATAAAGGTTTTTTAATTTGGGAAATTGAAGATAAAAATAAATTTGATGTTCGTCATATTGTTATTCCTCATCCTCGTCCATTTATCACAATCAAACTTGATGAAAGTGGTAAGTTTGACGAAAGCGTTTATATCAAACCAGATTCGCGTATACGCGTTGTTTGCGAACACAACGTGTCTGTAAGCGACATTCGCAAAACAATTGATGTAATCAAGGTTAAATACGTTCCAGAGAGCGTCGCCTTCTTGAATAAGGCAACAGAGCGTATTGATATCAGCGATACAATCAAAAAGATTGATACAGATGATTTACGTAATCTACAAACACAAGAAAAACTGCTTCGTGAATATCTAAAAGATTACAGTCCAAAAGAAGAAGTTTTACAGAAAGTATTTGAGATAAATAAAAAATATAATTCAATTGCCGAAGAAAATGAAGAAGTTTCTCGTAATGTTCGTTGGTCTTTGAAATCCCTAAAATGGGACAACCTTTTCAATTATGGAGAAGGAAATAAAATAGACTTTGATAAACTTGAAGGTGTTGTCGGTATATTCGGCAAAAACTTTTCAGGTAAATCAAGTATTATTGATAGTTTACTTTGGGGAGTTCAAAACTCAACAAGTAAAAATGTTCGTAAAAATGTAAACATTATCAACCAAAATCAGCAGAATGCGAAAGCAGAAGTTGAAATAGTTGTTGATGATAAACTTTATATCGTTGAACGAACTGCAGAAAAATATCTAAAAAAACTTGCTGGCGAAGAAACACTTGAAGCTAAAACAGATGTTTCATTTAGCGTTTGCGATATTGAAGAAACCGAAGATTGTACGAAATACGAAAAAGGAAATCTCAACGGCCTTGATCGTAATGAAACCGACAAGAATATTCGTAAAATATTTGGAACCTTAGAAGATTTTCTTTTCACTTCTATGGCCTCACAAATGGGTTCTCTTGACTTTATCAACGAGGGTTCAACTCGTCGCAAAGAAATTCTTGGTAAGTTTCTTGATCTTGAGTTATTTGCAAAGAAATACAAACTATCAAATAATGACGCTACAGAACTTAAGGCTGCTTTGAAGCGTCTTGAAAGCAAAGATTATGATAAAGAAATTGCACAAACGCTTATTCGCGGTTCTGAAAGTAAAAAACTGGCTGAAATACAAACAGCAGAATGTGAAGAGATAAAAGAAGATATTAAAAAGCTAACTGATGGTATTAATGCTATTAATATTGAAATTGCATCATTTCCAAAAATTGATGTAGTTGATGTTGATAACGCCAAAGCCTCACTTGCTTCAATAGATAATGATATTAAAGAGTGGCAAAAAACTATTGCTAAAAATACAAAGTTTGTTGAAGAAAAACAAGCAGCATTAGATAGTGCTTCAAAACTTATCACCGATATTAAAATTGACGACTTAAATAAGAAAAAGCAAACAATATCAGATAAAAATAAAGAACTTGACAAAGTATTGCGTGAAATAAATGATCTTGAAAAAGATATTTCTCGTGATCAAAAAGCTATTAAAATTCTTGATGAAGTTCCATGTGGTGATAGTTTCCCTACATGCAAGTTCTTGACTGATGCTTTTGCCAAGAAAACTGATTTAGAAAAGAAAAATGAACTTGTTGATATCTCCAGCAAGAAAAAACAGCGTGTTCAAGAAGAAATTGATGCTCTAAAACCAGAAGAGTTAGAAAAATCTATCGCAACCAGAAATGTTATACTGGAAAAGATCCGAAATATGGAAGGTATTATTTCTGGTAAAAAACTTGATAGTGAAAAACTAAATGGTAAAATTATTGTATCAATAGGTCTTGCTGAAAAACTTGAAAACAAAATTCAAAATTATTATAAAAACGAAGAAACAGCTATAAAACTAAAAGAACTAAACGATAATAAAAATGTTTTGTTAACAGATAAAACAAAGCTTGCAAAGAAACTTGCAGAATGTGAAGCAAGTATTCTAAAACTACATCGTGAATATGGTTCATTAGAACAAAAATATACAGATCTAGAAGCTTCAAAAGCAGAAATGCTAAAACTGCGTGATGAATATGCTGCTATTGCCATGTTTGAAAAAGCCATGCATAGTAATGGTATTAGTTATGATATTATTCGTAAGAAACTACCAGTAATTAATGAAGAAATAGCAAAGATACTTTCAAACATTGTTAGTTTTGAAATTTTCTTTGAGGATGATGGTAAGAAACTTGATATTCTTATCAAGCACCCAAAATACGATGCTCGTCCACTTGAACTTTGTTCGGGCGCAGAAAAGAGTTTGGCCGCTATGGCAATTCGTTTAGCATTAACTAAATTGACAACTCTTCCAGTTTCCTCTCTATTTATACTTGACGAGCCAGCAACTGCACTTGATGAAGAGAATATGGAAGGTTTTATGCGTATAATTGATATGTTGAAGAGTCAATTTAAAACAATTATATTGATTTCACATCTTCCAGAACTCAAAGATGTTGCTGATCTACAAATAACTATTGATAATATTGATGGTTATGCACATGTGGAGGCATGAATGAGTATGGCAAAATATAAACAACAAGTTTTGGATAAATTAGTTGGAAAAATGGTCAGCAGAAAGCTGCTTGTATGGCTTGTAGCTACTGCTGGTGTTCCATTTGGTTTTATAACTGGCGAAGATTGGGTACAAATAAGCATGGTTTATATAGGCACTCAAGCTGTTGCTAACTTTGCAATAGATTATGCAAGAGCAAAATCAGGACAACCAGCCAAAAATAATCCAGAAAGTTTACTCTAAAATAATCCGCCTTGCATTTAATGTGCTGGCGGTTATTTTGTTTATAACTGTTGTATTGGAGATATTTTCAGGGAGAGATGAATGAAATTTTTAAATTCAGTTTTTGAAACAATTAAAAAATATTGGTATTTACTTGTTATTCTGGCATTAACCGTTATGGTTATAGGTGTAAGTTTTGTAGAAAATTCTAAATTAGCTTCACTAGTAAGAGTATTAAAAGATACTGCTGAAAATTATAGAAAAAGAGTTGATACAATAGATAATTTATCGGAAAAGAAAACAAAAAAAGATAAAAAAGTTGCTAAAAATTATGAAGAAAAAGTTCAACAAATAAAAGAAAAACGCGATTCAGAACTTGCAAAAGTAAATACAACAAAAATAAAAGTTGTTGAAGAATTAAAAGATAAAACAGCAGAAGAATTAGCTGCAAAAATGAAAGAAGAGTTTAAATTGTGAAAATAATATTATTTTTATTTACTTTAATGTTTGCAAATACCGCACTTGCTCAAGTTGCTCTTGAAAAAGATCAACCAGCACCAGAATCTGGTGTGTTTTTAACAAAACTTGAAGCTGCTAAAGTATTAGCCGATAAACAAGTAGCCGCAGAAATTTGTAAGATCAATCAAGAAGCTGCTGTATCATTAGAAAAAAATAAATGCGAATATGAAAAGAATTTATTAAAAAATGAACTTTCTTATGAAAAAAGTAAGTATGATGAAATAAGTAAACTAAGAGATGTTCAAGAAGACCGATTATACGAAACAGTTTCTGATAGTGGTAGTAATCTTTACTGGTTTGCTGGTGGAGTCGTGGCTGGAGCCGCAACAGCCGCAGCTGTTTCCATAAGTATAGTTTTGGTAATAAATCAGGTAAATCAATGACAGATTGGGATAAAATAGCAGCAGTAGAAAGAGCCGTAAAAGAAAAATACGGTGAAAATGCTATTCATAATCCAAAAGCAAATTGGAACAAAGAAAAAGAAGCGGATTATATCCAACAAGTAAAAGAACAAGCAAAAATAATCTCAGAAAAATCTCAAATTCAAGAAACAATTGAGGAAAACGGGTTTTTAATAAAGAAAAAACTAATTACTACGAAAACCAGCAGGGTTTGTCCTGTGAAAGATTGTAAGCGTTATTCTTTTAGTTTAAAAGATGATGTTTATATGAACAAATACGATTGTTGTTATGAGTGCTATATAAAGTATGTTGAAGGTCGTGAAGAACTTTGGCAAGAAAGAAAGAAGGTGATGTTAAATGGTAGTATCTAAATTAGAAGAAGTATTAAAAGTATTAGAAGGCTGTAAAGCCGACGCTGTAAAAGTCGACAAGGGAAACCGTTCAGCCGCTACACGTTTACGCAAAGATGCCGCTGCGGTTGCGAAACTGTTGAAGGAACTTCGCGTTGCTGCTCTTGATACTGTTAAAGAAGCAAAAAAAGAAGAGTGATTATAAACCACAAGGAGACGGTATTAAATGGCTGAATTAATGGATGTAATAAAGGGAATTTCCCAAGTAATGGCTCAAACCTATGATGGTGCGCGCGATGAAAAAGGCGAACCAATAAAAGCAGGTTTGCGTCGTGAAGACGTTCCAGCACTTACAAGCTGTGATTGCCGTCTCCTTGATGGTTTTCGTGCGCGCGTAACGCATCATGCCAGTAAAGTTGGTTCATTTCCTTGTTTGATTGTTAGTTATCACTCAGAATTAAAGCTTGAAGAAGCACATAGTCCAAAACTTGGTGAAGATGTTGAAGCACATATCGCAGAAGCTCTTAAATATCTTAAAAAAGAATTTAAAAAAGTTGCTGGTAAAGAATTAAATGTTGAAAAATATGGCGATGTAAAAATGCTTGTTGAAGAAACATCAAGAATAAGAGTTTTCGTTACGGCACAATGTCATTATAAAATTAAAAATGTTGATATGCCAAAATTAGAAGATCCAAAAGATGTTGAGCGCAGTCAACAATTACAAAAATGGCTTAAATTAGGTGGATTTAAGAAATGAAAATTTCAAAAACAAGATTATTAGAAATAATTCGTGAAGAAGTTGAACTTCACGAAAAAAATACTTTTGAACTTGATGAAAGTGAATTAGAAGAATTAACAGATAAAGAAGGCAACAAAATTTTAAGAAGAGCAATAAAGAATACCGAGGGTGGAAGTCCAGAAGAACAAGAATTAGAAGAATCTGGCGTAGAAGAAGATGCTCTTTATTCTCATGAAAAAGTAGAAGATCCAGAAACTGGTAAAATGGTTCATCCAGAAATAGAGCCACCGAAAAAACGCGGAAAGATAATATCAGTTAATTTAAGATGATATATGAGTTATGCTCTTACAAAAGATCAAGTCAAGGAAGAAATAAAAAAGTGTGGTCGTGATCCGACATACTTTATTAATAACTTTTGTAAAATCGCACATCCAGAAAAAGGTTTAATTCCTTTCAGTCTTTATGGTTATCAAAGTCAAACCATAAAAGATTTTGAAGATTTCCGTTTTAATATAGTTTTAAAAGCCCGCCAGTTAGGTTTATCGACCGCTGTTGCGGGTTATATTGCTTGGACGCTACTTTTTCGTCGACAAAAAAGCGTTCTTGTTGTCGCAACTAAATTAGATGTTGCCGCAAATCTTGTTAAAAAAGTTAAAAAGATGATAAAGAACGTTCCAGATTGGATGCGTATTGCCGATATATCAATTGATAATAGAAATAGTTTTGAATTAAATAATGGTTCATGGATCAAAGCTTCATCAACAAGCGAAAGTGCCGGTCGTTCTGAAGCCTTAAGCTTGCTTGTTATTGACGAAGCAGCTTTCGTTGAAGGCATGGAAGATCTATGGAAAAGTATATTCCCAACACTATCTACCGGTGGTCGTTGTATTGCTATTTCAACCCCAAATGGTGTTGGTAATTGGTTTCATGAAACATATACGAATGCTGAAAGCGCAATGAACGACTTTCATGCGATCAAATTAAATTGGGACGCACATCCGGATCGTGATCGTGATTGGTTCGAAGCTGCTACTCGCAATATGAATAGGCGAGATATAGCACAAGAATATGAGTGTAGTTTTAACGCATCCGGCGAAGGTGTAATTAATTCGCAAGATTTACAAGAAATAAGAGAAGGCGTAATAGAGCCAAAATATCGAACCGGTTTTGATCGTAATTATTGGATATGGGAAGAAGCAAAACCAGAATTTAGTTATTTAATGGTCGCTGATGTTGCTCGCGGCGATGGAAAAGACTATTCTGCTTTTCATATAATAAAATTACAAACTATGGAACAAGTTGCCGAATATCAAGGCAAAGTAGCGCCAGATATTTATGCTGATATGTTATTACAAACCGGCAAAGAATATAATAATGCTTTGCTGGTTGTAGAAAACAACAATATTGGTTATAATGTTCTTGATAAATTAATAGAAAGAAAATATCCAAATCTTTATTTTTCTATTAAATCAACACACGAATTCGTAGAGCAATTACAAGCTGAAAGTATGACGAATAGTGTTCCAGGGTTTACAACAACATTAAAAACTCGTCCACTTATCGTATCTAAATTAGAAGAATTTATTAGAAATAAAGTAATTAAAATATATTCCAATCGTTTAGCAGAAGAATTGTCGACATTTATTTGGAATAATGGAAGACCAGAAGCAATGAAGAATAGAAATGACGATTTAACTATGTCTATGGCTATTGCTTGTTGGGTTAGAGATACAGCATTAACAAGTTCTCAGCGAGATGCCGAGTATACAAAAGCTATGTTTAGTGCTATAACTATGGCGAATACACGAGTTCAAACAAAAATTCCAGGTCAAGTTGGGTATAATAAAAGTTATTCAATTGACGAAAAAAGAGTTAATGTAAAAGAGCTAAGAGAATTCTACAAAATGTATGAGTGGCTTTACAAGGGATAAATAAATGGCTGACACAAATAAACCAATTAATAAAAACGATTACAGAAACATGATGCCTTCAAAACAAGGAGCGATCAACCAAGAAAGAAGTCCCTATAACAAAGATAATAACTTATTCAAGAGACTTACAAAGTTATTCTCTGGTCCGATAATCAATCGTAGACAACAAAATTATAAAAGTGAGCGCCGCCGCAGATTAGATCGATACAAATTTCAATCAGCACAAGGACAACAATTTAAAAAGTCCTCTTATAATCCATTCTCATACGTTCATTCTCAAAGCATGGCTAATCAAAACCGTGCTGAAAGATATGTTGACTTCGAACAAATGGAATATACACCAGAAATTGCGTCAGCACTTGACATATATGCTGACGAAATGACAACAAGTAATTCATTAGAAAAAGTTTTAACAATCGATTGTCCGAATGAAGAAATAAAGAATGTCTTAAACGGTCTTTATTATGATATTTTAAATATTGAATTTAATCTTTTCGGATGGTCCCGAACAATGTGTAAGTTCGGTGATTTCTTTCTTTATCTAGATATTGATGATAAAGATGGAATTAAAAATGCTATTGGTCTTCCTCCATATGAAGTTGAGCGTATTGAAGGTGAAGATGAAAAAAATCCAAATTACGTTCAATTCCAATGGAATAGTGGTGGAATGACTTTTGAAAATTGGCAAATCGGTCATTTCCGTATTCTTGGAAATGATAAGTATGCCCCATATGGAACTTCTGTTCTTGAACCAGCCCGCCGTATTTGGCGCCAATTAACCCTATTAGAAGATGCCATGATGGCTTATCGTATTGTTCGTTCTGCTGAACGTCGTGTTTTTTATATCGATGTTGGAAATGTTGCTCCAAACGATATAGAGCAGTTCATGCAGAAAGCAATGACATCATTAAAACGCAACCAAGTTGTTGACGAAAAAACTGGTCGTGTTGATTTAAGATACAATCCTCTTTCGATTGAAGAAGATTATTTCATTCCAGTTCGCGGTCAGCAATCAACAAAAATTGAAAGCCTTGCTGGCGGTCAATATACCGGCGATATTGATGATGTAAAATATCTACGAGATAAACTATTTTCTGCTATCAAAATTCCACAAAGTTATCTTGCTCGCGGTGAAGGTGGAGAAGAAGACAAAGCAACTCTGGCACAAAAAGATATTCGTTTTGCTAGAACAATTCAGCGTCTACAAAGATCTGTTGTTAGTGAATTAGAAAAGATCGGTATCATTCATCTTTATGTTCTTGGATATAGAAACGAAGATTTAATTAAATTTAAATTAAGATTAAATAATCCAAGTAAAATCGCTGAATTACAAGAATTAGAAACTTGGAAAACCAAATTTGATGTTGCCACTGCGGCAACAGAGGGATATTTCAGTAAGCGTTGGGTAGCAAAGGGGATCTTTGGTATGACTGACGAACAATTCTTGAGAAATCAACGCGAAATGTTCTATGACTTTAAGTTTAAAGCTGCTGTAGAGAAATCTGGTGCTGAAGAAGCCGCCGCTGCTGCCGGTGGTATAGCAGGCGGTATATCTGGCGCTGGAGAAGGTGGTGTCCCAGGTGGAGGAGCAATTGGAGGCCCACCATCACCAGGTGGTGGTACCGGCATTGATCTTGGAGCTATAACAGCAGGTCAAGAACCTCCCGGTGGAGCATCACCTACAGCTGGAGCGGGATCATCACCTACACCAACTCCTACTCCCGGTGGCGAAGCTGGCAAAGAAAAAGCAAGTCCATTATTAGCGGCGCCGGGTAAACGAGACGATAGATTAACTTCAACACCGGCATCAAGAGGAAAGATGTATCTTCCAGTTAAATTCCGTGGTGGCGATAGACGACCAGATGGCGCTAGAACAAGAAACTATCAATCTAAATTTAATAAAGAAATGGGCGGCGGCTCGATGAGAAATGTTTGGGGAGCAGGAGCCCAAGAATTATTTAGTCTTGGTAATGGTATTTATGAAAATTATGAAAATAGTTATAATGAAGAAATACTTACAGAAGGAACAGAAATTAAACCGGTTGACAATATAGAACAGCAAATTATGTCTAATAGCAACAGTTTAAAGCAGTTGATAAAATCTTTAGAAAACAAGAAACTCAACAAGGAAGAAAAAAATGAAGAGTAAACACAATAAAAAAAGAAACACGGCCTTCTTATACGAAGTGATCGTTCGTGAAATAACGAATTGTGTTTTGGAAAAAAAAGAACAAGAAAAAAAATTCCTAATTCATGTTTGTAAGAGTTTTTTTGGAAAAGAATCGATTCTTAAAAAAGAATTAGATTTATATCACGCTTTAAATGAAAGCTACAATTTAGAAACATCGGTAGCAGATAAGCTATTAAGAGAAGCAAAATATCAATATGATATGCTGAATAAACAAAGTATCTTTAATCAACAAACAAAATTAATAAATGTTTTAAACAAGTTTTCAAATGGAAAAATATTTTCTATATTTGTTCCAAAATATAAAAATTTAGCAACTCTTTCGCAAATATTCAACAACACAATTCCAATAAAAGAAAAAGTATTGCTTGAAAATTCTCTTGTTTCTAAAATGACTTCATCTCCAGAAGATATTGAAAGAGAAAAACTACAAACACTTGATACTTTAACATATAAAGTATTCGTTAAAAAATTTAACGAACAATACAAAGAAGAACTTCTATCAGAACAAAAAGATCTTATAACAAAATATGTTATGAGTTTTGCTGATGGTGGAGTTGAATTTAAATTATATTTAAATGAAGAAATAGAAAGATTAAAACAAACACTTAAAGGTTGTTTAGAAACAAAACAAATCTCTGAAAATAACTTCTTAAAAGAAAAAACTGTTCTTGTTCTACAAAAAGTAGAAAAATACAAAGAAAAATCAATCGATTCTGTTATGATAAAAGAAGTATTGAAAATACAAAGTTTGGTAAAAGAAATTAATTCTGAGGAACAAAATAATAATGGCTGATATTAATGTTAAAATAACAGATCAAGATCCTCAACCAGATCAAGCACTCGACGATCAACAGCCAGAAAAAGAAGAACCAAAAAAACCAAAAGAAATTTTTAAGGTTAAATTAAAGGTTCGCAGAACTCTTGATGCTAATTTAATTGTATCAGATCATCCAGATATCGATATTGTAATCATGCCGGAAAAGATGAAAATTATTGCTTTTTCTCGTGAAAACTTTGATGATAATATATATCAAGCACAAGATAGGTTGATGAAATATCTTTTTAAAAAAGGGGTTATATCATTAGAAACTATTTGTGGTAGCAATGTTTATGGTTCTTTGGAGGCTAAATTATTAAAGCCAGCTCAAGAAATACCAATCGATAATTTGATGTTAATGTTGATATCAAAATGGATTGATAGTGAGAAACCATCATTCGTTTATCAGAAAGCTGTTTCTGATGTTTATACAGATAGAATGACAGATCCCGAAGACAAAGATTCAACAGAACTTGGCGAAGTTCCTGCGGCAAAAGAAAAAGGTTCAGTTCCAATTCATCAAGTTCGTCGTTATGCTTATGGTTTGTGATGGATAAAATATTTGTATTCATTTTAAGTTGTGCTGGTTTAACACAAATACTTTGTTATGCCAGCATACTTGATTTTATTAGACCAAAAACTGGAATATTTGGTGAATTATTCCGCTGTAGTATGTGTTTGGGTTTCCATGTTGGTTATTTGATGTTTATGCTTTTTTGGTGTGCTGGCATACATCTATTCCCAAATTTTTATATTGGAACATTCGTGTATGCACTTATTTCTTCATTTTGTAGTTATATTTTAGATAAAAGCTGCAGTGATGAAGGAATTGTTATAAATTTAAAGAACAAACACTAATTAGAGAATATTTATAGAGTACAGAGTACGAGGTACATATGAATTTGGTAGATCAAAATGTTCGTAAGTGGTTTCTTCCACAAACTAATTCAAGACGCTGCTGCAAAGGTAGCTGTATCGTGCGGGTTGCGCCCGCACTATTATATCTGTTGAGGAAAATTAGATGAAAATTACAAAACAAAAATTACAACAAATAATTCAAGAAGAATTACAAGAAATGCAGCAAGAGGGCGAACTTGATGAAGCTTTTCTTGATCGCATATTTGGAAGAAGCAGTGAATATGGTGGTTTAGTATCCGGACAATCTGGAGATCAAGAAATTAACGATAAAGTTGTTGCCGCACAAAATTCACTAAAAGATCTTGGTAGAATATTAAATAAAAAGAATTTTCAACAATTAGCAGATAAAGCTTTAAATATGTCAACAGAAATTGCCGGATTAGGTTCTTTTGCGAACAAACAAGATACAGTTAAATCTGAACCGATTCCGCAAGATATAAAAAGAATTAGTATGGCAGAATCTGGTTATGAAACATATAAAAATTTAAGAGACGACATTAAAAATGCTCTCGATAAAAATGGAACACCACCAGATTTTAAGAAAATGGTTAATTTATATAATAAATTGGTTCCACAAAAAGATCAAATGGATTTAAATTTACTTAAAAGCAGAGAAGAACAAGAGCAATTAAAATTTAAAGGCAAAAGAGAAGCAAAACCAACCTATAAATATCGAACAGAAATAGCCAAACAAGTATTAAATGTATTAGATCAAGCTTTAATTGATCCAAGAAATTTCCCAGGAACATCAATTCCAAGAAGAAGAAAATCGACAATTGGCGCTCAACCTGGAGTTAGTCCAAGAGAATAATTATGAATCTTACCGAAGAACAATTAAAGCAAATCATAAAGGAGGAATTCAACAATCTCATCAACGAAGAAGAGATTGATGAAAAACTTTTTTCTGCTTTAAAAAACTTTGGTAAGGATTTATTTAAAAAAGCAAAAAGATCTTTTTCTGGAATGCCAGATCCCGGTAAATCCGGTGGTGTTGGAAGTTGGTATACAAGATATAAAGAACCACAAAAAGAACCACAAAAAGAACCAGAAGAAGAACCATCGACAGCACTAACTGTTCCTGGTTCTACATTACTTTCTACTGATGTTGTAGATATATCACCAGAATCTGAACCGGCTAAAGTTGGTAAAGCAACTGCTCGTGTTGAACCTAGATTAAGTTTACCTTCTGGCGAAAAACCTTCAGAAACACAATTTGAGCCTTTTGGTGCTTTACCAGCACCATTAGAAATAAAAAAACAATTATTATTATCAGAACCAAAAAAAATTGGTATAGTAGATAAAGTTGGTGATTTGCTGACTGATACGACAGGTGAAGCTTTTAATTTATTATTTCAAGAAAAAACACGAGCATTTAAGTCCAGTGATTTTTTTAAAAGTTTAGCAGCACAACAACAAAATCAAGCAGATACACATATTAATACAATTTTAAAACATCTAATAAGCACTGAAAGAATTTTAAAAAATCCAACATTTACTGTAGTATCTGAACAAATTGATGAAGAAACAGTTCCTTCAGCGAGACAAATAGAAAGAAATGTTGAATTTTTTGATTCTTATATAATTAAATCATTAATACATTCAATAAAACAAAAATATAATTATATACCTCCCACTATTATTGATTTTATAATAAATTCTTTACATGAAGAGGGAAGACTCGCTATAAGTAAAAGAATGTATAATAGTTTAAAGCACACCCAAGATCCAAGATTGAATGCTTTGAAGGCTCCAACTCATGAATCTAAATCATACAGTAGTTTCTATAATAACTGGAAAAAATATACAGGAGTCAAAATATGAGTCAGTTTTTATTAAGAGAGTATTTTGAACTCTGTGAAGGCGGTGTCTGTCAAGATTTGTTAACAGAAGCCGATAAAGCATTTGTTAAAAGCGGTGGAATGATGCTTACTGGTGTTATGCAGCGAGCAGACGCCAAAAATGGTAATGGTCGTGTATATCCAGAAAACATCCTTCGCCGCGAAGTAGAAAACTATAAGAAACTTGTTGCTGAAAATCGTGCTCTTGGAGAACTCGATCATCCAGACGAGAGTGTAATCAATTTAAAGAACGCTTCACACATCGTTACGGACATTTGGTGGAACGGAAAAGACGTAATGGGTAAAGTTAAAATATTAACAACCCCATCAGGTCAAATACTTAAATCTCTTGTTGAAAGTGGTGTTAAATTAGGTATTTCAAGCCGTGGTCTTGGAAGTGTAAAAGAAAAAGCTGGCCTAACATATGTTGAAGATGATTTCCAGCTTATTTGTTTTGATTTCGTTAGTGAACCTTCAACAGTTGGTGCATTTATGAATCTTTCAGAAAGCAAAAAAACACCAAACATTTTCAATAAATCTGATAGAATAAACCGATTATTAAACGACATAATAGGAACATAAGTATGAAATTAACACGAGAAAAACTTCGTCAAATTATAAAAGAAGAGTTAAGCGAATTGATGGCAGAAGAAAATTTAGAAGAAGAAGTTCTTGAAGAAGATGATGAAACAAGCCATTCTAGAAAGTCCCTACCAAGGGAAGATCTAAGAGATCGACAAACTGCAGATTTAGGTGATTAATGAAAAAAAGTGAATTAAAAGAATTAATTAAGCCAATTGTAAAAGAATGTGTTCAAGAAAGTGTTGAAGAAATACTTCTCGAAAGTGGACTATTATCAGCAGTTATAAAAGAAGTTATAAAAGGTGCTCTTCCTGTATTAACAGAGAGTAGAGCAGCACCAGTTCAACAACAAACAAAACAAAAACCACCTCAAAACAATGAATTGTTGGAACAACTAAAACGAGACAGAGAAGAAATGGCAAGCGAGTTTAAAAAACAAAACTCAGAAGTCAATAAAACCATGTCTATGAAAATTGGTGGTATTGATGTATTTAAGGACACAAAACCAGCGCCAGCAACCGTTCAAGAAAGCGTAGCAAATCCATTGGGTGGAGTATCGCCAAACGATCCCGGTGTTGATATAAGTAAATTGTTTGGTAGAAAGAAATTTAACGTTATTTAGCGTTATAAGAGGCAAAGATGAAAGTAAGTTTAGATGAAGTTGACGGCAACGTTGAGAAGATGATAAAAAAGTTTCTCAAAAAAACAAAAAAGATGAGAATTGTTGAAGATTGTTTTGATCGTAGATATTACGTAAAACCTTCACAAGCAGAACATACAAAGCGTAGAGCAAAAGCAAGAGCATTGGAAAAAGAAAGAGCAGCAACTCCAAAAGAAGAATAAAAAACTACCTATATACAGGTAATAAATTGTCTATAGGTATTTAATGGCTCCAATAATTGTTAAAAACGGACAAATTTCAAGTTCTGCTGGGATAAGTGTTCCCGGCAGTTTGTCTATTTCCGGAAATGTAATTGTTGGAGATAGTTTATCTGGAACAGCAGCAAGTTTTTCAACAATAAACGTAACAACGTTGTCTGCTTCAAGTTTTGTTGGATTACCACCTTCTGCCGGTGGTCTTACTCCACCGGGAGGTTCTGATACAACTATACAATTTAATAGCGGCAGCACTTTTAGTGGATCAGCTAATCTCACTTATAATTATACAACCAATATTTTATCTGGCTCAACTGCAAGATTTACAACTATAACCGGTTCAACATTGGTTTCAAATACTTATCAAGCCAGTATTGGTAGTGTTTCTGCTGTATCATATGGCTTTGGTTCTTCGGGTATTGATACTGGAATCTATCGAGCAGCTATAAATCAATTAGGTATAGCAACAAATGGAGCAGAAGCTGTTAGATTTGTAAATCAAGTTAGTGGCGCTCAAATACAAATGTCTAATTTGGGCGGAACAGCTGCAGCGCCAACCCTAACTTGGAATGGAGATAATAATTGTGGAATATTTAGAGATACAGCGGATCAAATAGGTTTTTCAACAAATGCCGTAGAAAGAATGCGGATAACAAATAGTGGCGTTGGTATTGGAATCTCTTCTCCCGCTCAAACATTAGATATAAGCGGAACATTAAGAATAAGAACTCTTGTTGCTGGAACAAATACTGCTATTGGAAGATCTTCTACCGGAGATATAACAGCAGCAACATCAGATCAAAGATTAAAGAAAAATATAACAACTTTAACTGGTGCTTTAAATTCTGTATCTCAATTAAGAGGTGTTAATTTTAAATGGGATAATACAACCGATCAAGAATTTATTATTTCAGAAGAAGAACAAAATAAAAATCAAATTGGATTAATAGCACAAGAAGTAGAACAAATATATCCAGAACTTGTTTACTTAAATGGAATAAAAGATTATAAAAGTGTAAGATATGCGGAAATTGTTTCAATTCTTATAGAAGCTGTAAAAGAATTAAAACAAGAAAATGAAAATTTAAAAACAAGAATATCGGCACTAGAAAATAAATAAAACCTCTAATGCCTTTTCTTGTCATAGAAAGGCATAGATTTTAATTAAGTTAATTACTAATTATTATCACATATCGTCAGCCCGTGCTGACCAATATGTTTTCTTTATTTATAGGAGATTCTTAAAATGTCAAAACAAAAAGGTTTTGCGGTTATTTCAGGTTCTAGCTCTGTTGTAGCTAAAATCATGGAAAATGGTCAAGTAGCGTTTGGTGTAAACAAACCAGTTAATATGAGTATCAGCGGTACACTTACCGTTGATTTACCAGGTGCTGGTTCTGGTAGTGTAGATGGTCGCGTTTTTCAAGTTAATCAAAATGGCGTAGTTACTGTTGATAAACTTGCTGCTTCAAACGTTGTTGTAAATCCAGCAGTTGCAGGTGAAAGTGATGTTCAAGCTGTATTAAGCACTTTAGCAGCTAATACATCAAATAATTTATCATCAGCTGTTAGTTCATTAGAATCACTAATCAGTACTGAAGTTTCTAATCTTCTAGATGGTGTTGGTAGTAGTTTAGATACTCTAAAAGAATTAGCAGATGCTATCAATAATGATCCAAGCTTCTTTAGTACAATAGCTAGTGATATAGATGCACTTTCAGTTGATTTGTCAGCTGAAATTTCAAGCCGTGTAACTGGTGACGCTTCGCTATCAACTGCTCTTGCAACTGAAGTTTCAGATCGCGCAAGTGCTGACGCTTCACTATCAACCGCTCTTGCAACTGAAGTTTCAGATCGTGCAAGTGCTGACGCTTCATTAAGCACCGGTCTTGCAACTGAAGTTTCAGATCGTGCAAGTGCCGATGCATCATTAAGCACCGGTCTTGCAACTGAAGTTTCAGATCGTGCAAGTGCTGACGCCTCACTATCAACTGCTCTTGCAACTGAAGTTTCAGATCGTGCAAGTGCTGACGCCTCACTATCAACTGCTCTTGCAACTGAAGTTTCAGATCGTGCAAGTGCTGACGCCTCACTATCAACTGCTCTTGCAAATGAAGTCTCAGATCGTGCAAGTGGTGATGCTTCGTTATCAACTGCTCTTGCAAATGAAGTCTCAGATCGTGCAAGTGCTGTTGCTTCGCTATCAACAGCTGCTGAAACTTATACAGATCAAGCAATTGCAGATCTAGTCGATAACGCTCCAGAATTACTTGATACACTCAATGAATTGGCTGCAGCTCTTGGCGATGATCCAAACTTTGCTACAAGTGTATTAAGTACAATTGCTAGCTATAGCACAGCAACATCAACTGCGGTATCAGCTGAAGTTTCAAATCGTGTAAGCGGTGATGCTTCGTTGTCAACTGCTCTTGCAACTGAAGTTTCAGATCGTGCAAGTGGTGATGCATCATTGAGTACCGCTCTTGCAACTGAAGTTTCAGATCGTGCAAGTGCCGATGCATCATTGAGCACTGCTCTTGCAACTGAAGTCTCAGATCGCGCAAGTGCTGACGCTTCACTATCAACCGCTCTTGCAACTGAAGTCTCAGATCGCGCAAGTGCTGACGCTGTATTATCAACTCGTCTTGATAACTTCAGCGTTTCTTCAGTTGTTAATGAAACTTCAGTAAGCAAAGACGGTGATGTATTCACAGTTGGTCTAGCTTCTGATGTAAGTATTGCTAACAGCTTAACTGTTGGTGGCGTTGGTTCATTCAAGGGTGTTGATAACGTTCTTGATGCTGCGGTATCAGCTGATGCTGCTTTGTTAAGTACCATGGCTGCTGCTCCAGCAACTTATAATGGTAGATTCTTCTACTTAAAAGCTGCCAATCATGCAGCTGCACAAGCAGTTGGATTCGACCAAGCTAATAAGTGGTACTTCTGCGAAGGTGATGAATGGTTCCCAAGCCCATTCTTTGGTGAATGATATAATAGTTTTTAATTAAACTATAGACCGGCATCCTTCGGGGTGCCGGTTTTTTTATTGTTTTTATTGTAAATGTCTATTTATTAGGTTAAAACGCAATATTGCTCCATATTTATTGAAGAAGCGAGTAAAAAATGGCTAAAGGTTTAAGTGTAGTAAGTGGAAGCACTCATATACACAAATTATTAAATGATGGAACAGTAAGTTTTAGCGGTTCAGTACAAATAACTGGAACATTAATACCAGAAGGTGATGCGTCAAGAACGATTGGTTCAGAAACAAATCGCTGGGCTGATGTATATTCTCAACAAACAACTGTTGGTGCTATATTTGAAACCGGTTTAACTACTGAATTATTGGGTGAATATCCAACCGGTACAGTTGTTGTGTGGGAAAATGGTAAAGCTGTTCCTTGCGTTCGTGAAGAAGATCACCGTGTTGTTGGTGCTACATTAAAAGGCAAAGATCAGCCAATAATATTGGGTGCTGAATATCTGCTTATTACTGGAAGAATAAAATCTGGTGATTGGGTCGTTACAAGTGAAAAATGCGGTCATGGAAAAGCAGCAAAAATGCGAACTATGTTTGGAACAAAACGCGATTTATTTGGAAAAGTAATAGGTCAAGCACTAGAAGATAGTGATGGAGATAGTAATTTAATTAAATGTTTTATTAAGAAATTATAGTTTCCAGCATATTTGTGGTATGTTGATAAAAATAAAACTATTTAATTGAGTAAAAGTGTATTTTCAGGAGTATTTTTAATGAGTAGTTCAAAGCTATTAGAACAAGCAATAGTCGACGCACAAGCCTTAAGAGATTCAGCCTATAAAAGTGCACAAGCATCTCTTGTTGAAAAATTTGCTCCACAGATCAAAGAAGCAGTTGAAAAATTGTTAGAACAAGATAAACCGGGTGAAGATCCATCACAAACTGGCGCTCTTGCTGGACCAACTGATTTTGGTGGCGCTCCCGATGATCCAACTGATAAAGCTTTTGTTGCCGGTGCAGCAAAAGATATTCCATTAGCAGCAACTGATGGTGAAAAACTTTGTCCTTGTCCCGATGATGATGAAGTAATTGATGTAGAAATAGATTTACAAAAACTAACCGATGATTTAATGATCGGCAAAGAAGCAGAAGAAGAGGAAGATACTTCTGAAATGATGCCAACACCAGCTGGCTTACAGAATCAACCATCTCCCGGTGCTTCACTTCAAGAAAGTATAGAAATCGATGAAATACTTTTAGAAGAAGAATCTGATGAAGATGAAGAATCAGACGAAGACGACGAAGACGAAGAAGAATCAGATGACGAAGAAGAATCAGATGACGAAGAAGAATCAGATGACGAAGAAGAATCAGATGACGAAGATGAAGATGAAGAATCAAAATTAGACGAAGCAAAAAAGAAAAAGAAAAAACTATCAGCTAAACAAAAGAAATTAGCTGCCATGACTGAACCACGAGACAAAATAACTTATGGCGATGTTGTTGCTGCTCGTATCGCTGGTGGTAAAAAGAAAAAAACAAAAAAACAAGTAAATGAATCAACAGTTAAGGAATTGATGAGCACATCAACCAAACTGCTACAAGAACACCAGAATACAATTAAACTGGTTGAAAAGAAAGATTCACAAATTCAAAAACTTTTGGAAGAAAATAAAAGATTCTCTTCCACAATAGAAGAAATGTCAGAAGCATTTAAAAAACTTGAAGAAGTTAACGCTTTAAATGCCAAACTTTTCTATCAAAATCAGATCTTGAAAAGCGCCTCCTTGAATGAGCGACAAAAAACACATATTGTCGAAGCTATTTCAAAGGCTGATTCTGTAGGTGAAGCAAAAACAGTATATGAAACACTAATCAATTCAGTGGGTGGCACAGCTGAAAAAGAACGTTCACCAAAATCATTGAATGAAGCGATTAGTAAAAAGAGTTCATTCCGTCTGCCTCACAAACAAACAGAACAACTACACGATCCAAATAAAGATCGTTGGTTAAAATTAGCCGGTATTAAATAATACCAAATATATTCACAGGAGTTATCAAAATGTCAGTTATTCAGAAATTAACAGAAGGTATCGTTAAGCGCGACCTTGAAAAAGAAGGCGGCGCTTTATTAAATAAATGGTCAGATACAGGTCTATTAGAAGGTATGGGCGATGATCGCACTAAAGCAACCATGGCTCGTCTCTTAGAAAATCAAGCACAAGAACTATTACGTGAAGCGAACACAATGTCAGGAGGTGAAGTAGAAGGTTTCGCTGCGGTTGCATTCCCAATCGTCCGCCGTGTTTTCGGTAGCTTAATTGCTAACGAACTCGTCAGCGTACAGCCAATGAGTTTACCAAGCGGCCTTATCTTCTTCCTTGACTTTAAATTTGATCGTACTCGTTCAGGTGCTGTAAGTGGTAGTTCACTATTCGGTGGTGGCGTTGTAGGTTCAGAAATCACTGGCGGTGTAAACCTCGGTGGTCTAAATGCTGAAAATTCACTACGCGCATTAAACCAAGGTTATTCATTACCAACCGGTTCAGGCGATGCTGTACTAACTCTAGTTGATAGTGGTACATTCGGCGCTGGTGGTCAGCTTGATAAACTTTGTAAGTTTGATGCTGATTTTGTCAGCGGTTCTACAAATGTAGCAGTATTCGTTGTTCCAACCAGTGTTCTAACTCGTCTTGATAGAAGTAGTCTTATTGCTATAAGTGGTACTCTACCAAGCGGTTCACTTGTTCGTCGTTTAACAGCAAAAACAGACTCAACCGGTCTTGTTGATGTTGGTGGCGATACTTATACACACGTTCGTCTAGTTGTTGCTAGTACAACTGTTTCGCCAACAGATCTAGATGACAACGCTGGTTCACGCACCCTATTCTGGCCTATTGCTGATGAAATCAGTAATGTTGCTGATACTCAAGGTGCTATATTTGCTCAACTCGTAACCTTCGAAGGTGAAGCAAATATGCCAGAAATTGATATCAAGGTCGACAGTGTTGCCGTAACTGCCAAGAGCCGCAAGCTTAAAGCAAAATGGACACCAGAACTCGGTCAAGATCTCAACGCTTACCACAATCTCGATGCAGAAGTTGAATTAACTTCAATTCTCTCAGAACAGATTGGTCTTGAAATCGATCAAGAAATGCTTGGTGAACTTGTTCGTGGTGCAACCGCTGCAACACTATACTGGTCACGTCGTCCAGGTAAATTCTTAAATCGTACAACCGGTGCTCCAATTGCCGGCGATATGGGTCTAAACCCAGGTGGCGCCGACTTCACCGGTAATGTTAGTATGTGGTACGAAACACTCGTTGAAACAATCAACGATGTAAGTGCCGCTATCCACCGTAAGACACTTCGTGGTGGTGCAAACTTCGTTGTTTGCGGTCCAGAAGTTGCTAACGTACTTGAATTCACCACTGGATTCCGTGCAAACGTTGTCCATGATGATGCCAAGGGTACAGTTGGTGCTGTTAAAGCTGGCTCACTCAGCAAGAAATGGGATGTATTCGTTGATCCATACTTCCCACGTAATCTTGTTCTCGTAGGTCGTAAGGGCAATAGTTTCCTTGAAAGTGGATTCGTATATGCTCCATATGTCCCACTACAAGTTACACCAACCATCTTTGGTACTGAAGATTTCGTACCACGTAAGGGTGTTATGACTCGCTACGCCAAGAAGATGGTACGTCCAGACCTATATGGCCTTGTCGTTGTACAAGACCTATTAGGCTGATCGTAACGGTTAGTTAATAAGAAGCCCGCCAGAAATGGCGGGTTTTCTCTTTTAAAAATTTTAAACTATTTATATTGTCTTTTAAATTCAGGAGAATTTATTATGTTTTTTTATAATGAACCAGAACCGATTTCGCACATAACTTCAAGTTTAAGGGTTTTTTTGCAACCTTCATCTGCCGGATCTTTTATAAACCTTTATAATGGCGCAGCTGTATCGAGTTCGTCTGGTGCAGATTCATTTTATTTTGATGGTATAAATGATTATGCCGATTTTACCAGTTCATTAAATACAATAACTCAAAATGCTTTTACTGTATCTATGTGGGTAAAAATGGTTTATAATAATGCTAGTAAAAATCGTGTTATTATGACAAATTATTTAAATAGCTTACCATATTTAACGCACGGTTTTCAATTAAGTGTACAAAATGGTGCGGTATTAGCAAACATAATAAACAATCCTCATAATGGAACGGGTGGGGGTTCCTTTTATATTTCCACATCAACAACAAATGAAGGAAGAGTTGATGATGACAGTTGGCACAATATTGTTGTAACTTCTAATGGTGGTCAAGCAGCACCAGGTGTTGGAAGATTTAATCAAAATATTAAAATATTTTTAAACAAATTACAAAATACCGGCGCCGGCTCAACGATGGGTTCACCATCACTTTGGCTTCTTAACAACACTATGAAAATAGGTTTTTCTTATAATGTTGGTGTCGGTTCGCCTTTTGATGGTCACATTTCAAATATACTATTTTATGATAAAGAATTGTCTCTTGCCGAGATAGAGCAAAATTATGATGCCTTTAAAACTAAATTCGGAAGATAAATAAAATTATTTTATAAACCAACCCGAAATATGGTGGGTTTTCTTTTATATCAATATTAATACTATTTATAAAGTAGCCATATATGGAGGCACTATATAAATGTCTGTTCCTGTATTAACACCTAAAAGTCAAACAAGCGCAATTGTATTGCCTTCAACTGGAACATTTTCTAATGTTGCTTCTAGTTTGCCTCTTGGTATTTATGCGAACAGCACAGATTTTATAAGTGGCGCTGTAGATCAAGTTGCTTATATCTATAAAATGATTGGTGGCGATGTTCTTGATATAGAAATAACAGAAGGTCAAGCTTATGCGGCATATGAAGATGCTGTATTAACTTATTCTTATCTTGTTAATCTTCATCAAGCAAAGAATTCACTTGGTAGCATGCTTGGTTCTCCAACCGGAACATTTAATAGTGATGGTGAAATAAAAAGTGGAAGTGCTCTTTATAATCTTGTTAGTTCTTCTGGTCCACTTAATTTAACATATCCAATGTACGATATAACAGCTGTTCGTGATGCTGCTGATGCATTTTCACATGAAGCTGGCGTTGGTGGAAAAATAGATATATATTCAGCTTCTTTTGAAGCTCAACCAAATCAACAAGATTATGATTTACAAAATATAGTTAGTAGTTCTGCTGCTAATTCTACTTCTGTTTTGTATGGTAAAGTTAATCCAGGTTCAAGAATAACTGTTAGAAAAGTTTATTATAAGTCTCCTCGTGCAATGTGGAGATTTTATGGCTACTATGGCGGTTTAAATGCCGTAGGAAATCTTTCAACATACGGTCAGTATGCTGACGACAGTACTTTTGAAGTTATTCCAGCGTGGCATAATAAACTTCAAGCTATGGCATATGAAGATAATATTTATACTCGTATCTCTCATTATTCTTATGAGATTAAAAATAACAAATTAAGAATTTTTCCTATTCCCGATTCAACCGATATAAGAACATTTTGGTTTGAATTTAGTGTTGGTGCTGGTAATGGAGCAAATGTTGGCATAGGAATATTATCCGGTTCGTCATATACAGAATTAAGTGGAAAAGATGCCAGAATTGGTGGTGTTAATAATATAAACACTCTTCCTTTCTCAAATATTCCTTTTGAAAATATTAATGCAATCGGCAAACATTGGATTCGTCGTTATGCGCTTGCTGTAGCAAAAGGCATGCTTGCTGAAATTCGCAGTAAATTTCAAACAATTCCAATTCCAGGTGAAAGCGTTACGCTAAATGGTGCGGATTTAAGATCACAAAGCAAAGAAGAAAAAGACGCTCTTAAAGAAGAGCTTGTAAAAATACTGGAAGAAACAGATTATAACACTCTTGCTGAAAAACGCACAGCTCTTTCTGATAATGCTAATAAAGTTCTTGCTGCAGTTCCAAATGTTATATTCGTAGGATGATTAAATGGGTAAAAAGAAAGTAGATCAAAAAAAATGGACCCAACCAGAACAGCCACCTTCTCCAATGTTTTTGGGGAAGAAAGAAAGAGATTTAACAAAGCAAATTAATGATGAATTAATTGAGCGAGTTATAGGTCAAACTATTATTTATTTTCCTTTAAATGTAAAAAATAGTGATTTTCATCCTCTTTATGGTGAAGCAATAAATAAAACTTTTTTAAGACCGATAATAATAAAAGCATTAGTAAAAATTGATGAAGAACAAACAACAACAGAAGTGTATGGTCTTGATAAAAGCTCCAAAATAACAATTAATTTTCATAAAAGAAGACTAACTGAAGATCAAGATTTATATATTCGTGAAGGTGATGTTGTTTTTTATGGATTAAATTTTTATGAAATTGTAAAACTAGCAGAACCAAGAAAATTATTCGGCCAAGTTCAACATAAAATGGAAATACAAACAAGTTGTAATCGCGTTAGACAAGGTTTCTTTAATGAGCCGGTAGAATTACTACAAATAAGAGAACAAATAAGAATAAACGAAACTCAAGATCAAAGTGGTTTAGAAGAAATTATCAATAACACGCCAATTGAAGCTGTTTGCGGTGGAAAAATACAAATAATATCAGGCAAAAGAACAAGTTCAAAGCGTTCACAATTTTTAGATTATGCAAATAATCCACAAAACTATAAAGGTTGTATAGTTTATTTGTCAGAAATTGATGAAGATGAAATATATGGTAATTTTGACCAACCAGATAAATTTTTTTTTAATGAAGGTGGAGTTTGGATCGAAAGTCCTCTCTTTACATTACCATGATGGGATTGAAAAATGAGCGATAAAACAGAATACGAAAGAAGAGGTCTTGAAACAAATCAAGTTTCAATAGAACCATCAACAATAGAAACAATCGATTTAGCTGTTTATGAATGGCTTGATAAAACTATGAATATTCACGCAAATACAAATCGTGGTTGGAAAAAAACACCTGTTATCTGGGTTGCCGGTGAAAGAGCACATCAAATAAAAAACGATAGAACATTAAGAGATGTAAATGGAAATTTTATACTTCCAGCAATTACACTACAAAGAGATAATATAACAAAAAGTTTAACAAAAAAAGGAACTTTTTATGCTAATGTGCCGCCAGATGATTTTCGCGGTGGAGTCGTAACCGTAACAAAGCTGATATCTCAAGAAAAATCAAATAATTACGCAAAAAATAACAATTACAGAAAAACAGTTCAATATAATGTAAAAGAAAAAAATAAAAAAGTTGTATATGAAATTACAAAAATTCCATTACCAGTTTATATTGATGTTAAATACACAATAACAGTTAATACAGAATATCAGCAGCAAATAAATGAAATAATTCAACCATTTATGACCTATACAGCCGGTATTAATCACTTTATGATAAGCAAAGAACAGCATAGGTATGAGGCGTTTTTTGAAAAAGATTCATCATTTAAAAATGGTGGAAACATGACAAAGTTAGATCAAGATAATCGTATGTTTACGACAGAATTATCGATAAATGTGTTAGGATATTTATTGGGAGCGGGAGCAAATTCACAAAAGCCAAAGATTATTACTTCAGAAACTATTGTTGAAGTAAAAATACCAAGGGAAAAAGAGTTGTTTGGTGAATCAACAGAAGCAGATAAGAAAAAATATTAAAACATTATATTGTTTCTTTTCAATTTAAATCTTACTATTTACCTAAGAAATACAAGCTGTATAGGAGTATTTTATAATGAGTGGTGCAAATAAGTATCGTTTCGTATCTCCAGGAATTCAAATAAAAGAAATTGATCGTTCACAGATTAACAATGTAAATGACGCTGTAGGGCCAGTTGTAATTGGTCGTGCTCGCCGTGGTCCAGGCATGGTTCCTGTAAAAGTTCGCTCTTATGAAGAATTTGTATCAATATTCGGTGAACCTGTTCGTGGCTCAACCGATGGTGATATTTGGCGCGAAGGAAACTTAACCGGTCCTGCATATGCATCATGGGCCGCAAAAGCTTATTTAGCAAATTCAAGTCCTCTAACATTCGTTCGTTTGATGGGTTCAGAACATCCAGAAGCAAATGCTCAAGGTTATGCTGGCTGGAAAACAGATAAAACTATTTCTGGTTCAGTTGGAGCAAATGCCGGTGGTGCTTATGGTCTTTTCGTTATTCCATCAAGCTCAAATCCGCAAGTTACCGGCACATTAGCAGCGGTATTTTATGTAAATAGTGGTGCTGGTCTTGCTCTTGTTGGTCAAAATCCAGCAGGAACCATGACAACTGGTTCAGCAACTCTTGTTAAATCAATTGGTAATAATTTTGAATTTAGAATGAAAGTTGTTGGAACGGATAATGTAAATGATGCAAACCCAATATTAGATACATCATTTAACTTTGATAAAATTTCAGATAAATATATTCGCAAAGTATTCAATACAAACCCAACATTAGTCAATACTGCTATTACTTCAGTTGATAATGTTGAAAAATATTGGCTTGGTGAAACATTTACAGACTTTTTAACAGATACAGTTGCTGCTGGTAATGCATATGCATTTATTGCTGGCTTAAAGAGTGCAACTGCTGATCTTTCAGACTTCCAATTAGAAGCTCAAGCAGCAAAAACCGGATGGGTATTCTCACAAGATCTTAGTGCTGTAACCGGTTCTTTCAATCCACAAAATATGTCTAAATTATTTAGATTTGTTGCCCTTGGTGGAGAAGGTTCTGGCGATTGGACACAGCGTTCATTAAAAGTCGCTGTAAAAGATATCAAATACTCGCCAACTCCTTTCGAAAAATATGGTTCATTCACAGTTGAAATTCGCAAAACAGATGACAATGATGCTCAACCAGCAGCATTAGAAGTGTTTACAAACTGCAATCTAAATCCAAATTCAGAAAATTATGTTGCCAAGAGAATTGGCGATAAATATCTTGAATGGACAGACGATACTTTGACTGGCGAAAAGAGACACAAAATGTTCGGTAATTACGACAATGTTTCTAAACTTGTTCGTGTTGAAATGAACACACTCGTAGAAGAAGGTGGTATTGATCCAGAATCATTACCATTCGGCTTCCTTGGTCCAGTTAAATACAAAACAGTTACAGTTGAAAGTGGTTCTGCAACAACTGGAACCGATCTACTTAAAGCAGTTGGCGAAATTCCACTTGCACCAAGTGGTACTGCAAACTCAATTAATGTTACTGGTTTATCTGCATTAACTGCTTCAATACTCTTCCCAGAATTAAAGATGAGAGTTTCAAGTAGTGAGGCAGGTGTGCTAAATGATCGTGATACATACTTTGGCGTTGTTAGTAATGTTGCAACTCGTGCTCAATTTAATGAAGAATATGTTGATCTTGTAAGAGTTAAACCATTTAACTTGGACACCTTTGTTCCAACAGGTTCATTAACTGAATATTCAACAATATTCACTCTTGATGATGTTAGAGAAGTTTCTGGCAGTGCTGGTAAGTTCTTCTGGCAAAAAGGTAGTCGTGTCGGTGGAACTTCAATAACTGCAGTTAGTAGTTCATACAAACAACTACTAGATAAGGGTGTTGATAAATTCGTTATGCCAGTATTTGGTGGTTTCGATGGATTAAATGTCAAAGAAAAAGAACCATTTGCAAATCGTGTTCTTGCTTTAAATTCTGCAGAACCAAGATCAAACTATGCTCAATATAGTATACAAAAAGCAATTGACATGGTTTCAGATCCAGAAGTTGTTGAAATGAATCTTGTAACAGTTCCTGGTGTAACAAATACAACAGTTACAAATAAACTACTAGAAACTGCCAAAACAAGAAACGATGTTCTTGCCATAATTGATGTTGAAGGTGGGTATAAACCAACTACCGAAGAAGCAACAGCAGAACGCTCAAGACTTGGTAATGTTAATACTGCTGTAGCAACAATTAAATCAAGAGCACTAAATAACAGCTTTGGTTGTGCTTATTATCCATGGGTTTCAATCGACGCTGGTGGCGGAATTCCACTATGGGTTCCACCAAGTGTTGTTGCTCTAGGAACAATGGCAAGTAGTCAAGAAGCAACCGCAGTATGGTTTGCTCCAGCTGGATTTAATCGTGGTGGGTTAAGCAATGGTTCATCAGGCTTAACTGTTCTTGATGTTCGTGAAAGATTAAGTCTGAAACAGCGCGATGCTCTATATGAAGTAAATGTAAATCCAATTGCTTCATTCCCAAGCGAAGGCATTGTAATCTTCGGTCAAAAGACATTACAAGCAACCTCAAGTGCTCTTGACCGTATCAATGTTCGTCGTCTTGCTATCTATCTCAAAGATAGAATTGCTAAGATTTCAAGAGGCATCCTATTTGATCCAAACTTACAAGTTACATGGGATCGCTTCCTTGCGCAAGTTAATCCGTTAATGGCTGATACAAAAGCTCGTTTTGGTCTAAGTGATTACAAAGTTGTTCTTGATAACACAACAACAACTCCAGATCTAATTGATCGTAATATAATGTATGCCAAAGTTTATATCAAACCAGCCCGTGCTATTGAATTCATCGCAATTGACTTTATTATCACAAATACCGGCGCAAGTTTTGATGAATGATATATTTAATAATATAACTTATAAAGAGGAATTTTAAAATGAGTTTAATATGGACAAATGCGGCCCTTGAACCAAAGCGTAAATTTAGATATCTACTTAGCTTTGGCGATCCAAATGGCTTGTTGGGAGATTTTACATTTCTGGCTCAAACATGTGATCGTCCAGGTGTAAAAGTTGGTGCAAGTGAACATAAATATTTTGATAAAACTTATTATCATCCTGGTCGCGTCACTTGGGAACCAAATCCTCTTAGTATAAAACTTGTTGACATTCAAAAAATGGGACTAACTTCGCTAACCGATACAAACGAATCGCTATTAGCTGCTTTTGCTGCATCAGGCTTGAATGGCCTTATTGGTCCGCAAGGAGAAGTTAGAACTATCGGCAAAGAAAACGCAGTAAATGCTCTTGGAACTGTAAAAATAAAAGTCTTGAATGCTGCAGTTGATGCATCACAAGGTGGAATTCCAGGCCCAGCAGCAAATCTACCAGAAGGCATAGCAGAAGAATGGGAACTAAAAAATGCGTGGCTTGAATCATTCAAACCAGATGCCTTAGATTATGGTTCAGATGACATTTTGACCGTCACAGTACAAGTAAGATATGATTGGGCAGAATTTAAAGCAAATGGAAAAGGCAGTACGATAAATCCATTTGGTCCAGGTTGAAAATCAGAGGTGATAAATGAATGATAGAGACAATGAACGCCGCTTACAATTAGCAAGCGAAGATCCAGTCTCTACAAATGTGGTTGCTAGCGGCGGGCTTAAGTCAAAATTAGACTTGGCCTTTGCCGCTCCAACTCTTTTTGTAGAACTGCCATCAAAAGGGAAATTCTATAAACCGGGAAGTCCCTTACATGGAAAAGAAACTTTAGAAATAAAGTTTATGACAGCAAAAGAAGAAGATATTCTTACTTCTAAAGCTCTTATCAAGAAAGGTGTTGTTCTTGATAGATTATTAGAAAGTGTTATTGTAGATAAATCGATAAATGTCAGTGATTTATTGGTTGGAGATAGAAATTCTCTTCTAATTGATGCCAGAATATCTGGTTTTGGAAGCAAATACATTACAAGCGTATCTTGTCCCGCTTGTAATACAGTTTCAAAACATGCTTTTATGTTGGATGAAAATAAAAAACTTGTTAATGGAACAATCCCAGAACATCTATGCGATAAAGTAAAGCATGTTGAAGATAAATTATTTGCTATTACTCTTCCACAAACGGGCGTAACGGTAAATATTCGTCTTATGACTGGTAATGATGAAAAAGCTATATTACAAATCAGTGAAGCAAATAAAAATGCTGCTGTTGATAGTAGCAATACACAACAATTAAAGTTGCTTATTGAATCTGCCGAAGGTGAAAAGGATAAAAAACTCATATCTCAATTTGTTGATGTTATGCCAGTAAGAGATTCCAGATTCCTCAAAGAAGCATATAAAGCAATAACCCCGAATATTGATTTAACACAACAATTCGAATGTAAAGCCTGTGAATACAGCGCAGACATGGAGGTTCCATTTAATTTGGAATTTTTTTGGTCTAAGTGATGAATATATCGAAAGTGTTTATGAGATGTTTTTTGCTCTTAAATATCATGGCGGGTGGAGTTTCACAGAGGCTTACAACTTACCAATACCAATTCGCGACTGGTTTGTCAAGCGTTTGGTAAAACAGAAAAAAGAAGAAGCAGAACAGATGGAAAAAGCTTCTCGTGGCAGATAAAGAAAATATTATACCTTGCTACTAAATAATAATGTAGCAAGGTATAATTTATTTTGGGAAATGTATTAAATGGCCGATATTGATGATCTAAAAAAGAAAATAGAAGAACTTGAAAAACAAATTTCAAAAAAAGATCTATTACAAAATACTATACTTAAAGATCGTAAAAAAACACTTGATGATATTGTTGATAGTTTAAAAGATATCGAAGATAGTAAAGATAGAATAAATAAAGCAGAAGAAGAAACTAATAAGTTTCTCAACGCACAAGAAGAAAAAGTTAATAATGCTGCTGAAAAAATTAATAATATTAAAAACAATTACAACAATATAGTTGATGCCGAACAAATTCTCAAAGAAGCCGAAGAAGATAAATTAAAACTTCTAGAAGAACAATATAAATTAAATCAAAAAAATTATCTCCTTTTATTGGAACAAATAGAAGCCGAAAAAGATCCAGCAAGAAAAGAAGTTTTCAAAGCAGAAGCTAGGGTTTTATTGGAAAGAATTAAAGCTCAAGGAAAGCTTTTACAAGATAAAAAAGAAGAAAAAGAAATAGAACAAAAAATATTAAATATTAAAAACGAAATAATTAAAGCTGCTCAACAATATGGAAGTGAATTAGAAAAACATATAATTCAATTAAATACATTAAACGGTGGTGTTCAAGATTATAATGGCGCTATAAGAGAGAGTAATCGATTAATGTATGCTGCCAGTGTTGGAACCGGTTTGTCTATAGATGAATTAAACAAAGCATCGCAATCATTATCAAAAAACATGATTGGACTCTCTACTCAAACTGCCGAATCCGTAAAAGAGATGGGAATGGCCGTCGCTCAATTAGGAAAATTAGGTGTCGATGCTGCAACTGCTTCAAAAAGTTTTGATAGTCTTGTTAATTCCATGGGAAAAACTCCACAACAAGCAAAAAACATACAAGACAGTTTCATACAGATGGCGGCAAAAAATAGACTTGCTCTTGGTTCGGTAAACGAGGCTTTTACTCAAAATTCTGCCAGATTTATTGGTTTTGGCGAACAAATGAATAAAGTTCTTCAAGGTCTTTCTGAGCAAGCATTAAAGACCGGAATTGCTATTGGCAATCTCGTAAAAATAGCAAGCGGATTTGATACGTTTGAAGACGCAAGCAGAAAAGTTGGTAATTTAAATGCTCTTCTTGGTGGTGATTATTTTAATAGCATCGAATTATTGACCGCAACCGATGAAGAAAGAATAAAATTATTAAAAGAAGGCGTTGCAGCAAGTGGATTACAGTGGTCAAGTATGAACAGATTCCAGCAAATGGCAATTGCTAATGCTGCTGGTATTAATGATTTAAATGAAGCAGCAAAAATGTTTGGTGAAACATCGCTAAAAAATACAAGACAACAAGCTGAAGGCGCAGAAGTTCAAAAAACACTTGCTGAACAAGCACAAAGCGCAACATTAGCGATGGATAAATTAAAAAGGGGGTTTAATGGTTTAATATTAATATTAGAACCAATCATTACTGTATTGATGATTATTGTTGATAAATTTTCAGATTTTGTTCAATTCATAAATTCAGGATTTGGTGAAATTTTTGGTCCTAAACTCGGAGCGATTTTTACTAGTTTACTATTATATGGTTTATATACAGCCATAAGATTAAGAGGCGCTTTTGGTTCTCTTATTCTAACTATAGGAACTGGAATTGTAAATGCTGTTAAGCGTGCGGCAGCCGCAATAATAGGAATTCCAAAGCCACCATCTGTTGCTTCTGGTCCTGCTTCTGCTGCTGTTGGCCCTGCTGGGGCAACAAGTGGATTTCTTGCTAATGCTGGAAACATGTTAAGAGCGGCTGGTGCTATATTGTCATTCGCTGCAGCATTATTCGTCCTTGCTAAAGCATTACAAGAATTTAGTAGCGATAAGATAAATAAAGAAGGTATTGGATTAGCTGTTGGTTCTATTGTCGGATTAATAGGTTTATCTTTCTTATTACAATCAGCAGCTCCCGCTATTACATCTGGTGTATTTGCTATAGCATTAATAGCTGGCTCTTTGTTGTTGCTCGGTTTGGCACTACAGATGTTTAGTAAAGTTGATTGGAAATTAGTTGCTGGAATTGGCGTAATAATAATGGGATTAGGATTGGCAATAGTCGGATTAGGAATGGCGGTATCCGGTCCACAAGCGGTTCTTTTGGGAATTGGAATAGGAATAATAGTAGCTATTGGCGTTGCTTTAACTGCTCTTGGAATAGCGTTGACCATGATTGTTGCTGCAATAAGACTTGCAGGTCCAGCTTTAACTAATTTGGCAAACTCTTTTAAAGCTTTGTTTGAAATAAAAGATTTAAAAGAAAATTTTTCAAACTTAGAATCTTTCCTATCTCAACTTTCAAATATCGATGTAGAACCAATCAATAATCTTGCTAATGCTATATACAATTTAGCAACAAATCTAGAAGCACTTGCCGCAATACCTTCAAAGATGGGAATAAGCGTAAAAGGCACAGCAGATTTGAAATCCGTTGTCGATCAAACTGTTGCTAATGCTGCCGAAGCAACAAATGTCGTTTCAAAAGCGACTTCTGCTGCAGCAACACAAACATTAATCCCAGCGCAACAAACAACCGCATTTGTCCCTCTTGTTGTTCAGATAGATAAAAAGACTATAATTGAAATATTAGATGTAGAAGGAATAGCGCAGGGAGTAGCATTAGATACACTAAATAAAGTTGGCATCGTTCAAAGCGGTCTTCGTGTTCAAGATATAATTCCGCAAACAACAAGTCCATAAGGAAATATAAATGGTCAATATACCAAACACAAACGAAAAAGCACAAATAAGAATAACTTCGCTTGCTCACAAGTTTGGAGATTTTCAAACTGAAGTTGTGTTTTTTCCTTATGATTTTGAATTCGACGACACATATAAGCCAGAATGGGGAAATTATGATGCTTTTGGAAGAATGGACCCAATAATGACTTACAAAAGAACAACACGAGATATTAATGTTAGTTTTAATGTTGTTGCCGAAAGTGCGACAACTGCTAAACAAAACTTTGATAATTTACAAATTCTTATTAATTGTTTGTATCCGCAGTATAATGATTTAAGCGATCAAGTATCATCTTTACAAAATACTCTAACTTCTAAGCAACAAGAATTGGATGCTTTTAAAAAATCTACCAAAAAAGACGATCCAGGATTTCAAGCGCCTGTAGATAGAATATTACAAGAACAACAAAAAATTCAAAATCAAATAATAAATGCTCAAGAAATATCAAATTTTGGTGTTCAAGTTGTTCAAAAATCTCCATTATTTCAAATATCTTTTATGAGTTTGCTAAAAAATGATGAATTTGTTGCTGCCATAACCAATTTTAAACATAAATTAAAATTTGACGCAGCAGATACAAGCTTATCAACAGATGGAAAAGTAATACCAGGTGAATTTAATGTTAATATGACCTTTAAAGTTTTACACACATATGTTCCAGGTTCTTCTTTAAAATTAAACTATTTTTAATTAAAGGCATTTATGACTATAAAAAGATATAAAAATAGAACAACAAAATATAATACTAGTGAATTAATTCAAAAAATATTAGATATTAAAAATATTGAAAGTATAAGGCATTATGTTTCTCCGCAACTTAAAATTCCAACTTATTTAGATAGAATAAACATCAAAACAGTTGGAGCAGTATGGAAAAGAGGAGATCGTCTTTCGAAATACGCAGAAAAATATTATAATGACCCACAATTATGGTGGATTATAGCTTTATATAATAACAAACCTACTGATGCGCATTTTACTATAGGTGATGTTTTTTATATACCAACTGATTTAAATAACTTATTCGAATATACGGAAATATAAAATATGGTAAGCAGCATAGCAAAATTTCTTGGTTTTGATGACAAAGAAAAAGAATTAAACGATAAAAAAATAATAGATCAATCTGCTTTAATTCAAAACATAAAAGAAATTAAATCATTTTTACAACAAGGCTTTTTTACAGACTTTAAAAGCGGACCATATGTTAATGGAATTTCGTTTAGTGATGATATTACAAACGAAAATATGGGAACAACAATTAATAAAATTTATAATTTTAAAGAATTCATTGAATCATACAACAAACTAACTCCAGCTTCTTTATCTTCGTTAGTTCCCAACATACAAATATGGAAGATTTATGAAGATGGAACAGAATTTCTTTTTCCATTCAACAATTATTATCCAAAAGCCTCAATCGACGCAATAACAAGTGCTGGTTCTGATCGAGGATTTCAAGCAAATTTAGTAAATGTAGAATTTATATCTCAAGGAAAAGATACTGCTACTATGTTTATGTATCAAGTTAAATTAAATTTAATATTTGATTCAGTTCAAACACTTTTTAATGAAAAATCTAGATATATAGAGCTTTTTAATCCTCCAAAAAAATCCGGAAGATACAAAAGAGGCGATAGAGATCCAAAATATTATCAAATTAAATTAAAATTTGGTTGGAACTTTAATCCAGAGATACCTTCATCTTTAAATCCAACAGAATTAAAAAAATTCGCAGATCTTTCTGGAAGTGAATTGTTTTTAAATTATGTTATTCATAGATTAACGATCAATGAAGATGGCTCTGTTGCTCTTCAAATTGAATATATTGGAGCACTTGAGGCTATTGCTAGAAATTCAAATAATTTAACAATTTTGTCTAGTGAAAAATTAGATGAATTAGATAAAATTTCAAAAGAAATAGAAACAATAAAAGAAAACTTAAAAAATGTCGGCTTAGAAGCGACAATTTCTGAAAGTGAAGATGGAAAAATAGAGGTTAAAATAGTTGATAAAGATGGAAACGAACAAACAAATAGAAGTGAAAAATCATTATTAGAAGTTGCTGTTGCGAAGCAAAAAGAAAAAGAAACCACAAATAAAAATGAATTTATGACAGGAATAATAAAAAATATTAATAAACAATATTTTGATAAAGGATTACCAATATTACAAATAAATGAAGATCAATATTTAAAAAGAAAAAATGTTTTAGACAATTTTTCAAAAGTAAACGAACTTGAAAGACTTAATAAAATAAAAGAATTGTCAGCAAGTTCCAAAAATAAATTAAAAAATGCTTGGATTAATTTTGGAGATGAAATTCCTAATCCAAATGGAATAGAACAATATTTAAATGATTTATCTTTTCAAACTGATCCACAAGATCCAAGTGTTTTTAATAAAATATATAATATACCATTTTTTACTTTTGGAAGATTGTTAAAAGCAATTCAGTCTTTAGGTTCAAAAATAGATAAAGACACAAATACAATAACCGAAAGCGATTTTATAATACTTGCTTCTGATTGTAATATCAGTTCTTTGGGAAAAGATGGAAGTGATGATTGTTTCTTGACAGCAAAAGATATAGAAAATAATCCAGAATATAAAATTTATATCAATAACGGTCTTTCTTTAGAACAAAATGTCGCTGTTTTAAATACATCAATTACTCCAATAAATATTTTAGATATACCAATTGCTTTTTCAACTTTTAAATATTGGATGGAAAAAAATATAACTTCTCAAAATATTACAAGAATGAGTTTGATAAATTTTTTAAATTTATTAACAAACGATTTATTAAATTTAGCACTTAAACCAACAAACGAAGATTATGTTCCAAAACAACATTTACAATTTAAATTTTTCTTTGATAAAATGGAATTTAATGCTGATAATAAATTTTATGAAACAATTAAAAACAATCAAGGTCAAAAAGAATTATTAAATATATCTCAATTAAATATTCAAAATTTCTTTCTCAACGAACAACTTAAAAAAGATACAATCAAAAAAAATATTATAATATTTTATGCGATGCCAACTCACAATACAAGAAAAAGCAATTTTAAAAATGATCTTAATGATGGTATACCGCACTTTTTTTACGGTCAAAGTAAAGGCATAATAAATAAAATAACATTTAGAGAAGAAAACATGCCTTTCGTTAGAGAAGCAAACATACAAACTCAAGTCGACAGAAAACCTTGGAAGGCAGGAGTGTTTTTAAGAGGAAAATATAATATAACAATCGATATGATTGGAACTGTAAATTTCCGAATTGGCAGCATGATTTATCTTTCACCCTCTTTTCCAGGTGTTATAAGCTATGACGATCCTATTGAGTATGGTATTGGTGGATATTTTATTATAGTATCATTAAAAACAAATATAGAATCTGGAAAATATACAACAACAATAGAAGCAAATTGGGTCGCAACTGGAACGGGTGAATATACAGATTTAAGTCATGCTCCAATAAATTTAATAAGATTATCAAAACCTTTAGAACAATTAAGAAAAAACGACGAAGAAAAAAGACAAAGAGCAGAAGCTACAGAAGATTATGGTGGCTTCGCAACATCTGGTGGCGGCGCATAATATTTATTATTTATGAAATACAAAAATACACAAGATCCATATCTTCAAAAATTAAATAAAATAGCAGATCAATCAAATTTTTATTCAGATGATCCAAGATATAGAATAATTCCACAAGGTAATAATAACTCTAAAGGCTTATTTCTTTATCATCAAAGATTAAACTACGAGTTAGAATTTAATAATGTTGTTTCTATTGAAGGTATGAAGTCAGAAAACTTTAAAGATTATTTATATTCAGATCAATTATATGGAAAAATTAACATAAATAATGATGTCGTAAATATCGATGAAAGTAAGTTAAAAAGTCTCGATCCCGATCCAAAAATGTTGCTTATCTCGCCCGCTGCCGACGCATTCAATTCTTTATATGCTCGCCATAAAGGTTTGATAAATTCTAATGCGATAAGTTCAAATAGTAAATTTTATAATATAAAACCAAAAAAAGCTTTTATATCACCTAATTTACAACATTCTGAATATGTAAACTCCTATTTCAATGAATTTTATAGTTTTATAAACAACAATGATTTAAATAATAAAATTGTAGATTTTAAAACATTTATTAAATATTTTGTATTTTATTACAATCAAAGTGATAAGATGTTAAATAAAACTGAATTTATAAGAACTTCTTTGTGCTCTCCTTATTCTTCCGGATTAGTTGTTGATATAAGTGCGGATAAACACGGAGATGATAAAAAAGTATATGAAGATTATTTGCGTGATGAAGTGTTTGGAATATTTGATACATTAACAAAACAACACGGATTTGTCATGGATAAACATTCTCCATGGAGATTAACATTTGATATTGCTGGCGCAAATGCTCAACCATATTTACAAGTTTATGATGCCGAAGATTTAAATCAATATTTTGATAAATTTTATTATTTTACTGAATATTTTAACTTTGAAAGTTTAAAAATTTATTTATTAAATTTATATAATTTTATTGCGCAAGAACAACCAATAGCAAGAAGCGTTATAACAACATTTAAAAATGGTAATCCTTGTATTTATGAGAAACAAATTACAAGACAACAAATTGAATACAATGATTTATACAATAATATAACAGAAGAAGAATTAATGAAATTATACTTTTACATAAAAGTAAAAGAAAACAATATAATATCATCAGACAGTCAGTTCGAACAAATGTTTGGAGAAATTTTTACAATTAATCGGTTTAGTGGGAATATTGCTGCTTTTGATTTTATTAATAATAAATGTAAAACTCTAAGAGATATGGGTGATAAAAAATATACAAGAACTCTCTTCTAGATTGACACGGCGTTAAATCTCGGCTATGATCTCGGCTTATGGCTTTTCTAACACTCGACGATAAAAGTGAATGCATCGGGTTCTACCATAATGGAGAACTACTGTTCGGTCAAGAGCCAAGTGGAGTTTTGGATTCTACTTGGAAATATTACCCATACTTAAAAGATAAAAACATTAAATATGCTAATATCTTTGTTGGTGGTAAAGATTTTGATGAAGCTTGTCCGGAACATTTAAAAGATCGATGGACTGAATTAAACACAAGAGCAAAAGCATTTATTCGTTCTTTCTTTGAATCAAAAGTTTCACTGAAAGAAAATTGTTTTTATGATCTTGTTCCTCGTAAGTTTTTGATTGATTATTGTGAAATTAAATGTTCTATAATTGATTATATTATCCATTCTTGCCCGCAACCTATTGATTACGAATTCAAGGCAGATCTTGAACGATTGCTAACAAACATTCGCAATCAAAAGATCAGTTTTGACGAGGTTGCTATTAAAGGCGGTATTCACGATCAAAAAGTTCGTGAATTTTCACAAAACTATCTATCAAAAGACAATTATATTAATTATAATCAGTTTAATTCTAAAACCGGACGCCTTACAACAGACGAGAACAGTTTTCCTATTCTTAATCTATCTAAAACATTAAGAACATATATCAAGCCTGATAATGATTTCTTCTTGGATATTGATTATAACGCAGCAGAAGTGCGTGTATTTCTTGCTTTAAACGGCTTTAAACAGCCCACAATTGATATTCATGAGTGGAACATGGATAAGTTTGGGTATGCTGATAGAAACACTGCTAAAAGCGATTTTATTTCGTGGTTATATGGTAAAAAGAATGTAAGAGAAAAAGATTTTAAAAAGTATTACAATACAGATTTAATTAAGAAAAAGTATTGGGATGGTAATTTGGTTAAAAATTATTATGGTCGTGAAATATTGGCTGACGAGTTTCATTCTGTAAATTATATCGTTCAAAGCACAACAGCAGATATGGCTTTGCGTCAAGTATTAAAAGTAAATGAATTGTTGGTTGGTTGTGAATCAAAGATCAAAATGATTATTCATGATAATATTGTTATTGATGTTAAAAAAGAAGAAAAAGAACTTGTAAAAAAGATTGTAGATACTTATAATGATACCGAATTTGGTAAGTTTAAATCATCTGTAAAGATCGGTAAGTCTCTTGGAGATATGAGGAAAATTCTATGATTTCTGTTGTTGGAATTGGTAGTTTTTGTTCTGAATTAGTTAATAAATTCAGTCAGTATCCTCAATATTCAGTTTACACAATTGATACTGAAAATTCTAACTTTGATTTGCCCGAATTAAAAAACGCAGAGGAATATGAAAAGAATTATCCCACTAAACTAAACTCAATCATAAAAGATCAAAATGAAGAGATATCAGTATTTCTTGATGGTTCGGAAGCAATAAGCGGAATAATTCTTAAATTTCTTGAAAACTTTAAAGATCGTAAGATTAATATCTGTTATGTCCGATCAGATTTAGATTTGTTGGGAAATGTAGAAAAATTACAAAATAAAGTATGTTTTAATGTATTACAAGAATACACAAGATCAGGTTTATTTAACAAGTTTATATTCTTTGATAAAGTTAAAATAGAAAAAATGCTTGATAATGTTTCTATTCTTGACTTTGATGAAAGTTTTAACAATCTTGTATCAACAACATCTCATTATATAAATGTTTACTCAAATATAAAACCACTATTATCAAATAATATTGATTTAAGTGATATATCCAGAATTGAAACATATGGTTTATCCGATATTGGTGGTAGTGAAATAAGATGGTTTTGTGATCTGGAAAATATAGAAGAAATTGTTTATTATTTTGCTATAAATTCTAATACACTTAAAAAAGAAAAAAAGTTGCTACAAACACTTAAAAATCAAGTCAAAGAAAAACAAAAAGAAAATTTAAAGATTTCGTTTAATGTATATGAAACAAACTATGTTGAAAATTTTGTATACTGTGTTGGCCGAACAAAATTCATTCAGCAAGCGAGCGGGGCTTGACAAGTGATCCGATCTGTGTTAGGATGGTTCCATCATCACCGATCAACCCGCTGGTTGTGGTGTTCTAACAAAGGAAAGCAAAATGTCTAAAGTATCAGTTAATCGTCGTGGTCCAACAGGAAATGCCGGTCGCGTAACGCTCTCACATCTTCGTGCCGGTGAGACTTTCCGTTTCCCACGATCTGCCCCCGGAACAGTTTATCAGCTACTTTCAGTTAGCAACCGTTCTGTGGAAGATGGAGTTCTTGATGAGGTAGACTCATTTATGTTCTCAAATGTTTCTACCGGTCAGGTATATGCGACCGATGATAGTCGCACAATTGTTCCAGTAGATTGTTCGTTGACTGTTCGTGAGCGTGTTGCCGCTCGTTCACGCACATCACGATCAACTCGTTCAACCACAGCCATTCGTGCTCGTAAATCAATTAAGGCTAAAAATCGTCGTTGATAGGTCGGTGTTAGTGTAGTTCTGTTAGTGTTCCTTTATTTGTTGGGTATCGGGCAGAGAAATCTGCCCTTTACTTTTTTATGAGAGCATGTTAGTTATAGAAGGGTCGGTATTGAAAGCAGTTTGATAAACTTACCGACATTATGATTGGCCTTGATACCGCCAACATTTAACGGTCTACGCAACAATAAGTTAGCGTGCCACAAGGAGTAGATAATTATGGGTATTGATATTCGCGCTATGCAGAAAAAACTTGATAAGCTCAATAATAAGGGCAAGTCAAGTTCCGAGTCAGCTTTTTGGAAGCCAGAGGACGGAATTCACGAAGTTCGTGTTCTTCCAACACCTGATGGTGATCCATTCAAAGAGTTCTGGTTTCATTATAATGTTGGAAGCCAGAGTGTAATGTGTCCAAAGCGTAATTTTGGTGAAGATTGCGCTATTTGTGAGTTTGCAACAAAGTTGTTCAAGAGTGGTGAACCAGACAGCGTTGCAGCTGCAAAGGATCTTTTCGTCCGTCAGCGTTTCCTTTCCCCAATTCTTGTTCGTGGGAATGAAAAGGATGGCGTAAAGGTTTGGTCATATAGCAAGACAGTTTATGAAGAACTTCTTAAGACTGTTCTTGATCCAGACTTTGGAGATATTACAGATCCAGAGAACGGATGGGATCTAAAAGTTGATAAGGGCAAGAAGAATGGCGCTCGTTATTCAACAATGAGTGTCAAGCCAAAGCCAAAGTCCACAAATATGTGTAAGGGACTTGGAAGTCAGGAATGTAAAGATCTTCTTGATAGTATCCCAGATCTATCAACAATCTTTACACGAATGTCTCCAAAAGAAGTTCAGGCTGTTCTAGATAAGCATCTGGCGGAACCAGATGAAGCTAGTGTAGGAGTTGAGAAGGGTGGTGGTGTTGATAATGCTGTAGACGCTGCTATCCGAGAACTTGATCTCTGATAAAAATTAAAGCTTGACAGAGGGCGACCTAGGATGTAAAATCTCCTAGGTCGTTTTCTTTTTGGACGATAAATACTGTAGGAGATAATATGAGCATGGCAAAAATTAAAGAAGTAAAAGCTGGAAAAGTAGATGTAAGTGAATTAAGAAAAGCACTTAATGGACAGCTAAAAGGCGCAGTTTATGATCTGCGACAAGAAAATCCAACAGATGTAAAAGAGTGGATTTCAACCGGCTCAACTTGGCTTGATGCTGTTGTTTGTAAAGGTAAAATGGCTGGTATTCCAGTTGGAAAAATAGTTGAAATAGCGGGAATACAAGCAACAGGCAAAAGTTTTTTTGCAGCACAGATAGCTGGAAACGCACAAAAACAAGGTATTACTCCAGTTTATTTTGATGCCGAGAGTGCAATCAATAGTGATTTCCTAACAAAAGCTGGATGTGATTTAGAAAATCTTATTTATGTTCAGCCACCAGACCTTGAAAGTGTTTTTGAAACAATGGAAACACTTATGGGTGCAAGCGAAGATAAATTTCTTTTTATTATTGATAGTTTGGCTGCAGTTCCAACAAGAGTTGATAATGAAGGAACATTTAATCCACATGAACGAATTGGTGTAAAAGCTGCACTATTAGCAAAAGCTTATCAAAAAATAACAACACCAATGGCTCAACATAAAAGCACACTATTAGTATTAAATCAGTTAAAAGTAAATCTTAAAGCAACAAGTGAAGCACCACAGGGTGGTAAATATTTAACTGACAGTCAAAAATATGGAACTCCAGGAGGAACATCAACAGATTTCTTTACAAGTGTTCGTATTTGGCTAACTAAATCATTTGCCAAAGATTTAATAGTAAATGATGAAAAAGGTTATCAGATTGGTTCTTATGTAAAAGCCCGTATTGAAAAATCACGATTTGGAACACAAAACCGTGTTGCAGAATTTAAAATTCTGTGGGGTGATGAAGTTGGTGTGTTAAACGAAGAAAGTATCCTTGAAGCTATTAAAGGCAAAACCGAGCACCTTGAAACAGGAACTTGGAATAAATTAACTTATGCCGATGGAACAGTTCAGAAATGGCAAGGTTTGGAAGAAGGTTTCGTAAATCTAATGAAGACGAATGAGAAATTTAAAAACCGTGTTATGGAAATATTTGATTATGAAGTTATTCAGAAGTTTGATAAGAAATTAGGTAATGCTAAGGACTTTTTGAACGATGGGAAGGGCGAAGATGTTCAACACTGACTATTTAATCTTTGTAGGGAGATATAACAATGAAATTAACACGTGATAGATTAAAGCAGATAATTAAAGAAGAATTGGAAGAAATGGTCGGTCAATCACCACCACAAGTACCGCAAGCACAATCCGGACAACAACAAGTAGCGGGAAAAGCAAGGGTTCATTATCATCATATAAATATGGCTGCTGAAAACGACAAAGTTCCAGGTTTAAAAAATGATCCAGAATATGCAAAACTCAAAGGCTATGTGAACAAACAAGGGGGTCCAGATGAGTTAGATTATTTGATATTTTCTGATGGAAGTGGAAAAATTGGAGAAGTAAATTTTAGTAAAAATTTAGTAAATTCATTAAAGCTTGCCGGTATTTTTGCTGGAAATATGTGATATTAAAAAAAGATGATTAAAGAACCCGCAGAAATGCGGGTTTCTTATTAAAATATGAATACAAACAATACATTTTGGGAAAAAAACGGAAATAAAATAAATTTATCTGATTTATTAAATATTTCTTCACATCTTCCAGAAAAAAATATATCTATTAAAGAATTAATTCCATATTTGCTTTCTTGGGATAATGACTTACAAGAACAAACTAAAATACAAGCAGTAAGTTTAGAATATCCAATATTAATTCTTGTAGATGATAAACAAAATATAATATCTATTCTTGATGGACACCACAGAATACATAAAGCAATAACAAAAAATTTAACAACAATAAAAGCTAAATTAATTCAATTCAACCTCTTACCAAATGAATTTAAAAATGTTTTCGTCCCCGCAGATTGACAGCCTACAGATCGCGTGCTATGCTTGGCCTAACCAACATAGGAGCCTGATACCATGAAGTATCTTGATTTTGTAGTACCTCGCTGAAGATATTGCATCCCAATTTCGGGATGATACTCTCCAGCATCAGATTGTTGCCTTTGGTGTCAAGGGTGGC
>Ga0194124_10000803_pt1 | contig 44403 bp, 45 predicted proteins | sample TA2KigCas0mmetaG_FD_148605 | JGI IMG/M metagenome (GOLD analysis project Ga0194124, IMG submission 148605) | Freshwater microbial communities from Lake Tanganyika, Tanzania - TA2015031 Kigoma Deep Cast 0m | ecosystem: Environmental > Aquatic > Freshwater > Lake | place: Tanzania: Lake...
GCGCGCCACTCTAGAAATGCCTGCGCGCGACCTCTTCGACGCGGCGCTTGTAGCCTTCGACCACCTCGGCTGAGCTGCGCGTGCCCAGCGGCGAAAAATGCACGTGCTCGATCATGTCGATGCCGCAGAACTCCATGGTGCCCATGTCCTGCGCCACGCGGATGGCTTCCATCTTGCCGCTCTGGTCGAAATGATCCTGCGTCGAGCCGGCGCTGGTGAAGATGATCGAGCGCTTGCCCTTGATCATGCCGATCGGACCGTTGGGCCCATGGCCGTAGGCGAAGCCGAAGGCGAAGACGCGGTCGATATAGCCCTTGAGGATGGCCGGCCGGTCGATCCACCAGATGGGATGGAACAGGGCGATGACGTCCGCCCACATCAGATGGTCCTGCTCGACCTTGATGTCGTCGGGCACCTTGCCCGTCCGGTTGCCGTTGAGATCCTCGACGCTGGCCACCGGATTGAACTTCATCGCATAGAGATCGCGCAGCACCAACGTGTGGCCGAGCGCGCGTACGGTCCTGATATAGATGTCGCAGATGTCGCGGGTGAAGCTGCGCTCGCGTGGATGGGCCAGTACGACGAGATGGTTCATGAGTGGCGTCTCGACCTGCGGATTCCTGGACGCCGCTACCTACCATATACGTTATCGTCTTGGTAACAAATAAGACGCCCCGGCTAGACCGCGTCCAGCGGCGCGTTGAGGCTCACGGTGCCCGGCACGATGATGCCGCCGCGATCGCCGATGTCGATCTTGCCGTAGCGTTGCGCGAAGACCGGCGGCAATGGCCGCGCGCCGGGCACCGCGAGCCACAGGCGCAGCAGGTGGCGACGGTTGTCGTGCTCGGGCCAGTCCTCGAAGCCGGTGCGGTCGTGCAGCAGGGTGTGGTTGTGCACGAACTGCATGTCGCCGGGGCGGAACTCCATGTGGAGATTCAGCGCCGGATCGTTGGCGAGGTCGTCGAACAGGTTCAGCGCCTCGATCTTCGCCGGCGACAGCCGCGGCGCGCCGTCGAGGCGCTGGGCGCTGTCGATGTACTGGCGCTGGTAGATCGCCGTGAGGTGGCCGGCGTGCCAGCTGAACACCGGGATCTCGAACCACGGTTTCATGCCCGACGGCACCTCGCCGCGCCGATCAGTGGCCAGCGGCTCGAACAGCAACGCCAGCAGATCGGGCCGCCGCTTGCGCATCTCGTTGAAGATCGTCGTCGAGCTCACGAGCGTCGAGAGTCCGCCGCTTTTCGCCGTTTTCAGGCACAGCAGCGCGACCACGTCGCAGGAATCGGTGTGGTAGGTCTGCCGCTCGTTGGTCTGGTAGATGCGCACATTGGGATCGGCGCTGCTCAGCCCCATGTCCTTGACGTGGCCCAGCACGTGGCCCTTGGCGTTCTGCGAGCGCGCGTTGCCGATATGCGCGCCGATGCCGAAATACGCTGTCGCCGCCTCGCGCACGCTCCAGTCGGCGAGCGGAAGGCCGCGCAGCAGGAAGAAGCCGCGGCCCTCTAGCAGCGCCTCGCGCGCCGCCTTCAGCTTGGGCCCTAGCGTCGGCAGCGGGAAATCGCGCGCCGTGATCGCCGCGATATCGGCTTCGCGCGCCACCAGCGGCCTCGTCGCCGCGCCGATCTCGGCGAGATCGCCGGGGGTGAGCGGCACGATCCAGTCCGTGCGCTTGGCCATCTCAGGCCCATACCACGCGGCCGGACCGGTCTGTTCGGGAGGAAGAGGGGCTGGGTTCATCTCACACACTCGCAAGCGCGGTTACAACGGCGTCGCCCATGCCTGTTGTCGACAAGGTCGGCGCGCCCTTGGTGGCAAGATCGGCCGTCCGCGCGCCGGACGCCAGCACCTTGTCGACGGCGCGCTCGAGCGTCGCGGCGTCATCGGCCTGGCCCAAGGTCTCCCGCAGGCACATGGCGAAACTGAGAATCGCGGCCAGCGGATTGGCCAGCGACTTGCCGGCGATGTCGGGGGCGCTGCCATGGATCGGCTCATAGAGCGCACGACGCCGTCCATGCGCGTCCTTCGCCGACAGCGAGGCGGAGGGCAGCATGCCCAGCGAGCCGGTGATCATGGCGCCGCAGTCCGACAGCAGATCGCCGAACAGATTGTCGGTGACGATGACGTCGAACTGCCTGGGCCAGCGGATGAGCTGCATCGCGCAGTTGTCGGCGAGCATGTGATGCAAGGCGACGTCGGGAAACTCCGCATCGTGCACGCGCTGCACCACACGGCGCCACATCGCACCGGCCTCCATCACATTGGCCTTGTCGACTGAGTGCACATGGCCCGGCTTGCCCTCGGCCTTGCGCTGGCGCGCCAGCTCGAAGGCGAAGCGCGCCACGCGCTCGACCTCGGCCGAGGTATAGACGTGGGTATTCACGCCACGCTCGCCGCCGTCGGCCAGTTTCTCGACGCCGCGCGGCTCGCCGAAATAGACGCCGGCGGTGAGCTCGCGCACGAACACCAGATCGACGCCATCGACCACCTCCGGCTTCAGGGACGAGGCCGGGAGCAGCGCGGCGTTGGCCTTGATCGGCCGCACATTGGCGAAGACGTCGAGCGCCTTGCGCATGGTCAGCAGGCTGCCCTTCTTGCGGTCCGCGGCCGAGATCTTGGCTTGTTGATCGAGCGAGCCCACGGCGCCGAACAGCACCGCGTCGGCCGCGGTGATCTCGGCCCAGGTCTCGTCCGGCATCAGGCTGGCATATCTCTCCCACGAGGCCATGCCAAAGGGCCGCTCACGAATCTCGATCGGCGCCCGCCTCTTGTCGCGAAACCACTCCGCGACCTTGCGCACCTCGCCCATCACCTCCGGCCCGATGCCGTCGCCGGGCAGGATCAGCAGGCGGTAGGTGTTGGCGACAGGCATGACAGGACTCCTGATGATGACGGCGGCGAAAGATCGGTCCGCGACCGGCCCGGCGTCAACCCGCGGTCGGGCCACGCTCCACCACCCAGAGGTCGCGGAACTGCCCGGGCCGGCGTTCGATCGCGGCGCGCTGGATGGTCATGCCCATGGCGCGCGCCACCGCCTGCGATCGCGTGTTGTCCGGACGGATCAGGGCGCCGACACGCGGCAGCTTCGCGACGCCGAATCCCCAGTCGAGCGCGGCACGTGCCGCCTCGCGCGCATAGCCCTTGCCCTGCGTGTCGGGGTGCATGGTCCAGATCGCGTCGGCGATCTCCAGCGAATCGAGCCAGCGCAGGCCGCAATGGCCGACCAGACGGCCGCTGTCGCGCTCGACCACCGCCCAGGGCGCGTAGCCATGCGCGGCCCAGCGCTGGTCGTACTCCTCGATCTGCGCCCTCTGCTGCGCCACCGGGTCCTCAGTCGGCGCCGGCATCAGCCAGGCGTCGACATCGGGGTGATAACGCACGGCCGCGTAGGCCTCGGCGTCGCCCGGCATGAAGGCGCGCAGATGCAAGCGCGTCGTATCGAGCGTCGGGCGCACGCTCACGATCGCCGTGCCCGCCACGTCGCGTCGTCGATGTCGTAGCGCACGACGTCGAGGCCCTTGTAGTGACCATCGGGCCCACGCGTCATACCCAGCCGCTTCATCAGGCCCCAGGAGCGCACGTTGGTCTCGATCGTGATGGCGAGGATCGACGGCAGGCCGACGACATCGAAGCCGAAATCGAGCGAAGCCGCCGCCGCCTCGCGCGCGTAGCCCTTGCCATGCAGATCGGGGTGGAAGGCGTAGAGCACCTCGGTACCCTCGAACTCCGGCAGATAGCGCAGGCCGACATGGCCGGCGAGCCGGCCTTCGCGCGAGACGCCGCCGTTCAGCGCCAAGCGCTCGAAGGCGCCCCATGGCGCGTAGCCGCGCAGGCGCCAATCGTCGGCGAAAGCGGCGATCGTCGCCTGGACCCGCTTGAGCGGATCGCCCGCCGAGGCCGGGAGCCACTCGGCGACGCCGGGATGGAAGCGCATCGCGGCATAGGCCTTGGCATCGCTGGGCGAAAGCGGGCGCAGGATCAGGCGCGGTGTGACGACAACGCTCATGTCCGCAGTCTATCCGATGCTCGACTCGCCGGCAGCCGCTGGCCATGATCGGGTAAACGACCGTTCACTTGGAGGAAACGCGCCATGGACTTCGACATTCCCGCCGAGATCGCCGCCTATCTGCGCGAGCTCGACGCCTTCATCGAGCGCGAGATCCGGCCGCTGGAGCAGCAGGACGACAATATCCGCTTCTTCGACCATCGCCGCGAGCACGCGCGCACCGACTGGGAGAATGACGGCCAGCCCCGGCACGAATGGGAAGACCTGCTGAAGGAGATGCGCCGACGCGCCGACAAGGCGGGCCATCTGCGTTTCGCCCTGCCCAAGGCGCTGGGCGGCAAGGACGGCTCGAACCTCGCCATGGCGATCATCCGCGAGCATCTCGCGCACAAGGGGCTGGGCCTGCACAACGATTTGCAGAACGAAAGCTCGATCGTCGGCAACTTCCCCGTCGCCCTGTTGCTGCATCACTTCGGTACGGCCGAGCAGAAGGCAGAGTTCATCGAGCCGATGTTCGCCGGCCAGAAGCGCGTGGCCTTTGGCCTGACCGAGCCCAAGCACGGCTCCGACGCCACCTTCATGGAGACCACCGCGGTCAAGCAGGGCGGCGACTGGGTGATCAACGGCATGAAGCGCTTCAACACCGGCATGCACACGGCGACGCATGATCTGATCTTCGCGCGCACCTCGGGCAAGGAAGGCGACGCGCGCGGCATCTCCTGCTTTCTGACGCCGGTGAGCACGCCGGGCTTCAAGGTCGAGTACATGTGGTGGACCTTCAATATGCCCAGCGACCACGCCGAGGTATCGCTGACCAATGTCAAGGTGCCGGCCTCGGCCATGCTGGGCGCCGAAGGCCACGGCCTCGACGTCGCGCAGACCTTCGTCCACGAGAACCGCATCCGCCAGGGCGCCTCGTCCCTGGGCGCGGCGCAGTACTGCATCGACATGAGCGTGGCCTACGCCAACCAGCGCGTGGTTTTCGGCAAGAAGCTGTCGAGCAATCAGGCGATCCAGTTCCCGCTCGCGGAGTTGCACACCGAGGCCGAGATGGTGCGCGGGCTGGTGCGCAAGACGGCGTGGTACCTTGATCGCGAGCATCACATGGATGTCAGCCCGTGGGTGGCGATGGCCAACTATCGCGGCAACCGCCTGTGCTGCGACGCCGCCGACCGCGCCATGCAAGTGCATGGAGGCGTGGGCTACAGCAGGCACTTCCCGTTCGAGCACATCTATCGCCACCACCGGCGCTATCGCATCACCGAGGGCTCCGAGGAAATCCAGATTCGCCGCATCGCCGGCTCGATGTTCGGCTATTGGGGCACACAGAAGAAACCCAAGGCAGCGGAATGATTCCGTCTCCCCGCATGCACGGGGAGATGGGAAGAATGCCCTATGCGGTAATCTGACCTCCCACGGAGACGGGGAGTGATGACGGGGCCGGCCGCCCGTCGTATAGGTCCGCCGCCCCCGCGGAGGGACCTGTCATGGCGTATTGGTGGCTGAACCAGAACGAGGATGAGATCGATTTCTGGGACGACGACCTGATCGTCGTGCCCCGGCGCGACAAGCTCGGCAAGACGGCGCCCAGCTTCGCCGTCGCCGCCGATATGAAGCCCGGCGATGTCGGCTTCGCCTTCGTCGGCGGCGACCTCGAGGCAGTGTTCGCGGTGATCGGCGCCGGCGAGGAGGAGGTCATCGAGCTGGGCGCCGACGGCCAGCGGCGCCCCGCGCGCGTCGTGCCGGGCCGCTTCGTCGACCTGCCCTCGCCGCTCTCGTTCGAAGCGTTGAGCACGCTGCTGCGCGGCGCGCTGCCGATCGTCGATTCGCCTCTGCGGGCCGGCGACGAGCGCGCCGAGACCCGCATCTTCGCGCTCGATGACGGTGTCGCGCGGCGCCTTGTCCAAGCGCTAGCGACCGAGCCGACCGCCGGCCTGGCGCTGGGTGACGCCATGGCCGCCGCGCTGAGCGCCAGCGACCGCGACGATCAGGCCGTCGAGGCACTGACGATGGCGCGGCTTGGCGGCGGGGTGTTCGGCGAGGAGGTCTTCGCGTTGTGGGATGGCGCCTGCGCCTGCACGGGCACGACGAACCGCTCGCTGGTGCAGGTAGTCCCGATCAAGCCCTGGGTGCTGTCGAGCGACGAGGAGCGGCTGGATCCCCAGAACGGCCTGCCGCTGACGCCCACGTGGCACGTCGCCTTCGGCAGCGGCATGATCGCCTTTGCGGACGACGGTCAGTTGCTGCTGTCGCGCCATCTCGACGCTGAGGACGCGCGCAAGGCTGGAATCGATCCCGCCTTCCGCCTCGCGCTGAAAGGCGACCGGCAAGCCGCCTACCTCGCAGCCCATCGCGCGGCGCTGTTCGACGGATGAGCGGCGGGTCAACGAACCATCAACCGATCGATCGCCACAGCGAGATCGTCGGTATCGCGCGCTTCGGCGTCGGGTAACTCGGTCCAATCGCGCGCCTCGACGTCGCGCCAGCGGCCGACGCGCAACCAGATCGTCGTCATGCCCAGGCGCCGCGCCGGCGCGATGTCGACGTCGATTCGGTCGCCGATCATCAGGCATTCCGCCGGCTGCGCGCCGCAAGCCTCGGCGGCGGCGCGGAACAGGCGCGGATCGGGCTTGGCCGTATCGAGCGTGGCGGCGCTGATCGCGGTGTCGAACAGCGCGCCATAGCCCAGTGCGTCGATGCGCGCGCCGAGATCGCGCGGCGCGTCGTCGAGCGCCACCAGGCCGACGCCACCGGCGCGCAGGCTGGCGATCAGCTCGATCATGCCCGTTCGCGCCACGCCCTTGCTGTCGGCGCCGCGCACCTGGGCGAAGCGTGTCCAGACCGCGTGCGCGAGGGCCGGCGCGCGGCCGGCCAGGCGCCAGATCACGCCGCGCCAGAAATCGGGGGCGCGCGACGCAAGCGTTTCGGTCTCGGCGGCGAGGTAGTCGGCCGGCTGGAGATGGACGGTCTCGCGACGAAACAGGTCGACGATCAGGCCGTCGGCACGATCATCGAGCCGGGCGGTGTCCTCGAGCGGGCCGCCGACATCGAACAGGATCGCGCGGATCACCACTCGAAGCGCGCGCCGTCGTAGTTGATGAAGCAGCCAGTGTCGGCGGGCTTCAGCCCGTCGATGACCTTGGTCATGCCGTCGACGCTGACCGGCGGTGTCACCGGCGCCTGCGCGCCACCCATGTCGGTCGACACCCAGCCGGGATGCAGCACGACGCAGGTCAGGCCGCGCGCCTTGGTGTCGGTGGCCAGGCTCTTCCACGCCATGTTCAGCGCCGCCTTGCTGGCGCGATAGGCGTAGCGGCCACCTTCGCGATTCAGCCCGATGCTGCCCAGCCGGCTGGAGATCGCCACCATCGCCTTGCGCCGCGAGGCCGCGACGTGATCGGCGAAAGCCTCGGCCAGCTTTACCGGCGCCAGCGCGTTGACGCGGAAGGTCTCGAGCCAGACATCGGCGTCGATCCGGCCGAGCTCGGTTGCCTCGCGGCCGGCGATGCCGGCGTTGGCGAGCAGCACGTCGATCGCCTCGCCCTTGAGGCTCGCCGCCAGCTTCGCCGTGGCGGCGAAGTCGGTGACGTCGAGCGCGTACCGCCGCACGTCGCCTTTCACCGCCTTCAGCGCCGCGCCATCGGCGTCGCGCGCACAGGCATGCACGCGCCAGCCTGACGCGGCGTAGTGCCTGACGAACTCGATGCCCAGGCCGCGACTGGCGCCGGTGAGCAGGATGGTGGGCATGAAACCTCGCTCTTGTCGTTCCAGGGATACTACCGCGACCCAACGAAAGCGGCGCCGCAAGAGTGCTGGCGCCGTGCTCACTTCGGTTGTCATTCCGAGCGTAGCGAGGGATGACAGGGCAGCCTACTCTGCCGCCTTGGCCACCGGCGCCGGCGGGAAGACCGCCTTGGACTGGACCAGCGAATCGATGTCGCCCTGGGCGTAGCCGAAGTCGCGCAGGATCTCGACGCAGTTCTCGCTGATGTGCGGCGCGTAGTTCAGCCGCGCGTCGGTATCGCGCGCCGGCGGCAGGCCGGGGATCTGCGCGAAGGGCAGGCGCTTGGTGCCGGCTTGCTCGACCCAGTCGACGGCGCCCACCGCCTTGACATGCGGATGCTCGAGATAGTCGGCGTAGTTGTTGACCCGCTCGCAGAACACCTCCTGCGCCTGCAACAGCTCGATCCACGCCTCGGTCGTCTTGGCCGGCATCGCCTCGTTGAGCGCCTTCATGATCTTGGCGGTGCCCTTGATGCGATCCTCGTGCGTCTGCAAGGTCGGATCGTCAGCGATGTCCTGGCGACCGACCAGCTCGAAGAGCTTGCGGAAATGGTGCGGACGCATGGCGCTCAGCACGATGTGGCCGTTGGCGGTCTTGAACGTGCCGGCCGGCATGTAGAGCGGCGGCGGCGTGCCGTTGCTCCACACGTACTCCATCAGCTTGGCGCCCTGATAGGCCGCAGCGGCCTGCATCAGCGACAGGTCGAGATAGGAGCCCTCGTTGAAGCGCATCTGGCGCATCAGCGCCGGCGACAAAGCGTTGAAGACGTAGAGGCCGGTGGTCACGTCGACGGCGATCATGCCCTGGCGATGCGGCCAGCCCTCGGCGGTGCGGTTCATCACCATCATGCCGCTGAAGGCCTGGATCAGCCCGTCGACGGTGGGCCGCTTGTTGTTCGGGCCGGTCTGGCCGAAGCCCGAGACCGAGGCGTAGATCACGCTGGGGTTGATCGCCTTGACGTCTTCGTAGCCCAGGCCCAACCGCTTGATCACGCCCGGCCGGAAGCTCTCGATGACGATGTTGGCCTTGGCGGCGATCTTCCTCACCACCTCCAGGCCCTTGGGCGATTTCAGGTCGATGGCGATCGATCGCTTGCCGCGATTGAAGGCGATCGAGTGGGCGCAGTGATCGCCCTGGATCTCGCCCAGGCCGCGACCCCAGTCGCCTTCGGGCGGCTCGATCTTCACCACGTCGGCACCGTGCTGGGCCAGCAGCATGGTGCTGTGCGGCCCGGCCACGCCCTGGGTGAGGTCGAGCACCACGATGCCCTCGAAGGCCTTGCGCTGGCTGGTCATGTCCGTCCCGTTGTCGATGCGTTCCTCTGAGGCGAAATTCTGTCATTGGGCGGCGTGAGGCAAGCGATTCCCCGCCATGACGACGGCATGGCGGTCATGCGGCCGCTCTTTGCACGCCGACGCCACAGCGCCACCACGATTGAACGACATAAACCCCTCGTCCAGGCATGGGAGGGATCGGATGAAGAACATCCTGCTGACGGTGGCGCAACTGTCCGGCGGCGCCTTCGTACTGGTCGGCGTCATCGCCTTCGTCAACATGGCGACCGGCTGGCGGATCGGCCTCAAGGGCGCGGCGGTCCCGGCCGACCCGGTGTTCGGCCTGTTCATGGTCGCGCTCGGCGGCCTCGTCCTGGGCCTGCTGTGGTTCTTCTCCACCCGCAAGGCGCCGGCCGAGACCGACGCCTGACGTCGCCTCGCGGTCACGCCATGGCAGCGACGCGCAGGCGGACGTCGGGTCCCGTCTCGCCCAACAGCCGCAGCAGGTCTACACGCGCGACGGCGACGCAGCCCTCGGTAGGGCCGTAGTCCGGCCGCGCCACGTGCAGGAAGATGGCGCTGCCGGCACCCGCCACGATCGGGTCGTCGTTGTAGCCGAGTTCGACCACGAGATCGTACAGCGCGTCGTCACGCCATAGACGCTCGTGTCGCGCCGCGTGCGGCAGGATCACCGGCCGGTTGTACTCGGGTGACGCGGGATCGTCGCACCAGCCATCCTCGCGACGGATCACCCGTGCCGGCAGGCCGAGCGTCGACGGCGGCTCGAACCGATCGGCGCGGTACCACAGCCGCCGCATCGGGAAGGTGCCCAGCGGCGTCGCGCCGTCACCCTCGCGCTTGTCGGCCCGCACGCCGCCGCGGCCCAGCGCGCAGGGCACCAGCAACGATCGATGCCGCAGGACGCCGCGCGTCGGGCGACGCGCCTCGGCGAGAACCTCGATCAGATCATCCATGGCGTGATAAGGCTTGCCGACTCATTGCGTGACGAGGATTCCATGGCCTTTGTCTTCCCGCCGCCGCCGACCGTCGGCGTCCCGGTACACGGCACGTCCGACTTGTTCGCGGTGCGGCGCATCTATTGCGTCGGGCGCAACTACGCGGCGCATGCCCGGGAGATGGGCGGCGACCCGGATCGCGAGCCGCCGTTCTTCTTCGCCAAGCCGACCGACGCCATCGTCGTCGCCCCAAACATAAACAGCCCGGCACGCATCCCCTTCCCGCCGGTGACCAAGAATCTCCACCATGAAATGGAACTTGTTGTGGCAATCGGCAAGGCAGGCGCCGACGTACCGGTCGACAAGGCCTTGGAGCACGCCTGGGGTTACGCCGCCGGCCTCGACATGACCCGCCGCGACATCCAGAACGCCGCCCGCGACAAGGGTCGCCCCTGGGACATGGGCAAGGGCTTCGACAATTCGGCGCCGATCGGCGCGCTCTATCGCGCCTCGCAGATCGGCCATCCCAGCAAGGGCGAGATCAAGCTCGACGTGTCGGGCAAGACCAAGCAGCACGCCAACCTCGACGCGCTGATCTGGGACGTCGCCGAGACGATTTCCTACCTCTCCGGCCTGGTGACCCTGGGCGTCGGCGACCTGATCTACACCGGCACGCCCGAGGGCGTCGGCCCGGTGGTCAAAGGCGACACCCTGATCGGCCATGTCGAGCGCTGCGGCTCGGTGGCGATCCAGTACGTCTAGCCCCTAATACGGTACCTTGTCCGGCTTGGCCTGCCAGGCCGCGAAGGCCGCCCTGCCCTCCTCGGAGGGCAGGTGCGTGAACGGGATGGTGCGCGCTTCGATCGGCTTGTCGAACTCGCAATAGATGTGATCGTCGTCGAAGCCGATGGCGGCGGCCTCGGCGCGGGTGTTGGCGTAGACTACGCGATCGAGCCGCGCCCAGTAGATCGCGCCCAGGCACATCGGGCAGGGCTCGCAGCTGGTGTAGAGGGTGCAGCCAGCGAGGCTGAAGGTCTTGAGCGCGGCGCAGGCGGCGCGGATGGCGCTGATCTCGGCGTGCGCGGTGGGATCGTTGGCCGAGGTCACCTGGTTGAAGCCCTCGGCGACGATCTTGCCGTCGCGCACGACGACAGCGCCGAAGGGGCCGCCGAAACCGGCCTCCATGCGCCGTCGCGACAGATCGATCGCGGCGCGCAGGAAGGTCGCGTCGTCGCTCACAGCTCGCGCGCGGAGAAGGTATCGCAGTCACGCAGCGAGCCGGTCTGCAGGCCGCGCTTGAGCCACCGCTGGCGCTGCGCGGCGGTGCCATGGGTGAATGTCTCGGCCCGCGCGGCGCCGCCCTGCAGCGTGTCATCGCCGATCGCCGCAGCGGCGCGCAGCGCCTCCTCGACATCGCCCGGCTCGAGGATGGCGCGCTTGCGGTTGGCATGGAACGCCCAGGCGCCGGCGAAGCAATCGGCCTGCAGCTCGACACGCACCTGCAGGGCGTTGGCCTCGACCTGGCTGACCTGCCGCTTGCGCTCCTGCACCTTGGCAAGGATGCCGAGCAGCCGCTGGATATGGTGGCCGACCTCGTGGCCGATGACATAGGCCTGCGCGAAATCGCCCGGCGCGCGGAAGCGCGTGCGCAGCATCTCGTAGAAGCTGAGGTCGATATACACCTTCATGTCGCCGGGGCAGTAGAACGGGCCCGACGCCGCCGTGGCCGAGCCGCAGGCGGAGTTCACCCGGCCGGTGAAGAGCACCAGGGTCGGCTCACGGTATTGCTGATTGAGCTGCGCCGGGAATTGCTCGCGCCAGACCTCCTCGGTGCTGCCCAGCACGCGGCCGACGAAGCGGCGCATCTCGTCGTCGCGCCCGACCGGCCGGCCGGTCTGGCTCGGCTGCGCCTGGCGCGGCTGTTGATATTCGCGCGGCGGCGGCGACTGTTGCATGCCGCTCAGCAGGGCCATGGGATCGATGCCAAGGAACAGCGCGGCGCCGATGACGACGATCACGCCGAGGCCGCCCATGCCGCCGCCGATCGGCAGGCCGAAGCCACCACCGCCTCCGAATCCGCCGCCGCCGCCAAAGCCGCCACCGGGGCTGGCGGGGCCGTCATCGCGGCGATCCTCCACATTCTGGCTTTCGGGTGTGTCGTCGAGGCGCATGTTCTGCTCCAGCGGCCGGGGGCGTCAGTATATAGGATGCGGCGCCGCGTCGCGCTAATCTCGGAATCCCATGCCGCTTTCCATCGCCACCTGGAACATCAACTCCGTCCGTCTGCGTATCGGCAACATCGAGCGACTTCTGCGCGCCGAGAAGCCCGACGTGCTCTGCTTGCAGGAAACCAAATGCCCGGACGAACTGTTCCCGCACGCCCCGTTCGAGGCGCTGGGCTACACCCACCGCCTGATCCATGGCATGAAGGGCTATAATGGCGTCGCCATTGTCAGTCGGCTGCCCTTCAGCAAGGTCGAGATCCACCATCGCGTGAAGCGCGAGGATTGTCGCCATGTGCGCGCCTGGCTGGATGTCGGCGGCGACCCGATCGCGCTCGACAACCTCTATATCCCCGCCGGCGGCGACATCCCCGACCCCGAGGCCAACGACAAGTTCGCGCACAAGCTCGACTTCTATCGCGAGATCGCGGCCTGGTTCACCGACGTCGCGCCGAAGAAGGGCGCGCGCAAGGGCAAGCGTGCGATCGCCGTCGGCGATCTCAATGTGGCGCCGCTGGAGCACGACGTGTGGAGCCACAGGCAGCTCCTCAGCATCGTCTCGCACACCCCGATCGAGGTCGAGCTGTTCGACCACATGCTGAAGTCGCGCGACTGGATCGACGTGCCGCGCGTCTTCACGCCAGCCAGCGAGAAGCTCTATTCGTGGTGGAGCTATCGCAACCAGGATTGGCGCAAATCCGACCGTGGCCGCCGCCTCGACCACATCCTCGCCACGCCGGCGCTACGCGGCGCCATTGGCGGCTACCGCATCATCAAGGACACGCGCGATTGGGAGAAGGCCTCCGACCACGTGCCAGTGATCGGCACGTTCGATCTCTAGCTCGAAGCTTGCCCACGCTTCTCTTCTGTCCTTCCGAGCGCAGCGAGGAATCCGCGCGGCTTCACCGGATTCCTCGCTGCGCTCGGAAGGACAGGGGCCGAGCTAAGCCAACCGCGCCTTCGCCCGGCGGCCGATCAGCAGGATCATCGGGATGGCCATCGCCGAGCACAGGGTGAAGAGGCCGAAGGCGTTGATGTACCCGATCATCGCCGCCTGGCGGTTGATCTCCTTCGACAACCGCGCGAGGCCCTGTAGCGTCGTGACGTCCCAGGCACCGGTCACCCAGGGCAGCGCCAGCGTCTTGTTGTAGGGATTCACCAGCTCGACGAGGCGGCCATAGTTCGCGCCGGTCGAGCGCACGATCTCCGCGACGCAGATCGAGATGAAGAAGCTTGAGCCGATATTGCGCAACAGGTGGTAGACCGCCGTGCCTTCGGCGAGATTGGCCGCGCTGGTGGTCGAGAAGGTCACCAGGGTCAGCGGCACCCAGACCACGCCGATGGCGATGCCCTGCACCACGCTATTGGCCAGCAAGGTGCCCATGTCGACGTTGAGGTCGATGTGCATAAGCCAGAAGCCGGAGGCCGCCAGCAGGCCGAAGCCACCGATCAGGCCGATGCGCGGATCCATGCGGCCGACGAAGATCGCCAGGAAGAAGCCGATCGTGGCGCCCACGCCGCGCGCGGCGATCACCTCGCCGATCAGCTGGTCGGGAAAGCCGGCGTGCTGCTGCAGCAGCGGCGGCAGCAGCACCATCGGCGTAAAGTTCAGCATGCCGTAGATCAGCACCAGCACTAGGCCGATGGCGTAGTTGCGGTCGAGCAGCAGACGGGGATTGAGGAAGGGCTTAGGTGCCGTGAGGCTGTGTGCAAGGAAGATCCAGAAGGCGACAATCGCGACGAAGGTCTCGATGATGATCTCGCCCGAGTCGAACCAGTCGAGCCGCTGGCCGCGCGCCAGCACCAGCTGCACGCAGGCGATGGCGACGGCCAGCGAGAGGAATCCGGTCCAGTCGAGCGCGACGCGGCCGCCCGGCTGGTCTGGCGGCAACGTCAATCGCAGGCCGACATATGACAGCACGCCCACCGGCACGACCATGTAGAAGGCCCAGCGCCAGCTGTAGAGTTCCGACAGCATGCCGCCGACGGTCGGGCCGATCACCGGTCCGATCACCACGGCCATGCCGAAGATAGAGGTGACCAGCCCATGCTGCCGCTTGGGAAAGGCGTCGAGTACGATGGTCTGCGACAGCGGAATCACCGGCGCGCCCAGCCCGCCCTGCAGCACCCGCCAAAGGATCAGCGACTCCAGCGATTCCGCCATGCCGCACAGCAGGGTGGTGACGGTGAACAGCAGCACCGCCCAGGTCATGGTCTCGCGCCGGCCGAAACGCGCCACCAGCCAGCCGGTCATCGGCGTCATGACCGCCGTCGCCAGAATATTGAAGGTCATCGCCCAGGAGATCTCGTCCTGGGTCGCCGACATGGTGCCCTGCATCTGCGGCAGCAGGCTCGAGGCGATCAGCAGGGTGGTCGCGTAGAGCGTCGAGCCCAGCACCACCATGATCAGAATCATAACTCGCCGGCCGAGCGAGAAGGATTCGGCGGGGCTGGTCTGCTCCTGGGGCGTGGTGGCCGGGCTTGAAGTCATGGACGTGGCTAATGTAGCCTAGACAACATTATCCGTCGACCCGCGTCGGCGCATGGGAGATGGGCGTGGGCCCGAACGACGACGACTATATCGGCTACGTGCTGTCCGACGTGGCGCGCCTGATGCGCACGGTGTTCGACCGGCGGGTGCGCGAGCTCGGGCTGACGCGCGGCCAGTGGCTGGTCCTGACCCGCCTGACGCGGCGGCCGGGCGCCAGCCAGACCGAGCTCGCCGACATGCTCGAGCTCGACCGCGCCAGCGCCGGGCGCATGATCGACCGCATGGAGTTGGGCGGCTGGCTCGAGCGCCGGCCCGACCCGGTCGATCGCCGCATCAAGCGCCTGCATCTGACGCCGCACGCCCGCGGCGTGCACGCCAGCCTCTGGAAGGTCGCCGAGGCGACGGTCGACGACGCGCTCGCACCGCTGTCGGGCAAGGAGCGGCGCGCGTTCGAGCGCATGGCCGCGGCAGTGAAGCGCCGCTTGCAGGTCCTGACCGGCGACGATGGCGCCTCTTCCGGCGGCGAGCCGCGCGCGCGGGGGGCGGCTGCGTCGTGAGTTACCGTCATCGTACCGCCTTTCGCCTCGTGCTGCTGGTGGCGATCCCCGCCGCGGCGATCGCCGGCGGCGTGTTCTGGTGGCTGTCGGGCGGCCGCTACATGAGCACTGAGAACGCCTATGTGAAGGCCCACATCGTGCAGATCGCGCCGGAGGTGTCCGGCCCGGTGCGCCGCGTGCCGGTGCGCGATCACGCCGAGGTCAAGGCCGGCGACGTCCTGCTGACAATCGAGCCGGCGCAGTTCCGGCTGGCGCTGGACGCGGCCGACGCCGAGCTCGACGCGGCGCGCACGCATGTCGAGACCTTGCGCGCCACCTGGCGCGAGGCGGTGAGCGAGCTGGCCGACGCCGAGGCCCGCGCCGCCTACGCACAACGCCAGTGGCAGCGCCAGGAAGAGCTGGCGCGGACCGGCGTGCTGTCGGCCAGCAAGCGCGACGAGGCGCAGAACGATGCGCGCAGCGCAACTGACCGCGTCGGCATGGTGAAGGAGAAGCTGCAGCGCGTGCTGACGGCGCTCAATGGCGATCCGCAGCTGCCCGCCGACCAACACCCTGTTGTGCGCGAGAAGAAGGCCGCGCGCGAACGCGCCGCGCTCGATCTGGCGCGTACGCAGATCCGCGCGCCGGTCGACGGCACCGTGGTCAACGTACGCGCGCAGCCCGGCGAGCAGGTCAAGGCGTCGACGCCCTTGTTCGCCCTGGTCGCCGCGCATCGACCGTGGGTCGAGGCCAATTTCAAGGAAACCGAGCTGACGCATGTGCGCGTCGGCCAGCGCGCGCGCGTCGTGCTCGACATCTATCCCGACGTGGTTTGGGAGGCGGTCGTCGAGAGCATGAGCCCCGCGACCGGCGCGGAGTTCGCCATCCTGCCGCCACAGAACGCCAGCGGGAACTGGGTCAAGGTCGTGCAGCGCTTGCCAGTGAAATTGCGCCTGATCGCGCATGCCGGCGAGCCACCGCTGCGTGCCGGCATGACCGCGACGGTGCGCATCGACACCGGCCGCCAGCGCAGCGTCGGCGACGTCGTCGCCGGCATCTTCGGCGGCGCCAAGAATCCCGGGAAACCCGACGACGCGACGGCGCAGACGCGTTGATTCCTTCTCCCCGCCTTCGCGGGGAGAAGGGAACTACAACAGCCCCTTCGACGCCTTCAGCGCGGCGATCGCGCCGGCGTCGAGGCCCGCCTCGCGCAGGATCGCCTCGCCGTGTTGACCAAGCGCCGGCGCCGGCTTGGGCGTGCGGCTGCGCGCGAAGCTCAGCCGGATCGGGTTGTTGATCTGGCGCGGCGCCTCGGCCACGTCGGCCTCGATGATCGCGCCGGCATGCACCGCCTGCTCGTCGCTGGCGAGATCCTGCACACGGCCGATGACGCCGAAGGTGATGTTCTCGGCCGCCAGGCGCGCCAGCCAATCCTCGTAGTCGCGCTTCAGGAACACGCCATCGAAAATCGTCACCAGATCCCTGGCGTTGGCGCGACGCGCCGGAATCTCGGCGAAGCGCGGATCGTTCTCCAGCTCCGGCACCTCCAGCGCGCGGCAGAGCGGGCCCCATAACTTGTCCTCACGCACGATGGTGAGCTGCAGCCAGCGGTCGTCGCGCGTGCGGTAGATGTTGCCCAGCGCCGAGCGTGGCCGGTCGCGCGGCGGGCGCGGCGCGAGGAACGCGCCGACCAGCGCGCCCTGGGCGAAGACGCCGTTGGACCACAAGCCGTTGGCATAGAGGGACGTGCCGACCCAGCTGCCCTCGCCGGTCTTCTCGCGATGCATCAGCGCCATCAGGATCGAGGCGAAGAGCGCCACCGACGTCGCGCGATCGCCCTGCGCCGGCGCCGCCGTGCCCGGCGGGCCACCTTCATAGCGCTGCACGTCGAACAACCCGGAGCGCGCGAAGTACGCCGTGGCGTCGAAGCCCGGCCGGTCGCGATCCGGCCCGCTCTCGCCGTAGCCCGTCAGTGAGGCGTAGATCAGCCGCGGATTGATCGCCTTGCAATCCTCGTAGCGCAGCCGCAGCCGCTCGCGCACCGGCGGCGGGAAGTTGATGATCAGGACATCCGACAAGGCGATCAACCTGTCGAGCGCGGCGCGCGCGGCTTGCTGCTTGAGGTCGAGCGCGATCGAGCGCTTGTGGCGCGAATCCATCGCCCAGGGATAGTTGATCGCGCCCTTCGGGTAGCTCGGCGAGTCCGTCATGATGGCGCGATTGGGATCGCCCTCCGGCCCCTCGACCTTGATCACGTCGGCGCCGTAGTCGGCGAGGATCACCGCCGCCGCCGGTGCCGCGATGAACGAAGATATGTCCAGCACCTTGAGGCCGGCGAAGGGAAGGGGCTGGTCGGTCATCGTGGGTCCATGTCGGTCAAGCGGCCGCGCCCGCCTCGCGCAGCGCGGCGATCTCGCTGTCGGTATAGCCCGCCTCGCGCAGAATGGCGTCGGTGTGTTCGCCGAGCTCCGGCGGGCGGCGTGGCGGCACCTTGGCGCTGGCGCCGACGTGCAGCGGGTTGGCGAGCGCGCGCGGCAGATCGCTGCGGCCGGTCTCGACGAAGACGCCGGTGGCAACCGCCTGCGGATCGGCCACCGCGTCGCGCATGCTGGCGATAATGCCGAAGGTGATGCCCTCGGCGCCCAGGCGGCGCTTCCACGCGGCGAGATCGTCGCCGGCGAAGGTCGCGTCGAGGATCGGTTGCAGCAGCTTGGCATTGGCCTGCCGCGTCGGGCGCTCCTTGAAGCGCGGATCGTCGATCAGCTCGGGCCGGCCGATGGCGCGGCAGAACAGCGGCCACTGCTTGTCCTCGCGCACCAGCACCAGCGACAACCATTTCTGGTCGCGCGTGCGGTAGACGCCGACCAGCGCGTTGCGCGTCTCCGTACGGGGACGGCGCGGGTCGCCGAAGCCGCCGGCCAGGCCAGCCTGCACCAGGCTGCCATTCGACCACAGGCCGTTATGGATCAGGCTGGTGGCGACGCGGCTGCCCTTGCCGCTGCGCTCGCGCGCGTAGAGCGCCATCATGATGCCGCCGAACAAGGTCATCGCCGTCGGGTGATCGCCCTGCGCCGGCAAGGTGAGGATCGGCGGTCCGTCGGCCACGCGCATGGCGTCGATGATGCCGGAGCGGCCGAAATAGGCGGTGACGTCGAAGCCTGGCTGGTTGGCCTCGTCGCCGGCCTCGCCATAGCCGGAGAGCGAGGCGTAGATCAGCCGCTCGTTGAGCGGTGCCACGTCCTCGTAGCGCAGCTTCAAACGCGCGCGCACCGGCGGCGGGAAGTTGGTGATCAAGATGTCAGCGGCCTTGATCAGCCGGTCGAGCACAGCGCGACCCCTGGGGTTCTTCAAGTCGAGCGCGATCGAGCGCTTGCCGCGCGCGTCGAGCTCCCAGCCGAAATTCACTGGCGTCACCGGCATGCCAGGCGAGTCACCGGAGCGGCGATGCGGATCGCCGTCGAGCGGCTCGACCTTGATCACGTCTGCGCCGAAATCGCCCAGCACGACCGCCGTCGCCGGCGCGGCGATGAAGGAGGCGATGTCAAGGACACGCAGGCCGGTCAGCAGCGGCGTCGCGCTCATCCCACCGCTCCGCTCTGGCGCAGCGCAGCGATATCGGCGTCGCGATAGCCGAGATCGCGCAGGATCGCGTCGGTGTGCTCGCCCAGCTCGGGCGCCGGCCGCGCCGCGCGCTGCTCGGCGAAGTCGACACGCAACGGATTGGAGATGGTGCGCGGCAGCACAGGATTCGCCGTCTCGCACACCGCGCCAGCGGCCACGGGCTGCGGATCGTCGGCGATGTCGGCTAGGCGATTGATGTCGCCGAAAGTGATGCCGACTGCTCTGAACAGCGCGCCCCACTCGGCCAGCGTTTTCGCTGCGAAGATCGGATCGAGGATCGCGGCTAGCGCCGCGCCATTGGCGCGCCGCGTCGGCATTTCCCTGAAGCGCGGATCGTCCATGAGATCTTCACGACCGATCACCTTGCACAACACCGGCCACATCTTCTCCTCGCGCGCCAAGGCGAGATTCAGCCAGCGTTCGTCGGCCGTACGGTACTGGTTGACCACCGCCGAACGCGGCCGCGTGCGCGGCGGGCGATTGGGCAGCACGGCGCCCAGCAACGCGCCCTGCGCCAGGATGCCGTTGGCCCACAACCCGTTGCCCAGGAGCGACGTACCGACCTCGGCGCCCAGGCCGGTGCGGTCACGCTGGCGCAGCGCGATCATGATCGAGGCGAAGAGCGCGGTGGCGGTGGCGTGGTCGCCCGAGCCCGGCGCCGAGAAGGCCGGCGGCGCGCCCTCATAGGTCATCGCGTCGAGCAGGCCGGCGCGCGCGAAATAGGCGGTGGCGTCGAAGCCCGGCTGGCCGGCGTCGGGGCCGGTCTCGCCGTAGCCGGTGAGCGAGGCGTAGATCAGCCGTTTGTTCAGCGGCCGCAGATCCTGCGCCCTCACCTTGAGGCGTTCGCGCACGGCGGCCGGGTAATTCACGACGGCGATGTCGGCCTTGGCCACCAGCCTCTCGAAAGCGGCACGGCCCTCGGCGTTCTTCAGGTCGACGGCAAAGGAGCGTTTGCCGCGACTGGTAAACTCCCAGCAGAAATTCACCGGGTGCGGCGGCACGCCATGCGACTGGCCGAAACGGCGGAAGGGATCGCCCTCGCCCGGCGGCTCGACCTTGATCACATCGGCGCCGAAATCGCCGAGGATCGTCGCCGCGGCCGGCCCGGCGACGAACGTCGCCACGTCGAGCACCAGCAGCCCGGAAAACGGCAGGCTCTCGTCCGTCATGATCCGCGTTTCTCCCCGACCGGTCGAGGCAACACCACGCGCCCGGCCACCGTCAACACGTGGCGCTTACCGCGCGCCACCCTGCGAAAGGCGCCATAGCATCGCCGCCGCGATCGCCGCGATCGCTACCGCCATCACGGCGTAGGCCGCGGTGAAGCTGCCGGCGATCCGCACGATGGCCGTGAAGAAAGCCGGGCCGATGACGATACCCGCGAACATGAAGGCGGTGGCGCCACCGCTGGCCTCCGCCGTGCGGCCCGCCGGCGCGCGGCGTGCGACCTCGCCATAGACCACGCCGGCCCAGCCGATCGTCGAGGCGCCGAGCACGACGCTGACCGCCAGGATGGCGATCGGCGGCCAGTCGATGGCGTAGCGCGTCACCGCGAGGGTGCCCAGGGCGGCGACGACGGAGAGCCCGGCCAGAACCATCAGCGGACGGCCCGACCAGTCTGCGACGCCGCCCCAGATCACCCGGCCGGCCACGCCGGAGAGCTGCGCGACGGCAAGCGCGAAGCCGGCGGCGGTCAGCGACAGGCCGATCTCCACCAGATAGGTGACGTAGAACGCCGAAATGCTGATCTGCCCGGCCGACAAAATGGCGGCCGCCAGCGCGATCAGCCGCAGGTTGGGCTCGCGCCAGATCAGCCCCATGCCGCCCCACAGCCCGGGCAGGTTCACCGGTCGCGCCGGATCGCGATCGTTGTCCATGTCGCGGCGCCAAAGCTGGATGGTGAGCGCCGACAACAAGGTGGCCGCCGCCACCGCGATCAAGGCGCCGCGCCAATCCCACATCAAGGTCAGCGCCGGCAGGATGGCGCCGGCCAGAGCGCCACCCAGGGGCACGCCGGTCTGCTTGATCGACATCACGGTGCTGATGACCTTGGGCGGCGTGACGCGAAACAGCAGATGCGAGCTGGCGGGCGATGGCGCGCCCATACCCAGCCCCATGATCACGGCGCAGAGCGCCAAGCCGGCGACATGGCCGCTCAGCGCCAGGCCCAGCCCGGCGACGCCCATCAGCAGGCTCGCCTGACAGACCCTGACAGGGCCGAAGCGCGGCACCAGCGCGCCGCCGATCAAGGCGGAAAGCATGCCGCAGGCGAACAGCAGCATGGTGTAGAGACCGATCGTCGACGGCGCGACGCCGGCCACCGGCGCGATCGCTGGCGCCAGCACGGCGATCGACGCGGCGCCGACCGAGCCCACAGACTGGATGGCGAGCATGACGCCCAAAGACGGGCCGACAGCACGCAGACTCACGAGGGAAGCGGATGTCATGCGCCCGCACCCTAGCATCGCCGTCGCGCCAACCGCCGTGCCGATGGCTCAAGGCTGCAATTCTCAAGGTCGGCCGGACGGCGTAGGCTGCCGCGCGATGAGCATCCTGCCCGATTTCACGCTGCGGACGCCACGCCTCCTCCTGCGCGCCTTCACGCCGCAGGACGCCCAGCGCGTCTTCGAGATCCGGTCGGATTTCGAGGTCACGCGCATGCTGGTGTTCCCGGCCTACCCGCCAGTGCTGGAACAGGTCACCGACTGGCTGAGAGAGCACGTGGTCGAATGGCGGGCAGGCACGGCCTATCGTTTTGCCGTCGTGGCCGACGGCCGGGTCATCGGCTGCGCCGATGTCGACGAGATCCAGGACGGGTGCGGTGAGCTCGGATACTGGCTCGAGCGGGAGTACTGGGGTCGCGGCCTGGCCAGCGAAGCCGCCAGCGCGGTGCACGAATTCGCGACCCGGACCCTGGGCCTCCGCCGGCTGGTGGCCGGCCACGCCGCCGACAATCCCGCATCCGGCCGCATCCTCGTGCGGCTGGGCTTCCGTTGGGTCGCGGACAGCGCCCGCTGGTATCGCGCGCGCGGCGCTGACGTGGTCCGCCGTGAATACGAGTTCGACGCCGACCGCCAATCATGAGAGCCTGCGGGCCATGACCTCGATTCGCAGCGACCTCGCCTCCGCCCAGGCCGATGCCTGGGACGCGATCGGCGCGCCTGGCACGTGGTGGAGCGGCGCCGAGCGCGTGGCGATCGCGGCCGAGACGCGCCATGCCACCGGTTGCCGCCTGTGCGCGGCGCGAAAGGCGGCGCTGTCGCCATCGATGGTCGCGGGCGACCATGATTCATTGGGTGTCCTGCCCGCATCGGCGATCGAGGCGATCCACCGCATCCGCACCGATCCCGGCCGTCTTGGTCATGCCTGGTATCGCGGCCTGATCGAGGCCGGCCTCGGCGAAGAGCGCTACGTCGAGCTGGTGTCGGTGATCGCGGTCACGGTGGCCATCGACACCTTCCGGCGCGCCGCCGGCCTCGCGCCGTGGCCGTTGCCACACGCGCAGGCGGGAGAGCCCTCGCGGCGCCGTCCGGCAGGCGCGAAGCCGGGCGTGGCCTGGATGGCCACCCTGTTGCCGGACGATTGCTCGGCCGAAGACCCCGACCTCTACCAGGCGGATCCCGGGCCGCGCCGGCGCGGTGGCGGCTATGTGCATCATGCGCTCAGCCTCGTGCCGCGCTCGATGATGCATTGGTGGGACATGTTCGAGGTCATGTATCTGCCGTCGGCGGCGATGCGTGACTTCGGCCGCGAGTATCGCGCCGTCAGCCACGCCCAGATCGAGCTGCTGGCCTCGCGCGTGGCGGCGCTGAACCAATGCGTCTATTGAACCGCCAGCCATACGGTCCTGCTCCGGGCGAGCGGCAAACATGGTGGTCAGGACTACGGTTTCGATGGCGTCGCCGACGGCCGGACGAATACTGGCGTCACCGAATCGGCGGTGCTGATCGCCTTCGCCGATCGCGCCCTGGGCGATGACGCGACGGCGCTGGCGGCCGCCCGCGACTCTGTCGCCGCCCGGCTGGGGCCGGCCGCCATGATCGACGCCGCCGCGGTGATCGCTGGCTTCGACGGCATCACCCGCATCGCCGACGCCACCGGCATCCCGCTCGAGCCACCCAAGGCCGAGGCGGTCGCCGATCTGCGCGCCACGCTCGGGCTCGACCGGTTCCTCGACGCGAAGTCGTGATGCGAAACGCCGGCCTGATAGGCCCGGTGACACTTTGACTCCCCGGCGGGCGCCTCGTAGGCTTCCCGATGTCGAGCGACCCGAATAAGAGGCGCCGGCGCTAGGGATCGAGAAACGACCGGGACACATGCAGGCCTACATCGCGCGCCGTCTGCTTGCCCTGATTCCCACGCTGTTCTTCGCCAGCGTCATCGTCTTCGTCACGGTCCGGCTGATTCCCGGCGACATCATCGATTTGATGATGAGCCAGAACGACATCAGCGCCGGCAAGAAGGACCGCGAGGCGCTGCAGGCGGCGCTCGGCCTCGATAAGCCGATGTACATCCAGTACTTCCATTGGATCGGCGCCATCCTGTTCTCCGGCGACATGGGCAAGTCGCTGTGGCAGAACACGCCGGTCACCGAGCAGCTGCTGCAACGCCTGCCGGTGACCTTCGAGCTCGGCCTGCTGTCGCTGCTGGTCGCGCTCAGCGTGGCGATCCCGATCGGCGTCTACTCGGCGATCCGGCAGGACACCGCCGGCGACTACGTCACCCGCTCCTTCTCGATCCTGATGCTGGCGGTGCCGAGCTTCTGGCTCGGCACCCTGGTCATGGTCTTTCCCGCGATCTGGTGGGGCTGGTCGCCGCAGATCCGCTTCGTGCCGTTCACGCAGGATCCGATCCAGAACCTCAGCCAGATGATCGTGCCCTCGATCATCCTGGGCTGCTCGCTGTCGGCGATCACCATGCGACTGACCCGCACCATGATGCTGGAGGTGCTGCGCCAGGACTATGTGCGCACCGCCTGGGCCAAGGGCCTCAGCGAGAAGCTTGTAGTGATGCGCCATGCACTGCGCAACGCGCTGATCCCTGTGGTTACGCTGATCGGTCTGCAGGCGCCGATCCTGATCGGTGGCGCGGTGATCATGGAGCAGATTTTCGTCATCCCCGGCATGGGTCTGCTGCTGCTCGAGGCGGTCAGCCAGCGCGACTATCCGATCATCACCGGCGTCTTCCTCGTCGTCGGCCTAGCGGTGATGGTGATCAACCTGATCGTCGATCTCAGTTACGGGTTGCTCGACCCGAAGGTGCGCTATCGATGACCTCCGTCGCCGATACCGCGCTCGCCCAGGCCAAGCCCAGGCCGCGCCGCGGTCCGTTCATGGACTTCGTCATCCGCCTGTTCCGCGAGAAGCCGCTAGGCGCGGCCGGCGCGGTGGTCTTCATGGTCTTCCTGTTCTGCGGCCTGTTCGCCGATCTGCTGGCGCCCTATGGCTACAACCAGATCAGCCTGATGAACCGGCTGAAGCCGCCCAGCCTGGCCTTCCCCTTCGGCACCGATCATTCAGGCCGCGACATGCTCTCGCGATGCCTCTACGGCGCGCAGCTTTCGGTGATCATCGGCTTCTGCGCCGCCGGCCTGGCCACCGTGATCTCGATCGTGCTCGGCGTGCTGACCGGCTATCTCGGCGGCAAGTTCGACATGGTAGTGCAGCGCTTCGTCGACGCCTGGATGAGCTTCCCCGAGCTGATCGTGCTGATCGTGGTGGTCTCGGTTGTCGGCCCCGGCATGCCGCAGATCATCGTCGTGCTGGGCCTCGCGCTGGGTATAGCCGGCTCGCGCATCGTGCGCGGCGCGGTCGTCTCGGTGCGCGAGAACATGTACGTGCACGCCGCCAAGTCGACCGGCGCCAAGACCGCCCGCATCCTGTGGCGCCACGTGTTGCCCAACGTCATGGCGCCAGTCATCATCCTGTTCACCAACCGCGTCGCGGTGGCGATCCTCGCCGAGTCGGGCCTGTCGTTCCTCGGCTTCGGCGTGCCGCCGCCGGCGCCGACCTGGGGCGGCATGCTCTCCGGCTCGGGCCGCGCCTACATGTATCAGGGACCCTGGCTCGCTCTGGCGCCGGGTCTCTGCCTGACCGTCGTCGTCTACGCGATCTCCGTCTTCGGCGACGCGTTGCGCGACCTGCTCGACCCCCGCATGCGCGGATCGCGTTAAGGCGACCGCCCATAGGAGGAGTGCGCCCGGATCCGACCACAGGGAGGATGTCATGACGGAGTGGAAGCGCTTCAAGAACGCGTTGATCGCCGGCACGTTCGCCGCCGGCGCCTGGATCGGCATGGCGGCGGCCGAGAACAAGGACAAGCCGCAATATGGCGGCACGCTCGAGGTCGGCACCGTCTACATCACCTTGTCCGCGTTGTCGTTTGATCCGCACGACTGGAACTGGAAGCTCAACCACGACACCGGCAGCTATCTCGAGCAGCTCTTTGTCGGCGATCTGAGCAAGGCACGGCGCAACGGCGGCAAACAGGCCTTCGTCGCCGACGGCTATCTCGCCCAGGACGCCATCAAGGGCGAGCTGGCCGAGAGCTGGGCGTGGAAGGACGACCCGCTGCGCGTCGAGATCAAGCTGCGCAAAGGCGTGATGTTTCCGGCCAAGCCCGGCGTGATGGAGAGCCGAGAGTTCACCTCGGCCGACGTCGCTTACAGCTTCAACCGGCTGATCAGCAGCCCGAAGCAACAGAAGGGCTATTTCAACCACGTCGAGAAGGTCGAGACACCGGACAAGCACACCGTCGTCTTCCACATGAAGTATTTCCACGCTGAGTGGGATTACCGCTTCGGCTGGGGGTACTACTCGCCGATCTACGCCAAAGAGATGGTCGACGCTGGCGCCACCAACTGGAGGAACGCGGTCGGAACCGGGCCCTTCCAGCTCACCGATTTCGTGCAGGGCAATTCCAACACCTACACCAAGAACGCGATCTACTGGGGCCGCGAGACGATCGGCGGTACCGAGTACAAGGTGCCGTTCCTCGATAAAGTGGTCTACCGCACGATCAAGGACGAGGCGACGTGGATCGCGTCGCTGCGCACCGGCAAGCTCGACATCCTCGAAGCCATCCGCTGGCAGAACGTCGACAGCCTGAAGAAGAGCTCGCCGCAGCTACAATGGAATCGCTGGCTGAACCAGTCCGGCACCTTCATGGCCATGCGCATGGATGTCGACGGCCCGTTCAAGGATATCCGCGTGCGCCGCGCGCTTAACATGGCGGTCAACAAGCAGGAGATCGTCAAGGCCTACTACAACGGCCACGCCGAGCTCTTCGCCTATCCGCAGCATCCCGACTACGGCCCGTATTTCGAGCCGCTCGAGTCCATGCCGGATTCGGTGAAGGAGCTGTTCACGTACAATCCCGAGAAGGCGAAGAAGCTACTGGCCGAGGCCGGCTATCCCAAGGGCTTCACGACCAAGGTGCAGGTCTGCGCCTGCAGTCCCGACCATATGGACCTGCTGCCGCTGGTCGCGGCCTACTATGAGCAGGTTGGCGTGAAGCTCGAGATCCAGCCAATGGAGTACGGCGCGTTCCTGGGCGCGATGACTTCGCGCACGCACGCGCCGGCCTATTTCATGAACTCCGGCCACGTCAATCCCACGCGCACCATCCACAAGAGCTTCATCACAGGCGAGATGTGGAACCCGGCCGGCTATACCGATCCCAAGTACGACGAGAGGATGGAGCTGGTCTTCCGTCAGAAGGACGAGGCGGTACGCATCAGGATGCTGCGCGAGCTGACGCGCGAGATCCTCGACCAGGCACCCTATGTGTGGATGCCGATTCCCTACGTCTACACGGCGTGGTGGCCGTGGGTGAAGAACTACGGTGGCGAGCTGCGCGTCGGCGCGGTGCGGCCGGGGCCGATCTACGCCCGCATCTGGCTCGACCAGGACATGAAGAAGAAGATGGGCTTCTGATCGCCCAATCGAAGGAGAGTGATCATGGCGCATGACATCGTGATCCGCGGCGGCGAGATCGTCGACGGCACCGGCGGCGATCCCTATCGCGGCGACGTCGCCATCCAGGACGGCAAGATCGCCGCCGTGGGCGCGGTGGACGGCAAGGGCAAGCGCGAGATCGACGCCGGGGGGATGACCGTCACCCCCGGCTTCATCGACATCCACACCCATCTCGACGCGCAGATCGGCTGGGATCCGGACTGCACGCCGGTGAGCTGGCACGGCGTCACCACGGCGCTGATGGGCAATTGCGGCGTGACCTTCGCGCCGGTGAAGCCCCACGACAAGGAACTGCTCGCCGGCATGATGGAGACGGTCGAGGACATTCCCCGGCACGCCATCCTCACCGGCCTGCCGTGGAGCTGGGAGGACTACGGCGGCTATCTCGACGCCATCGAGACCTTGAAGCCCGGCATCAACATCGCCGGCCTAGTCGGCCACAGCGCGGTGCGCTTCTACGTCATGGGCGAGCGCGCGGTCGAGGAGCAGGCGACGCCGGAGGAGCGCCGCCAGATGGCCGACGTGGTTGCCAAGTCGATCGACCGCGGCGCCGTCGGCTTCTCGACCAACCGCTTCGCCGAGCACAAGCTGCCCGACGGCCGCGCGATCCCCGGCACCTTCGCCGATCCGATCGAGCTGGTGGACATCGCCAAGGTCGTGGCGCCGCGCAACGCGCTGATGCAGGCGGTCGGCGCCAATATGGACGTTCTGCGCACCATCGCCGATTCGGGTAAGGGCCGCGTGCTGTTCAGCTACGGCGCCGGCAACGGCGATCTGGCGATGGCCCAGCAGCGCCGCACGGCACTGGAGGAACTCTGTACCGGCCGCGACATGACCGCGATCACGCAGGTGCGTGCCTCGGGCATGATCTATGGACTTCAGGCCGGCCTGCCGGTGCGCGGCGCGACCTGGTCGCGGCTGCGCCGCCTGCCGACGCTGAATGATCGCGTCGCGGCGCTGAGCGATCCCGAGTTCCATGCCAGCCTGATGGCCGAGGCGCGCACCAACGGCTTCAAGCAGAATCTCGGTACTCCGATAGAAAAGGTGTTCTACCTCGGCGACGGTCCGACCCCGGCCTACACAGCCGGCGAGGAGATGTCACTGGTCGCCATGGCGCAGGCGCGCGGAGAGCACTGGGCCGAGACCTTCCTGCGCATGGCGCGCGAGACCAAGGGCAAGGCGCTGTTCACCTTGCGCATGTTCAACCCCAATCTCGACGCGCTGGCGCACATGTTCCGCAGCCCGCACTGCTTCCCCAGCCTGGGCGACGCCGGCGCGCATGTCACACAGGTGATGGACGCCGGATGGGCGACCTTCATCCTCTCGCACTGGGTGCGCGAGACCGGCTTCTTCAGCATGAGCGAGGCGATCAAGCGCATGACCTTGATGCCGGCGCGCGTGATGGGCCTGAAAGATCGCGGCACGCTGGCCGTCGGCATGCGCGCCGATATCAACGTGTTCGACGCCGGCAAGGTCGCCGAGCTCCAGCCGGAGCTGGTCAGTGATTTCCCCGGCGGCGCGGCGCGCTTCATCCAGAAGTCGACCGGCTACAAGGCGACCTTGGTGAACGGCGCGGTCAATGTGCTCGATGGCGAACTGACGGGCACGCGCGCTGGCCGCGTGTTGCGGCATGGAGCCTGAGAGACGCGGCGCGGAAGCGTACCCGCCGGTAACATTGCGCGGCAAACGTTCCCCTGCGTCGGTGGCGTCGGGGCAATCGACATGAGACGGAGGACGCGATGATCAAGGCACTGAGACGTACCATGCTGGCGGGCGCGACGGCGCTCACGCTGGCGGCGGGATCGGCGCTGGCCGAAAGCACAGCGCCGAAGTACGGCGGCACGCTGGAGGTCGGCACGGTCTACATCACGCTCTCGGCGCTGTCGTGGGATCCGCACGACTGGAACTGGAAGCTGAACCACGACACCGGCATGTTCTACGAGCAGCTGTTCGCCGGCGACCTGTCCAAGGCCAAGCGCAACGGCGGCAAGCATTCGTTCATCCCCGACGCCTGGCTGTCGAGCGACGCCCTGCGGGGCGAGCTGGCCGAGAGCTGGGAGTGGAAGGAGAATCCACCCCGGGTCGAGATCAAGCTGCGCAAGGGCATCATGTTTCCGGAGAAGCCCGGCGTGATGAAGGCGCGCGAGTTCGTCGCCGACGACGTGGTGTTCAGCTACGAGCGTCTGAACAGCAGCCCACGGCGGATCAAGGACTACTTCGCGCATGTCGAGAAGGTCGAGGCGACCGACAAGCACACGGTCGTCTTCACCTTCAAGGACTACTTCGCGGAGTGGGACTACCGGTTTGGCTGGGGCTACTTCTCGGTGATCACGCCCAAGGAGGTCGTCGACGCCGGCGCCACCAACTGGAAGAACGTGGTCGGCACCGGCCCCTTCCAGCTCAGCGATTTCGTGCAGGGCAACTCCAACACCTACACGCGCAACCCCGCGTACTGGGACAAGGAGACCATCGGCGGCAAGCAGTACCAGCTGCCCTATCTCGACAAGGTGGTTTACCGCACGATCAAGGACGAGGCGACTTGGATCGCCGCCCTGCGTACCGGCAAGCTCGACATGCTGGAGGCGATCCGCTGGCAGAATGTCGAGAGCCTGAAGAAGAGTGCGCCGCAGCTGCAGTGGAACCGCTGGCTCAACCAGTCCGGCACCTTCATGGCCTTCCAGGTCGACCAGAAGCCGTTCGACGATGTGCGCGTGCGGCGCGCGCTGAACATGGCGGTCAACAAGCAGGAGATCGTCAAGGCCTACTACAACGGCCACGCCGAGCTCTTCGCCTATCCCATGCATCCGGACTACGTGGGCTACTTCGAGCCGCTCGAATCCATGCCTGACTCGGTGAAGGAGCTGTTCACCTACAACCCGGCCAAGGCCAAGAAGATGCTGGCCGACGCCGGCTATCCCAACGGCTTCAGCTTCAAGGTTCAGGTCTGCGCCTGCAGCCCGGATCACATGGACCTGCTGCCGCTGATCGCTGCCTACCTCGAGCAGGTGGGCGTGAAGATCGAGATCCAGCCAATGGAGTACGCCGCGTTCCTCTCGGCGATGACATCGCGCAAGATGACGGCCGGCTACTTCATGAACAACGGCCACACCAACCCGACGACCACGATCCGCAAGAGCTTCACGACGGGCCAGCAATGGAACCCGTCGGGCTGGTCGGACAAGGCCTTCGACGCGCGCATGGACGAGGTCTATCGTACGCGCGACGAGTCCAAGCGTCAGGTCATGCTCAAGGAGATGACGCGCGAGATCCTCGACAAGGCGCCGTACATCTGGATGCCGACGCCCTATGTCTATTCGGCGTGGTGGCCGTGGGTTAAGAACTACGGTGGCGAGCTGCGCGCTGGCGCGGTGCGCCCTGGCCCGATCTACGCCCGGATCTGGATCGACCAGGACCTGAAGAAGAAGCTGGGCTACTAAGCGTACCGTGGCTGAACCTCTCCTCCAGGTCCGCGACCTGACAACGCGTTTCCGGACCGACGGCGGCATCGTCACCGCCGTCGATTCGGTGTCCTTCGACGTCGCCGCCGGCGAGACGGTGGCGATCGTTGGCGAGTCGGGCTCGGGCAAGAGCGTCACCGCGCTCTCCATCCTGCGCCTGATCCCCAACCCGCCCGGCAAGATCGAGCGGGGCGAGGTGATCTTTGACGGCGTCGACCTCCTGAAGCTCGACGACGTCGGCATCCGCGCCATCCGCGGCGACAAGATCGCCATGATCTTCCAGGAGCCGATGAGCTCGCTCAATCCGGCGCTGACCATCGGCAAGCAGATCGGCGAGCCGATCAACCTGCACCGCAAGGCGCCGTGGACCGTGGCGATCGACAAGGCCAAGGAGCTGCTGGGCCGCGTGCGCATCCCCGACGCCGCCGCCCGCGTCGGCGCCTGGCCGCATCAGTTCTCCGGCGGCATGCGCCAGCGCGCCATGATCGCCATGGCGCTGGCCTGCCAGCCCAAGCTGATCGTCGCCGACGAGCCGACCACGGCGCTCGACGTCACGGTGCAGGCGCAGATCCTCGATCTGCTGAAGAGCCAGGCGCGCGAGGCCGGCTCGGCCCTGATTCTGATCACCCACGATTTGGGCGTCGTGGCCCGCTACGCCGACCGCGTCGTGGTGATGTATGGCGGACGCATCGTCGAGACGGCCCCGGCGCGCATCCTCTACAAGTTCCCGCGGCATCCCTACACCCAGGGGCTGATGGCCTCGATCCCCCGGCTCGACGGCGACACGCGCCAGCGCCTGGTGCCGATCGAAGGCCAGCCGCCGAACCTGGCGCAGCTGCCGCTGGGCTGCGCCTTCGCCGCGCGCTGCCGCATGGCCACGCAGCGCTGTCACGACGAACGCCCGCCGCTCGAGGCGGTGGGCGAGAACCATCTCAAGGCCTGTTTCCTCGACGCGCGTGCGGATGCCCATGCCTGACGCCACCACCCCGGCATCCGACGACATCCTGCGTGTCGAGGATCTCAAGGTTCATTTCCCCGTCATGCAGGGCGTGGTGATTCAAAAACAGGTCGCCACGGTGAAGGCGGTCGACGGTATCTCCTTTACGCTCAAGCGCGGCGAGACGCTGGGCCTTGTCGGCGAGAGCGGCTGCGGCAAGTCGACGACCGGACTGGCTGTGCTGCGCATGCTGCCACCGACCGAGGGCCGCATCGTCTTCGAGGGTGAGGACATCGCCGGCCACGACGAGGAGCGCATGCGCGGCATCCGCAAGCGCATGCAAATGGTCTACCAGGATCCCTATGGCTCGCTCAATCCGCGCATGCGCGTGCGCGACATCGTCGGCGAGCCACTCGAGGTCCACGGCCTGGGCGACGACCGCAGGGCGTTGCGCGAGCGTGTCTCCGCCCTGATCGCGATGGTCGGCCTGCTGCCCGACATGGCCGACCGCTATCCGCACGAATTCTCTGGCGGCCAGCGCCAGCGCATCGGCATCGCCCGCGCCATGGCGCTCGAGCCGTCGCTGATCATCTGTGACGAGGCGGTCTCGGCGCTCGACGTGTCGATCCAGGCGCAGGTGGTGAACCTGTTCATGGAGCTGCAGCAACGGCTGGGGCTGACCTACATCTTCATCGCTCACGATCTCGCCGTGGTGCGGCACATCAGCGACCGCATCGCCGTGATGTATCTCGGCAAGATCGTCGAGATCGCCACGCGCGACGAGCTCTATCGCGATCCGCTGCATCCCTACACGCAGGCGCTGCTGGCGGCGATCCCGATTCCCGATCCCGAGCTCGAAGCGACGCGCCCACAGCAGATCATTTCAGGCGAGGTGCCCAGCGCGCTGCGGCCGCCGCCAGGCTGCCGCTTCCATCCACGCTGCCCACACGCGATGGATGTCTGCAAGACGACGGAGCCACCGCTCAAGGGCCGCCCCGGCGGCCGCGCCGTAGCCTGCCATCTGCATCCGTAATCAATCCCTTCTCCCGCTGGCGGGGGAAGGTAACGTATGGGGCCCAGCACGGAGTTCCCGATGGTCGCGCGTATCGCCCAGGCCCTGGTCGCAAAGTACGGCGAGAAAGCGGACACTGCCGCGACGCTTGCCGTCACCCTGTTCGACCCAGATGGCAATGTCGTGGATCCCGCCGACCGCGCCGCCATCCGTTTCGCGCGCTTCCACTGGACCGGCTGGCGCCTGCTCGAACCCTACCAGGCCGGGCAATCGATCACGGACTACGTCATCGAGTCCGCCGGCGGAACGGCGAAGTGGTCGATCGCCATCTCTACGCTCTCGTCCAGTGGCAAGGTGATCGCCGCCAAGGCCGATGGCGAGCTGACTCCCACCGTCGCGACTTTCCTCACTCGCCTGGCGGCGAAGCTCTGACCTCCTGAGGTCGATCTCTACGTCATGGCACTTCACACAGGAGTTGTTATGTTATAACGTCCCGGCTGCGCTTGCGCAGGGGACGCATATGTCTCTGATTCGAAACATGATTCTCGCCGCCGGCGGCCTTGCGGTCAGCCTCCCGGCAAGCGCCCAGACCCCTACAACGATCACCCCTGCCGCCGCTGGAAGTGACCGGTGTGCCCCAGGCGCGGACCATCGACGATGTGGCCACTCCTGCTTCGGTGCTCGCAGGGCAGAATCTTGAACTGCGTCGTGCCGCTACCCTGGGCGAGACGGTCAAGGACCTTCCCGGCATCACCACGAGCCACTTCGGTGCCGGCGCCAGCCGACCGATTATTCGTGGCTTCGACGGACCGCGGGTGCGTGTCCTGAATGACGGCGTCGACACGCTCGACGCCGCGACGGTCAGCCCTGATCACGCCGTCACCATCGATCCGTTTGGCGCGCGGCAGATCGAGATCCTCAGGGGCCCGGCCACCTTGCTCTATGGTACTGGCGCCATCGGCGGCGTGGTCAACGTCATCGACTCGCGGATTCCGACGGCGGTGCCCTCGCGCGGCTACCAAGGCGAGACCGGGCTGCGGTTCAGCAGCTCAGCGGAGGAGATCGCGGGATTCCTGGGATTCACCGTGGGCCACGGCAACATCGCCGCGCGCGTCGAAGGCACAGTGCGCAATGCCGAGGACTACCACACCGCCCAGGCGTTCGGCGATCCGCTGTCGCGGCGCGTGCGCAACTCGTTCAACAACGGTTTTAACTTCAGCGCCGGCACGTCATGGGTCGACAACTGGGGTTATGTCGGCGCGGCCTACAGCGAGTACCGCAGCCAGTACGGCTTGCCCAACGAGGCGTCCGTGCTGATCAACATGCGCACCCAGCGCCTCGACGTGCGTGGCGAGGTGCGCGAGCCCTTCAACGGCGTCGAGAAGATCCGCTTCCGTCTGGCCAATGTCTGGTACCAGCACCAGGAGGTCGAGAGTTCAGCGATCGAGACGACCTTTTTCAACCATGCTTTCGACGGTCGGGTCGAGGTAATCCACCGCCTGTTCGACGGCTTGCGCGGCGTGGCCGGTGTACAGGCGCAGCGGCGCGACTTCACCGCGACCGGCGAAGAGGCCTACGTGCCGCCGACTCTGACCCGAAGCTTTGGCCTGTTCCTCATCGAACGCTACAGTTTCAGTCAGTTCCACATCGAAGGCGGGCTGCGCTACGACTGGCAGCACATCCAACCATCGGGCGATCGGCAGAGCCGCGGCCACCAGGGCTTCTCGGCCTCGATCAGCGGCACATGGGATTTCATGCCCGGCTATTCGGCGACGATCGGATTCTCGCGCTCGCAGCGCCTGCCGACCGCGGAGGAACTCTACGCCAACGGCGCGCACGTCGCGACCGGACAGTTCGAGGTCGGCGACGTCAACCTGGGACGTGAAACCTCGTACAACCTTGAGCTCGGCGTGCGGAAGAAGACGGGCGCCCTGCAGTTCGGCGCCAACCTCTATCGCAATGTGGTCAACGGCTTCATCTTCCAGTTTGATACCGGAGAGACCAGGGACGACCGGCGTGTGGTCAACTTCCGGCAGGCCGATGCGGAGTTCTACGGCCTCGAAGCCGACGTGAAGTACGCGGTCCACGACAATATCGACGTTTCGGTCTTCGGCGACTACGTACGCGGGCGGCTGACCGGCGGCAACAACCTGCCGCGCATTCCGCCAGGCCGCCTTGGTGCGCGCATCGACGCGCGTCACGAGCTGGGTGCTGGCAGCCTGAGCGGCTTCGTGCAGTTCTACCACGCGTTTGGGCAGAGCCAGGTCGCCCCGAACGAGACCGCAACGCCGGGCTACAACATGCTCGACATCGGCGTCGCCTGGAACGGGCAGTTCAACCCGATCAACACCTGGCAGGTATACCTGCGGGCCAACAACCTGTTGAACCAGCGCGCCATTGCGCACACCTCGTTCATCAAGAACTCCGCGCCGCTGCCCGGCATCAACGTGACAGCGGGCACGCGATTCACGTTCTAAACGTCGGTCCGGGTCGTCTTGCCGGCGCTTGGGGATCGGGCCCCGATCAAACGGCGATGAAGCCGGGTTTGCGCCCGCCGACCGAGACGAGGTAGCGGGCCATCGCGGTGGCTACCTGCCGCACCGCGGGTCGCGCCGTCATTCGGTCGCGCCATGCCAGCAGGCAGCCTACATCCAGCGGCATCGGCGCGCCCAGTCGATCGGCGAAGAACTGCGCCATGTAGAAGGCGATGTCGGCGTAGGAGTAGTCGCCGACAAGATATCGGCGCCCGTCGGCCAGCAACGCCTCCACCTCGCGGTCGTAACTCACGGCCGCACCGATGGCGGCCACGGCGGCAGGATCGTCGAGGCTGCGCTGCAGACCCATCAGCCTGACGATGTGCGGGAAGAAGACCTCATCGGACTTCATCTCCAACAGCCTGGCGCGGGCGCGGCCGCGCACGCTGGTGGGCCATAGCGGCGGCTGCGGCTTGATCTCCTCGAAATACTCGAAGATCTGCGTCGAATCGAAAATCTCGACATCGCCGTCGATCAACACCGGGACTTGGCGCTTGGGATTGACGCGCAGGACCTCGGGATGCTTGGGCTCGTACAGCGCCTTCATGTCGAAGGGCACCATCTCGACCCGCACGTCGAGCCCTTTCTCCAGCGCCGCGATCTCAGCCTTGGCGCCGAACATGCTCAGGGGTCCGGAATAGAGTCGCATCGGCATGAAAGATTCCTCGTTACGCTCCGCATGAAAGAAGCGGCCCGCTCGGAACGACAGAAGCATTCCCGTCGTTCCGAGCGAAGCGAGGAATCTTGCTTGCGATCGAAGTCTAGCTCACGCGCTCCAGGTAGCTCTCGAACACGCCGACATGCACATGCGCCGGATCGGCGTCGTGGGGCCACAGTTCCTCGGCGTTGAAGCGCACGTCGTAGGTCGGCTCGTCCTCGGCGTGGATGCCATGCGCATGCGCGTCGGGGAACGGGTACTTCGGCGACACGCCGACGACCACGCCGGTCTTGCCGCGGATGTAGCCGGGCATGCGCACATGGCCCGGCACGTGATCGGTGCGCACGCGCACTTTGTCACCGGGCTTCAAGGTCGGCCGCGTCTCGACATTGCCGCGTCCGGGCGCGCTGGGCATGGATAGCGGGAACTGACCCTGCGCGCGCCGCTCCAGCTCCTCCCGCGTGAGGATACCCTTCTCGACGCAGAGCGTAGCGAGGCTGGTCAGCGACCGCTCGTAGTAGCTGGCCGACAGATAGTGCCGCGGCTCCATGCGCTCGATGGCGTGGCGGTACTCGTCCATGTTGAAGATGCCGCACTTCACGGCGAGCGAGTACAGAGCGTTGACCCGCTTCTCCCACGGCTCGTGGAAAGTCTGCGCCTTGAGCGCATAGCGTACGCGGCCGAAGCCCTGCCGGCCGCCCATGTCATGGATGCCGTCCATCGCCTAAGTCCCCGCCACGCGCGCGACGCCGATCATCATGTCCTTGCTGATCAGCCCGGCGAGCTTCTCCTCGGACCAGCCCTCGGTCCCTGATGGACGCATCGGCAGCACCATGTAGCGCGTGTCGGCCGTGGTGTCCCACACGCGGATCTCGGTGGAGGCGGGCAGCTCCAGGCCCATCTCCTTCAGCACCGTACGGGACTGGCGCACGACGCGGGCGCGGTACTCCAGATCCTTGTACCAGTCCGGCGGCAGGCCGATGATCGAGAAGGCCGTGCACGAGCACAGCGTGCAGACGATCACGTTGTGGATGCTCGCCGTGTTCTCCAGCACGACCAGATGACGGTGATGCGCCGGCATGCTCAGGCCCAGCTCGGCCACCGCGTCCTTGCCATTGGCCATCAGCCGCGCCTTGAAGGCCGGATCGGTCCACGCCTTGGCGCAGACCCGCGCGCCGTTCTCGGGCAGCCATTTCTCCTCGGCGAGCTCGCGGAACTCGCCGATGAACTCCGCCGGCTTCATGCCGCGCTCTTCGAACGCGGCCTGAATCGCATCGACCCGCGCCTCGACGGACGCGGTGTTCAGCTTGATGTGAATGTTGTCGGGCATGGGATCCCTCCACCTGCCATGTGTCGACGGCAGATTGAGGGATCGCCGAGATCAGTTCAATGCCTGATCACTCCGCCGCCGTCGCCGCGCCCTGTGGCTTCACCGTGATCATGCCGGGGCGGAAGCGCTCCTTGAATGGCGTGGTGTCTATCTCGTCGAGCTTGATCTCGCCGGCCAGCACCTTGCGCTTCCATTCCTGGTGCGCCGGCTCGTCGGCGTGGAATTCGGGCATCACCTCTCTCGCGAAAAGCTCCAATGATTCGCAGATGTGCTCGTGCGTAGTCTTGCCGGCCTGGTTGAGCAGGATCACCTGGTCGATGTTCGATTCCCGGAACTTGCGCAGCTTCTTGCGGATGGTCTCGGGCGATCCGATCAGCCCACCGGCGATGGAACGCTTCGCCTGCTCGGGATTCTCGCGCTTCCATTTGTTGTACTCGTCCCACATGTTGACGGTACCCGGCGGCGGCCGCTGACGGCCCTTTTGCGCACCATAGAATTGCAGCGCGAACTGGAAGAAGGTCGAGCCTTCAGCGCGACGCCGCGCCTCCTCGTCGGTCTTGGCGCACATGAAGTAGCTGACCAGCGCGATATTGGGGTTGGTCTGATAATCCTCGAGCTTGTCGAGCTGCTTGGTGAAGGCGTTATAGTAGGCATGCACCCAGGCATGCGCGGCGTCGGCGCTGACGAACTGGAAGCCCAGCGCGCCCATGCCGCGGCGGCCGGCCATCTCGATCGTCTGCAATTGCGAGCACGCCACCCAGAGCGGCGGGTGTGGCTTCTGCAGCGGCTTGGGCAGCACGTTGCGCAGCGGGAACTTGAAGTGCGGCCCGTCATAGGAGCAGCCGCCGTCGCGGAACATCGGGATCAGCGCGCGCACCGCGTCCTCCCAGATCGCGCGCTTGTTATCCATGTCGACGCCGAACGGCTCCAGCTCGGTGATGCTGGCGCTCTCGCCCATGCCGAACTCGACACGGCCGTCGCTCAACAGATCGAGCGCCGCGACCTTCTCGGCCACCTTGGCCGGGTGGTTGGTGGTGAGCTGGAAGATGCCGTGGCCCAGCCGGATGCGCTTGGTGCGCTGGCTGGCGGCGCCGAGGAAGACCTCGGGCGCGGGCGAGTGCGAATACTCCTCGAGGAAGTGATGTTCGACTTCCCAGGCGTAGTCGAAGCCCAGCTGGTCGGCGAGCTCGCATTGCGACAGCGCGTTCTTGTACAGGCGATGCTCGTCGCCGGCTTCCCAGGGACGCGGCAGCTGCAGCTCGTAGAAGATGCCGAATTTCATGGCCGCGCCCTCCAATCGTTGAGGCCGCAAGGGCACCCCGAAACCCGGCGCGGGGCAAGGGCTTCGTGCCGCATCGCGGCACCCTAGCCATGCGCTCGCGGGGCCTTCCCTCCGCCGGCGGGAGGTCCATACTTGGCCTGACGATCTGGGAGGCGACGATGCCAGACGGAGTGGCAAGAGCAGGCGCCAGTGACCGGCCCGACGCGCTTTACGCCAAGCTGGAGGAGCGCGTTCTGGCGCGCGACCAGATCGGCGCCCTCGATACCTACCATCAGCTCTTCAAAGCCGGCCGGCCGCTGCCCGAAATGCTGGCCGAGGCGGTGCGCATCCACGCGCCCTACACCCACGTGCCCTATCACGAGCGCATCGACGACGGGTACGTCAACTTCGTCAACAACGACCACTGCCTGCTGAGCGCGCGCGCCACCTTGAACCTCGCGCGCCTGCTGCCCGGGGTGCAGGCCGGCCTGCCGATGGCGCAGACCATCTGGTACATCCCCACCGGGCTGGACATCTGGAACCAGAAGATCATCAAGGCGCCGGGCCACTATGCGCGCGGATTCCAGATGCCGCCGGGACCGCCACCGGCGCCCGTGGTGCACTGGGCCGACCAGGAGCCGCTGGCGCTCGACGGGCCACTGAAGGAGCGGCTCGGGCACTGGCAGACCCTGGTGCATCGCGGCCAGGTGATCGACGCCTACCGCGTCTTCCTCGGCATCATGCGCAACAAGGACGAGCGCCGCGCCGCGCTCAGCGAACTGGCCTTCGCCGGCCTGATCGACGTGCAGGACCGCGCCTTCCAGAACCGCTCCTACACCACCGGCCACAAATCCTTCCGTGCCCGCGCCACCGTCGAGCTGGGCGACGCCATCGGCTGGGACGACGCGCACGACGTGCTCTACGCCGGCGCGCTCGACATCGCCGTCGGCCCGCGCTGGTATTCGCTTTACGAGATGGCCTGCAACGCCGTCACGGTCTACATCGAGGGCCAGGTGCTGCACGCCGTGCCCTATGGCGGCACGACCGCGCGCGAGCGCGCGCTGCTCGACAACCGCGAGCCGATGAGCGCCGCCGAGACCGAAGCCTTCCTCGAGATCGTGCTGCGCCAGCCCGAGCCGGCCAATATCGAGGCGCTGGCCCGGCTGCTCAACGCCGGAAAGGACCCGCGCTCGATCCTCGACGCCATCCAGCTCGGCGCCGCCGAGGTGGTGATCGAGACCAATATCGACGTGAACTTCTCGCTGCCGCAGCACTGCTACGAGTACTGCAACACGCTCGGCTGGTTCTGGGACAATTTCGCCCACCAGCAGCGCATCAAGCTGCTGTTCCTAGCCACCGCCTATCTCAACCAGGCGGCGTATCACCAGCACCTGAGCGGCGATTTCGCGCGGACATCGGTGCGCGCGCCGACGGGCGCCGATCGCCTGACCTCTGCGGAGATCGTCGATCGCCTGACATCAGCGCTGATCGCGCTTGACGGGCCGCAGAGCATGGCGTGGACCAAGGCCTACCTCGACAGCGGTGCGGAGACCGGCCCGCTGGTGCGCGCACTGGCGCTGGCGGCCAGCCGGCTGGGCAACGATCCTCACAACCAGGAGATCGCCCAGTGCATGATCGAGGACTACCTCAAGAACAAGCAGCCTGATCGCGGCCGCCTGCTGCTGGCCTGCGCCCAGCACACCGCCGCGCATCGCAAATACGGCGACGCGCTCGATTGCAGCCGCCGTTTCGGCAAGGCCTTCGATCTGGCGGAGCTCGGTTGAGCCGCTGCCTCGGCCTGCTGGGCGGCGTCGGTATCGGCGCCGCCGTGCACTATTACGAAGCGCTGGCCGCGGCGCACGCCGCGAAGGGCGAGCCGCTGCCGCTGGTCATGGTCAACGCCGACATGCCCACCGGCCTGCGCTACGTGCAGGCCGGCGACCTCCAGGGACTCGCGCGCTATCTCGCTGGTCTGATCGACCGCATGCGCGCCGCCGGCGCCGAGCTGGCGGCGATCCCCGCCGTCACGCCGCATATCTGCTTCAACGAACTGTCGCCAATCACGCTCCTGCCTTTGGTCGATATCGTGACACCGCTGGCCGATCACCTGCGCACCAAAGGCATCCGCCGCGCCGCGCTCTTCGGCACGCGCTTCACCATCGAAAGCGCGATGTTCGGCCGTCTCGCCGGTATCGATCTGGTGAAGCCGCGCGCCGACGAGATCACCACCATCCACGACGCCTACATGCGCACGGCGAACTCGGGCAAAGGCGCGCCCGACGACCACCGCGCGCTGACGGCGATGGCCCGCACGCTGATCGAGCGCGACGGTGCCGAGGCGATCATCTTCGCCGGCACCGACCTGTCGCTGCTGTTCGATACCGACAACACGACTTTCCCGTCGATCGACTGCGCGCAACTGCACATCGAGGCGATCCTGCGCGCGCAGGGTCTTTGAGTCTCGTCATCTCCCTCCGGATGGCGAGCTGATTCAGCCCACCACCTTGATGTAGGTGTCCTTCATGACGATGAGGCCGTTGCGGAAGGTGTAGAGATCGCAGCCCAGCCAGGACTGCTTCTCGCCGGTCTTCAGCGTCGCGGTGCGGTGCCATTCGGTGACCGCGCGGTCGCCGTGGATGAACTCGCTGGTGTGAGTCCACTTCACGTCGCTGGCGTTGGCGAACAGCGGCTCGAAATAGCTGCGGATCGCGGCGTGGCCCTTGAAACTCTGGCCCCAGTAATCCGGTCCCCTGGCGTTGCGGAACTCGCCGTCGGGCGCGAAGGCCGCGACGATGGCGTCAACATCGCGCCGCGCGAAGGCCGCACCCACCGCGCGCAGCTGATCCATGGTGACATGGGGAATCGAAGCGCCGTCCATCGTCGATCTCCTCTTGGTCGACAGCTAGGATGCCGCGCTCGACACCACTGGTCGAGTCGGTGCCGGCTGCGCCTCGGCCTCCAGCATGCGCTCGACGATCCAGCGGTACTGGCTGAGCGCCCCGTCGGCGCGGATCGGCACCATGCGGAAGTCCGGGCGCTTCTCGAGGTTGCGCGCCTGGGCGGTGACCATGGCGCGATCCTCCTCGAAGGCCTCGGCCACACTGTCGTGCACCGACTGGGTCACATCGGGACGATCGAGCGCGAAGTCATGCGGCTGGCCGAAAAAATAGTGCGTGGCGTTCTCGTTCTCCGGCGTCAGCGCCTGGCAACTGTGGAAGCGCGCGGCGTCGACCAGCTTGCCCTCGGGCGCACCGGTGCCCACCGGCGCCATGCCGGAATCCATCAGGAAGATGCCCGGCACCAGGAAATCGTAGGTGTTCCAACGATCGACGTTGCCGGCAAAGGGGCGCACCTTCTGGATGAAGGGTGGTGGCGCGATGTCGAGCGCCCAACGCGTCACCCGCACGCCGCGCTCGATGCGCTCGACCTTGACCTGACCCTTCGCGTAGTCCTCCGAGCCGCCCAAGGTGGTGGGATGCACGTAGGGCAGGTGCGCCAGATCCAGCAGGTTGTCGCAGATCAGCATGTAGTTGGCGTCATAATGGGTGTAGCCACCCTTGATGCTGCGCCAGGCGGGATCGTCGAGCCAATGCGTGTCGGGGACCAGCGCCGCGTCGGCCTTCTCGACATCGCCCATCCAGATCCAGATCCAGTGATGGCGTTCGACAATCGGAAACGTGCGCACGCGCGCGTTGGCCGGCACCAGATCCTGCGACGGCACCTCGACACACTTGCCGGATCGGTCGAACAGCAGGCCGTGATACAGGCAGCGCACGCAGTCGCCCTCGCGCCGGCCACGCGACAGCGGCGCGCCACGATGGCAGCACATGTCCTCGAAGGCCACGACGTGTCCCTGGGCGTCACGCCACAGCGCCAGCGGCGTGTTCAGGATCGTGCGGGCAAGGAAGCCGTCGGCCGGCACCTCGCCCGACCAACCCGCGACGTACCATGTGTTGCGGATGAACATGATCCTGCTCCGTTCAATAGGCCTTGCCGGTCGGATAGACGGCGAAAGCCGGGATAGCGGGGTCGAGCCGGTCCCACGGCTGCGCGCTCTTGACGAAGATGTTGGCCTCCGGCCGGAACCAGCTCGCGTCGTCGAACGTGCAGACACGGATGCCGACGATGTCGGGACGGGTCGAGACCTGCACGTAGAGCGGCGTGCCGCAGTCGCCGCAGAAGACGCGCGTGATGGCGTTGCCGGCGTCGGACTTGGCGACGTAGCGGCGCGGCGCGCCCTGGACGATCCGGAAGCCATCCGCCGCCATCCGCACGGCCGCGACATGCGGCGCGCCGCTGCCGCGCTGGCAGTCGCGGCAATGACATTGCAGCGAAAACTGCGCTTCGCTCGCGCATTCGTACCGGATCGCGCCGCACAGGCATCCGCCGGTTCTCGTTGGCATGCGGGTCTCCCTTGCTCGAAGCCACCGCAGGATAGCGCCGGCGTGGCCGCCGTACTACCGGACAGGCCCTGACCCGCAGCGCGGATGGGCACGCCCGCCATCGGCCAGCGCGATCGCGACGACGATCTCGTCGGCGCGCGGCGCGTCGGCAATCATCTCCGTGATCGTGTCGAAGTGATCGAACGACCAGACATCGTCCTTGTGGCCGAGCGGAATGTCGATGATCGCGCCCGGCGCGCCGAGCTTCACGTTGGACGGTATCACCGCCTGCCCGCCGCCGATCGCCGCGCGCATCGGCTTGCCCAGCATCGGATGGATGCAGGCGCCGCCATGCTCCATCTCGCCATGCGCGCCGACCAGCGCCGCCTTGCCATAGGACACCGCCGGCTCACCCAGCGCCGCGATCAGCTCGGGCATCAGTCGCTCACCGATCTCGCGGCCGGCCTGGAACAGTGGTGACAGGTCGGCGACGTAGCGACCCGCGAACGGATTGGCGATCACCGCCAGACCGACGACGCGGCGGATCGGCTTGGGCAAGGCCTCGCCCATGGTGGCGTGAAGGGTCTCGACGCTGATCAGCGTCTTGCGGATGGACGGCATGGCGATCTCCCCAGGGTTCCCTCCGAGCCTACCGCGAGGCGCTTTCGAGACGAATACAACTATAGGTATATTTTCTTTTCTTCCACTCGTTCTATATGTGTTCTCCTCCACAGCGGGAGGCGGGCATGGTCGCGCGGGTGCGCACGGTGGCGTTTCAGGGCATTGACGTAGTGCCGATCGACGTGCAGGTGCAGATCGCGCCGGGCATGCCGGCGTTTTCGCTGGTGGGACTTCCTGACAAGGCCATCGGCGAGAGCCGCGAGCGCGTGCGCGCGTCGCTGGCGGCGCTGGGGCTGGCGCTGCCGCCGCGGCGCATCACCATCAACCTCTCGCCAGCCGACCTCGCCAAGGAGGGCAGCCACTACGACCTGCCCATCGCGCTGGCGCTGATGACGGCGATCGGCGTGCTGCCGGCCGACGCGCTGGAAGGTTACGTCGTGCTGGGCGAGCTTGCGCTCGACGGCGCGATCACCCGCGTCGCCGGCGTGCTGCCGACCGCCGTGCATGCCGCCGCTGACGGACGCGGCGTGATCTGCCCAGCCGCCTGCGGCGGCGAGGCGGCGTGGGGTGGCTTCGATCATGTCGATGCCGCCAACGAGGACGACGAGGCCGCCGCGCGGCGGGCCACACGCTGCGGCGAGGTGCTGGCCGCGCCCAGCCTGCTGGCGCTGATCAACCACCTGAAGGGCGCGCAGGTGCTGTCGCCGCCCACCGCCATCTTGCGTGGCGAGGACGCGCGCTACCCCGACCTCGCCGACATCAAGGGCCAGGAGACCGCCAAGCGCGCGCTCGAAGTGGCGGCGGCCGGCGGCCACAACCTGCTGATGATCGGCCCGCCCGGCGCCGGCAAGTCGATGCTGGCGGCGCGCCTGCCCGGCCTGTTGCCGCCGCTGGAGCCCGACGAGGCGCTGGAGGTCTCGATGATCGCCTCGCTCGCCGGCGAGCTGGGCGATGGCCGGCTCACCCGCCGCCGGCCGTTCCGCGACCCGCATCATTCCGCGACGCTGCAGGCGCTGGTCGGCGGGGGATTGCGCGCGCGACCCGGCGAGGCGTCGCTGGCGCATAACGGCGTGCTGTTCCTCGACGAGCTGCCGGAGTTCGCGCGCAGCGCGCTCGAAGCGCTGCGCCAGCCGATGGAGACCGGCCGCATCAGCGTCGCGCGCGCCAACGCGCATGTGACGTTTCCCGCCCGCTTCCAGCTCGTCGCCGCCATGAACCCCTGCCGCTGCGGCGACATCGACGAGCCGACCCGCGCCTGCGGCCGCGCCCCGCGCTGCGGCGCCGACTACCAGGGCCGCATCTCCGGCCCGCTCTACGACCGCATCGATCTCGTCATCGAAGTCCCAC